>Ga0208919_1001662_pt1 | contig 12462 bp, 15 predicted proteins | sample 4_EtaG_FD_184076 | JGI IMG/M metagenome (GOLD analysis project Ga0208919, IMG submission 184076) | Marine viral communities from the Subarctic Pacific Ocean - 4_ETSP_OMZ_AT15127 metaG (SPAdes) (version 3) | ecosystem: Environmental > Aquatic > Marine > Oceanic | place: Pacific Ocean | collected...
ACCAAAGGCTTGAGAGAAGCTATGGAAGCTAAGAAGTTAGCTGACGAAGCTGTTAAAGAAGAAATGAAAGCTCTTGGTGTTACATACTCTCATGATTCTTACGAGTTCAGTCCTTTTTCAGGGTGGAGAAGGTTACTCTAGTGTCTCCACATAAGGTACGCAGAGATGCAATCAAGCATGGGTATAGGAGTGGCTTAGAACATAAGCTCTCCACATACTTAAAAGAAAACAAGTGTAAGTTTTCTTATGAGTCTATTAAAATAGAGTGGGAAGATTTATGTTATCGCACCTATACCCCTGACTTTATATTATATAATGGGATTATAATAGAAACTAAAGGTAGGTTCTTAACATTAGATAGAAGAAAACATCTAGCAATTAAGAAGCAACATCCAAACTTAGACATTAGATTTGTGTTTGAAAATAGCAAAAGAAAACTTAGAAAAGGTGCTAAGTCAACATATGCAGAGTGGTGTATTAAATATGGATTTAGATATTATGATAGAATAATACCTGAAGATTGGTTGAAAGAGAAAGGTAAAAACAAACACCCTAAATTCATACGATTTTCTACAGCAAAGATAAGGAGATAACATGACAACTAAAGAACCTGTATTTACATCTGATTTTATGATTATAGTTAGACCACACCTTGATAAGAAGAATAAGTGGACAGGAGAAGTCACTCTTAAAATGGTGGTTGATAAAGCTAACAAACTTGATGACGATGATTTCTATTCTATGATTGGCTTCACTAAACAGATATGTGCTTCTGTTCCTCTCATGGAAGAGAATAAAATATTCAGAGAAGAAACTGAAAGACTAGCAGATAAATATTTATCACATGAAGAGTTAACACAGGGCATAGATAGGTTGACTAAAATTAAAGAACGTGATAATGTTATACACGTTAACTTTAAACCTGACGGAGAGTTACATTGAGACATTTGGAGTATATGAAAAACAAACTTAAAGAAGTTGAAGAGAAATCAAAGGAGAAAACAGTGAAGTATTTATCAGGAAAAAAAGATGATATGGTAAACCATCCACCTCATTATAACAAAGCAGGTATAGAAACTATCGATGCTATAAAGGCTATGACAGATGGTGGTTTTGAGTATTACTTACAAGGTAACATCATGAAGTATCTTTGGAGATATAGATATAAGAATGGTGTAGAGGATTTGAAGAAAGCACAATGGTATCTTACAGAACTAATAGACGTGGTTGAAAAAGATGCGAGTTAAGATTATGATGACACTGCTAATTGACCCTGAAGATTATGCAGTACCTGCCGATGGCAAAGTAGACGAAGAGATGGAAGAATACATCAATGAGACTTTTCACGAGATAGAAGGAGTGAAAGTAAAGAGTATAAAGATAGTAACAGAGGAGACTTAAATGCAAAACTATTTACCAACTGATTATCAAAATTTTATCGCTCTTTCTAGATATGCTAGATGGAGAGAGGATGACCAAAGACGAGAGACTTGGGCAGAAACTGTGGATAGATATATGGATTACATGACTAACCACTTAAAAACTAAATATAATTATGACCTTACTTATGCTCTCAACGAAAAACTATTTGATGCTATAACATCTCTTGGTGTTATGCCTAGTATGAGAGCCTTGATGACTGCAGGTGTAGCATTAGATAGATGTCACGTAGCAGGATATAACTGTAGCTATATACCTGTAGATAGTCCACGTAGCTTTGATGAATGTATGTATATACTTATGTGTGGTACAGGTGTAGGTTTCTCTGTAGAAAGAGAGAACGTGGATAAGTTACCTGTGGTAAATGAACACTTTGAGAAGTCATCTACTGTGATAAAGGTTGGTGATAGTAGACCCGGATGGTCAAGAGCATTACGTGAGTTAATATCTTTATTATATGCAGGACAGATACCCACATGGGATGTGTCAGAGGTGCGACCTGCAGGTGCTAGACTAAAAACTTTTGGTGGTAGAGCATCAGGACCTGCTCCTCTTATAGACCTGTTTAAGTTTTGTATACAGAAGTTTGAAGGAGCAAAAGGAAGAAGACTATTTCCTATTGAGTGCCACGATATTATGTGTAAGATAGGAGAGGTTGTAGTTGTTGGTGGTGTAAGACGTTCTGCTCTTATATCTTTGTCTAATTTAGGTGATGACCAAATGCGTCACGCTAAAGCAGGTCAATGGTGGGAGAATGAAGGACAAAGAGCATTGGCTAATAACTCTGTAGCCTTCAAAGGTAAGCCTGAGATGGGTACATTCATGAGAGAGTGGACATCATTATACGAATCTAAGTCAGGTGAACGTGGTATCTTTAATAGAAAAGCCGCCAAGGTGAAAGCATCAGAGAATGGTAGACGTGAGACTGACCATGAGTTTGGTTGTAATCCATGTAGTGAGATTATACTTAGACCTTATCAGTTTTGTAATCTTACAGAAGTTGTTGCACGTGAAACAGATGACTTAGAGTCTCTAAAAGATAAAGTACGTATGGCTACTATTTTAGGCACATTTCAATCTACACTTACAGACTTCAAATATCTACGTAAGGTATGGAAGACTAACACAGAAGAGGAAAGATTGTTAGGTGTGTCTTTGACAGGTATCTTAGATACAGACATATGGTCAGAAGAAGTATTAATAATACTAAAAGAAGTAGCAGTTGAAGCAAATAAAAAGATTGCTGAAGCATTAGGTATACCACAGTCTACTGCAATCACTTGTGTAAAGCCTAGTGGTACAGTTAGTCAGTTAGTAGACAGTGCATCAGGTATACACGCAAGACATAATGACTACTACATTAGAACTGTGCGTGGTGATAACAAAGACCCACTCACACAGTTTATGAAAGATAGTGGTATACCTAGTGAGCCTGATGTTATGAAGCCTGACAGTACAACTGTCTTTAGCTTTCCTATGAAATCACCTACAGGTGCTATCACTAGAACTGAGATGACTGCCATACAGCAGTTAGAATATTGGCTCATGTTTCAAAGGCATTGGTGTGAGCACAAACCATCTGTAACTATATCTGTAAAGGAAGATGAGTGGATGGAAGTAGGAGCTTGGGTGTATAAAAACTTTGATGAGGTATCAGGTATATCCTTCTTACCTTTCAGTGACCACACATATGCACAAGCACCTTATCAAGATATAGATGAAGCAAGGTATTATGCCTTATTACATGAGATGCCTGAGTCTATTGATTGGTCTAAGTTAGCAGACTTTGAGAAAGAGGACACGACAAGTGGCTCTAAAGAACTAGCGTGTACTGCCGATGCGTGTGAAATGGTTGACATACAGGCTAGTTAATGTTAGAAAATACAGTACAACTAATATGGTGGCAATGGTGGTTACTTATTGCCATCACTATAAATACGACAATAAACTTAATCGTTTTCTTTAAAGGTAGAAAGCTACACATAAGGGAACTATTACATTTGAAACCTAAGAGAAAAGGAGTTACACATGGAAAACCTAGCACCAAGTAAAGAAGACAGAAAGAAGTTTGACATAGACCTAGAGTATGGTAAAGTCAGGGAACAGTTTGTAGCAGATATGTTACAGAACAAAAAGATAGAAGTAAAAAGTGAAAGAGATAAGTGGCAGAAGACAGGCAACATAGCTATAGAATATGAATCATATGGTAAGCCTAGTGGTATCAATGCAACAGAAGCAGACTATTGGTTTCATAATTTATGTATAGGTGATGATGTTTTTTGCACACTTGTTTTTAATGTAGAGAATCTCAAGAAGCTAATTGATAGATTAGATTACAAGAGAAGTGTATCAGGTGGAGACCACAATGCATCTAGAATGTACTTGTTAAAACTAGATAAGTTGTTTTCATCCGACGTTATAAAAACATTTAAAGGAGAACATTAATGAGAGAGATGTTATTATCGGCTTTGAAGTCCTATTATGTAGGACACATAAACAAACATATTGCCAATGTTGAAATCTATCTAAGTAGGTCTACAGGTATTGGAGAACACTCTGATATTATAGAAGCTATGGACAAAGAGATAGCAGAGATTGGTAAGTATGATGATAGACTTTCAATGATAATCAAATATTTAGAAAGGAGACAACCAAATGAAACAGAAGAAAAAAAGGAATCCAAATCTAAGTAAGTATGATGCACCCCTACGTATTCAGTTTGAGCGTGGGGTCAATGCCTTCAAAGGAAAACAATACATACGTAATGTTGCTAAGTTTGGTGCTAAGATTATATGTACAGAGAGTCCATACAATCTTAACTCCATGCAACATAGGGAGTGGCAAAGAGGATATAACTTTGCTTACTCCAAACAGTTGGAGAAAGTAAAACGTGACGAAGCTAGAAGAAGAAGCCAAGAAGTTTATGCAGTTGCAGAATAAGAGTTTGATAACTGCAAATGAATACCAAGAGAAGTGTAAGTCTACAGCTATCTATCCTAAGAAAGATGCTATAGCTTACCTATCTCTTGGACTTGTGAGTGAAGCAGGAGAGGTAGCAGGGAAAGTAAAGAAACATATTCGTGATGGCACGGAATCGAATGTAGCGTCTGAGATAGGTGATGTGCTTTGGTATTGTGCGATGTTAGCGAATGAGTTAGGTGCTAATCTAGGTAAGATTATGGAAGATAATCTGTATAAACTTAACGATAGAAAGACACGAGGAACATTACGAGGGTCAGGAGATAGTCGTTAGCTTCTTCTAGAGAGTATCTGACCTATTCTTTTACCTCTTTTTAGATGATTGACTTCAGGTTCTGCTTCTTGCATTTCCATAACAGTGCTTCCATACTTATCCATGTAGTATTCATCTGCTAGTTTACGCTTCTCATTTCCTATTCTTAGGAACTGTGCTCTATCAAATGCAGTGAATGCCTTGCCCTCATCTCTCGCCTCTTTCCTAGCTTCTACCTCACCTATTTTCTTAGATATCTTTCTGAATCTAGCGAGTCTTCTTTTCATCATGACTCTTTTCTTTATATTACTAGCATTCTTATATCTATCTGTCTCAATAAGTTTAGATACTTCATCTTGTACGTACTTACCCATGTATTTTTTAACAAAGAAGTCAGCTTCTTTATCACCTGATGAAGGAACTACCATATAGTTTTCAAGACCTAGATTAATTAGCTCCTCTTCTATAGGAGTTCTTCTCTGCTCTTTTCTTATACCTGTCAACTGAGTTCCTATAGGGTCTTGCCTTATTATAGCACCCTCCCTAGTAGGACTCTGTAGCTCATCATAACCACCATACTTAGACATAAAAGGTAGGTTACGTGCTATAGTGTTACTAAATTTACTGAGACCTCTCTCATTAAATCCTGTACCTTCAATCTTATTAAAGTCCTTGAGTCTTGCCTCTTCTTCATCAAAGGCAGCCACTACGTCTCTTACAATTCTACCCGGAGTTAACGCACCACCTACAAGTTCACCCACATATCCACCAACATATTCACCTATTTTTTCACCTGATATGTCAGTTAATCCTGAAGGACTTCTTAGACCCCTAAAGAAAGAGTCTATCATATACGAACTTGCACCTGTTCTAAACTGAGTGCCTGTCAATCCTTCTAATACTTTCTTAGCATCTATCTTGTCTAGTTCGTTGTTATCCCACTTAACAATCAAATCAGCTACAACTAGATATGGAGCAAGTGGGAAGAAAGGTCTTAGGTCTGTTGTTCTACCATCTTCAGTCTTACCTTCATACCATCTGACATCTTGATTATTAGCTCTGTGATGAATAGCTGTCATTAAAGCACCATAACCTACCATACCTTTAGCAAACTGTTCTCTTGCCTTATCTATGTTAGCCTTACCACCTTGTAATAATTGCTTTCTCTGAGCATCAGTCATGTCTCCCATAGCAGCTTTCATATACTTTAATGCACCACCTGCACTATTAAGTGTAGCTCCTACGAAGCTGAGAGGACTATATTGGAATTGAAACTGCATGGCATTTGCCATAAACCTAGCAAAAGGAAATGCACCTGTACCTACAGGAGCACCAATAAGTCCGGGTAAAGGTCCTAACTTCTCATTAAACTTTATAAAGGTATGAGCTAAACTATCACCCACATATTTTGTAGAGTTTTCTTTAGGCATACGAGAGAATGTAAACGCTACTGAATCTTCCACTGCATCACTCAAAAGTTTAGTTGGTAGCACCATATTCTTTTCTAAGACTTCTTCTAAACTCAAACCCATTCTTCTTAGTTTTTTATCTACTGATGCAGTAAATACACCTTTTCTAAAAAATGTATCTTGCATTATATTAAGTTTGTTCATACCCATAGTAAATTTAGATAAGGTTTCAGTTCCTGATACCTCACCTGTTGTTCTATTTAATACCTTCAAGAGTTGGGGATTGTATTGTAACATACCTTGCACTAGGTCACCTGTTTGGTCAAACCTATCTAGCGTAAAAGCTAATAAACCAAAGCTATCTCTTGCTATATCTCTAAGACCTTGAGTAAATTTACCTGACTCTATATCTTGTGCAGCTCTTCCACTAATTAAAGAATCAAAAGCTCTACCTGCGTGGTACAGAGTTGATTCCATTATATTATAGCCTGTATCAAAACCTAATCTAGCAACACCTGTAGCTACGTTACGAACAGTAGTAGACACTTGTGTAACCATGAGTGCTCGTCTTTCTCTATCAAGACGATGCATGACCTCTCCAAACTTACCTGTATAAGAGTCTCCCTCTTTACCAAAAGTATTTTCATATAATTTTTTTATCTCAGGGTCTGCATCTTTATATCCTTTTATCAACTTACCTAGAGGACTAGCTGCACTTAATATACTACCTGCTTCACTGAAAGATGTGAAGGTAATCTTAGCAAACTGCTCTTGAGATAAACCTGCTCTTGCTATAGCACCATCTAAAATATCTGCATCTATATCTTTGAAGTCTTCTAGCCTATTTAATATGTTTCCTATGGCTTCTGATGCAGTCTTTTCTCCTGACCTATACTCTGCTAAGAAGTCATCAAATCTACCCTTGGGGTCTTTCATCATGTCTTCTACGACTTCTGTAGCAAACTTACCAACTCTATGTATTACATCTTTCTTGGTTTTCTTATCCAATAAATCTAGATTAGATAAGTCTAGATTAGGGTCTATATTATCTAATATAGTTCTTCCCTCTAAAGGGTCAAAAGATATATCATCAGCGTTAACACTAAACTTACCTGCAAATACAGTTTTACCTGCCTCTGACTTTTCTATTCCTTCCACTATATTTTTAGCGTCATCCTCAATAACTTTTTTTACAGCACTTTTACCTAACTTACCTGCAAAAGGTAAACCAATAGCACCAACAAAACCTGCACCTATAGCAGCTCCTGTTAATATCTCTCCTATAGAGGCATCATCTTTTCTTAATTCAGCAGCTTCTTCAATCTCTGACTCTGCTTGAGTTTCATAACCTGCACGTATGCCTTCTATGCCTGCTTCTATAGCAAGTGGTTTTCTTATAGCTTTAAACCCTAGTTTACTTGCTTCTCTCATAGCACCCTTTTTACCTACATCTAAGAATAGCTGTTCGGCTGCTTTTCTTGCACCTGTTGTGGCAGCTTTACCTGCACCAAAACCAAAGAGCACAAGAGGGTCAGCAAAGAATGAGAATGCATAATCTGAAAAAGCACTAAGACTTCTATCACCACCTTCTTCATAGAAGTTAGGAAGTCTTTGTATATCTCTATATAATGCACCAAACTCTGCTTTGTCTTGGTCGTTTGCACCACGAATGTAGTCAACCTGACTAGCCAAGTCTAATGTATTAGAACTAAATTGTCTGTAGTGGGTGAGAAATCTACGCACATAGTCTTTATTACTCTCGCCTTCTTCTTGAAGACCTGAGTCACCAAACCTTTTCTTGGCATAGGAGCGTAGTGTGGATAGGAAGTTCTCATCTTTAGAGAACTCGTCTAGAGTTTTTACTCTATCTACTTTTGTTTCTTCTGCATATTCTGGATTTACTTCGTAGGTGGGTTCTGCTCCCTCTTCATATTTATCTAAGAAGGATAAAGAATCATCTTCTTCAGGTTTAGCTTCTTCTTCTACTTCATACTTATCTAAGAAAGATAGACTATCTTCTTGAACTACAGGAGTAGTAGTTATCTCTTCTTCTTCCTCATACTTGTCTAAGAAGGATAAATCTTTATCTAACTGTTGCATTAGTTTATCCTATTTATATAGCACCTGAATATTTAAAGTTGGGGTTTGTTATCTCTTCGCCTTTATCATCTAGTATGATAGGCTTTTCTGTTCCTGTTTCTTTCACAGATTGTGCATCTTTTTTAACCTTAAAGAACTCATCTAGTTTAGTATCGTCTATTTTATTTTTGTTCTCTTCAGCAAATACATCTCTTACCATACCACCAATTCTATTTAAATAATCATCCTGACTTTCTGCTTCTTTTCTAGGGTACTTAATAGATATTAATCTAAATAAATCTTTCTGTGATATACTAGGATATACACCTCTTATTTGTTTTACTACATCTGTAGTTACTTCAGGACTTCCCTCAATAATACTATTGATTTGAGCTTTCTTGCCTTTAGGCTTTTCGGTATCTTCTTCTTTAGGTTTACCTACATATTTATCAAGACCAAAAGACTTTATAAATGATTGACTGTCAGCACTATTATCTATTAATTCCCCATTACCATCTACTAATCCCTTAACATAATTATTATCCCACTCTTCCATTTTTTTATCAAAGTATTCTTTAGCCTCATTATCAAACAAATTCTTACCATTATCATCTATGATACCATCAGTTTTGCTGTATTGAAGACTTTTCTCATACTTATTTCTAGAGTCTTTGTAAAGATTTTTCATCTCTGTTAAGGACTGACCTGTATCTTTATTGTCTTGTCTTAGCTTTTCTGCTATTACAGATGCACTAACCATGTTCATATTGGATACTTGTTCTGTCAATATTTTATTATCTGCTTCTAACTTAGCTCTCTTTTCTTTATATTTAGGGTCATTTTTATCTAATGTTAATATAGCTTGAGCATTTTGAGCATACATAGTCTGCACGTCTTTTACATCTTTCTTTAAGTTCTGAAAGTTTATGCTACCTGTGCCATACTTCTTTACAGTTTCTTTTAGTTCTGCACTTGAGCTAGGTAATAATCCTGCTTGTTCGTATTGTGACTTAGCTTTCTCATACATACTCTTTGAGTCTATACCAAATAACTTTTGACCTTCACTTCTTACACTCTCTGTAAACTCAGGTGCTTCTATTGTTCTTAGTTTAGCTAGACCTTTTGCAGCATCTGCAACACCTGCAAAGCCTTGCTCTTCGTTAGCTGCAGTATAATCATATGCTTGACCCATATCACCACCAAGTCTTTTATGTGTAGACAATTCTTTATACATCGTATTGTAATGCTCATCACCACCTGCAACAATAGACCTAGCTTTGTTGAATCTAAATGGGTCATTCTCTCCAAACAATTGAGCTATAGATGTTATTTGTTTCTCTATCTTCTCTTTATCGTCTTGAAACTTTTTTCTATTCTCTGCGGCTTCAGCTACTTGTCTATCAAGTATAGTTCTAGTACGGAGCTTTACTTCTTTTTCTTGCTCATCAATATCTTCAACTATCTGTGAAGCTGCTCCACCTAAAAATGCACCAAAGTTAAATCCCATTATGCTCTCCTCGCCATAAGACCCATAGGCTCTTCTTGTGTCTCTTCTTCCATTATCTCTTCTTCTTCAGGCATATCTTCCACTGTCATACCTTTAATCTTACTTAATGCAGAATCTAATACAGCATCAGATGGTTTGTCTGATTCTTCAGGCTCATCACCGATTACATATTTAATATCTGTTTTCTCTGCTAGTGTTTTCATTATCTCTATAAGTATAGGCAAGACTAATACACCTACATCTATACTATGTACACCTTGTAATACTGCACCTAATTGCATTGAGTTTGCTATTGTACTTAATGGTATACCTGATTCTATAATAGATAATAGTTCTTGTACTAGTTCAGGATTGTCAAACCTATCTAAATACCAATCCATAGATTCTTCTACAGTGCTAAACTGTGGTGGATTTTGCCAAGGTCTTGCTCTTAACTCGTGTGTAAGAGATTGCCCCGGAATAGGAGCACTAAATGATATTTGGTCAACATCACGCATTATTATAATCCTTAATATCTTGTATATATCTTGCTACACGCATAGTTACATCTACATTAGGCTTGTACTTTTTAGCTTTAGTAGACATAGTTTTAGATAGTAGACCACCTTTAGGTTCTTGTATAGGCTCTACTTGCATCTTAGATAATTTTCTATATATATTTAAAGAAGGGTTTGTTTCCATTATCCGAATAATCCTCCACCACCAAACATTGAACCTGTTACAAATTTACCAATCAATCCACCAAAAGCAGATGAAGAGGCATAATCATTTTTCATGTCTTGTATATTAGTAGCACTGTCAGCTTGTAGCTGTGCCTTTGCAAGTTCAATAACACGACTTCTTTCGTTCTCTGCAGATGTCCATGCCCACTCCATAGTGTCACCATAATATTGCCATAAGTTATTATAGGCTTGGTTACTTAGTCCTAATATATTCTGAGCATTCAATTCGTTGGCTCTATTGATAGCGGCAGTATCTTGAGTGGCTAATTGTCTTCTCCAATTAGCGTTTGCTTGTGCAATCACTAATTGATTCTGTGCATTAAATTGGTCACGTTGATTATTAATCTCAGCATTGAATCTCTCTATTGTATTAGCCTGACCTGCATTAAACTGTGACTGTGCATTCATCTGTGTCGCATTAAACTGATTAGCTTGTTGTCCTAAGTTAGCAAAGAATTGGTCAACCTGATTCTGTGATGTTGCGTTAAACTGTCTTGCGGCATTTTGAGCAGCTTGGTCAGTGAACAAAGATTGTATCTGTTGCTGTGCTCCAAACATATCTGCCTGTTGTCTATTAGATAAGTTAGCCATATCCATTTGTAAGAATGATTGTGCATTCTGCACTGCAGACTGTTGTCTTGCATTTAAGTTTGCTGTATCTAAACCTGAAAGAGCAGAAGCATTTGCCATTACTAATGCCTGTCTATTAGACAAGTTATTTAAATTCATAGTTTGAGCAGCACGAGAGTTCTCTAATCCTACCTGTTGCTCTGCAGTAAAGTTTCTATTAGCTATATCACTTATCTTTGCGGCATTTTGTACTCTAGCTTGAAAACCTTGGTCAAACTCTTGTCCTATAAACTGTGCTCTTTGTTGAGCCGCTAACATAGCACGTTGTTGTCTATTTGATAAATTCTGTGTTTCAAAAGTAGCAAATGTTCTTGCATCGGCTTGTGCTACAGGTAACGCTGATTCCATAGCAGCCTGTACAAGAGCTTGTCCTGCAATGCTAGAAGCACCAAGACCTCTTTGTTGCATAACTGCTTGGACACCTCTTATTGCTCCTGCTGCCCATGATGGTGGATTAGTAGCATCAAAGTTTGCAGTAAGACTTGCTAGTTGTCCTGCTACAGTTGCTTTGTCTGTAGGTGACGCTGTAGCCGCCTGTACTTGTTCTGTAAATGTCTTTGCTTTCTCTGCATTAGCTGTAGGAGATACTAACTCACCTGCTTGTATTTCCCTTTGAATAGGGTTTGTCATTTGAGTTGCAACACCTTGAGCTGCAGTCAAGTCTGCCACAGAAGTTGTTGTCTGTTGTTGTGCCTGTACTTGTGACCTTTGTCTTTCTTGGTCAGTTACTTGAGCACCTTGAACTGTTTGTAATGCTTCTCGTATCTGTGGAGTTACAGCCTGTGCTTGTAGTTGTTGAGCATCAGCTTTACTTTGTTGCTGTGCAGTTGCTGTTCCTGCTTGTGCGGCAGGTAGTGCAACTTGACCTGTTACACCTATGTCTGTAGGTAAAAGTTGTCCTGCTGTAGGAGTTGTGCCTACAGGTTGTATCTGAGCACCTTCAGGTAATGCAGGAGCAGTTGCCATCTGTGCTGATATATCACCTATAGTTGCATTAGGGTTATATGTAGCACTTGGATTTTGTACAGTAGGTAAAGTTGATACAGGTGTTGTACCACCTTCTTGAAATGACTGTCTTGGTGGTGGCACAAAAGAACCGACACCTTCAGTGCCTTGTCTTTGGTCAAAGCGACCCATATACATACCACCTTCTGCCATACTCATGTTTTGTTCAGGAACAATAACATCTTGTTTAGCTCGTAAAAATGCCTTTTTAGCATTTAAAATATCAGATATGTTTTGTTGTGCCATCTGCATTATCTATTTCCTATTAATACCTTATCCAACTTATCTTCTAATCTTCTTAGTGCATCCATCAACTCGTGCATATCATCCTTAACGTCATCCTTACGTGCATACTCTTCTCGTGTCTTGTTCAAGAGTATCTGTATTCGTTTTACCTCTTGGAACATCTTGTTAAATGCCCAACCGAATGGTACAACG
>Ga0208919_1001663_pt1 | contig 12461 bp, 18 predicted proteins | sample 4_EtaG_FD_184076 | JGI IMG/M metagenome (GOLD analysis project Ga0208919, IMG submission 184076) | Marine viral communities from the Subarctic Pacific Ocean - 4_ETSP_OMZ_AT15127 metaG (SPAdes) (version 3) | ecosystem: Environmental > Aquatic > Marine > Oceanic | place: Pacific Ocean | collected...
AGCTGGAGAAGCTACACTTACAATTCCATCTTCTAGTGGTCAGTTTATTAGAATACTTGGATACTCTCTTAATGTAAGTGATAAAAAAATGTTTTTTAATCCAGATAATACATTCGTAGAAATAGCATAATGTCTTATGTAAATGAAACATTAGTATTTGAGTCTGATAAAGTATATTACACAGACGATGCTGGAGCAGAACTTCAAGTAATGATGTCTTGGGAAGATTCTATTATGAAAGCTTCTGCTGATTATGTGTGTGAAGGAGGCGGAGATATATTAGAGATAGGATTCGGTATGGGGATATCAGCAAATTACATTCAAGCTAATTCTATAACATCTCATACTATAGTAGAGAATCACCCTCAAGTTATAGAAAAAGCTAAAGCTTGGGCTGCTGATAAACCTAATGTAACTATAGTAGAGGGAGATTGGTATGCTGTAAAAGATTCTTTATCTACTTACGATGGAGTATTTTATGATACATGGGGTGACGACAATGCTTTGAGATTTGTAAGCGAAGTGGCTAATTTTACAAAGGATGGTGCAAAAGTTACATGGTGGAACAACTATACAGATACGGATGATGTTATGTACATAAATGGAACTACGTATCAATCTATAAGTGTAAATCCAGATAGTAATATGTATTTTCAATCTAATACATATCACCTACCTAAAAAACAGTTCTAATGCCAGATTTGTACGGAAATACTGATGATGGTCGTTGTTCAATAAGTGCCCAAAGTTCGTGGGCTAACGCTAGAGATCATAATGGCTCTGGTGGTCTTGTTAATACTAGTAACTCTTCGAATAGCCTCTTTTGTTTCATAAGTAAAAGTGCAACAAGAGGGGGTGGAAGTGCTTACGGAATAGGTAGATCTTTTATGTATTTTGATACTTCTGGTATTACAGGGACAGTAGCTAGTGCTACTATAAAAATAGGTGGATTCTCTGGTAATGACGGTAGCATCATAGCTGTAAAAAGCACAGCTTTTGGTGGAGATGGTGGAACAGCTTTAGCATCTACAGATCTTGATAATATATCTGGATTTTCAGCTGGTAGTAGTTTAGATGGCAATGCTACAGTTTATGCCCCGCAAATATTAACAACAAACTGGAGCACTTCAGGATACAATGATATGACTGGGACAAGCGATCTAAAAACTGATATGCAAAATAATAATGTAGTAATAATTTGTTTTATGGATTATACTAACGATTATTTGAATGTCGCACCAAGTTCTAATGTTAGTTTAAATATAGGTGGAAGATATACTGAAGATGGAGGTTCTGGAACCAGTCAAGATCCATATATAGAGTATACATTAGGGGGGTATGCTAATAATGTTAATGGTGCCTTAGCTATAAAAATAGGTAAAGTAAATGGCGTAGCCACTACTAGTATAGATAAAATAATTGGAGTTTAAATAAAGTATATTTGTATTATGAGTTACTCAACTAACAAAACAACAAAAAAAAGAATTGATTCACTTTTGCAAAAAAATGCATCTTATCAAGCTGCCAACATGTGTATAACAAACAGTAAGACAGCTAGAGAAAATATGAATAGATATTGTAGAGTTAATTTTCTAAACCCTATAAAAGACATTGATGCAGATTTTTACAAAAGGATTACACTAGGATCTTAAGATGGCAAGAGCTATAAAGAAAAAACCAAAATTAAACATCTCAAATAAGAAGGTGTCTGTTGATCCGCCAAAAGGTTATCACTGGATGGAGGAACAAGGTAGATACTATTTAATGAAAGGCGATTATAAGCCACACCCAGGAGCTGTTGCCAAAGCAAAATTTAAAACTGTTGATCATGGCAAAAGCAATTAAAAAAAACAAAAAAGAATATAAAGAAGGGGGTACAACGAAAGACGCTTGCTATCATAAAGTAAAGGCACGTTATAAAAAGTGGCCTTCTGCTTATGCTTCTGGCGCTTTAGCTAAGTGTCGTAAAGTAGGTGCTGCAAATTGGGGCAATAAGAGTAAAAAGTAATGCCTAAAGTTCGTAAGACTAAAAAAGGCCTTGCTTTAAAAAGATGGTTTAAAGAAAAGTGGAGGACTCCTAGAGGTAAAAAAACGTATAGCGGAAAAGATAGAACCTTTAGACCTACAAAAAGAGTGTCTTCAAAAACTCCGTCTACTTGGTCTGAACTTACTCCTTCAGAAAAAAGAAGAGCGGCTAAAGAAAAAAGAAAAAAAGGTAGAGTGTCTAGATATAAGGTCAAGAAAAAGAAAAAGAAATAATAACTATATTTGCATAAACAACTATAAACTATGGCAACGACTACAGCAACAATTACACTAAACAGTCCTGACATTACTGGAGATCCTTTAAGCTTGACTAAAACGTCGACTTTAACAAAGGCTGGAACTGCTACTGGTTTAGATCAATTTACTGGTATCACTACTGTTATATATGCTGCTGCACAAACAGCAACTAATATTGTAGCTGCTGCTGACTATGCTGATACTACTACTTCTCATAAAGTATATATAAAAAATTCTGCAGATGGGGTGAGTGATTTTGTCACAGTAGAGCTTGGTGGTAGTAATGTATTTATGGGTAGACTTTATCCTGGCGATTGGTGCTTTTTCCCTTATGATGGTACATTAGATATAGATATAGACACTAGTGCTGCAGGGATGAAAGTTGAATTTGGAGTTTTCTCACAATCAGCAGCATCATAATAATATAAACTATGGCAACAACTACAGCAACATTAACTTTAAATAGCCCAGACATTACGGGTCACAATTTTAGTATGACTCAAATTGCTACGCTAACTAAAGCTGGCAATTCATCTGGGTTAGATGAATTTACTGGTATTACTAGTAGAATTTATTCTGCAGCCCAAACTGACACTGTTGTAGTTGCTGATGCTAGTTATGCTTCTACTACTGTAGCGCATAAGGTTTACATTAGAAATACAAGTACTGGAACAAGTGATTACATTCTTGTAGAATTAGAAGGAAATGTAATTATTGGGAGGCTTTATCCTGGAGATTGGATGTTAATTCCTTATGGAGGTACTCTTGATATACAAGTAACTACGATTGCTACTGGAGTAACTGTAGAATATGCTGTTTTTTCTCAATCTGCAGCATCATAATATATAGAGAATGGCAACAACAACCGCAACAGTTTTAATTAATAGTGGTGACTTAACAAGCAACGCTCTTAACTTATCTACATCGTCTACTTTAACAAAAGCTGGGACAACTACTGGTATGACAGATACTACTGGTTTAGCTAGAAGGACTACATCTTTTGGTAGCTCAAGCACTATTGACACTGTTGTTGTTTATAGAGCTGATGATTATACCTCTAACAAGGCTAATAAAGTTTATATAAAAAATACATCATCAACTAGCACAGAATATTTTACTATTTATATAACTGGTGATAGAGCTGGTGAAACTCACTCTGATACAGATGGTCTTACTGAAATAGGTAGATTATATGCAGGTGATTGGGCTTTCTTCCCGTGGAGTGCTGTTGGTGGAACTAAAGAAGCTTTTACAGTGACTTTTGCTAATACGTTTGCAGCTGGTGACACTTTTACATTTGACGGAGTTACTGTAATATCTGCAGGATCTGGGTTAAATGAAATGGCTGCTGGAGTAGACGCTGCACAATTTCCTAACTGGACAACATCAGTATCTAGCGCTGTAGTAACATTTACTTCTAGATATTCTAGAGCTGATTTAGAGATTGACACAAGTGAAGCTGTTACAGTTACAGCTGGAGATGGTACGGGAGCAGTAGCGACTACTGTTACTGGAACTAAATCTGTAGCAGACATATACATTAAACCTAGTGTTCATACTGATATGACATATGAGCATATGTTAATTTACGAATAATGGCAACACTTAGAGCAACTCTAACACTATCAAGCGCTGCAGTTTTAGCTAGCCCAGTTAATATATCTACTGAATTTAACTCAATTGTTGATTCTGGTAGTCTTATTAAGGCTAAGGTAAAAGGAACTGCTGCTGATACTAACGATATGATTGTATATTTAGCTAACGACAAAAGTGAAAGAGCTTACTTATACATAAGAAATACTGAAGCTGAATTAGAAAACTACATTTACTTACGTAATGAGACTGAAAGTGATACGGCGTTTACTGCTAAGATCGGTGGTGGCGAGTTTGCTTTTATTCCTATTGCGCCAGACAAAAGTTATGCTGTGTTTGCAACAAGAGTAGATTCTTTAGTTGAGTATGGCGTATTTGGTAACGATAATTCTTCTGTAATCTTTGGAGGTTCAGGATCATAATAAATAAAAAACAATGGCAAATTCAAAAGGATTTTTCGACAAAGTGCCAGGTCAAAGTATGGCCTCTCAAAATATTTATAACAAAGCTACAGGAGGACAGGGCTATGTAGTTGGGATTACTAATGGTCAAATATTTTTTGCTGGGTTAGGATTTGACGGTGGATCTGTAGCTGTAGATTCTGCAGCTTCACATGGATATGTATATACTGACGCTCATGAAGATCTTGAAGTATTTATTGATACCGCAGCTAAAATTGTATATCCTACAGGCGAGACTGAAAATGTAACTTCTATGGCTGATACCGAAATAATTAAAGGATCTTTAGTGTTAATTCAAGGACACACAGATAGCGATAATTTGAGTAATGACGGCCTATATAAAGTAAAAAGTTTTGATGCTGATGAGTCTAGTCTTCATCTTGAAAGGATTCAATATGAAGGATTTTTAGACGATATTAAAGATGGCGTATCTGATGCTAACGATAGTGGCTCTACATATGGAACAGTAACTTTGTTACCATTCCCCCCTACTTATAAAATTGTTGCTCTTGATGCAGGTGGTATTGCTAGTATTGAGGCAAATAATTGGGCTGGACAAGACGATATTACAGCAGATATTCCAGCTGGAACGGAATTAATGGTAGAAGCTTATGAAGTAACATCTGGGGGAAGTAATGCTTCTTGTCTTTGCTACCTACCTTGCTACCCAAGCTTAAAATTTCACCCACAGAGGGAGAGCTTATAATATAAAAATAATTAAATAATAATGGAAGAAAATAAAGAAACCGTCGGAGGGTTTGAAGTGTTCAGCTCCCCCGAAGAACTTTCTGCATCGATGAATGCAGAATCACAACAAACAGAAACAATGACAGAAGAGGCTCCACAACAGGAGTCTCAAGTAGTTTCTGAACCTGTTCAAGAAGAAGCTGCCCCTCAAGTTGAATCTCAACCTCAAGAGCAGATTCAAGAGCAACAAATTGAAACACAATCAGAGCAAACATTTGATCAACCTCAATTTGAAAATCAAGAAGTAGAAAATATTCAACAGAGTTCATCTGCTGAAATAAATTATAGTGATAGTCAGATCGAAGAAGCGGTTATGTCTTATCTAAGCGAGAAGCTTGAAAGAGATGTATCATCTTTAGACGATCTACTAACTCCACAAAACCCCGTTGACGAAAGGGTGGAAGCAATAGCTAATTTTGTTGCTGAGACTGGAAGGTCTCCACAAGAATGGTTTACTTATCAGTCACTGAATACATCTGAGATGGATGATTCGACTTTAGTAAAAGTAGACATGGCTATACAATATCCTAATCTTTCAGCTAGCGAGGTTAACACTCTTATTCAGAATAAGTACAAGTTAGATCCAAACAAGTTCTCTGAAGATGAAGTTAAAATAGGAAGCCTTCAAATGAAGGTCGATGCAGCAAACGCTAAGAAACAGATAGAAGAGCAACGCATGAGATATGCAGCTCCTGAACCAAAGCAACAAGCAGCAGAACCAGAAAGCTTTATTGATGATGAGTGGATCTCAGAAATGAGACAAGAGGCTAATGATTTGACTGGGTTAGAATTTGACCTAGGCAATAATAAAACCTTTACTTTCGGATTGGATGACCGATACAAACAAGAACTAGTGAACAAGAATGCTCGTCTTGATGAGTACTTTGATTCATATGTTCGAGATGACGGAAGTTGGGATTTTGATACATTAAACTCACACCGTGCTATTGTTGACAATATCGATGCTATTATCTCGTCTACTTATAGGCAAGGGCTTAGTGACGGTCAAAAAAATGTAGTACAGAATGCGTCTAATATTCAAGCTCAAGTTCCTAACCAGAGCACTCAAAATGATAACAATCCTTTACAAGAACAGTTAAAGAATATCATGGGTAAGGGCTCTAATAAACTTACTTTTAAAATCTAAAATATTAAGAAAATATGGCTACTACTGCTGCTGCGGCTGCTGGTTTAGATAACGCTCCTGCGAATCTAAGACTAACGCCCGAAACTTATACAACTATAGGTACTCTGCTCAAGGCTAACAAAGACTTTGTTATCCCTGAATTAGTAGAATCTTATGGTGATCAAGGAATTACAGGATTCCTTAAATTAACAGGTGCCGTGAAGAACGGAGGAACTTCTGACCAAGTTGATTGGTACGAAGGAGGTCGTCGTCACCGCCTTGTAACAGGAACTACAGGTTCTGTGTCTAGTGATCAAGTTACTTTAACTGTTTCTACTGATTCAGAGGGACAACCAATTGGTCCTAACGATGTTGTTATGGATTCCGCTGATGGAAGACGTTACGTTGTTGCTGACGTTACTGGAACACCTACTGGTACAACAGCTATGCAGCTTGCTACTCTAGATGGAGCAGCAACTGCAGATAATTCAACTTCTAGATCATTTATTGTCTTAGGCAATATGTACGGACAGGGAACTGAGCAACCATCTCACTTCACTGATGCTGACTTAGTTAAGCGTGAAAATCCGTTTATGATTGTTAAGGATCGCTACCAAGTAAATGGCTCTCAAGCAACTAATATTGGTTGGGTAAATGTTGGTGGTGGAGAATACCGCTGGTTTATGTACGGTGAGCAAGAAGCTCGTGCTCGTTTTGAGGACCGTCGTGAAATGATGATGTTATTTTCTGAAAAAAATAACGACAACGACTGGACTCAAGTAACATCTGCTGTATATGATGGTGAGTCTCAAAATGTTGGTAAGGGTTCAGAAGGATATGTTTCTGCTATTGAAAACAGAGGTATCGTTGTTTCTAACGCTAACGCTAATCCACTTGATTCTTTTGCTGAGTTTGATGATATCATCGTTGAGCTTGACAAGAATGGTGCTGTTTCTGAATACGCTATGTACGTAAACAGAAAGCAAGATTTAGCTATTGATGACATGCTTGCGTCTGGTATCTCTACTGGAGTAACTGCTGGTCTAGCTGGACAGTTCGGTGCATTTAACAATGACGCTGATATGGCTGTAAAGCTTGGATTTAAGTCGTTCACTCGTGGTGGATATACATTCCACAAGCATGACTGGAAGCTTCTAAACGATCCAACTCTTTTAGGTGCGTCTAACTATCTTCAAGGAGCTATGATCCCTATGACTCAAGTTACTGATGCTCGTTCAGGAATGAAAGCTCCTGCTCTAGCTATGTACCACAAAGAGGCTAACGGATACTCTCGTGAAATGGAACACTGGGTAACTGGTGGTGGAGTTTTAGGATACAACAATAACGGAGATGCTGGTAAAGACGTTGCTACGTTCCACTACCGTTCTGAGTGTAATCTTGTAACTCGTGCTGCTAACCAACACGTTCTTATCAAAGGATAATATAAGATTTGTTTTACTATATAACTTTTAAAAATTAGAAAAAATGGCTGCAAAATATTTATTTTTCGAGGCAGGTTCTGATGGTGCTATAACCTACGCTGCTGAGAATTTAATTGGAATCAACCAAGTTGGTGATGGTTCTATTGAAATGAAATTTCAAAACGTAAATGGTGTCTCTAATGTTAGTGATACTGTTACTCTTACAGTAACTACCGCAAAAGAACAAGCTGTTATGAAAGCAATTTCAGAAGCTATCGCTTTTGGTAAGGATCAATTCCTTGTTGTTGCTGATGATGACGCTAGTAGCTACCTTCACTCTGATATTACTGCATGTGCAGTATCTGCTGGTGAGGGTGGTCTTACTCCTGGAAGCGGTATCACTGCTGGAGCTGCTTACTACAAGAGCTGGACTCAAGCCCTTGGAGGTGGTGTTGTAAAGACTAGCGTCTTTATTGACTTGACTGGTCTTGCATCTAGTGATGCTGCTAACGACATCATTGGTGATGACGGAGGCGTTGCAAATTCTCATATTGGTCAGTATACAACTGCTAAGATGGGAACTCTGTTTGCTGTTGTAATGGAAGCTAAAGAGGTTCCTGCTGGAGGTGATCCAGATATTAACTTAGTGTTTGCTGATGAGGCTACTCTTGCTGAAAACGTAGCATTAAGCTCTGGTACTAACAGTGGAACTACTATTAATAGTGGTGACTTAGTTGCTGGTACACCAGTTTATGCTCACGCAGGATTCCCTGCTGCAAATCAGTACTTCTACCTTTCAAATGGAGCTGCTACTGATGCAGCGTACACTGGTGGTAATCTCTTAATTGAGTTTTACGGACAGAAGTAATATCTATATACTACTACAAGAAAGGGGCTTCGGCCCCTTTTTTATTTGTCGTATATTTGTACGTAAATTTAATCCACTGAATGAAGTTTTTCCTATTTAACATAACGGAATCAAATGTTGCAAGCGAAAGAGCTTCAGATTCTGGTATAGGAGTAAGTACTTTCTGTGTGCCTGCAGACAAACTATGCAATATCACATCCTCTAAAGGATTCATTAATATGACGTTTGATAATGCTGGGATTTACGAAGAAGCCCTTATGAGACCTGGAGAAGCCTTAAATAAAGTAAATATTACTGTAGCTTCTGAAGAAGGTCAAGAAAGAAGTCTAACAGAGAATATATTAAATTTTATAAATAATGTAGAAAATACTTCAGTTTTAAGATTTGACGCTGTTACTGATCTAGAATCTCCTTTTGGGGCAAGAATAAACTCTTCGTCTGATATAAGTATTAAAATACCAACTATGCCTATTAGCATGGAAACAGGTAGATTGTCTGTTGGGACAGATGCTGAAGAATATCAAGATACTATTGCTGGGATTAATTTTAGAGGCAACTTGCCATCTCTTGACTTTAACCATGAAGGATTAGACTCTTTTGCTGATACGGCTGAAATAACATCATGGCATAACGCAGGAACTGGTGGAGTTACTTACAGTATAGCTAGTAATGTAGGGACACCTAGTTGTGAAACTGATGCTGCAACAAGTGGAATAAATCAAAAATCAGCTTATCTAGCGTTTGGAGAGAATTTTGTAATCCCTAATGCATTTAACATTAAAGGTGATTATACTGTATATTGTGTATTAGGAGTTTCAGTTAGAGCAATGCTTTTATATGGTGACTCAGCAGGAGAAACAATGGGATTTGGAGGAGGAATAGTAAGTGGAGCTATAGCTGATGCAAATGATGTAAGCCCTAAACCTTATTCTTTTACTGTTAGACACAGCGGAATAACTGGATCTGCTGCTACCGTGCAAACAGACAATACAGATAATGGAACTGTTAGTTACAGATGGCCAGATTATGAGGAAAATGAAGAAGATGTATCTAAAATGGACGGAGTTGATGTATGGATTATTAGAAGGGATAAAGACTATAATATGTTTTTACATAATAGAGATGGCAATATTATAGGTTTTATACCAGCTAAAACTAAATTTTTAGACGATACTTTAATAGCAACGTCTTCAAATAGAACAGATGGTGATTTACTAATAGAAGAGTTGGGAACAAGCGGTAGTGTTGCTACAGCTTCAAACGCTTACTTTAGAGGATATATATCAAGATTTGGAGTAATACCTAATGATATAGGTACTGCTAAGTCCGCTACATTAGCGCAAGATTTATTTGAATTTTATAACCCTTAATTTATTTTAATAATGGAAACAAAAACAAAAAGGTCTGCTGGGCGACCTAAACCCCAGGTAAAAGCAGTTGAAGAAACTGTAGTAGAAACGCCAGTAATGGAAGCCCCACCAAAAGCTTCTACTAAGAAAAAAAAGATTATTAGGCGTGAAGTTGAGACTAATAAAGCTACTGAATTTGAAATTATAAAAGGTGGTGGTATAGTATTTATGTTACCTCAAAAAGGTGTTACTATATACGATAAAGAAATGGACACTGTCAGAGAAATCAGATATTGTCCTAATGAGCCATCTATATTTGTTGATGAGCAATCAGATAACGCTTTACGTAGTACTGTAGCATTTAGAGATGGTAAGGTATTTGTTCCTAGAGAAAAACCTAATCTTAAGGCTTTTTTAGAAATACATCCAGGTAATAAAGCTAATGGTGGAAGCGTTTTTCGTGAGGTTGATAAAAGAAAAGAATCCTTAGAAGAATTAGAAAGAGAGTTTTTGGTTAATGACGCTATTTCTATTGTTAGAGATAGAGATATTAACGATCTTTTAGCTATATCTATGTACTTCGGCATTAATATTAACGCCCCAGTATCTGAAATAAGATATAATCTTTTAAGAATTGCTAAGTCTAAGCCATCTGAATTTATGGAGTCTCTTGACTCCCCTCAAGTTTCTTGTAGGTCTACAATTCAGCAAGCTAAAGACTACCAGATTTTGAATTTAAAATCTAATGGTGTTTACTGGTTTGATTCTAATAAACTTATTGTATCTGTCCCTGTAGGTCAAGATTCTATTGATACTATGGTAAGGTTCTGCTTAACAGAGAAAGGTGCATCTACTTTAAGTCTTATAGAAGAAAGATTAGATAAACTATCATAGTTTGTAATTATACTGTTAAAAGGCCGCCTAAATAGGCGGCTTTTTTATTTAGTATATTTGTGTTATGATAAACATTATAGATGTATATAACGCTGTAAGAGATCTTTGCAATAAAGATCAGAGAGGTTTTGTTACCCCAGAAGTCTTTAGCACGTTTGCTGGTATAGCACAACAAAACGTCTTTAATGAAATGTTTCAAGAATTGACTATAGCTAATAAAGCTAGACAAGGCGGAATAGATCCATCTCGTGATAAGTCTTTGTATAAAATGATAGAGGAAGACTTAGCTTATTTTATAGAGCAAAGAGAGTTAAGCGATGCACAACCAGAACCTCCTGAATATGATTCAGATACAGATGGTGAGTGGGTAGATCCAGCTAATGATGACGCTAGTATTTTTAACAAACCACTTGATTTAGCTAAAATAATATCTATTAGGAGAATGGATAACGCAATTCCATTAGATATAGTTTATAATTCTGAAACATCAGAAAGAATAATTAATAGTAATTTATCAGCCCCAACAGCAGCATTTCCTGTAGCTGTTATATCTAGATACATAGAGATATTTCCATATGATCTTAACTCTGTAATACTTAAATATTATAGACAGCCTAAGTCTATTAATGCTTACAATATGGATGTAGATCTTAATTCCACTCCAGTATATATAGAAATGTCAATGGGTGCTGCTATTACAATGCCAGACATGTTAAACTCTAGGCATTTTGAATTGCCAGATCATTATAAAAACGAAATTATTATTGAAATAACTAAAATGATAGGTATTAGATTAAGAGATAGCTATCTTAGTTCTTTTAGTATAGCAGAAGAAAAAGCTGAATAATGCCATTTGTAGATATATCAAATAATGGGATGAACTATATCACCCTACGTCAATTAATAAACGACTATATTATTACTTTAGATGGTGATGATTTTGCTAGTAATGCGTCAGATGCCGCTATAAGAAATTTTGCTTTAAGAGGTATTCGTGAGTTTGGTTTTGATATTACGTCAAGGGTTAAATCTATAAAGAGAACTATAAATAGTAATAGCACTATTGACCTACCAGATGATTATGTAGATATAGTTAAGATGGGGCAAGTAGATGGCGATGGGATATTAAGAGTGTTTAGACAAAATAAAAACATTAATTATTCTCAAAGAATTTTTCAAGAAGATGACGGAACAAATACTACATCTACATCGGATAGTGATGAAGGTCCTCTTGATATATCTAATAACCTTATTCTTAACAGAGAAGATGATAAATCCTCTACATCTGGTGGTGGGCCTGATGCAGGAGATTTAGATTTTTACATATTTGAAAACTATCTTCATCAAGGAGGTTTAGGTAGATTGTATGGTGCTGGAGGAGCTCATGCTCCTGGTGAGTATAGAATAAATTTAGATCAAAACAGGATAGAAATTGAAACTGGTTCTGGCACAGGTGATATTGTTTTAGAATATATTGCAGATGAAGCTAGATCAACCAATCCAGTAATACACGTTTATGCAGAAGAAGCCTTAAGGTGTTATATATACTATAAACTTTGTGAAAGAAAGTCTACAATTCCAGCTAATGAAAAAGCTAGAGCTAGATCTGAGTATTATAACGAAAGGCGTAAAGCAAAAGCTAGATTGTCAAACTTTAGTAAAGAAGAGGCATTAAAGACTATTCGTAAAAACTTTATGCAGGCACCTAAGTATTAATGA
>Ga0208919_1001666_pt1 | contig 12444 bp, 11 predicted proteins | sample 4_EtaG_FD_184076 | JGI IMG/M metagenome (GOLD analysis project Ga0208919, IMG submission 184076) | Marine viral communities from the Subarctic Pacific Ocean - 4_ETSP_OMZ_AT15127 metaG (SPAdes) (version 3) | ecosystem: Environmental > Aquatic > Marine > Oceanic | place: Pacific Ocean | collected...
CCTATAAGTACCGCACCAAAGACATCGTCCCAGAAGTTATTGAGGATGAGGACGGCGTAGCACGTCTTGTGGACAGTGAGCAGATACGCGAGGAAGAAGGCGTCCTCTACGATGGGCCGGTGATGACGCCCTTGGAGTGGGACGATTTCGTGGTGCCCACCTCCGCGATGAACTGCCAGCCCAACCGCCCCTCCAACCCCGGTGGTGCCGATTGGGTCATCGTCCGGCAATGGGAACCCCTGTCGCTCCTGTTTAAGAAGGCGCAGTCGGCGTATGTAGAGATCGAAGGGGAGGAAGGGGAACGCGACTTCTGGATCAACGCGGCCCCATCGCAAGACCGATCCAATACCGGAGGCACGGGGCAGAACAACCGGCGGGTGCGGCATCAAGATCGGCGCGATGGACTCAACCGATCCGCGCAGTCGCACGATAAAGCCTCGGCGCGTCCCAACCCCGAATTTGAAATACTGACGTACTTTGGTCCCTACCCCGATCCCGATACCGGCAACGACGAGGAAATGGTCGTTTTCATATCGCGGTCCCCCAAGAAAGTCCTTGGGGCTTTTCGGTTGTCGGACCTGTATTTTCGCGGTCACAGACCGTTGCTCGAAATGCATTACCAGACGGTTAGCACCCGCTTTTACTCCATGGGCATCATGGAGATCGTCAAGCACCTGTCGGCGGAGCTCGATACGATCCACAACATGCGGCTGGATGTAGGCTTCGCCACGAATCTGCCTTTCTTCTTCTATAGGGCGAGTGCGGCCTTCGATCCAGACGAGGTCGAACTCAAACCCCTCAAGGGTATTCCCGTGGACAACATCGGGGACGTGCAGTTCGCGGCGATGTCGAACGTCACCAGTTTTTATGCCCAGGAAGAACAGATGCTCTACACCCTCGTAGAGCGAGTGGTGGGCGTCACCGATCTGTTCCTTGGTATATCGCCTACGCGGGGTGCTGCGGCTCGTCATGCCACCGGTTTTGTCGGTACCCAACAAGAGGCACTGGCGCGGACCAGTGAGATCCTCAACCAAGATGCGGAGTCGTTTTCCTTCCTTTGCCGTTTTATCTACGACCTTGAAATGCAATACGGACCAGAAGAGCGCGTCTTCCGTCTGCAGGGGGAGAGTGGACCGCAGACGATGGACTTGAACCGCGATGCCCTATGGATGCAGGGCGAGTACGACTTCCGGCTGGGTGCCAATCAAGGGAGTTATTCGGCACAGGTGCAACAGCAACAGGCACAGGCCATGCTGCAGATGGCGGCGGCATCGCCACTGGTCAATCAAGATCCGGGTAGGCGGTGGGAGATCGAAGCGTACTACCTTCGCTCTATCGGCATACGCGACCCAGAGACCTACATCGGTCCCAAGACGGCGGTGGCGCAGACCAACCCCAAGAGTCAAGACGAAGAGAATGGCGAAATGGCGCAGTTCCTCTATGGCATCAACAAGCCCGCGCCGGTCCATCCCTCCGACAACGATGGCGAACACCTAACGGTATTGATGGAGTTCCTTGCCTCTGCTGAATACAATGCGTTAGGCCGTCCCAACGAAGAGGGTTACATGGCCCACTTCGCCCTACATCAACGGCAGGTACAGCAGAAGCAAATGCAAGCGCAGATGCAACAGCAGATGGCGATGGGGCAAGAGGCGGGCGGACAACCGGGACAGCAGGGACCACCAGGCCAGCAAGGCGGCGGTCCCGCCCCAGGGGGACAAGACCGCATGATGGCGCAGATGATGAATCAGTCCGGTGGCAACATTCCGGGGTTAGGGGCCGACAAGCAACCGCAATCGTCCATACCTAATCCGCCCACCTTCCCCACCAACAACGGGGCTAGTTGATCGATCCCAAACGCAAGCGTGAGTGGCGCGATTTCACTACTCACAATGTGTGGAAAGATATGTTGACGGAGTTGGGCCAGATCGAGGCAAAGGAAATAGGGCAACTGATTGACATCACACGCACGGGCACGATAGAGGAAATCAAACATCAAGCCGGAATCATCGACGGCATACAGCGCACGATCAAGTTTTTAATCCATAAAGCCGAACAGGCGAGAGACCTGTAGGAGGAACACACAATGGCAGACAACAACAGAACCGCAGAGCAACTAATGCAAGCATTGGCCGCTGGCAGGGGCAATAGCTACGGGTATCAATATTCGCAACGGCCCGCCCCCAGTATGGTACGGACCATCAGCAACGCAGACCGAATTCCAGGTCCACTTGGTGGAATGACCACAATGCCCGATTACGCGGGTAGGACAGCTACTGGATTCGGTGGACTTTCCGCCGAAGAAGATCTTTTGTTGAATGAGCAGGGATACATCGATAAAGGCGGGGTGCGCTACATCATAGATCGAAATTCTGGTCAAGTCACGCAGAATCGGATACCTAGTGGTCCCACCACTGGTCAGAATTTTGGTTCAAGAGGACAAACGATGGCACAGGCCGTTGGCGGTCCCGGTGCGGCGAAACCCCAATATGGCGGTATGTTGCCAGAATTAGAAAAACAAATGATGGAAGAGAAATACCGTAGGCAGGGTCGTTAATTGATCGAACCCGGTCTCCTTTAGGAGGGACACAATGCCAAACAGAGCGGCAGAACTTATGCGAATGATGCAAGGGACCATGGGTGCCGGTGGTGCGCCTCAAAATCCGATGGGTAGACTAAGATCGGATATGCCAATCATGGGGCCTTTTAGCCCCACAGACCCAACACCAACACCAATGGACCCACGGGGAATTGAACAAAGTATGCAGAATACGATGGGTGCTGGTGGGGGTCAATTTGATACGAATGCTGAGTTAATCGAAAAATTGATGGCAGCTATGCGGGCAGCTAGTTCTGCACAGATGAATCCGGGTGGCGTGGAAAATATGATGATGAACACTATGGGCGGTAATCGCCCGCAGATGAATCCGGGCAACGTGCAAGATATGATGATGAACACTATGGGCCGTAGAAGTAAGCCAACGCCAGACACCTCTACGCTTGTTTTTGGCAAACCAAATCCGGGTTTAGGATCGTTGGTTTCGGGATATAGTAGAGGTCGATAGTGATCGAACCCGGCTTAGATCCTAAAGTCCAAGATACGGTGGCCCGCAACATGATCAACCACGGGCAATACTTCTTGGTTTCCTTCCATCGGGGGGACGAGCCGGTAGTGGTATATAGAGGGATGGATGAGAAACGATACACCATCGTGCAACACGAACTCAAGTCTGCACGGCAACCTGTAACCTAGGAGGTGCAACGTGCCAGCGGGAAATAAAATGTATGGCTCGAAGACGCCGCGTAAGGCGTCCTCGTCCAACAAAGGCGGCACCAAGGGGACGAAGAAGAAGAACTCTTCTGCGCCCCCGCGCAAGATGTACTAGTTTCAGACACAAGGCCTTCGTTGGTCTTTTGTAATCGGTTTGATCTCCGATGAAACGTTGACCTCGTATCGTACGCCAATACGATGCGGGTAGCAGTACCGTAGAGTAATACAGCAGTAATTTCTCGTCCGGTGTAGAGGACCGGATCGGGGGGCGTGCCTCTACCACACCCCCTCGGTCTAACTACACCGGACGTTTTTCGTTCTGAGGACTACTAATGTCTGAAGTACAGCCGGATGCAAGCTACGCAGGGGACTCATCCGCCTCTGGATCGGACGGATACGGGGACTCGTCCGCCTCTGAATCGGTATCGTCAGGTGACACGTCAGATCACTCCAGCGAACAGGGACCGATTCCGTACGACCGCTTCAAAGAGGTCAACTCTCAGAAAAATGAAGCGCAACAGAATTTGGGTAAGATGCAAGAGGCTTTTCGGCAACGGGAAGCGCAGTGGCAGCAATATGCCCAAGGGTTACAAAACCAACAACAAAATCAACAACAGACCCAACAGCCGGACCCCAACGCGGGTCAACCGGACTCGGAGGAGCTCTACATCAAACAGATGTTGGGTGACGATGAGACCGGTGGCAAGGTATACGAAATGCTGGACCGACATTTCAACCATAAGATCGGGAAGAATGGCGTTGCCAGTAAAGACGAGATCATGTCGGAGGTGAAGGACTACGTGAACAAACAGACGGGCTCTATCCAGAGCACGTTCCACGTATCCAATCAAGTCCAAGACATGGTCGGTAAGGGCATGATCGGCGCGGACGATGCGGAACGGATCACGGGCAAGGTAGCAAGTGCCTTACAGTCCCAACCGCAGTGGGCAGAGAATCCAGCAAATATGGATCTACTCATGAGCAAGATCGTCATGGACGAGATCAAGTCCGGGGCGGTAAAGCCGTATACGGGCCGGAAGTCCGTGGGTAGTAATACCCCCGTGGCACCGGGCCAAAACGGCAACTCCAACCAAGCACGGGAAGTAGAGCAGGGCCAGTTAAAGAATGCGGCAAGTCGCTTTCGGACCCTTCGCGGATTGGTCGAGAAAAACGACATGAAGACTCTCGAACGATTGGGTCGCAACACGGCGGGTGAACAGACCGGCCAAGACCTCAACGCGATGATTAAGGAGCAAGGCTAATGTCACAAACTACTACACCGGCCCCGTCATCGGTGAAGGCGCAAGCCAACGCCGCCAGTGAGGCGAAGGAGAAATCCAAAGCTACCAACGACAGTGCAGATATCGAACGCGCCTTGGATTGGGCGGTTGCCCAATCGGAGGACGGTCATACCTGTCCTATCTGCGGGCATCGTCACATCCTCGAAGGCAAACCGCAAAAGCATAAGTTGCGCGACCACATGAGCAGGGTTCACCTGTTTCGGGTGATTGCGGGGTTTGAGCGTGGTAGCCTGGATGAGACGCCGCAAAAGCTGGAGAAGGTGGATAACATCATCGAGGCAACCGGCACACTGGAAGTCGTTGATGATGGTGATTCGTTTGACATGCTTTACGTCCCGAAATCGATCAAAGACCGTGCGACCCGCGATGGTGGGGGCGTCCGATGGGTGGCCCCGCGCAACGTGGATCGCAACAAAGACCAAGGGTGGGAACTCGTTCAACGGGAAGATGGTGACTCCACTCCGCACCAACAACAGAGCAGTGAGGATGGTAGCGTCCGCACCAATGAAATGGTGCTGATGAAAGCACCCGCACAGTTGAGGGAACGGATGGATGCCATGCAAGCCCGCAAGAACGACAACCAACTCGCGGCTCGTAAGGAAGACTTTGATCGCAAGCTTGAATCACATGCCCGATCCGTCTACGACACGGCAGTACGCCACGGCGCAGACGCGTCACAAGCACGTAACCTTGCAAGAGCCGCCGAACGCGGTCTGGCAACGGGGTCTATCAATATTCGTGAGGGTAATAGATCATAATGGCAAATCAAGATAGGGCATATGGATTCAAGCCCTGGGGTCCACTCCTTGCGGTTAAGCAGTTATACAAGGACGCCGCTGCTGCCGCTTTTGGTATCAATGATGTGGCCTTGCAGACTGGTGACGGCGGAATTGACCCTGCCGGTGCCGTTGGTGCTGGCACCAACACCGTAGGCGTATCCTTGCAATACTCTGCAACGGGCACTGCGGGACGAGTGTTGTGCGCCATCGACCCAAATCAGATTCTACAGGCACAGGACGATGGCGATGGCACTGCTTTAACACAAGCGGAGGTCGGCGCGACTGTCGATAATACCGTAACTACATTGAATACCACCACCAAAATATCCACAATGGAAATCGATATCAGTACGGCGGATGCAAGTGGTGCGGATGACAACTTTTTAATTATCGACTTACTACAATACAACAACCCGGACAACACGGACGGCACTGCCAATGCATTTGGCGATTTTGCGGACTACGTTGTCACTTGGAACGTGCATCGCCATCATGGCGATACAGCGGGCGTATAGGGAGTAACTAACAATGCCAGCAATTAGCGTAACAGGTAATTTTAGTAATCTTACCACTCTGCGCGGCATAGATATGGTTATTCACCATGCCTATGACCAGCGTGAAAAAATAGGACGCGGACTCTTTAACATCCGCGAATCGACGCAATACCAGGAAAACACGCAGACCGTTGGTGGAGTCGGACTCTTGCAGACCAAGCTAGAGGGTGAGTCGATCAACTACTCTTCGATGGTTGAGGGGCATAAGGGCACGTTTACTCATGTAGACTACGCCCTTGGTATGCGGGCCACCCGTGAAATGATGCGGGACGAGCTCTACGGGGTGATGGAGGACATGGCGGTTGAACTCGCCTATTCCGCCAACGCTACGGAAGAGACGATCCTTGCTAATCACTTCAACAACGGGTTCTCGTCTTCATACACCGGCCCGGACGGCATTGAATTGTTTTCCTCGGTCCATGTGCGTGAGGATGGCGGCACGTTTAAAAACGAACCGTCTTCGCAAGCGGACCTTTCCAAGACCTCGCTCGAAACGGGTCTAACGGATTTCCGCAAGAACTTCACGGACGGCGCGGGCAAGAAGTTGGCTATTCGGCCTAAGTATCTTCTGGTCTCGCCGGACAACCAGTTCACTGCGGCACGTCTGCTGGATTCCTCAAACAACCCCACTGTTGCATATAACGGTTCCGGCGATTCGGAATCCGCAATCAACCCGATTAATGGGTTGGGCTTGCAACTAGTTGTTTGGGATTACCTCACCGATACCAACGCGTGGTTCCTCCTCGCTGAGAAGGAAAACCACAAGCTACTTTGCTACACCCGCGAAGAGTTCAATACGGACTATATCTATGACTTTGATACTAAAGACTACAAGATATCTGGTCAGTTTGCTCAGTCTTCCGGTTGGGGCGATGTGCGCGGTATCTACGGGGTATCCGGCAGTAGCTAGTCTATCGATGGTGCGGTGCCTTTCGGGGTGCCGCACCACCGCCATTGTATTACCAGTAACCGAATAAGAGGACATCAGCATGGCGGCACCAACACCAGTTACAAAAAGCGAACAATCCGGCCATAACGGGTATACCATCTGGTTGGGTGAGTGGGGAGGCACGGGCGAATTTACAGATGCTGTAGTGGTCGATTTGAGTGGGTTAACGTCCTATACAAGTGCGTTAAAAATTGTCAAAGGATACATCGTAGCATCTGAGGGTATCAGTGCCAAATTAGAACTTGAGAATGATGATTCAGATGTGCCCATTGCCATGCATCCTTTAGCGGCAACGGGCCGAATTGATTTCGATTTTTCCGACACTCCAGCCGGTGGAGTTTTGCAAGCGACAGGCACAGATATCGATGCTGACCTTGTATTAACTACTCTTTCAGCCGCATCGGGCGATACGGTCTTTATCTACGTGGAATGGAAGGCGTATTGATCCATGGCTAAGACACTTGGTGACGTGGTTAATGCGGCACTCAAGGATATTAAAGAGCCAGAGATCACCGCATTCACCACAACCAATATCCTTGAAAAAGCACTGATCGAAGAGGCGAATAACGCCAAACGAGACATCCTCAGTCGCAAGCGATTCAATTGGGGCCTGTCTCGAACTACGCTTACTACCACTGACGATATCACCACCGGCACGGTTGCGGCCACCAACGGATCTACGACGGTTACGTCGAAGGATGCCGACGGGGACAATGCTAATAACTTTGGTTCAGTGGCGGCGGGTATGTATATCCGTATCGGCACTGACAAGGTCTCCTACAAGGTTAGTTCCGTTGATACCGACAGCAGTCCAGACACCCTCACCATTGAGACCGCCTACGTAGGCACCACCACCACCTCCTCGTCTTATGTGATACTGAAAGACGAGTATGGACTGTCCACTACTGATCTGGACTCCGTGCAGTTTGCGACCTTCAGTGACGGCCAGACGTGGTTTGGTAATAACAAATCTACCGGTCCAAACAACGAGGTCGGCATCGTGGATATGCCGGAACTGTTATCGGCATCGGGTGGTGACCTCCACCGCAATACGTCCGGCAAGCCGATGGTCATGGCGCGGATCATTGCGGACAGTAGCGACAACATTACCTACAAAGTTTGGCCCTATCCCAAGGACCAGTATGTGATCGACCTCTGGTATTCAACCAAGTACACGGAAAATACCACGTTCGCCACCAATTTGTTTGGTGGGGATGCGCCCGATATCGCGTATGATGCTGTTGAATACCGCGTGTGCGCGAGGGCGGCTAAGTGGGATCGCAACTACGTCGAACAACAATACTGGATGCAACAATACCAACTCGGCATCATCAACCTCATACGTGGGCCTACGACCCTTACACCGAACTCCATGAGTGTGGCAACGTATCGCCGCGCCTACGGTATCAACGTGCGGGGTGAGTCGCAGATCTACTTCGACACTAAAGGTGCGGGTCGATAATGGCAGGGTGGCGCGAGGAAGGGTATCAACGGTTTGGTGAAGGCATAGACCGCACCTACGCCGTAGACAACCCCGATTTCCCCGATGGGGCGATGTGGGACGCAACCAACATCGTCTATGACGGTCCGGCGGATAACCCGGAAGCGATGGGTGGGTATCAGCAGTTGGGTGCTACCATTGGCGGGACGCCCATCATCACCGGCCTGTTCGACTATGCAGAGGGAACGCAGTTGGTAGCTGCTGGTGATGACGGCAAGATCTACAAACGCACCACCGGCGATTTCGCCCAGGTGACGGACGGCACCGGTCTTGATACCACCGCAACGACCCGTGTGGCGGGCACGATGTTTTACGGCGATACGACCAATGCCGACATCCTCGTCCTTGCCAACGGTGTGGATGCGGTCAAGAAATACAACGGCACCGCACTCAGTGCTCTTGGCGGCAGTCCACCGTCCGCCAGCCAGTTTCCTACCGCGTTTATGGGCAAACTGTTTCTGGCGAAGGGTGACACGATATACTACTCGGTCACCAGCGACTGCGAAGATTGGACCGGCACGGGCAGTGGCAACATACAGATCTATCGTGGGTATGGTGGTGACATCACCGGCATGTACGCGTTTGCGGGCAACCTGTTCATCTTCAAGCGCACCAAGATCTTTCGCATGGCGATGGCGGCAACGATCAACGAGGTATCCATCGAAATCGTCAGTCCCAACATTGGGACGGTCTCCCACCATTCGATCCAAGAGGCGGGACCGGAGGGTGGGGGATACATCATGTTTATGTCGGACTCCGGCGTTGAGTCGCTCATACCTACAGACCGCGCCGGATCGTTCGTCACCCGCGATGCCAGCCAGCCGATCAGTGATCTGGTGCGTAAGCGCAATATGGCGGTGGCCGACAATACGTTTGCCGTGTATAACAACGAACGCAAAGAGTATTACTCTTGGTCACCGTCCACCGGCAAGACCGTCCCAGCGTGGTGCTATATCGCCAACACCGCACGGCGGCGGAAACCGATACGGTGGACTCGCGCAGATCTAAAGGACATGACGGCGGGCACGATGTACAAACTGTCCGGCGAGTATGTACAGGTCGTTGCAAATAACGCGGGACAGGTTTTCCAGCTACATGTTGGGGACAACCGCTCGAACGCCGGATACCGCAAGTATATCTACACCCGCGCCTACACGCAGGGACGCCCCAATTGGGTTAAGCAGTATGGGTGGGTGTATGTCTCTGCGCTTGCCAAGGGTAGCTACCAGATCACCGTGCGGCCCGTCTTAGGGCGGGTAGGCATGAACCAAGTGAGTCTGGGTACCTCGCAGAGCATCAATAACCCCGGTCAAGAGGGCTGGGGGACAGGCCAATACGGTCAAGCCTATTGGGGTGGTGCTGCCACTACCGGTGTGCGTATACGACCGCAGGCGGCGGCGAGAGGCAACTACGTACGTATGCAGATACTAACCAGTGGTGCCAACGAGTGGTTCAGACTCAACGGCATCCAGATCGCGTCAGAGCTCGGATCAGACGGACCACGGGAGAAATAGATCATGGCAGGATGGGTCTTACCAGCAGCAACACTACTAAGTGCCATTTATGCGGGGAGTCGCGGCGATGGCGGCGGTTCCGAATTCAGCCCGCAACAAGAACGACTCTTCGATACGCAAGCCGACATCGCGGATATGATGAAGGGGCTATACGAGTCGCGCATTGCGAACGAGGAGCAATACTTGGGGGATGCGATGTCTCGCGTCTTCCAATACGCGGATCGAATGCAGAACAGATCACCGGACCTCCTCAATGCACCGGGCATCTTTGAGTTCATGCCCAAGGGCCGTCAACGCGAAGGACAGGCACCGGAGTGGCAACCGTTTGCACCGGAGGCTGGAAAACCCGCGGAAGTGCCACCGCCGGAAAACCCAATTTTACAAGACAAAGGGTTGCGCGACTTGGAAGATCTAAATCCTGTAACGGACGTTGTGCCACGGGTAGACATGAACGCATTAGCCGCATTGCTGCCGCGGATTTTTGCACAGATGGGTGCTGGACCGGAGGGTCTCGAAGAGGCTCTTGGGCTGGACGGCAAGACGGATACGGATTGGTTGGGTTGGATGAATGACATGCCAGAGACGTTGCGCTCTATTGAGCGCACTATGGAAGACACCTTGGGCACGGGTGACAAGCCAGAGTTAAATAACCCATATCGCCAGCAATACGATCCCAAAGAGTTGGAGGAGTTGATGACGAGGGTGATGTCTACTGCTGACTTCACTCCTAAAGGTGAATACAGTGGGCCATTTGAAGATTACATCGATCCAACAACCTTAGAGGTATTAGGCTCAACTACTCCAGATGGAAGTCCTACCCCAGATCTTCCGCCAGGGTTTAATGTAGCAGATCCGAATCTATGGGCTAATTATGGCGGCGTCTCAGACTTCACCGGAATGATGCCCGGAGTGCAAGAGGAACCAGCGTGGCGTACTAGGCGAAGAGAAGAGCGGAACAGAGAAGAAATAGAAGGTGGTGAGTATTGGCCCGTAATAAATGAGGGTCCACGTACTATTCGTACCGTCACTGGTAAGGATGTGCAAACCTTAATTGATAGAAATATAAACTTTGAGTTATTGAATAAAGATGGGTCAAGCCTCACAACTGCTCAGATTGAGGAGTTAATGGCGGGCACATCGACTCAACCGGTCTATATCAAAAACGTGCATACCGGCACCGCTGAAGAGGCGGGCTGGTTTGGTGAGGAAGATTATAGTGGGATCAACTTCTTAACGGATGCAGATATCGCGGGACTATTGGGTCCGATACCCGGAGCGGCTACAAAACACGGACAGGGGCTGGAGGCGAGGATAGAAGAACGAGAAAGGGCTGAAGAAGAGAAAGTGGCGAGTGCAGAGTCGGAAACTACTAAGACCTCTGCAAGTCCCAGAAGAACAAGGAGGTATTAGAATGGCACCGAATCCCTACGAGACCACACAGAATAATTTTTCGGGGACTTCCACCAACCCTGAAAATATCTACGCAAGCACGCAAGGTAACTATGGCGGCACCGGTGGCGGTGGTGGTGGTGGTGGTGGACAAAATATCTACGAAAGCACCCAAGGCAACTTCAGCGGCACCGGCGGTGGTGGTGGTGGTAATGTGTATTCGGGCCCGTCTTTGGAAGATTTCGGTTCGATGATGGACAATAAGTTGAACAACTACATGACGCCCGATCAAGCACAGGCGATGATGGAGTCCACCATGGGCAATTATCAACCGCCAGTGTATTCGGGGCCGTCCTTGGAAGACTTTGGTTCAATGATGGACAATAAGTTGGCCGGGTATATGACGCCCGATCAAGTACAAGCGATGATGAGTGGCACTATGGGAGGAGGAGGTGGATACCAAGGCCCATCGGCTGAAGATTGGATGGCTAAGATGCGCGACCTCGGCTACGTGACAAATGCCGATGTTGAAAACATGATGAATGCCAACATGGGCAACTTCAGCGGAACCCAAAACACTGGTCCGTCCATGGCGGAAATTCAAGATATGATGAATACCACCATGGGCAACTTCAGTGCAAATCTTGATACTGGCCCGTCGATGGCAGACATCGAAAGTTTGATGGAGTCCACCATGGGTAACTACATGACGCCCGATCAAGTAGAGGCGATGATGGAGTCCACGATGGGGGCGTTAGAACCGGGAAGTGTGTCCTCCAATGTGAGTGTCGATTTAGGTGGCGATACTCCCGGCATGACGCAAGCCGAACTAGCACAGTTTCTCGGCCAAGACCCGTCCGCATATTTGAGCGGACTTGGCGATGGTGATACGACCAATATGGATGCGGATGGTGACGGCACCGTTACGCAAACGGAGCTCGATGCCTACGCGGGCAACGTCTACAGCTACAATGCGCCGGATAACCAGTTTGGCGATTCGGTCACTAACCTTAATCAGTCGGTGATCGATATGCTTAACGACCCATTTGGGTCGGATGGAATACCGGCAATAGCCAACTTCATGGACGATCTGTCGATCCGCCAAGATCAAGCCGATGCGGACCTTGAGCAGAGTCTGGTCAATAGGGGCATCACCGATTCGAGTATTGCCGACAACATGCGGATG
>Ga0208919_1001667_pt1 | contig 12439 bp, 11 predicted proteins | sample 4_EtaG_FD_184076 | JGI IMG/M metagenome (GOLD analysis project Ga0208919, IMG submission 184076) | Marine viral communities from the Subarctic Pacific Ocean - 4_ETSP_OMZ_AT15127 metaG (SPAdes) (version 3) | ecosystem: Environmental > Aquatic > Marine > Oceanic | place: Pacific Ocean | collected...
CAGCCCTACCGTCAGCCCTGCCGTCAGCCCTACCCTCAGCCCTGCCGTTAGAGCATGTCTCCCCCCTATGTCTCCATAGATGCATTTAGAGGCTCACTGGTGCGTTTTACTGTCTTTCTGGTACATGGGTAGCGGAAGGGTCCTCAGAGGCCACTCAGAGGGCCTTAAAATGCATCCTTACAAGGGCATATACATCCCTTTAGGGGTAACTACCCAGCCCTGCCGTCAGCCCTAGCGTCAATCTTAGCCGTTACACTGGGGCATCAACCTCAGGGGGCGTGTCGATCATGAAGGACAGGCACTGAGAGAAGCCTGAGTCAGACAATTGCTTGAAGACCTCCACCATGGCTGGTCCAGCCAGTTGGCACTCCTCCAGGCTCGGGAAGTCGATCCAATCGGTGGCAACCGACACCGCTCCGTCCGGCCCTACGTCGAACATGAAGACGATCATGCCGTAAATCTGTGTGGCTAATTCTTCCATGTACATAATCTCAACCTCGCCTGCTTGCCCATTTTCTATTGTTGTTGTTCCTGAAAGATGGTCTTCCCATCATGACGGCTGTCCCTATCCTTGCGGCTCTCTTCAGCGCCCCTACCTCGTTCTTCAGCGCCCTGCTGTGTCTTGCCTGGATCATTCGGTCCTCGTCAGCGTCCATCTTCTGGGTCCAGTAGCCGACAGCCATCGACAGAGCTTCCAGTCTGTCGTCGTGCCTCAAGGACCTTCTGTCACGCGTGATGCGGGACATCTGGTAGACCAGTTGATACTTGAGGGATTGCTCTGCTGGGAGGTCCTGCACGGACCTGTAGTCGTCCTCGATGATCCTTGAGTCGAGAACAAGCCTGTGCCTGTTCATGATCGGCTCCAGGGCCTCGATGATCCTGTTCTCTTTCTGACCTGACGAGTAGATGGCTTCGACAGTCACCGGGTAGATGCGCTGCAGGACGACCTTGAAGAGCTGGATGAACATGGAGTCAGACTTGGAGCCACCCCAGTTCGACTCAACGATGATCTTGTTGACCTTCTGGTCCTTAGCGATCTCTGCCAGTGCCTCAAGGTCCTTCTCTTCGTAGCCTCCTCGCCGCCCTCCAGCTTTGGTCACGCAGACGTATCCGTTCAGGAACTTGGAGACACAGTAGCCAGTCTCGTCCTTGCCCCGTCCTGATGGGTCAATGGCCATGACCGACCCTGTGAAGGGCGTCCCTCCCCCGGATGTTTCCATCGGGCTGTAGAACCTGTCTCCATCGAGAGAGACATTAGGTAGGTCGTGCAGGGTCAACCTTGGGTCACTGGCCCACACAACCTTCTCGAAGCCCTCGTGGTGGGACATGCGAGGTATCACGACAAGGTCAGCAACTTTCAGAGGGTATCTCTCAGCGTCACTGAGGGCCGTCGACAGCATGAACTGGAGCATGAACCCTGAGCGACCGTAGGAGGCTTCACGTTCGAGCAGGTCTTCATCGTCGAAGCGTTCAGGATCAACCGGGGCTCCACCACAGCTTGACAGGCCTTCGTTCTGAAGCTGCTCCTCCCCGTAGGCGTCCAGTGTCGCCAGGATGGCTGGTGAAAGCCTGTCCCGGTACTTCGAAAGGACGTCAGGTTTAGGGTAGCGAGCTGGCCATATACGAGGTGTGTAGCCACGCTGGGGAAGCTTGTTGTAGAGGCTCGACTCTGTCTGAGGTGTCCCGAGGTAGATGATCTTGCCGCCAGGCTTCAGGACAGCATCGAACTCCTTGACGCGCTCAGCGATCTTCTCGCGCTGCTGTTCAGTGGCTGAGTTGTTAGGGACCTCGATGTCGTCAGCGATGATGTGTGTGGCTCGTGAGCCAGCAAGCTGACCGAGGATGCCGACAGATTTCACTGAGGGTGACTGGTCGGCAGTGCTTGGCCCTACATCGAACGAGATGTTGCTGTCCCTCTGGCCCTGGCTGGTGCGAGGCTTAAGGAACTGGAACTCAGGGATTTCGTGTATCAGACGCTTGACGAAGATCGAGAAGGAGTCAGACCGGTCCTTGCTCGCGCTCACGACAAGGATTTTACGTTGAGGGTCCATGTAGAGGAGCCAGACAACGTAGGCTGCCGTGATCCACGACTTGCCGATACCTCGGAAGGCCATCAGCACGATGCGTCGAGGTGAATTCTGAAGCCAGCCCGCTATGTCATTCTGAAGGGGACTAGGGGCTGGTAGATTGAGATGCTTCCAGATCAGGTAGAGGGCAGAGCGGAAGTCGTTAAGAGGCCGCGTGGGGGAGCTCATTTACCTGCTGGCAGCCGCAGCCCTGATCGGCAGAACAGTGGCACCGGTCACAGGGTCTTCTTCGTCGAAGACGGGGATAGCCTCTGCGATAGAACGTACGTGACTATTGTGGAACCCATCGGAGTCGATGCCGTTGTCGCGGAGCCACTGTCGGGCGACGTTGAGCTCTGCAGCAGTAGCCTCTCCGCTCTGCAGCCTGGTTAGAAGTGTTTCCCCGAGAGCGTCGAAGATGTTCGCGAGTAGGTCTTCAGTCATGGTTTTGAGTCCGTTCCTTGCATGCGGTCCTGGCCAGCACTTGACCCGAAGTAGTAGGCGATCACTGTTGACGCTGTTCCGCCCAGCCAGCCAATGGCCAGGTTTAGAAATCCTGGGTCTGCCATCACCGCGTGCGACCAAAAGGTCACGCCGCCGATGTAGCTGAAAAAGCTGATCATGGTCAGAACGGCCAAGACCCCCGGGATACGATCCTTGATCGCCGCCTGGCGCTTACGCGCACTGTCACGGTCCGCCTGGTGGATGCGCGTGATGTCCACGTCCAGCTCTCGCATTTGCACCTCGAACTCGGCCTCGACCTTCTTCAGGGCGACGAGCTGTTCGGGTGTAGCGTCGTGCAAGGCGCGATCCAGGTCTTTATCAGACGCATTTGATGGCAGACCGAGCGCTGCTGTGACCGCTTTGACGGCGATACCACCGACGGGACCGCCGATGGCCGTGCCTAGCACCGGCGCGACCGTGGATACTATCTCTTGCCACTTCATCTCAGGATTTTTTACTCCATTGTTTGCGCAAGAAAGTGCGCTGCAGATACTCGATATCTTTCAAGATGGATGCGAGCTCGCGGTTTTTTCGCTCTTCCCTCTCGGGGCTAGACATCGACGCGAGTACGGCCAGCTTGTTCTGGAGGAGGTCTGTCGTCCCTTCGGTCTTGTCGACCCGGTTATCGAGCGCTCTCAGTCTCTTCTCGATGTCCAGCAGTGCGCTGGAGATAGACGTTAATTTCTGCTGGGCGATCCCCCAGGCAACGATCACCGACGCCGCGGAACCGCCTAGCGCGAGAAGGAGCTCAATAGGGAGTTCCACGCTCACGCAGGCTTCTGAGCTCTGAGCTCTTTCTTGGCCGTCCAGTTGTTAGACAGGAACTCATTCAAATCCGTCGCTTGAATGACATCGGTCGCGATCAGGCGGTCGATGAGGTCTTCGGTGGAACGGGTCATTGTTTTGTCGGACGCTGCCATCTGTTCGAGCCAATTTTCCATCGGCGCCGCAGCATTCTTGGCTACCTCAGCCGCGTGCAGGGCGGCATCAGCAGCGTCAGCAGCAGCTTCTTCAGCGGGCGTGTAGGGAATGAGAGTCCCCTGCCCGGTCATGGTGTATCTAGTCATTGTTATTTCACACCCCAGATTTTGATGTACCCGTCGACGAACGTGCCTGTTGAGGCCGCGAACTTGATCCCATCGATTGCAGTGTCGACACCGTTAGCCAGCCATCCGGTTCCAGAGGCCGACCCAGCGTAGCCACCGGACGCGACGTTCGCGCCGAGCCGCCAGTGGAAGAACGGTCCCATCTTGTCCGTGCCGTCAGTGATGTTCCCATGCAACTGGCCAGACAGGTGGAAGCCTTCATCGTAACCGCTCGACCCTTTGTAGATTTCGGCTCCATGAGGACAGAGGATGGCGGTGGACGCATGGTTCGCACCTGCGGTGAAGGTCACACCCGTAGACCCATAGGCGTAGGCCGTCTGATAAGAGCTGCCCTGAGACATGGTCACGAGAATTTGCATGGCCACGCTCACAAATGACCCGAACGAGACTTCAAAGTAGCGGTAGGTTGACCAGTCCATACCGTCGCTGTCTTCGAAGGTTATGGAGCTCGGGTTGCCGGTGATCTCAGTGTTGAGAAGCAGCACCGTGGGTGTGGGCGAGGCGGCTACGGATGATGTGACGTACGCCTTGATGCTCTGCTGGGAAGCGACCTGCGTATCGCTGTCCGAGGCCATGTCGTCTTCGTCGAGGAACCACGCAGCCCCAGCGAGGCTGGTCATGTCTTTGAGACCGTCAGGGGTTACAGCCAGATCGGTGGCGGTGCCGGTGGTCGTCTCGGCGGTGGTCGCAAGTTCGACGATGCCTGCTGCGCTGTCCGATGCAGCCCCGACACCTATGGCCGTCCTCGCGGTCGCCGTATCGTCAGCGTTGAGGAGGTCATCGATGAACGATTGGGTCGGCCCTGTGATCTCGCTGAGGTCATCCAGGGACACCTTAGACCAATCGTAAGCTGTCGCTGAGGTGGCCGACAGAACCTTGCCGGTGAACGATGATCCAGGCGATGTGACGTTACCGCTTGAGATGGTTAAGGCGTCGAGCTGAGCTTTGGTGGCAGCATCTTGAGCTGCCGTGCCATCTGCTACGTTCGTGATGCGCCTGGCGCCAGCGTTGTAGATGTTGAGCGTATCGTCGACTGCGAGGTAGTTGCCTTCCTTAGAAGCTCGCTCCTGAAGGATGTGGAACTGCTGATCGCTGTCGAGGTCAAGGTTGTCTTCGACGACGGTTGACCCGCCTTGGAAGTCAACCAGGCGCGTATCCGCCTCAGTCTCTCGGATGATCTGAACGGTGACTCCAGAGCCTGGAGCGGATGCTAGTACGACTTGCCCCGGTGTCACCGTGGCCGTCGTCAACACGCCGCCGACATAGACCTTAACGTAGCTCGTTTTCAGGTAGGTCCATGAAAAAGTGAACGTGGTTTGTGATCCGTCACCCGTGTAGGTGACCGGTGCATATGCTGTCATTTTGTCTCCTGAAAAAACTACTACCGAAAGGCCCGCTGGCTCTCTCGTCGTTTCTCTTCTTCTTCTTGGTGTCTTACTGGGAAGCGCCGCCCAGGAGTTCGATCACGTCCGTACCCGCCCTTTGGTTTGCTCTCTCGGCTTGGATATCTCGGGCAAGCTCTGGGTACTCTTGCATGGCTACTAAGATTGCGGCCTGACGGTACTCATCGACTACGTTGAGGATTACCTTTGCGGCCTGCGTCTGGATGCCGTCAGAGGCCGGGATCGTACTTAGTTCCTGGTATCGCGGATCAGCGAAGAGCATTTCCAGATACTCAGTCAGAGACGGTTTGCCAGCGATTGGCTTACCCACCAGTTGTCTGATGCGATCTAGCGCAGTCTGGCCGGTCTCTTCGTTCACGTAGTTGCTGTATTGGATGCGACCGCCAGGTCTCCGGTCGTCGACTTGAGCTAAACCAACCTCCTGGCGGAGTAATTCTTCAGCCACATGGCCGGGAACATCTTCGAACATCCGCAGAGGAGTCAGTTGCCCCAGGAGATCGTCTGACCTCGTAAGAGGCTCGCCAGTCAGCGGGCTCCTATTAGGCTCGACAGTCCCTGAAAGCATCGGGATGCCAGCTATCAAGGCATCTAATTCGTTCCGGATGTCCTTCATCTCCTGGTCAGGGTTGGCCTGCCGGACGACGTTAGGGATGTACGAGCCAATTCGGTTGTACGCCCAGCGCGTAAGTGGGCCTTCGTTTTGAGAATTGAGGGCCTCGAGGATGTCGGCCAGGCCCTGGAAGTAAGACCTGTCCATGATCTGCGTAGAGAGAGCCTGAGTGAGGTTAGCAACTACATCCGTGACACCATCGGGGTCGTCTCCCCACTTAGAAATCTCCGCGAGCTCGCCGAAGACGCCCAGAATAGAGAAGCGCGGGTCGAGACGTCGTATCTCAACCCATTCACCGCCGATTTTCACGGAGTAAGGCTGGTTAGATTCTAACCAAGTGTTCCGCATCCTTGGGTCGGAAGGCCCCGATCCCGTGATAAACCCGTTATAGGCCAGCCATACCGCTGTGCTTGTCATCGCTGTGGCTGTCGTGAACCTTCCCCAGGCTTCTGCCTGCTCTTGCGGCCCCATTTTGCCCATGATGCGCTTCCACTCGGTGGGCCTGGCAAAACCTAGAGGGGTACGCGACAGCATATGCTTCAGCAAATTGGTAGGCGTCCTGATGAACGGCACGAAGTTGCGCAGGATCGGCATCGAGTCCACGAAATCGGTGAACTTCTGGCCCGGTGCGCCTAGATCGTTCGTGAAAGTCGCCCTGCGCGCATACTCCAGCGCATCAATATCCGTCGGAGCACCCGTTGAAGGATTAAAGCCTCGGCTCACGTAGTCATCTGCGTACGCTTCCCTATCAGCTTGGCGGTGGATGCCCTTCTGTCGAGCTTCACGCATACCTGCCGTGTACCGGAAGGCTCTGTAATTGATCTGCTTGAAATACTCGTCCTCTGACGCGAGGAAGCGGCTTGGTAGCCTGATCACTTTGCCCGCAGCGCCAGGTATTTCATGCAACGTAGTGTCGTCCCTGACTCTGTGCAGGGGATCGAGGATGTTCTGCTCCTGGGCGAAGGCGTTTAAGGCTTTCCTTAAGCTCTCGCCCTGGTATTTACCGATTGCTGAGTAGCTATCCGACGTCTCTTGGATGCTCCTGGAGATGCGGCTGATGCCAGCGTCCGTGTTGCCCAGGAGTGTGTCCACAGTGCCAGCGATGACACCACCGACACCCCTCTCAAACGGTAGAGCGATAGTTTCCACGGCGTTGCCGAGCATGTTCACAAGGTGGGTCTTAGGACCAGACAGGATAGCGTTGATCCAGAACTCATTCTGCATCAGGAGGGCTCGACGTCCTCTCCGCGCTACAGTGTCCAGTATCTTGTCGATGGAGAAGATGTGGCCTTGAGCATCGCTCACCTTAGCGAGACGCTTCATAAGAACCTTCTGCTCTGCCGGGGGCAGGGCCATGATTTCCTTGAGTTGTTTCAAGACACCAGGGTCCGACCCAGGGACATCGATCTTCGAGGCTGCGAGACCACGGCCCAACTCTGTCTTGAACTTGTTGAGACGGTCCATGGTCGTGGCCGCAGCACTTAAGACATTTTCCAGGTGCTTCGAAGCTGCGTCTCTACCAGCTACATCCCCAGCGGCGTCGAGGGCACTCCACTGGCGCGCTATCCTGCTCGAATGAGACGCGGCTGTGGCTAAGGTCATCCGAAGCTGAGTCAGAAGAACGTCCAGGTCTTCGGCGTTGCCCGCACGCTGATACATATCGAGGATAGCGTCGGGCGTTGTGTTCAGGCGCTCGGCTGCTAGCCGAAGGGTCTCTTGCTGTGTCCGTGAACCCTGCTGCAGGCCACCCGCACGGCGTACATACTCACGAGCAATGGCTTCGAAAGCCTGCTCAGTATCGAAGCCCTTAGGGAGGTGCTTAGGGTTGAGAATGTCTGCGAACAGCTCAGGATCAAACACGGCGTCTTCGTCGCCGGACAGAGCATCCACTAAACGCTTGGCGTCTTCTTCCAGTGCTGAAGCTGAAGTTGGACCATCGTCGCTCAAGGGGTTCGCGGCGGCTCTATCTGCAGCATCACCGGCATCAACTGGGTCGTTACCCATGGCCCTTGAAGCTTCAAGAGATCGGTCGCGGGCTTCATCCATTCGTCGGGCGGCACCCTCAAAGTCTCCAGCCTCGTGAAGATGCCTCGCTTCTCTTAGGCCGCTGGCCCATGACGCGGTTCCTTTAGCCGCATACCTGGCCAGACGAAAAGCTAAATCGGCACCTACGCCGATGAACAGGCCCTCGAAGGCTGTCTTAAGCCTGCTCTCCAGCCAGCCATCGTTCTCGTCACCAGCAAGGAACTGGGTGACAGGGTTCTCCAAGCCAGGGACAGATTGGATGAAGGCCGAGAGGTTCTCCTCGTCTTCGTCAAAGGCTACAAAATCGGCGGCGAAGCCTTGTGCTGCGGCTTTGGTAATCGCACCGGCACCTAGCACGGCCCTTCCAGCCATCCCACCTGTCATAGCAAAGCCCGTGAGATATTGAGCCACGCCTTCTGAGAGCTGTCCCTCAGGGGTTACCGGTGCGTCAGGCAGAACAATCCGCATGGAGTCATCAGGCACGAGAGGATCGCCCAGGCCATCGAACAGGAGCACTTTGACATCCATGCCCAGCTCAGCGGCTTCGGATCGGGTGCGGACTTGAAGACCCTGGTCATCCCACGAGAACACTGTGGGTATCCCCAGGTCGTCGAGAGCTCCACCGAGGCTGTTGTCGATGTTCTCCGCCAGGCTGATAGCGCTGTTGAAGGCGCTTCGAACTCCTCGTTCCGCGCCTCGTGTAATCTGGGCCAAAGACGACATGTCCTGACCAAGGGCTACGCTTGCGGAACCTGGGCCGAAAACTTCTTCGAACATGTCGGCTTCGTGCGGGCTAGCCTTAAGCATCTCGACAGCTTCAGTCGGTAATTCCTCTAGGCTGACAACCGGATCGGCGGGTTCGTAGCCACTGCCAAGGAAATTTACTGCGCTAGGCATGGTGCCTCATTCCTTCCGTCTTTCGTTCTGTCTCAATCACCGTCATTCGCTGTCCAGTCCCCCTGCCCCCGAAAACCTACTGTAAGGATTTACTTCATTTGGGGTCCCTGGGGTCCCTGGGGTCCCTGGGGTCCCTGTGTCCCCTGTGACCTCTAGGGGAACTCCGGCGTCCAATTGGGTCTCTGATAGGTTCTTGATGGCCATGAAATCTTCCCAGCCGGTAGCTAGTGCCATCACCTCATCAGCCCATCTAATTACGTCGAGTTCGCTCATCTCAGCGAATGGCAGCTCTCCGTCCCGCGCAAGGTAGTATTGCCTTGCCCTGCTAATCACCTGCTCAACAGCGATGGCGTCGGGGCCGTCCGGTGCGAAGGACGCGTACACAGCGAGCGGATCGTCTATCTGGAGGAGGTTGGTACGCAGAGACTTCTCAACGCGATCCCATTCGCGCCCCACAACGGGGGGGGAGCTATCCATCCTATTATTTTCGATAGCCGACTGCCCAGCCAGCCCTTGGATTTCCAAGAATGTACGGTAATCGATCTGCTCGTCGAGATAAGCTTCGTTTAGGGTCTCCGAAGATAGTGTCCCTGAAATGGCGTCTCTCTGAAGCCCTCTGTAGAGATCAGGGTCCTTCGGCTCGAAGTCCGGATTGCGGAGACCTTCGGCTGATTTAACCATCAGCTCTTGCATTTCCGACGCCAATGCTAACGCACCTGGAACCTCAAGCTGCCTTAACCTCTGAATAGCATCCAGTGCTTCTTGACTGAATGGGTCGTTCGCGACGAGCAATCCGACTTCGAGGCGCCTGGCTTGGATGTCCTGTTGGTTATTGAAATTAATTAAGTTTGCCTCGGCGATGGCGTTCTGTATCTCAAGATTTCTTTCAATGATAGGCTGCGTCCGGTCCTTGTAGTCCCTATCTTCTTGATAGTGCCCCCACCTTATCTCAGCTTCCTCACGGTCGCGGATGAAGGTGTAGGCCTCTGACGTCTGGTTCATCGTCTCAAAGCGGCCCGCTAGAGGCCCTTCGTTCGTCTGGATGTTTTGAAGAACTGCAAGATGCTGCCGAGCGAGATCGTATTTGCCATCTACAGCCGCAGCTTGAGCATTCGCGACAACGACATTCGTCACAAGGTTGTTGAATTCAGTCCCATCGAGACCAAACTGGCCTATTGACTCAGAGGATATTGCTGTCAATGACGCGCCTATCTCTTCAGGCGTCTCTCCAACCAGCAGAGATTGCGTTATCCGGTTTTCCACGGCCGTTGTGAACTTACGTTCGTTCTCTTCGGTCCGTGCGGCGATCATATCCGTCGCTAGAGCGTTCTCGACCCCGGCGCTTTGTGAGCGAAAGCCTATGATCCAACTGTCTGGAACCTCTCCCTGCATATCCAAGAATTCAGCTCTCTTCAGCCCGACAAACTCACTAAGGGCAGCAGCAGCCAGTTCCTCGTCGTCGAAATCCCTGGTAGCGAACGCCTGCCAATCGGAGTCGAGCTCCAGCCATGCTTTGTATCTGTTGGCTGAGAGCCTTCCGTCTTCTTCCTGGTACGCCTTGACGTAATACGGGGAAGCACCTGCGGGTATCTCACCGGAAGAAACAGCGTCCGCATAGTTCATCATCGACTGCTGACGATCAGCTACAGCGGCCAGCGTCTCCTCTTTGCGGAACTCTTCAGTCTCAACCTGCATGGCGCGCATGAGCTGCGGTGCCACGTTCGACAGACCTTCGGCCAACCGGGCGAGACCAGGTGTTTCTATCTGCGCATACGAGGGTTGTGGGAGCGGAGTGGGCGGGAAGTAAGGGTCGACGATACGAGCCGCTGTTTCGATGCGCGTCGATGCGCCCAGAAGTCTGTTGTTTGCTGCAAAGCTAGCCATGCTCAGAACCCAATTCGGTTAGGACGAACTAGTGACGGTTCAGGTGACGACCCGAAAGAGGACCCGAGGAAGCGAGTGAGGGGCGAGGAGTAGACGCCGTCGACCTTGCCCGCCTCGTATGCACCGTAGCCGGACACACCTGCTTGAAGTGCTGCACCCATAGGGCTTGGGGCATTAGTGGCCGCAATCTCTGGCACCTGCATAGAGTTTGCGCGCGCGAATGCTTGCTCAGCGATCATGTCGCGGTTGACATCAAGCTGCCTGCTCCTGCTGTCTCGGTTGAAGCGAACGCTATCCGCGAACCTCGCCTCCGAAGCCCTGTAGTCGTTCAACAGCGCTCGCACTGAAGCGCCCTCTACGCCTGCTGATGCGGCTCCAGCTTCAGTCTCTCCGATGGCCTGTAGGGTCCGAATGTTCGAGTCCAGAAGCTCGCGGTAATCTCGCTCTCTGACCTGGCGCTCCTGCTCGTCGAGCTGTCTCGTCTGGATGTTCTGCGCTTTCTCGGCAGCAATCCTGTTGAGGATCGACTGCTTGCGGTAATTCTCGACGCGCATTCTATTAACACCAGCTATAGCCGCCGATTTCTGCTGATCCGCGACGTATCCGACAGCAGCCGAACCGACTGCCACGACAGTTGGGTCACACATCTCTTGCGTCCCTCATCTAATGTTTTCTCGTCCTAATGAATTCTAAGAAAGGTCGTTGCTCGACCCCGTGTCTCTCGTGACGCCGAATGAATTGGCAGCCAACCCACCGCAGCCACTTGATGTGCAGCGCGTTGCGAGCGTCCACGTAATTAAAAAGCACGTCATGGAGCTTGTTGAGCTCGTCGACTTCATCTCTGGATCGCCGAAGGAACAACATGGCGTTCGTTTCGATTTCTGGTGTGGCGAGCATCCATATGGCTGCAGCTTCCGTGCCGTGTACGGGCACAACGCCCCATATGACGAACGGGTTGTTGTCTGAGGCTGATATCCCAACTTTGCACTCAGACGAGATGGCACGGCCTCGCCGGATGACTTCCCATGGACTCTCGCCCGACGCCGCTGCGATCTCTTGCAGGTCTGCGTGTCGCAGGGACGCACTCAGATAATCAATGTCATCGTCTGATGGGTAACGTACGAGACCTTCGAGCCCAGGGCTCATAATTGCCGGGAACGCGCCGTGAAGTTGAACTCAAAGTCAGCGCTCAGGATGAAGAAAGGCAGGTGATTGTCCGACCATATGTCAATGGAGCACCGGTCATTGCGGGAGTTCACTGTCATCTTCGATTGACCGTCGCTGATAGCAACCTCGCCAATGACATTAGACGGATCATTCATAATCCTGCCCGTGAACGTGTTGCTTCGAACGTCGCGGCCTCGTGCGGTAACATCCATTTGGAAGTACCCGGTGCGGGCGTAGGTTGGCTTGACGCACAAAATCTGAGTGCGCCCGTCGGTGACCGACGAGACTCCGCCTGTCTGATGTGACCATTTCATGTACTGGTCTGAGAACCGGTAGAAGCTCTTGTATGCCACGCCAATCCAGAGGCTGTCTGCGGTGACGTCACCCGATATGACTGCGCTTGTCCCGCTCTGGCTTATGACCTCACGGACAACACCAGGAGCAGCGGACGTTCCATCGTCTCTCGTCACAACCTTCAGCGTCTGGTTGTCAGCGTCGTACGGCAAGACTGCGGTTGTCCGGTCGGTGGCTGCATCGTATGTGCGCGACACCAGGCTAGCTTCTGTGATCCTGCGGTCCAGGTGACACAGCCAGCCATCCTTGGTCACGAGGCCATAGGCGTCCTGCGTCTGCGTGTTCGGGTCGATCTGGCCCTCGCTCGTGTTCACTGACTCCAGGTAGACACCGTCGCTGTGCTGCATCAGGAGGTATAGCGTCTGGTCCACAAAGTAGATCGAGAGGACCTTTGTCCCGGCCATCTGCCAGATTGTCCAGGCG
>Ga0208919_1001670_pt1 | contig 12421 bp, 7 predicted proteins | sample 4_EtaG_FD_184076 | JGI IMG/M metagenome (GOLD analysis project Ga0208919, IMG submission 184076) | Marine viral communities from the Subarctic Pacific Ocean - 4_ETSP_OMZ_AT15127 metaG (SPAdes) (version 3) | ecosystem: Environmental > Aquatic > Marine > Oceanic | place: Pacific Ocean | collected...
CAACAATACGGCGGCGCAACAGGCAGCCCAAAAGGTCATGCAGCAACCGATTACGCAGCAGAAGGTACCAGACGTTCTTCCAACAGAAGGCGCACCACCTACTGGTTTTGGCTCTACTAAGGTGTACACCAGTGGAAATCCTAACGACGGGCCACAAGGCGGTGGCGGCCTCGGACAGCTGTACCAGGGAATGGGTAAGGACGAACTCGCGGGCAACAAAGCTGAGAATTCAATACTGGCCGGTAGTGACAAGAGTTTCTTAAACGTCAAAGACCTTGCCGGTCATGACCTGCTTGGCGGTGGCGGGAAAACACTCCCCGACGTTTGGCCGAGTACAACAGGCGGCGGTGAAGAAGAAGAAGAAGAAGAAGAGACCGGCGATGACGGCTCCATGAAGGACAGGCTCATTGCCATGCTCATGGACAAGATGAACGAGTCACCAGAAGAAAGAGCACAGATAGAAGCAGGGCGAGCCCTTGTTGCCGCAAGGGCTCAGGCCGGTCGCGGGCAGATGGGCATGTCAGGCGGAATGCTTGGTTTGCAGTCTGAAGTCATGGGCGACGCAAGCAGGGAGGCAGAAGACTATCTGTTCGGCCAGCAGCTGGCTGCAGGCAAGCTTGGCGCAGGGATGGAGGCTGAGAGGGCCAACCAGCTCCTTAATGCCATCGCAGTAAAAGACGATCTTGATATGAGCGATGAAGACTTTAGGCGTTTCCTCCAGGGTCTTGGGTTCACACTGGAAGAGATCGATTCCATTAATAACAACGGCGGCGGCGGCGGCGGTGGTGGCAATGGGGGCAGCACCTTCCCAGGAAGAGACAAAAATGTTAGGGTAAACATTCCCGGTACTGGGCAGGTAACTATGAAGGCAGGCGATATTATTGACCAGGTGATTGCTGCCAATGGGAACATGGACGAGCAGCAGGCCTGGGAATATCTCGTTGACGAAGGGTGGATCTTATGAAGCCTCGAATAACAAGAACCGACAAAACAATATACAGGGAAAAGCTTAGGCAGATGGCCGAGTCCGCACGAAAGCGCAAGGCACGTCAGCTTGCCCTGAGAAAGTCTCTCAACGATGCCGGAGCAGCACTACTGAAAAGCAGGGAGGGCATGGTGGCAGGAGCCCATGAGAGGGCACAGGCAGCAGCCATGGAAGATCCAGAAGCATTTCTTGCTCAGCTTGATGCAGCAAAGAAGGATGAGCTGCTTTTGACTGGAGATCCAGAGATAGACAGTATGCCGCTTGTTAATCCGGGAGCCCATGATATCCTTCCTCAAGGTATTGCAGCGCCAAACCAGGGCCCACCTGCACTGTTAAACCAGAATCCGCTTGTCGCTAAGGGCGAAATGGCCGTGATAAGAAGCAAGGCCATCCAGGCTGCAAAGAGAGAGAAGGCACGCATAGACGCTGCCAAACTACAAACGCAGCTTGGAGAGCAAACACTTGAGTCGCGTGCGCTAGGAATGGAGGCAACGACGCAGCAGATGGAGATTGCAGCGGAATCCGAGAAAAGAGCGAAGAGTATGCAGCCGCTAATTGAGGCGCAGAAACGGCAGCACACGAAAAGCATTAAAGCCAATACCGCCAGAACTTGGCAGACAATACAGCAGGGCGAGCATCGGTTGACAGATGCTATGCAGGTATCCATTCCTCTTTACCTGGACGACCAGCTGGTTGGCATATCGCCAGCATGGCGTGGCGCAGCCGAACGAAACGCTCATGCTACTCAGTGGCCCGCCTATCGACTAAAGGCAATGCAGTCTGGCTTGTCTGAGGGCGAAGCCGCAGACCTCTTCGTTAAGGCGTTTGACGATGGCTGGAATAACCACACGGCAACAATTAGAGGCCTGGAACTGAAGAAAGAAGCGGCAGATGCCAAATCCAGCGGCACTGGAAGCTATAGCTCCGGTATGCTTTGGGGCCACCTTCATACAGCAGCTCAGTCGAAACATGCAAGCAAGGATGAACGAATGATGCTGTCTACCCTGCGGGATATGGCAAACACAACAGATGCGGGCTCCGTGATGGCCACTGAGCCTGAGAAGATAGCTGTCTTCCGAAAAGTGATGGCAAAAATGGTCGAGGCTGGCGAGGTGGACCAGATATATCTGGACCAGCTTGATAGTTTCGCGAAGAAGATGACGGCGAAGCCGATTATCCAGACAGGGTTCATTGCAGAAGATCCAATCCCGGCGTTCAACGTGGGCACCAGCCAGCAAGCGCCTAGACAGCTTAACAGGTCACTTGGAAACATAATCTCCGGGGAGTAAATAATGGCAATAAAGCCTAATCAGTCCTTTCTCGTTGATAGTGTTGACCAGTCATTAGTCACGCCAGACGAGAGAGAGAAGAAAAGGAAAGAGCGCGAGCGCCTCGCTAAAGAGGCCGCGCTCAGAAACTTTATTGGTGCACAGGCACAAAACCGCATTAAGGCTGCTGACGAGTTTGAGCAGCAGGCAGGTGCGGCAATACCCATCGAAGATGTTCAGTCGTTTAGACCTCAGGCAGCACCAGCTCCGCAGCTTGGAGATATCCATGGGCCAGAGCGACCACCAAAGAAGGAGCCTTTAGACTCCCTGATGGGCGGAAGTTTCTTAGATGATCAATACATAAGTGGTGACGAAGCTACAACCAGAACCATGTCAAAGATTCAAAGAGGTGGCGAGCGTCTTGGCGAGGATATGGCCAAGTACGGCGAGAGGATTGGCGGCTTTGGAACTGTCGAGCACGCCAAAGAGTATGTGGCGCTTAACGGGTTAAGTGTTTTTTCAAGACTGATGCACACCATGGGAATCATGCCAGAGGAAGAGTTCAGGCAGAAATACAAAGAAACCTATGGTGACGAATACTTGAACGATAAAGAGTTCTATGACCTGGAGAAATCTCTTCTTAGTGACAAGCGAGTTCAAGCAGACCCTACTGGTCCTGCAGCAGTGGGCAGAGAAATCGAAAGACTTAAATACCAGCAGATGAACGACCTTGAGAAGAACGTACATCTTGTAGGCGAGCTTTTTAAAGTAATGCCATCCATTGTTGACAAGGTAGGGCAAGACCTGGAGACCTTCGTTGAGGGCTATAAGAAATCTATAAAATCTGCAAGAAGCGGCCACACGGAGAGATCTAACGTGGAGTTCTCTCAGGCAACAGACGCCTTGCTGGACCTGCCCTCTGAGGTTTTTACCGAGATGGGCAGAGACTTCATGGGCATGGGGCTTGGTGGCGCTGGCTATATAAGCAGGCATCCTGAAGCCCAGCTAAGTGCTGTGCCGGTAGCCGGATTTATGAAGGGGCTGGTTAAAGCAGGCAAGGCATACAAGATGGCCAGAAAGTCTGGCGTTCCTCAGCAAAGACCAGCGACCTTTAGAGAGGTTAAGCTGCAGCAATGGGAGCCAGAGGCAAGACCTGGGCAATGGCTAGAGGGGCCAACAGCTGATATTCCAACCGGTAGATTCAAGGAAACAGGGCGAGTTATTGAGGTAGAGAAAAAAATAAGAAGCCTTGATGACCCGTTCATTGAGATGATTAAAGAGATGCCTGTTGAGCAGGGGAGAAAACTGCTTGAGAAGTACAACGACAGCCTAACCGAAATCCACATAAGAAAGCCTGCCAACCGTAGAGAGGCACTAAAGTTTGCAAGAGAGATGGCCAGGCGGGAATACAATAGCTTTAACATTGGCTATCTTGACAAGGCGCTCAGTGAGGGTACCAGAAAAATCTTAGAGGTCGTCAAGTTCGATGAGACCAGGGAGTTGCTTGGCCTTCCTATTGAATCCGCCATAGCGAAAACAATGCGTGGCCTCGTTGACCCGTCCTTCAACATTGACCCTGAAATATGGAAAAAAGTTCAAAGCATGGCCGACGACTCAGAGAAGTTTATCCAGGCCATCATTGATCACTTGGAACCAATGGGCGTGTTCGATGAGCACCAGCGCAGGCTGATGAAAGACGCCATGACGCTAGGCATGGACCAACAGGTAATGGATGCTGTTACCGGCGTAATGCAGCTGAGAAAGCTACTTCTGGTGGAACAAGAAGCATTAAAGAATGCAGGCCTCGTGGACAGTGCCGTGTTTAGCGCAGAGACCAAAAGGCTACAAGAATTAATGACCGAAGCAAACAGGCTTGGCGAGGAAGCAGAGCAGCTTGCAACTCTCTCCGCGCAGGGACGTGCTACGCAATCTCACTTTGAGCATGTTTTAGATAATACTAAAAGAATTAAGAATCAATTTGTTGATGAGGCTGCGCTAGAGGTTATTCCTGGCGACGACGCCGCAAGCGTTGCCGCCAGACAGCAAGGCCTCTTAGGAGAACAGCAGGCCATTGAGGGCTCGCAGCAGGTTGCCAGAGAGCTTGACGAGATAGCCAGGATGGGTCCGTATGACGATACCATGCCCGACACTGGCCCATCGAAAGAGTTCTCTGCTGGAGACAGGGCTCTCAGACCGGTAACCGAACTCGCTCCTGACGAAGAGGCGTACGGTGTCTCAGGGGCAGCAGCGGCTAGGGCTGCAGAAGGTGCAGCAAGCCCGGCATCGATGGAGCTGGAGGCGCTAAAGGCATTGCGAACAGAGGGCGAGATTAGAGGGATAGGCCTTGTTGATGATGACGACCCTGTTGGAAGTGTAAGGGCTTCCGAGCTTGAAGAAGCCGCAATGGACAAAAAGATGGAGGCCACTGTTGCGAGGTCGTCCGAAGAGCTGGCCGAGGTGTATGTCAACAAGCTGCTTGATAGCGTGTTCTCCGATGACAACTACGGGCTTCCGTCTGGCTCCATTGGAAGGATCATAGATGACTATGCCGATCAGGCAGGCAGCATGATATCTTCATACGATAAGCTTCATCGATGGAAAATCGAGTACACCTCACTAGCCATAAGAGAGACCCTGAAGGAATTCAAGGCGCTGCTTGGCAGCAGGCTAAGCAAGGCCCATCGGGCAGAGATAAGCGAAGCGGCTATTAGGTATGCTGAGCAGGTTATGGGCGACCTAAAAAGAGGGCAGATAATGAGCCCGAAACTGCCAGCCAATCTACCTTACAAGGGCGTGCGCATAAAAGAGAGATCTACGGTAGCCGACGTTAGGCCTGACGGGCCAAACAAGGCAGGCAACTTTGTGTACGGCCAAGATGATGGCACCGTGAAAAGGCTGAAGGGTGATGCGAAGCTTAACTTCCGTGGGCCACAGGTAAAGCAAAAGAGGGATGGCGCAATAGAGAACGAGGTAAGCGATCTCTTGCTGGGAGTTGGCTTTGTTGGCAGCAACGCCAGCGAGCTTAGAGATGCCCGTCCTGGCAGAGCACCTGGCCTAGAGGCAGAGTCGAAAGAGTATGCCGCAGGAGCCAAAAGGCTGAGGAAGGCCGAGCAGATAGGGCGAGTAGGCTCCTTGCCGGTATCAACACCGGAGATTAGGGCGTCAAAGAGACTGTACGAAGCAGAGGCCAAGGACGCACGAAAAGTCACTGGCCCCTACGAAGAAGCACGAGAAATAAGAGGCGATGCGCCGAGACTGCCCATGGACGAGAGCGAGCTTGCTGCCGCTGAGAGACAGCGTGCCGCGCTGTCTCCAGCTTACGATGAGAGGCTTTCTGATCGCAACAGGGAGGTATGGAAAGAGAACAGGCAAGAGAACCTTGATTACCAGGACAGAGCAGACCAGTATCACCATGACACGGTTGCTCGTCTTGAAAAGATAATAAGACTTGGCGAGTTCATTGGCGATGAGCATACCAGGCTCGGAAAACAAGGTGCGCTAGACGCTCGAACGCAGGCGTGGCGCGAGACAGTTGACAAGGCAAGGAGAGAGCTTGCCGAGCTTTCCAATGATTACGATCCAGGTGTATATAAGACCAGATATACAGAGGCCCAACTTGCCGGACCAGAGCTTCCTCGAAGGTTGCGCGCAGACCCACGGGTGCCGATGGATAAAATACCTGAAGGGCTAAATCTTCCGTCGCATTGGCGGTCGAATAACAGACTGGGCAGAAGCAGGGCGCAGGTGCTATTTAGAGAAATTGCGGAGATGGACTGGCAGGCCTCCAAAAAGGCAGTCGAGCAGGCGAGAAGAGAAGGCAAGACAATCGAGTACGGGGTAGCAGAAGAAGGCGCAATACTTCATCCGATTAATAAGCATCCTGAAGCACAACGCTTTCCTGCCGATGACCAATTCTTTGACGAGTTCCCTGAAATAACCCCTGACGAGCGAATGGCTGGTTCAGCGGAATACCCAGGCGGATATGGCTACCGCTCTACAGAGCAAATCATGGCAGACTACGAGAGAACTCTGGAGCTCTTGGAGCTTCCAGAGGAAATGAATCCGTTCCTAAAAGATATTAGAAAGAAGATGGAAACCGAATTGGTGCCGCTTGAGGAGCACATGAGAGCAGGCACTCTCGACCATGACTTTAGGGGAACCCCGGAAGAGATACTGACGTTCATCAAAAAGATGCGCTCTGCCGACGTGCTGATCCCCATAAGAAGCCCTGTGAAAAATCTTGATAGGGATGTTTATACCCCGGCAGGCCCGCCGAGAACAGGCATTAAGGAAAGGGCGTACATTGACTCGGATACTCCAGGATATACTGGCAGATTCCCTGGCCCAGCGGAGAACATTGACCCTGAGGCTGCAGCAACGCTACACGGAACAAGATCTTTCATACCGGATGAAAGACACATAAGAGATATGCGTGATGTAGAGGAGATGAGAAAAAATAGAGACTCTCTTAGCGATGAGGCCGAAGATGCGCTTGATGAATTTGAAGAAGCAGAAAGGGGAGGGCTGGATATCTTCTTTGAGGATTCGCCTGAATCCAAATGGCTACGAAAGGCAGACTTCGATAGAAGGTCAGCCGCTCATGACGCCGAACGTCTTTCTGCCGTTAGAAGATCACAGGCCACAGGCAGAAAGTTCTACGACGACCCTAAGGACTTTCTTGAGGGGCAGGTCGGAAAGCCTCCAAGGATGATGAGCACCGACCTGGAGACAGGGCGACCGATTGCCAGATACGCAGATCCTGACGAGCGCGGCCCAGATATCCGCCAGATAGACGAGCAAATAAAAGAGTCTGACGTTATTAGAGACCTCGAAGACCTGCAAAAGAAAAGGCAGGAACTCTTAGAGCAGCGTTCAAAAATTGAATGGGCCAACGCAAAGGCGACAACAAAATCAGGCCGCAAATCAAGAAGAACAAATACAGAGGTTGCAGCCGCTGATGCGAAAAAAGCCAGGAAAGCAGCTGACCGTCACGCAGAGAAAGTTAAGTCTTTAGCAGGAAAAGCAATACTCAACAATCAAAAGCTTGATGCAGTTGCCAGGCTTCTTGGCGACGAGATAATTGATGATAACATTGTTAAGCAGCTGTTCGCCAAAATAGACGAAGGAAGAACCGACCGGGCAAAAAAGTTTACAGACTCCGAAAGAGCTGCTGGCATAGAAACAATGGCAGAGGTGCTGGCAACCGCCAATGCAAAGAAACTAATCAGGTTCTCCTATGTAGATGCCGATGGTGCCTCCAGGCCGATAGACACATTGGCCTTCTTCCTGTCTGACCCGAAGAAACTACGCTCCGATATTGACCCAGGAACAATCAAGGCTGCGCTGAATGAAGACGCCATCGATGCAGCCATCTTTGCAGGTCACCTGACTGGTGAAGATGCTGTATTTCTGCGAGACAATGTTGAGCTTGCACAGACAATACGCCAAGACCTTTCCAAGCTTATGAAGGACTCGCAAGGGACGATTGTGTCCACAAGTAAAGGTGGAAAGCCGCAATACTTTGGCTCTGACGAGATGTTTATATCTAACCTCTCTACCTATTGGCCATATACACAGCGGCGCAGATACTTCGGCCTTAACGATTTAAAACAGTCGGCAAAAAAGAAGCGACTGGAAAAGATAGCCGAGCATGAAGGGATAAGCGTAAACGAGCTTAAGGCGAGCCCTGGTTTCGCAAATGTTTTTGATAGCTTTCAGACTCCATCTGGAAGTGGAGACCTTAAGGGTCTCCGTCGCGCATGGGTAAAGCGAAGCGGCCTTAATGCCGATGAGATGGATAGAAGGTTTGGCCTTACCGATGACCTGCTTACCGGCGTTCAGCAGGCATACTTCAGAGCGAAGCGGGCAAACGAGGTCTACAAGACAATCATGTGGATAGAGGAGTTCCTTGAGAAGCAGGGGAAGATACCGGCTAAATGGCCAAAAGCCGAAGACGGCAGCGCACAGGTAGGATGGGCTCGGCTCGACGGCTCTACTCATGATATCAACGGTAAGAAGTATGATGCTTACGGCTCGCTGCAGGGCAAGATTGTTCCGCAGCAAGTCAAGTCTGCCATCGACAGTATGCGTATCGATGTTGGCATTGAGAATGGTATCGCAGATAGGGTTGGCCGATGGGCGAGATCGAAACTTACGGTGCCCTTTAAGCTAATGAAGACACTGGCCAATCCTACCTATTTCGCAAACCTTGTGACCGGCTTTACTATGGGCCACCTTTACCATGGTGGCACCCCGTTCGACCTGTTTACGGGTATGCACTCAGTTAAAACAAATGACCAGTTTGCCAAGGGCTACCTTGGAACCGGCATGGCTCCAAGGCAGATTGCAGGTGGTTATGCCTTTGACCCTCAACGGGGAAAAGGCATAGAGAGTACCACTGCAGGTGACGCCCTTACAGCATTTACCCCTGGCGGTGGACTGATAAGGTCACTGGTCCAGCTGCCGTCGGTCGATTCGGCCCTCAGGTCCATATTCGGCCTGCAGTCAAAACCAGGCAACAAGCTGGGTATTGGCTCAGAGGCCAAGAAAATGATAACAGATGCCAAAGAGTTCCTTAATCCTCTTGGCGAGATGGAGTATGACAGGGCCTATCGAACCAGCGGCTGGCAGAAGTTTGGTCACCTGGCCGAAAATCTTTACGGTGATGTAGCAGAGCTGGCAACATCTGGAGAAAGTCTTGCGAAGGTATCTAACTTCATGGATGTCAGCAGCAGGGTGGCCACATTTAAAAGGCTTGTCCTTACGGAAGCAAAGGCGCAAGCAGGAAGCAGGAACGCTCGCGCAATACAGCAGGCGGTTGACAGAATCCTAAGTAACGATGACCTATCCAGGCATCTGGCCGAAAGGGCAAACTATGAGAACATTGATTATCGAAATCTTCCGAACTGGCATAAGGGTCTGGCGAGAAATAGTCCGTACCATCCGTTCCATGCGTACTATGTAAGGTCCACAATGAAGATGCTTGGCCTCCCTTTTGAGTACCCTGGGAGAACAAACATACTTCTGAAGGCCGGCACAGATGACCGGGATATGAGCATAGAGGAAATCATCCGGCTTATGCCAGCGCATGAAAAGGAGATGTTCTACAGGATGCCGTTCCAGGACAGGGAGATGCTTGTATCGATGGCGTTCTCTGCCTTGGCAGACCCTACCCAGCTAATGCCAGCCAGGTTAATGGGGCTACTTATGGGGCCGGAAACACCTGAGGCCAGGTTGCAATACGATGCTACAGAAAGCTTCATGGAGAAGGTTGGCGTTCTGGCGGGCGAGACCTTCTGGAATAGACCGCCTGGCGTATCACGACTTGCGCCTGCACTTGGCTCCTACGTTAAAGGCGATGCGGCCAGAGCAGTGAACGACAGCCTTAGTGTGCTGCCGAACTATGCGTATTATCTCGGTGCCTTAGAGGAGGCGCAGGAGGTTGGCCAGACGGCCAGTCGCCAAAGACTTACGCCGGACCTCTTACTGCTGAGGTTAATCGGTGTCAAAGCATATAGGGTGCATGGCGGTCTAATGAGGTATGATGATGCCTATCGAAGACTCATCAGGGAAAAGAGAAAGCGCCTTAAAGATAGCCTTAAAAGGACCATGAGCGAGGCCAAAAGAGCCCAGCTTAAAGAGGACTATGCGCAGCAGGTGTTAAGGCTCCATGACGCCAGACAGGGAGTAAAACACAGGGGAGCTTTCCCGTGATAAACAACAGGCAAATAAAAAAGCTATTAAAAATAGAGCTTTGCCCTGAAAGCAAGGTACTGCTGCTTGGCATGATAATGGATGGTGGGGTAGATATAAGCACATCTGCAGCTGGCCACAGATGTGCACTTACAGGCCCTGAGGTGAGGGTCGCGCAAACAGAACTTTATAAGAGAAAAATCATTGCTAAAGGCTCAGTCAAAGATACATTTACTGTGCAGCGGGAGGTTGTAGATTATGGAACAAGTTCTTCTATGGGTGGCTCTCGGACTCGGCGTGCTGAACGCGCTGCTTCCGATAGCCAAAAAGATTGTAAAGAAAACAAAAAATAAAACAGACGACAATGTTGTAGACTTCCTAGAAGAAGCCCTTAGTGTCGCCAAGGCAATCCAGGACAGAAACAAATCTGACCTCGCTAAAAAAAAATAACTGGACTTACTATGGTCGCGCCCCGCAAAGACTTGGAAGGTTTGAAGCCTCCCTTCAGGCACGCAATTCAATGGCTGATTTTCCTGATCGACAAAGAAGAATTGCCGGTTATAGTCTTCGAGACCTACCGTGGTCCAACAAGACAAAACGCCCTAAAAGATAGCGGCTCCAGCAAGGCAGGCGCAGCCCAAAGTCCTCACAACTTTGGCCTGGCCTGTGACTTCGTGCTGGACGTTAAAAGGTGCCCTGTTCGCACCAGAGAATGGCCTGAGGGCTCAGGTAATTTTTACAAGGATGCCTGGGACTACGACTCGGCAGAAGGCAAGGCGGCCTACAGACGCCTTGGCGAACTAGCAAAGTCAATAGGTCTTGAATGGGGCGGAGATTGGACCTTTAAAGATTATCCACATGTGCAGATGCCAGCATGGAGAGAGCATATATGATTCTCCGGCTTCTCATCCTGCTTGTTCTAATGGGCTGTGAGGAGCGCATTGCCATGGTGTCTAGCTCGTGCAATCTGCCATGCTATGCAGGCAGAGATGGTACCGCTGGTGTTGCCCATTGCTCCATGGGAGTAACGGCCTGCAACGAAGAGGGAGTAGTTACCCATTGCGAAGGCGAGGTTCTTCCTGGGAGCGAAGTATGCAACAACAAGGATGATGACTGTGACGGCGAAATCGATAACAGGCTCACCGATGATTGGGTAGGCACGCCATGCGGCAATGATGTAGGCATCTGCACAGCCGGTAGAGAGGCCTGTGTACTCGGTGAAAGTCAATGTGTCGGGGAGGAGTTTGGTTCGCCAGAGATGTGCAACAATCTCGATGACGACTGCAACGGCCTGGTTGACGACGACCTTGAGCTTGAGTTCTGCTATACTGCAGACCCAGCGACACTGGCCCACGGCGAATGCCGGGCTGGCATAAACGAATGTATAGAGGGCGAATACATTTGCATGTATCAGCGTGTGCCCACTACTGAGATATGCAATGGGTTAGATGATGACTGTGATGGCTTTATAGATGAAGACCTGTATTCAAGCACTGATATCTTCTTTATGGTGGACACTAGCGGCTCCATGGGCAGCTCTATAAACAACTCAGTATCTGCTGCTCATCGAACGGCTGTTAGGCTGGCCGATACAGATACCATGTACGGAGCAGCAGAAATACCAGGAGAAAGGAGTGGCGGCACATGGGATGCTATGAGGGTGGTCACCGACCTCACCGACTCAGTTACCTTTCAGTCCCTAGTGGTAAACATAGGAAGTGGCTCAGGGGGCTTTGAGCCTACAATAGACGCGATTTATGAGGCCTGCCTTGGCACTGCCCTATCCTGGAGGCAGGACGCGAGCAGGGCGCTTATCGTGTTCTCTGATGAGCTTCCACAGACAGGCACCAACAGGACAGCGCAGGAGGCAATTGACGCATGTACCACTGCAGGCATTGTTCTTTATGCTTTTACTGAGCCCAACGCCTATGTTGAATACGAAAGCATGACCACCTCTACGGGTGGCCAGACTTTCTTTCTCGGTCATTCTACCTGGATGATGGAGGATTTGAATACCATCTTTTCTGAGGACTGTAACTAAAATGTACGCAGAGATACCTCATGACCCCTGGCTTTCAACATTCTTTGCAACGCTACGCGCTCTCTCTTCAGCTTGCTATGCTGGAAGTTTAACTTTTTTAGCTGAGACAGGTACTGCGCTGATAAGTCATGGTGCCCATCTTCTGTGCCCTCATGTTGAACGATTGGCCAGTTCTGCCAGGATTCCCTTATCTCAGCAGGCATGTATCGATAGCGAACCGAATGACGTGTGAGCGGTGTAAAGCCTAGCTTCTTGCACCAATAGTCTCGCTCTGCTTCACCGATAAATGCAATCAGTACCTGCCCCTTATTTTCCGCATAGAAATATCTTTGTAAATCAATCACTTACTACTCCTTCTTGTTATCGTGTCGCTCTGCCGACGTTATCCTGGCATCATCACCAAAAACTTTCTTCACATTCTCATAGGTTTTTTCA
>Ga0208919_1001671_pt1 | contig 12419 bp, 18 predicted proteins | sample 4_EtaG_FD_184076 | JGI IMG/M metagenome (GOLD analysis project Ga0208919, IMG submission 184076) | Marine viral communities from the Subarctic Pacific Ocean - 4_ETSP_OMZ_AT15127 metaG (SPAdes) (version 3) | ecosystem: Environmental > Aquatic > Marine > Oceanic | place: Pacific Ocean | collected...
CATTTATACGTTGCTTCTGTATTTCGTTTTCAAGAAGCTTCTCTTCAGCCCTTTGATTTTGTTTGGCCTCAAACTGAGATTGCTCTTGATCAAGCTCTTTATCACGCAGCTCTACTTCCGCTTTTCTAATCTCTACCAGAGGATCTTCTGATCCCTGACCAATAGACTGTAAAAACTCTTCGCTGAGTTGCGCCATGATTGGTGCAGCAAATTGATCTAACAACATCTGTATTTGTTGTGCAGCTTGTTGTTGTTGATCGACTGGCATTTGTTGCAGCTGCTGTTGCACCTGATTAATTCTTTCCATGGTTTCTGGCGGTATTTGTTGTTGCGCCATTTCAGCAGCCAAGAATTGTAAATGCTGCATCACATGACTTATAACCATGGCTTGTATTTGCGGGTTCTCTTTGACGACTTGCGTCAAGAACAAGGCTCTGTGTGTTTCAACATGCGCTGTATGGTTCTGGCCTTCAAAGGCTTGCGCTGGTTGTCCCATCAAGAAACCGCTGTTTTCCAATCCTGCGTCAATTGGTCGCGGAGTCGTATCCGGTGGTGGCTGCAATAAGGCTTCCACATTGTCTACTCCCAACGCGCCATACATGCGCCTATACGCTTCGTATATGCCGTTTGGACCATGCACTTGTGGGTTTGATTGCACCATCTGCAAAAGCTCTTGTGCAAGCGTAATGCGCTGGCTCTGGCTGAATATATTTGGATCTGAAACCGGGATAACATCGATGCGGTCATCAAAGTCAGTTTGTTTTACCTCTCTGGGTCCGGTGCCTGTTTCATATGCGTATTCAGGCGGTAAATATTCGCCGAATAATTTTGATAGTAATTGAAACTCTATGCGCTGCGCGTAGTGCAATCTTTTATGAATAGCACTCATAACTTTTGTGCCGCGCTCTAACAACGCTACAGTTGTTCCTACTGGCATGGCTTGATTCATATCGCCGACGTTCATATCAGCGATAGCAGCGAATCGTTTACCTGAGTCAACCAGTATGCCAAGCAAGCTCATAAGCACGTTGCTGGGTTCTTTGATTGGCAACGGTATTAAGTTTTCGCGCAAGGATCCGCCGGTGGTGTCTATATCTCTAAACTCTCCCGGTTGTAATGGTTCGTCCTCGTCTCGAATGCGCATGCCTCTGGCTTTGAACCCTGCTGGTAAGTTTGCCAGAGTGCCTGCGTCAATTAATTGTCTTAGGATCGATGTAGATGCTTTGGATATGCCACCAATCATGTGACTCAATCCTAGCCCGTAGAAACCTAGTCCCGGTAGAAACTTGTACTGTACGAAGTAGTTGATCTTGTTTTTATAGGGGTCGCCTTCGACAAAGTTTCGTCTGATGGACAGCACGGTTTGTGATGACTCATCTATTGTTACGATGTAAGGCAGCTTCAATCCAGTAGGATTGCCGTCTTTGTCCAGATCCTCAAAGCCTGCAAGGTCCAGAATCGTGTGTACTTCGTAGACGGTGTGATCTCTGTCTTCTGCATATGAAGGGCTAAGTCCTTCGATTTCGTCTATCTCTTTTTGTACCTCATCATCATCTGGATCGTATGATTCGGATTTGATCTCGACGTCAGCATAGAAACCAGAGAGTTGTTGTTTCTTGATTTCGTTGCGCGACATACTTATTGCATGAGTAACTCTTTCCGCACTGCTTATGTCAGATGCCTCATAAGGCACAATCAAATCTTCTGGAGATACAAACTTAGAGACAGCTCGGTTCAATACATTGTCGTAGTAAATCTTTTTGAAAGCCGACCCAGCTAGTGGCAGGTAGAACAACAACATATCTAATTCTGGATCGTAGTCTTGCATCACATTCATGATGTAAAAGTTCATAAACTCTTGAACACGATCTGCTTGCGCTTCTGTCTCTGCGGTTCTCTGGCCTACAAGTTGGGTCTTGACCGGGCCTTTGGCCGGTAACATTTCTTTGTATGCCTGCGCCTGAAACTGTGTAACAGCTTCTGCAAGTATAGGGTGTATTACTCCACTAGATCCCTCAAACGGCTCAGATCTAGCCTCATCAAACTTCATGCCTAGATACTTCAGGCCTTCTATGTAAGTCTTTTCCCATTCGCTACGTGATTCTTTGTCGTGGCGTATGCTAGATAAAATATCTCCAGATAAACTTTGCAGCTCACTTTCGTCTACAAAATCTACAAGGTTAGCGTCAAAGGGCGCTTGTTCTGCTTGCGGCTCTTCTGCATCGATCTCATCACCAACAAGTATTTCTTCTTCAGTGACTAATATTTCTGCCGCTTCGCGGATTTGGTCTTGTCTGGTAGGCTCTGGAAAAACCTCAATCGCGTTGCCTCCCACATTGATGTCTGGGTTGTCTTGCGTGCCTAATTGTCGTTTTTCAATAGCCATAGTATTTCAGTTTAACACTTCTTGCCGGTTTTAATAATAAACCGTACGTTTACGTGGTAGTAAATCTGCCTCCATTTGATAGTCTTCGTCTAACGATACGAATCCGCCTTGTCTAAATCTCATCAACGCCATTGTAGCAGAGTCACAGTAGTCGTCATGATCGCCATATGGAAAAGATGCCATCTCTTCTATCACCTCATCCGCAAAATTGTCTTCTGTAGCCCAAACCATACCTGATTCAAATATTGGTGCCACGGAGTTCATACGCGCTATTTTGTCCTGACCTCTGCTGGGCGTATAAGATGTTACCGGAATACCCATGCGTCTAAGCTCTTGTGTAAGCGGCGTGCCGCTTGCTTTAGCCTCGATCAAAATACAGTCAGGCTCCCAATACTTATATTCATCCCACGCCAGTTTTTTAAGCTCTGGGAAGTCTACACGCACGCGCTTTGCATCGAGCAATATAATTTGATCCGCCTCGCCGTCAGCTGGGCTAAATATGGCCCAAGTGGTTATAGCTGAGTAGTCAGCAGTTTCTTTTTTACTAAAAGCCGTATCGTAACTTTGTATCACGTAACTGTATGCTGGCACCTCGCCTTCCCATGTCTGCCACCATTCACGTTTTACAATAGAGCCTTCTTCAGCTGTTGGATTTTGTAACCACTGAGAGTTCCATTTAGATACCGGGAGAGACGCCTTCACCGACAAAAGTTCTTCTTTCTTCCAAAACTCTGGCCAGAGAGGTGTGTCGGATTCAGGCATAATGGCAGGAAACTCCACTACCTCCCATTGGTCAGCGTTTTCTTCACCTTGCTTTTTCAGGACCTTGCCAACCAAGTCTTTAGTAGACCAACGGGTCATTACAATGATGATAATGCCGCCCGGTTGCAGACGTTGTCGCGGACCAGATGTGTACCATTCGTAAGCACTTTCCATGGCTGTGGGTGACATGGCATCTTGCTCTGAATGCGGATCGTCAATAATAAGTAAATCAGCGCCTCGACCAGTTATCGCACCGCCAACACCAGCTGCGAAGAATTCACCCTCTTGGTTACTGGTCCATCTACCAGCCGACTTGTTATCTGCCTGTAGTTTTAGATCTGGAAATATTGTGCTGTATTCTTGGCTATCGATTATGTTTCTGACTTTACGTCCGAATCGAACCGCAAGCTCTGCTGTGTGAGTCGTTTGTATGATCTTGAGATTACCGCGCAAGCCCATCATCCAGCTCGGAAAGTAGGTACTCGCAAACTCAGACTTAGAGTGCCTAGGGGGTAAGCAGACTATAAGTCTTTTAAGTTTGCCTTGCGCGATACGGTTGAATTTTTCACCGATTATCTTGTGGTGGCGACCTTCTATAAAGTCTGGCCACAAGTGCTTCAAGTAACTTATAAAATCTTTCTGACAAGCTTCTTGCTTTTTAAGTTGCTCAAACCGATTGAGCAGAGCAAGAGCCTCCGCTTGATCCTGTTGCGACAGGATGTCAAAGTCTTTAAGAGAAAGATCTCCCATCAGACTTCATACCAATCCTTTTCCTGCCACATAAGCGCTTCAGCTTCTCTACGCCTCTCCAGTCCCGGTAGAACGACCTTCTCGCCATTGACAGTGCCTTTGTTCCATCGGCGTATTTGTGCTGGTACTTCGGTGTATTTTCCTTCGTTCAGGACCTTCCTCAAAGTTGAACTAGAAAGCGAACCGCTGCCTAAGTTGTACGTGAATGAAACTAAACTGTCGAATTGATGCTGCTCTAGCGGCACTTCAATCAAGCTGTTAACGTAACCTTCGTACTCTTGAAGCTCATGGTCTAAACGAGCTTCTGCCTCCTCCACAGTCATGGTGGTGTGTTCATCAACGTCTTTGATAAAACCGTAGCCGCAAGTCCAGATTCCGACTGCGTCCTTGTAAGCGTGGCACACGCCATCCTTTTGCGGACAGCCTTCAAACTTTTTAATAAGGGCCTTACCCTCTTCACTAATCACTCTCATATCATTCATATTATTCTCCCCATGTGCCGTCGTCTCTGACTCTGGCAAGTTTCTTACCGCCAAAATATTCAACGGCATGTCCTTCGTTAATAAGTGTTTTGCAAATGTCAGAACCGTCTTGATCATACGGTATGCCAAGGATCCTGCCGTACTTGCCTTTGCCAAGCGACTTGATCTTGAATCGTCCAACGCATAACTCCTTTAGTCTTTCTTTTGCCTTCAGGCCTAAAGCCTTTTCTGCAAGATTTCTTGTTCTAGATTCTGGCGTGTCAATTCCGTGAAGACGAACACGCTGTTTGGTTAAATTTACATCGAAGCCAAGCCGGAGCGTTATATCAATCGTGTCACCGTCGATCACCCTTTCAAGCTCGGCCTCATAAACGTATGCTTCTGGGGCATCACTCATCTGGCTTCTCCTCTGTTTCTAATTCTTTATCTTGCTCCCTATAATACTCTATTATCGCCAGCACATTGGTAACGTATCGTTTAAGCTCTGCCATGTTCATGCTAAGGCTTTCATAGCCTTGAGTCGATAAAGCATAGTAAGGTTCAGCTGGTGCCTTGCCTTCTTTAACCAGCTGGAGATATTCTTCCATCACTTCTGGTGTAAGCACGCGCCACTTAATGTCTTGCAGGTTTACTTCCAAAGGCATGGGAGGATGGTACATAGGTGCAGGCAAGGTGATCGTTTTGACTTCAACAGGCGCGGTTCGCGGTTGAAACAAAGAACAACCACTAACAACAAAAACTAAACTAATTACTAGCAGGTGCCTCATCTGTACTCTCAAACATGTTTGGATCTGTTAATTCTAAAAACTCTTTTTTTACTTTCGCTGTGCCTTTGTTGATTATATTTTCTATCAACCCCGGCTTTGCCATGGCCAAATTGTTGAGGCTATGACGCTGAAAGGTGTTTCTTAATTGATTGACTTCGCGCATTGCTTCTTGATTCTGCGCGTTGAGCTGATTGATTTGTTCTGTGGTTTCTTTTTGTTTGGCTAGGTAGTTATCTATGCTGGCGTTTTGCTCTTCTATCTTGTCTTCGAGAATAATCGCGTTTGCTTTGAGCGTGGCAATCTCTTTCGCCTGCATCTGAACGAAAAACCACAGACCGGCTGTTACTATCAGGAGTAATCCGGTAGAGACTGCTGCAATTTTGAATCCCATGTGTATACCCTTAATGCCTCACTTTTGCCTTTCACGTTAATCGGTTCCAGTGATTTTAACAAATATTTGCACTTTTGTGCAGTATTGTATCCAATTAAAATATCAACGCCTGCTTCCTTCGTTGCGCTCTCCAATCTGGCAGCTACGTTTACGGCATCACCGATGGCCGTATAATCAAATCTTGTGTTTGATCCCATGTTGCCCACCACCGCATCACCACTGTTTACGCCTACACCGATTGCTACGTCTACCGGGAGCTTTTCATTTAACTCTTTGACTCTTTCCTGTATTCGTATCGCAGCTGCTACGGCTCTGTTCTCTTGTTCTGGAAGATCCAACGGCGCTGAGAAGATGGCCATACACGCATCGCCTATAAACTTGTCAATGCAGCCCCCCGCACGTTGTATTTCTTCTACTTGAACCGTCAAAGTGGCATTCATTACCTCAGTAACCTCTTGTGGTGACAATTTTTCACTTAACGATGTAAAACCACGTAAATCGGTAAACAAAAACGTGCAATATCGCGTTTCACCGCCTAATTTCAACAAATCTGGGTCTTTCTGAAGCTGTTTTACCTGTCTAGGGTCCAAATAATGCTCAAATTGCTTCTTAATTTGCTGTCTTAGGCGGTATTGGGTGCGAAAATTCAAATAAAACGCCCCTGAAGCCGCAAAAAACTGCGAAATCAGGCTCCAAGTTACATCTAGAAGCACCCCAGACTGTATAAGATGAACACCAGAGTAGGCTGTAGCGCTAAATACGGCCAAAAATGACGTTACACCCCACGTAACACCAAGCTGTGTCACTAGCAGCCACACAAGGGCCACAGAAAGAGCAAAAATGCCGAGTTCCGCAGCGTAGGACCAGTCAGGTATGCGGGGGCTATCTTGTATCAAGATCGATTCAGCCAGAGCCGCTTGTATTTTGTGTGGTTCAAGCAGGCCAACCGGGGTGGCTAGTTGCGGCATGATGCCCATAGCATCTGTGCCGATGAATACAAACCGCTCTTTTACATTCATTTCTGACAAATCAGTTTGGTCGGTTTTGACCCAGCTGATCCACTTGCGCCCTAGTGAGTCTGTAGGCACAGGCGGAAGACCCTGCACTACAACCTCCTGTATGCCGTTTTGATTGGTTTTTATGATGTAGGTGTCCGAACCTACCAATGCTTTTAAAACCTCTGTGCCGAAAGCTGATACCCATCCATCAGGCGTTTTCATGAGCAAAGGCATGCGCCTTACCAGCTGATCTACGTCTACCGGGGCAGAAGCAATACCTTGCGAGGCAGCGTTTCTTAGGATCTCTATATTTTGCACAACGCCAGAAGCAGGGTAACCACCAACAGGATCGCCCATAATGACTGTGCCTACGGTGGCCGGATAACCGCTGCCGGGATTCTCGTACATGGCAAGAATGCTGTTACGACCTTGCAAAGATTCTGCAAAACTTTTGTCACCACCCATCCGGTCTGGTTGTGGAAACGCAACAGTCCAGCCAACACCAAAAGCGCCACGGGCCATCAATTCGTTTTGTATTTCTGCAAGCCTAGCTCTGGGTAGCGGCCAGCCACCCTCACGCTCAATGTCTTCTTCAGTGATGTTGAGAACGGTAAAGTAATTCGATTGTGGCTTTTCAGGAACCAACGCATCAAATGTTTTGAGTTTGATAATTTCTAGAGCAGACCACTGCATTATAAATGGTAGTGATAACACAAACACCACCGCTATAGTTTTGAGTGATATCTTCATCCTTGCTTGATCTTGATCACAGAGCTACCGCCACCGTTGATTGTGATTGTTTTGCTCACGCCGTCTTGTATGAATATGACCGTGTAGGAACCGGATCCGTCTATATCTACTCTGACGTTTTCACTGACATTACGCCGTAGGCTTATTTGTTGACCTTGTATGATGGTGGTGATTTGAGTTGTAGGATCTTGCCCGACAGATGTGCCACTGATTGCGATGCTGGTTTCTACTTGATCGATTTCATCATCGCTCAAAGCATCTAAGTCTTCGACTATGTCTAGCAGGTCTTCTAGAAAGTTGACATCTAAGAAGTTGATATCAAGCTCCTCAAAAGCAAGCTCTGCTTCTGCATCAAGATAGTCTACATCTAGATCGTCAAACTCTAATGCATCAAAGTCCAAGACGTTGTTTGCTTTAGCCACTGCTTCTTCAGCCGCCACCTCTTCTTCTTTGGGTGGTGAGACAATCAACATGTTGTCGATTAAATCTAAAGTAATATCGAGCTGCACTGGTCGCGTAGGCACGCTCTCATAAACCGATGCGGTGGTCGCTTGATATGGTTTGTTAAGCGTTACGGTACCAGCCCCGGTAGCAACCATAATTTCTCCAGAAGCATCGCCGTTTGCATCAGGCAATAGAATAATCAAACTGCGCCCTAGCTCATCTACAGTACAGGTGAAATCCGTGCCTCTTATTGCGATTTGGGCTGTCGGGGTGGTGATGTTGATGCGCTCTTTATTTATAAGGCCCATCTTTGAAGTGATAAAACGCGCGGTGCCAGAAGCAAAGCGCAGGCTAAGTTTCGATTTATCTGGGTCAGGATTAAAGATGTATTCGGTAATAACCAGCTTGCTGTGTTCTGTTAGCCTAACGACTGAGTCATCTACAAACGTGATACCGACTCTACCGGCTGCGGTGCGCACGTCATCCATTTGTTGGACCGGGAAAGCCATCGTAACGCCATAGGCGTCATCCCGTATGATTTGCGCGTTGCCGTTTAGTTCTGAAACTTTTCCAATATCAACAGGAAGTGCTTGTGCCGCCGTCATTTTGAATGACGCACAAAGTGCCACCAGTAGAATTAGTAATGATCTTAAGCCAATCATTATTGATGGTTGACTGTTGTTGTATGTTGAAAGTTCTGCTGTTGCCGGTTTGATCCAAATAAAAATACCCTCCTGCTGCGCCGTCACCGTCGTATGTCAAATTATTGCTATCTCCATCTATGTCAAGATACGAGGTGGCGCCGTCTATGTCTAACGCATAGCTAATTGTGTTTCCGTCGCCTTGGATGATCCAGTCAAGATCGAGCTGTGAAGCTAAAGCGGCTGTTCCGTGATTTAGCGTGAAAGTATTGGTCGATCCGGTAACGTCTACGTTGTAATTCGAGCTGTCGATGCCAAACGTATTTGTGGGATCACCTTGAATGGTAAAACTGTTTGTGTCGCCGTCAAACTCAAAAAAACCAGTTATTGAGTCTCCGGTTATATCACCTAAAAATTTGTTGGTATTACCGATTTGATTTATATCGAGGGTGAGTCCAGTCCCGTCGAGATCAAAAGCTGTCAGGGTACCGGCTACTGAGTTAAGGCCACCAATGATGTTGGATTCGCCTAATTGTTCGATGTCGATGTTAGCTGTATTACCAGCTTGGTCCACGTACACTTCGTTATCAGCCGCCCATGCTGATACCGTCGCAAGTAAAAATATTGCTGTGTAGCGTTTCATCTCCTAACCGTCCAATACCCATATGATACACCTTCTTCAATAGTTTGCAAAACGGCTGCTTCTATGCAAGCTTGTAAAGCTATGTTTACAGATTCGTTGCGCACTACACCGCCCTCTACTTCTACAAGCTCAGTAGAATCGGCTACGAATCGAAAAACGTCATTATCAAGCGATGCGCTCAATATTGTTTTGGATACCAGAACCTCCATTAACACCTTCCCGGTTGTTACTGAAACTGTTCTTAGCGAAACCTGTACAGTGTCCCTCCTGTAAGCCTTGCTCGTACCTATGCCTAAATAACGCGCACCAGCACCTCCGCTGGTGGTATTTGACTCGTAACCTATTACACCACCTTCCATAATAAGTCCAGCGAAGACTAAGGGCGGCAGTTTTTGTTTTTCATCAAAACTTTCACGGGTAGATCTAATGAGCTGGCGTTCTTTTGTGACGTGATCAAGTCCGACGCGCTCTACCACTGAAAAGAAACCGTCTTTGTTTTTGCCTGCATGTTGTAATGCGCGTATCAAGTAAGCATGAGGCGCTTGAGTTATGGCTGTGCTAAAAGTAGCAAATTGACTGTTGCTTCTACGCGCACCTGTTTGGTCAGTAAAAGAATCTCTATAGACAGCTATGACCGGCGTGCGTATGGGTGGATCCACATTTAACAAGTCTTCGTTGACCAAGCCTCTGATTTCGGCCTGTTCAATTTTTTGTACGGGCGGTATTGTGTTTTCGATTGGATCCGGAATCAGGATCGTACAAGAAGATAGGAGATAGCTAGAAAGTAAAGCTACCGATAGGGACCGTAATCTCTGTGGTATTACCGTCAGAGTCGGTGATCTTGAGTGTGATAAGTCCAGAAGTTTCATCTACTACATATTCTATTGTGTTTCCCATCAATTCAATTATTCCGCTAGTGCTAGGATTCTCACCAAACAGCTTGTCAACAAGCTGGCGTGACAGCTGCGCATAGACTCTCGATTCAAGATTTCTAATAAAACGAGCAAGCGTAGTGTTCTCAGCATCTCGCGCTAATTTTTCATTATACGCTTTTATTTCGGCCTTAATCGCTTCCTTACGATTAAACTCTTGGTTTTCAATAGTTAGATAGTGTGCAGATGTTCCAACACCAGAAAAACTTGGTGACTTAAATTTGTGGACCATCTCATCAGCTTGAGCAAATGAGGCAAACAAAACAGACAATAAAATAGTGGCTATGCCGGTTATGGCAAACCAATTTTCAAATTTCCTGTCCGCTTCCGTCTTCTCTCTTTTCATCTTCTTTGGGTGCAGTGTTGGCATCTCTAAGCTCAATAACTGTATTCACCTTTTCCTGCAATCTTATCATATCTTGGTCCAAAAGTCTGAGCTGGTCAGTTAGGCGTATAATTGTAGCCTTCATATCTTGGACCGCAGGGTCAATTACATTGGTGATTGTCTGCCAAACAAAGTAAACAAAATAGCCTAGACCTATGACCATGACTACCGGGAACCCGAAGTCTGCGACTAACTGGACGACGTCCACTAGTCTCTCCTAGCGTCTATCTTTCCGTCTTCTACAAAATTTTCTGCGCGTGCAATGCGCTGTAAGTCGGGTGGGATATTTAACGCGCTAGATACGCTAGTGTCGATGCGTATCATGTCATTGTTCATAATCGATGCTCTAGTGATCAGCATCTTTGATATGCCCTGTACGGTTTTAATTTCGTCAACCAAACCATTCATCAGCTGGCGCATAACAAGAAAAATAAAGTAGCCCATGATCAGGCCGCTTGCTATTGGCAATCCAAGCTCTGCAATAAGGCTAATTGGATCCTGCATGATCCCGGTCTTTTTTCAAGCACACCTTACCTTCTGTATCTTCGTACAGAACAAACTTGTCGCCTTGCTCAAAGTCATGCATAGCTAATTTAGCCATTGTCAGTTTATCTACGTCATCAGAAAACTGTATCCCATACGGGCTTATAGCTAACTTGTAACCAACATATGTAGTAATCATTTATTCTTCGCCTTTGAAGCCTTTAGAGCTGTTTGATGTTCCTGCGTATAGGCCAAACCATGCTGCGCCTGCGCCTACAATAATCGAGATAAGACCAGACTGTTCAAGTGACGGATCCGGCAAACTCATGAACCACATGGTCGAGTAGTACAAAAGAAATATGTATACGGTCAAAAACAACCGTGGGAAAATCCTCCAAGCATCTACGGCTCTAGCTAGGTGTATCCACTTTTGATAAGGATTCACGCCACGCTCCACTGTGGTGGTGCCGACTTCTACTTCAAGCTCAATCTTTTTTTTGGTTACTTCTTCGCTCATAGCAAGACTGCTACTCCAATAACCGTTGCTACAATAAATGGGTATACGCCCCACAGTAGCATTTCTAATCTTTTGAATTTGTCACTGCCGTCATCTAAACGGCGCTGAATGTATTCGTAACGAACGGCGCACTCTCTTTGATGTGCTTTGATCTCAGCCAAAGCTTCCACGCCTTCTTCCATCACTTGCTCTTTTTCTTTTTCTTTTTAACTCTTACCGTTTTGTAAGCTTCATCAACATCAGGAGTAGATTCGTCGTCACCGACGTACTGACCTTTGTCATTTCTGGCTCTTACCGTTTTGCGCTCTGTCCCGGTCACAGCATCAACAAGTTTTGACCACCAGCTCATGATTCTTTTGTAGAAGCTTGGTCTTCGTTTAACGATTCATCAGCTTGTTTTTTTGTTGTCTCGATCAGAGCGTTTTCATGCCAATTAAGTGATGGCAAAAGCTCATCAATTTCAAACTGAAATTTTGCTATTTTGTTTCGCAAGCTAATAATGTGATTTTTGTGATGAAGCTGTTCTTTTGTAAGATCACCTTCTTTTATTTGTTGATCACCGATTTGATGTAAATTTTCTTCAGTCATTATTAACTAGATACAGATTCGTTGTGAGCTTTTCTGGCATTTTTGATTGTTGTAGTCCACACAACATTTGCTATGCCTTGCACTTCCGAAGACTCGCCAGATACATCTGTGTCAGCATGGCTCCATGAGCTAGAATCTGCATTGTATGTTGAGAGTACACACTCTAGGACCACTCTTGAAAAAGTCCTTGAAATTTCTACGCCATCTTCTTTGATGACTGTTGCCTTCCTAATTCCAATGTTTTTGTAATCGCCTACAACCTCTATTTTGTCTTCGATTATTTCTTTAGTAATTGCCATTTTTTTCTCCTATGGTCCATGTTTAGAATCCACTAAACATAAAGTTAAAAATTTATTATACCTTATTACGCCGCTAAAAAAGTAATTGTTCCATTAACTTGGACACCAGCTAATTGTGAGTAACTTAATGCAGCATCGCCAGAAAAAAACTCCGCATAACCAGCGTTTGAAAGCCCTCCTAGTTGTAGGTTTTGACTGTTA
>Ga0208919_1001674_pt1 | contig 12416 bp, 28 predicted proteins | sample 4_EtaG_FD_184076 | JGI IMG/M metagenome (GOLD analysis project Ga0208919, IMG submission 184076) | Marine viral communities from the Subarctic Pacific Ocean - 4_ETSP_OMZ_AT15127 metaG (SPAdes) (version 3) | ecosystem: Environmental > Aquatic > Marine > Oceanic | place: Pacific Ocean | collected...
GGCTTTGTGTAGCTTACTGAGTCTATTATAAGGATCAGTTAGTGGACTTAGTTTATTATAGAGATACTTGAATAATTTCATATGGGTTCTCCTATTTTCTGTTATTCTCTTGTATTCTTGTATTTCTGACTCTTAAAGTATTGAGAACTCTCTGTAATCCTATGCTTTCTAAGGTATTATGTTGTATTCTAAACTACTAGATTACAGAGAGTCTCTAAATATTCTATCCTTTTTAGGGAAAAACTATAGATTTTACTCAGTCCCTATCTTAATAGAGCCATCTTCTCTATCCCACCTATATCTAAAGTCAAAGTCGGGAAAGAGCTCTTGAACAGCTTTAGTATCTTTGAGAAAATGAATAGCAACCCATACGATAGCTACTGTTATTAGTATTCTTTTTAATGACATGACTATATTATTATGCTGAAGTTCCCTTACTAATTATTCCATGGAGGCTTACCGTTAGTATTAGGCAAATCACTGAGAAACAGCTGAGGTTTTACGTTATAGACCCACCGATTTCTAATTTTTTGCCGGGCCCCTCCGAGGGACTTTACTACTCTATAGATATGTCTGTTCATTCTATCTGTATAGCTATCCCAATTCCATGATACGCCTGGCTTCTCTTTGTGATATAGCTTATTAAGAAAGCCAGTATCGTGCAAGCGTGCCTTAACGTCTAAAATATTAAATTCACCTCCTTTAACGAAAGCAATCCTTTTTAGTTGCGAGCCTAGATACTCGTCGAATGTCCACTTCTTTGTCATACTCTTATTATATTAGAGTTCCTTAAATGCCGCGTCGTCTCCAGAGAAGACAACGTCGTCCATAGTATTATTGATTTGATCCTTAAGAACGGCGATCTCGCTCTCTAACGTTTCTATGCGCTTATCAATCAGATCACACATACTCTGCGCAATGCTCTTCTTATTATCGATAGAGTAGTTGATAATCTCTTCGTATTCTTTGTACATATCTTATTATATCGTAGTTCCTATTGAGCGGTTGAAATGGTATCTATAATAGCGCTGCTTCCTACTTGTGCTCCAGTAGAGAGATCAAATGCTACCAAGTCTTCATGATGATCTTTATATTCATCAATGTATAATAAAGCTTCTCCTAAAGTATCAGTTAGTTCGAGGCGTTCATTAGCGTAATCGTTAATAATCCTTACTTCAAATCCTTCTAGAGTCTTCTCTTTTAGTATCTGAACCGTATCTAATCGATGCTCTTTGTTAACCAATACAATATAATGTACATATAGGATAACCAATACAAAGCAGGCAAATATTCTAAATTCTAAGTAATCGTTCTTTTTCATTTTTTGTGTACTAAGTTAAAAAGTTCTTTTTCTGTAAGAGTAGCTAGAAGCCCTCTCTTTTTAAATTCTTCTATATGAAGTTGTGCTTTATTGTACTCAACAGGGCCTATATCAGCTAGTTTTTCGAATTCAGGGCTAAAAACTTCTACCATATATTCTTGCATACTTTAATTATATTAGAGTTCCAATTCTTCTAGTTGTGTACTTTTAAGCCTATGATAACGTTCTTCAAATGCTTCTTGTCGAGCAATCTTATCGCGTCTTTCATCTGCTTCTCTTTCATCAAGTAGTTCGCGAACTCTATCGTCTACAACCATATGTAGCTCACTTACTCTTTCGTCTACTAACCTACTAATCTCTCTCTTAATTTCGTCACTTAACTCTTCGGGCATACTCTTATTATATTAGAGTTCCTTCTTAAACTCGAGAAACCTCTCTTCAATCTCATCGAGAACTTCTCCACAAGGATTAACAATCTCAATGATATCCAACATTAGTTCATCAACTGCAGTTGGTTTCCGGTCATGCTTTAGTTCATCCATACTATTTAAAACTTACTAGCAATGTACATCACTACTAGGAATAACGTTAACAATATTAGGCAGCTAAATACTACCCCTTCAAATAAAGCTCTATCTTCGTCTTTCATTATTTTTGTGATTCTTCCCTCGGAAAAGCACTTTTGGAAGACGTGCATCACCAGATTCTTCCCACCTTACATGAGGAGGAACATTAACATTCCAATACTTTGGATCGGAGGATTCGTTCTGAACTATGCTAATAATCCTATCAGTCAATGCTCGCTTTGCTGCGTCTGACTTCAAATTAACATCTTCAAAGTCTCGAAGTGCATTAATAAATTTCTCTCTTACGCTCATTTACTTAGTGACTAAAGTGAAGGCTACTTCATAAGTATCTGGAACAGCCTGAATATCAGCATCGATAACTTTAATTTGAACTTCTTTTCCATCTGATGAACCGCAAGTTCCCTGCTTTCCAACAATAACTCGAGAAAAATCATTAACGTTCCCGTGCTTTTCGAAAAACTCTATATGTGCTTTTAATTCTCCTAATCTCATACTCTTATTATATCTTAGTTCCTAATCATCGACAACATTCATATCCCATAATACTAATCCGTCATAATCAGGCTTATTTTCAATAGCCATTTGAACTGTATCGATTACTTCTCCTGATATGTTGCGAAACGTTTTAAGTTTAATTACCTCTCCTGTCTCTCCATCATAATAGCAGATAGAAAAGGATTCATAAGTTAATCTCGATGGGGTAACTCCTGGCATTATGAATGATCAGAATCGTACTGGTTAATGAGGTCAACTTCCATATCCTCCAAGTAACGTTTAAGATTATTCTTAAAGTTAGCTTCAGTATGAGAAACATTAATTAAACTAGTATAGATACGATTCAGCATATCTCCATACGTCAAATAAGTTCGGATGGTCTTCTCAAACTTTGGATTCCTCATTAGCGATAGTCCTTTCTGTCTCCATGAGCTTCAGCATCTTCGTAACCAGCTTTATACTCTTGGATCTCTTCTTCTGTCATATCAGATTCACATACTTCAGGAGAGTTGTAAGTGTCTCCCACAAAATAATGAGGCTTAAAAGGCCTCCAGTAATAATAATCCGCGCTACCTCTGTCGAAGGGTCCTCCATGTCGTCTTTTTTCTTTTATTTCTGTCATACTCTTATTATATCTTAGTTCCTAATCATCTACCTAATCTCAATCTCAGACGTAAAGTCTTCAGGATTTCTCCTATAATCACTTTTCAGCGAACTTGCTACATAATCTACAGCATCTTCAAATTTACTGTAATTATTTCTAATTTTAGGGTAACCATACCCTTCAAGTTCAACTACCCACTTAACGGTAACTGTATCATCGTGCTTTGTTATTCTCATCATACTATTATTATATCAGAGTTCCTAAAGCAGATTCTTTTCCAGATACTGCTCTGGAGTTGCTAACGCGTTTCGGAAGTTAGATAAGTCTACAATAATATCATCTAGAACTTCTCTCATATGCTGATGATCTTTACTACTTTCAATATTACCTCTTACGAAATCCATAATATGCTCTTCAATATTTTCATGAGGCATATATACTCCTTCAGCTACAGGAACAGAGCTGTAAGGTGCTTCAGGAAGGATTGCAAAGTCTCCATTTTTAAGATGCATAACGTCGTTGTTCATACCTTATTATATCGGAGTTCCTTACGCTTCCGTCTTCTCAGGAAACATAGTTTCCCAATCAGATGGAGTAATTCCTGTCTTAATAAACTCCCTCTCATCAGCAGAAAGATAAGGAAGAGCGTTTTGAATAAGCTCTCCTTGCTTCCATGCAAGGTAATCAGCAGGATCCATCTTAATTTCCATACTGTTCACCTTTCCTGTAAGAGGTGATTTTCTCTCTAATTCATACTGTTGCATACTCTTATTATATCGGAGTTCCTTTATCTCTTACAGAGTAAAAGCATTATTACGAAAAACAGCAGTAGAATAATCATAATTCCTATAAATGGCATGTATTTTTTCATAAAAAGTTTAGGAGATGTCCACCGTGCCACATGGATAAAGCGTCGAGGCACTGGCCGACTCGTAAGTCAATCTCGCCATCTCCTTGCTAGAATTCTCTGAGGGCTCTAGACTGGACCCACCTTCCTCGATTATTTTATGACTTATGGAAGGCTTAACCGTGTTTATACTCACTTGTCACAATTATTATATTGAAGTTCCTTTTAGTCGGGATGAATTATTTCATTGAGATCTGTATTAAATCCCATAGGAACTTTCGTATCTTCTTTTGTCTTCTTTGCTTTTTCTTCAAGAAAGCTTAAAATTTTTAGCTGATCTTCAATAGAAGCATCTTCCCACTCCCTTCTTACTAGATCAAATTTCTTCTTCCACTCAAATAAAGCAGTTCTAATTTCTTCGTATGTTACTTCGTCTTCCATTATGAATGAGGAGGATCAATTCTCTGCGAAGGAGGGGTTGCAGGAGTAATTTGTTCTTCTTCAGTAGCTTTATCGCAGCTAGCCATTAACAATGCAGCAGCTCCTATACCTGCTCCTGACATCCAGCTTAATGAACCTTTAGGAGCTTTTTTCTGAACATCATGTTTCATTTCCATATAACTCTCTTGATGGTATCCTCTTTCAAGTTCAATACATCTCTTGAGAGATATAGGAGCGTAGTCTCCTATGATAAAATGTTGACCTACAATAGTCTTACCAATAGTAAAATGACCTTTATAGATTATGTTATACAATCTAAATTTTAAGCAAAGTGAATGAATTTTGTTTTTCATAAAATTATGAGCAGTTTAGTTTATAAGGTACATGCTCAGGTCCTTTTATTTATTATTGTTGTTGGAATATTCCGTATGTTTTTTCGTTCGTCCGCTGGGTCGACCACCAGTTTCAGAACTAAGAAAGAGCCTGTCTCAAACCTTCCGAGAATCAGCGGCCCTTTGGTCACTGACGGGATTCGAACCCGCATCTTTCTCTTTCCTACTATTATTATATTGAAGTTCCTTTTTTTCTCTCCTCTTTATTTTATCTACGTCATCTTTTATCGTTTCTCTAAGTTCTTTACATATATCGTAAAGCTTAGGTAGATAAACAATATCGTCATCCATATATTTTACTCCATTTTCAAGATAAGCTAATAGTAAATCTTGAAGAAAAAAATGCGCATCTCCAATATGACCTCCTAAAGCTAATCGTTCAAACCGGCTTGCGTGTCTTTTGTTTCTTCTTGTCATTGTTATCTATTCTTCTTTGCTCAGCTTTGTTTATTTCGCTTTGCATACACATTTTATTATACTCACAAGTATTAGGAAAAATACAACAATTTTTTACTAAACATTTCATTACTTTAATAATTTCACCTCAGCCGGTGTCCATATTCCATTTACTCTAATCATATATGGAACCGTAGAACAATTAGTAGAGTTATCTGCCATTGCTGAATAAGGATATGTCATCATTATATCTCTATTCAGTTTATCTATTTTAGAAGCGCATGAACTAAGAAGACAGCAAACTACTAAACTACTAAGTCTAATTCTTTTTTTACTAAACATGTTACCTTTCTTAAAGTTTTAGCTTCTATCTGGCGAATACGCTCTCTCGTTATTTCGAACGCATCAGCAACTTCTTCTAAAGTCTTCTTAACTCCATCAGTCATTCCAAACCTCATCTGAAGAACAGTAAACTCTCTTTCAGTCATATCCTCTACTGCAGTTATCAACCTATCTTTATACGAACCTAACTCTATTGACTCAGGAGTTTCCTCCCTCTTATCTTCAATAAAGTCGGCAATAGTAGTATTACCTTCTGACCCTACAGGCGTATCTAATGAAATAGGATGCATTGCAGCTTTAAGAATACTCTTCACCCTTGCAAGAGGCATACCAATTTCTTCAGCTATCTCTTCTGCAGAAGGTTCTTTACCACCAGCTTGAAGAAGCTGTCTTTGTACTTTGAATATCTTATTCATAGTACTAATCATATGCATAGGCACTCTTATAGTTCTACTAGTATCACCTACACACTTAGTAATTGACTGACGAATCCACCAAGTTGCATAAGTAGAAAACTTATAACCTCTCTGATATTCAAACTTTTCGACGGCTTTTAGAAGACCTAAATTACCTTCTTGAATAAGATCTAAGAAAGCTACACCTCTATTATTATACTTCTTAGCATTAGATACAACAAGCCTTAGATTAGCTTTAATCATATCAGACTTAGCTCTCTCAAGTCTTTTAAGAATCTTCTTCATCGAAGTATTACCCTGTTCACTCATCTCGTTATACCATTGATCTAATACTGATTGCTTTATATAAAAGCGATTATAGATCTTAATAGTACGCTTAGACTCTAAAGTCTTTAACAGGTGAGGAAGGCTCTTTAAATAAGTAGACGTACCATCTACTACTTCATCCATTCTTACTTTACCAGATAAAATATCGTTACCGATATTTACGTGACGTTCATAACAACTATCGTCTTTGAACAATAAAGCTTTAGCTCCATTTTGCGCTTTTTCAATAGCTTTGAATATCTCTACTTCTTCTTCTCTATTGAGAAGCGGAGTTTGACCCACATTTTTCATATACGAGCTAATTGGATCGCTAGCTCTTCGATTATCTATTTCCACAATAATTAAGTTTAGTTAAGTTATTAGTTACAATACTATAATATAAAGTCTATCTATCTTTAATCAACTAAAAGTTTCAGATATTTTCGGAACTTCTTTAAATTATAGTATTTCTAATAATTATAACATAGTTCCTTTTGTAAAAGGAAATTTCCTTTTACGCGAAAGCGTCGCCCTGCTCTAAGAGCTAACGGCCGGGCGAAGCCGGGCGCACTAAAGAGCAGCCACGCCCTGCTTATTGAGCAAGCTCGCGAATGCGCGAGTTGAAACCTTCTCCCATTTATCGGTTTTACGATTAAGGACAGTAGTTTCATTTCCCACAACTGTAATATTTCCAGCTTCGTCACGATAAAAAGTCGCGTTGAAGTACTTAGGATTCTTAGTTGCGTTCTTGTTGTTTAGCCAGTTACTATCTTTTTTCATATCTTTATTATATCGGGTTTCCTTTTCTAGGATCTTTATTCAGGAACTTTTGTATCAGAAAGTGAATCATCCCAACTCATCTCATTAATAGTTCCTATTACTCCATTATGATGAGAGATGGTTTCAATTTTCTTTTCGATTTCAGCTCCAATATCAGGATGCTCTCCAATTGCAACCTGGTTAGTTAAATATGTTTTAAGATCTGCTTTAGCGATATCAGCTAAAGCTTCGTGCTTCTTCTTAATAGCTTTTAAATGTGCATGCATGATTCTATTTACTTCTGTGCGGGTTTCCTGCAAGCCTTTTTAGATGCAGCCTTTTTTCTATCTTTCATCTTAGTAGTTGGAGGAGGCATAGCATGCCTTACTAGATTTCGTTTCTCTAGTGAATTGGAAGCTAACTTAAATTTCTTTCTCCTCTTCATACTTTTATTATATTAGAGTTCCTTTTGCTTCTCAATGTGAAGCTCCTGTAATAAACTCGTAAGCTTTTTTTGTAGCTCTCTCCTATCTTCTTTTCTTCCTTCATGCTCAGCATATGATACTTCAACTTGAAGGGACGTAATTTGATCGATTAGTTTTTTGATATTAGACATTTTATCTTCCGCAACAGCGCTTAACTGGTTTTGTTCTCTTTATAAATTTAATTTTAATAGAAGAATTATTTTTTTCAATTTTTTCTTTCTTCTTTTTCATAAACTTATTTAATCTTTAGAAAGATAACAAGTAGCTTTAAAAGGAGAATCTTCACCTTTAATATTAGGAAGATACTCTTGAATTAGTTGTTTAACTGTAACTTGAAACTTTTCTCCTTTATTAGGAAGAGAAGCTTCTCCCATTGCCCCAGTAAGATCGCCATCCTTTAGTACTTCTATAGTTATATTGACATCTAGTTTAGTACCTTCAAATAAACTAGGGTAGTATTCATGAAATATAGGTGATGTAACTTCGTAGCTCATTGTTTCTAATTATATTAAAGTTCCTTCTCTTGATCAGCTGATTCGAGGGTAGTTGTGTAAGTTGTAGATTCTCCGTACCTTTTTCCATCAAAAACACAAACAAAATATAAATTTTCGTTACATTCGTTTATTACTTTATGAAACGCGCCATCAGGAATTAATACTACATCGCCAGCTTTGACTGTTAATTCAGTTTCATCAAGTATCATTTTACCCTGCCCGTGAATAAAAAAGTATATCTCTTCTTGCCCAGTATGTGAATGACCTCTAGTTTCTTTTTTAGGCTTTAGAGTTGTAGAGCTTAAAATTAAATTATTTAGCTTTTTGTTATCCTTGAGAATATATGTATCGTTGTCTTTTACTACATCCCCTTCAATGTTGTTTATATCTAAAACTAGAGCTCTAGTTTTATAGAACTCTCTAGTCCAGCCATCATTAAATGGGCTACTTGCATGTATTTCGTTACTATTCATTATGTCTGAGTATATGGAAACGGAGTATTACGTAAAAGAAGTAAATGCATTTGACCGTCTTTTAACTTTATGTCTTTTAATTTATCCTCTTTCATATTTTTTTCAATCCATTTAAACAAAGTAGAGCTTCCATGCCCGTAGTCTCCAGGGAGTTTTCTATAGTCTCTAGTCTGAATTGCTGGAGGATCGCCCCAATGTTTAGGATATTTAGAAGCTTTTTCTTTCTCAACTTTATGTAACTTCCATACAATATACCGCTTAGCTTTATCTCCTAATGCTTTTTCAGCTTCTTTTCTAGTAATATTATCTTTTTCACTATCGAAGGTAACTGTTTGAAATCTAGGTTTTTTTTCTGAAGGTAGAATTTTAATACTTGAAGCTTTAAAAGACTTTTCAAATGCCGCACGGACATATGTATGACAAGATTTTCATGTTACTCCAGACATTTCTAATTTATACGTACGAGCTCCATATGCTACTGAAGCTAGCATTACCATTACCGATACAATAAACGAATTTAATTTCATATTATTATAATATGAACTATTCTACTTAAATCAACTATACTTCTGCTCCTACAAAACCTGGTTGATCACATGGAGGAGGACAAGGATCAGGCGTAGTAGTAGTTGTTGTAGTAGTAGTTGTTGTAGTAGTTGTAGACGTTGTTGTAGTAAGAGGGAATACATCTAAATTGAACGGCACTACAGGAGGTATTGTAGTTCGAGGATCGGGCGGGAGTAATGATGTTACAGGTTCTAATCGTATAAACGGAGGAGGGGGCGGAATTGGCCCCGGTATTAAACATTCTAAAACTTCCACACAATCAATTGCCGGAGGACCTGGAGGAGGGAGGGTAGGGGGGAAGGTAGTTATAGGCGGGGGTACAGATGTCCCAGACTGTGGAGTAGTTAAAGTAGTTATAGGAGGAGGTACAGAAGTACCGGGAGTGGTAGGAGGGGGAGTTGTAGAAGTGGGTGGAGGAGTAGGAGGAGGAGGCGGGGTTGTAACTGGAGGAGGAGATGTTGAAGGAGGCGGGGTAACTGCATCTTCAGTAATAGTTACTGTTCCTTGAAAGCTTTGTATTATTGTAGACTTAAGAACAGATGGATTAAAGTCTATCTCTGAATTAGTATTATTCTCTATAATATTATAGAGGGTAGGAGGAAAAACATCTCCATTAGAGATAGGTACTTCAAAATTATTTTTAGTGTCTACTAAAACTATAAAATTATTTTGATTTCCTCTTCCAAGAATTAAATTTTGCGCGCCGGTGTTATCTCTAATTACTGCAGTTTTGCTAGTATCGTTAACAACTGTTAGTTCGTAAACAAATTCGGGAGGAGGAGTAGTAGCTCTTCTAGTTGTTGGGGGAGGAGGAGTAGTAATCTCTCCAGGCGTTGTAGAAGGAGGTTGAGTAACGTTATCAAAGTTTACCATTATAGTACCTAAGTTACCATCAATGACTGCAGCATTTACAGCTACGTTATCTATTTTTCCTTGATTTCTATTTTCTCTTTCACTAATTATTACTGCTCTAAATGGCTCTAATGATATACTTTGTACAGCTGTGTTAGCTATAGCAGGGTCAATAACAAAATTAAAATCGTTTTCTGAGGATATTAATGTTACAGGATCTGCATCTGAAGCTATAATTTGATTGTTAATTCCAATAGAACTATTACCTTTATTAATAATCTGTAAAACAAACTGTTCTGGTGGAGTAGTAGTAGGTGGTAAAGAAGTTACTCCTGTTGGAGGTCGTGTTGTAGCTTCAGGAGGCTCAGTAGTAACTCTAGGGGGACGAGTAGTAGGGGGAAGAGTAGTAGGAGTTAAAGTTGTTGTACGTTTTACTCTTGGACCTGATGATGTAGTAGGAGTAACTGTAGGATTAACTTCTTCATTTAAATTGATTTCATTAACAGTTAAGCCTGTGCTTTCACCAAGAACAACTCTATCAGTTTTGTCAATTAAAAAATTAATATTTTCAATTCCTGCCTTACCTCCAATTAAAGCACCTTTTGCTCTAGTAGAAGCTACAGTCATTAAAACAGTTTCACCATTTATTACTGCCATTATAGGGCTACTACTATCGTTATTAATTAAAGTTTGATGCCATCCAGAGTCTCCTGTCCTCTCCTCTACCTTGTCAATATTAGACTGAAGACTATCTCCCCCATAAAAAACCATATCAGGAGTTCTAGAGTTAGCTAAATTTGAACCAGGAGGAGATGTTAAAAGTTCATTCTCTTCTCCTTGGAGTATTAAGCTATTGAGAGAAAAAATTAGACCCTGCTCTTCTTGGTTTGTAGCCCATACTAAAGAGTCTTCAGGAAAATAGCTAAATCTATTATCAGCGCCGAAGCGAAATAAATCTTCATTAGATACGTTATCTAATAAATCAGAAGGCATTGTCCTCATGACTTCTATTTCAGGAGGAAGGTCACTATCTAACACCAATACATGAACATCATACTGACCAGGTACATCTTCTGTTGCAGCACTTGTACCCCCAAGTATAGATCTTGTGACAACATTATTATCTTTATCAACAAATGCAATTTCGCTCCCGACATTTGGTTTTCGAACGTGATCAGATATAATTACATGCCTTTTAGTTATGGCTACTCCTTGAAGGTATTTAGTTCTAAGCGATGCTCGTGAATCTATACCGTAGGGGCTAATTGCTGTAATCCCTTTTAAATCACTCCCCCAGAATGATGTATTTCTTTCTAACTCTGGTGATCTAAGATGGGGTTTTAATTCTCTAAAACTATAATTGGTGAAGATTTCTTTAGTTTCTCTAGAAGGAGAAAGATCTCTTATTCTATCTTTTATTTCCTCTGTACCTTCTTTAAATAAATTTTCTGTAAGATCTTCTTCACTACTAGATCCTGCTATTATACCCTCACTACTACCTGGGTTAACTCCGTCTCCAAGCCTTTCTCGTTCTCTATTAGCTTCTAATATTGCTCTAGCTGCTTCTTCTTCTCTCTGTCTCTGCCTTTCGAGTAGTTGTCTTCTTATTTCTTCAGTATTGTCAAATACAGGTGCAGGAGTTGTTGTAGTAGTTGTAGTAGTAGTTGTAGTAACTTTATCTGGCTCTACTTTCGAAATAGGAGTTGTAGTAGGCTTTCTAGGTTCTACCTGTACTACTAATTCTTCTTTTGAGGTTGAGTTACTTAAATCTTTCTCTTCTTTATCATCTACAGAAGGAGGAGGAGAAGTTATTGCAGGGGTAGGGGGACGAGTAGTTCGAGCTACCCTAAAAAACTCTTCTTGTGTAGTAGGAGCTGCCGGCTGTGTAGTTACGACTTCGGGAGGAGGAGAGGTAACTGTAATCCTAGGAGGAGAAGTAGTAGGATCAAACGCTATTTGCGTAGTAACTTCTTCTGGCGGTATTGTAGTTACAACCTGTACAGGTTCTACAATCTCATCCTCATCATCTGTTGTAGGAGGAGGAGAGGTAATAACCTCTCGAGGAGGTAGAGCTGGAGGAGTGGTGCGAGGTACAACTGTAGTGACTACAGCTTGCGAATCTTCTTCTGGTTGCGATAAAGCAGAAATAATATCAACTAAAGCAGAGGGTCTTTCTTCAAAATCCTCCCCTATTATAGCAGCGTTAGCTTGTCTGTTAGCTAATTCATTAGCAAGAGAAATAGATTGATTAAGTCTTCTAGCTACTTCGTCAGGTCCTAATTCATCCTCTATAGTACCTCTAACCGTATCATTGAGAAGCCTTATTTCCTCTTTATCTTGATCAGTAGATTCAGTATTGAAATCTACATATAATCTTAAATCATCTAAAAAAGATGATACCTCTGCATCAGAAAGCTCTCCTGAAGCTACTAAATCAAATGCATCAAACTCCGCCATTATACATATTTAATAGCGGTGTGGGGATTTAAAACTCTATTTTGAAGCGTACACCCACATATACGGATTGTTTTTCTTCATTTTACTATATGAATTTTTACATGATACAAAAACATCAAATACATAATGCTTACCCTTTGATGCTTTCTTCTTAGTAACCCATGCTCCTCTATCTTGAACTA
>Ga0208919_1001676_pt1 | contig 12415 bp, 8 predicted proteins | sample 4_EtaG_FD_184076 | JGI IMG/M metagenome (GOLD analysis project Ga0208919, IMG submission 184076) | Marine viral communities from the Subarctic Pacific Ocean - 4_ETSP_OMZ_AT15127 metaG (SPAdes) (version 3) | ecosystem: Environmental > Aquatic > Marine > Oceanic | place: Pacific Ocean | collected...
GTGTTGTACCGGTGGATGCTCGAGGAGTTCCGGGTGTCGTTCTTTGCCCAGCAATTGGGCACGGTGATGACCGTGTCGGTGAAACGTCTGGACCGGCAGTGGGAAAAAACCAGAGTCTGAGAAAGGCAAACTGCACCAATCCGGTGCTACTGACTGATAGCCGACGGGCAAAACCCCGATACTGTGTTAGTATTTCCGGCAGTAGGTCAACGAATTAACAAAACGGGATGTCTGGTGTCCCGTTTTCACAATTATGACGTGGGGTTAGCGTGATTAAAGCCGTTATTAGCGGGACCGGTCTCTACACACCGCCAGCAACCATTAGTAATGACGAACTGGTCGAAGCCTTTAACCAGTATGTTGAACTGTTCAACGCCGAGAACGCAGACGCCATCGCCAGCGGCGATGTAACGCCACTGCAGCCTTCTTCCTCTTCGTTCATCGAAAAAGCGTCGGGCATCAAACGTCGCCATGTCATCGACAAGGATGGCATTCTCGATCCCAATCGCATGAAACCCTATATCCCGGATCGCAGCAACGAAGAGCCCTCGGTTCAATGCGATATGGCCGTGACGGCCTGCCGTGAGGCGCTGGAACAAGCGGGCAAGTCGGCTGACGATGTTGATGCGGTGATTGTTGCCTGCTCTAATCTGCAGCGAGCCTACCCAGCCGTTTCTATCGAGGTCCAGGAGGCGTTGGGTATCGACGGGTTTGCCTATGATATGAACGTAGCCTGCAGCTCCGCTACGTTCGGTCTCCAGGCCGCCGTCAACTCTGTCGAGAATGGCAGTGCCCGTGCCGTTCTGGTGGTCAGCCCGGAGATCTGTTCGGGCCATCTGAACTTCCGCGATCGGGACAGTCACTTTATTTTCGGTGACGCCTGTACGGCTATTCTGGTTGAGCGTGAAGAAGATACTCGTAAAGGCCAGGGCTTCGAGATCCTCGGTACCAGTCTGAAAACCAAATTCTCGAATAACATCCGGAACAATTTCGGGTTTCTGAACCGCGCCGACGATTCGGGTGTCGGAAAACCGGACAAGCTCTTCGTTCAGCAAGGCCGTAAGGTATTCAAAGAGGTGTCGCCACTGGTTGCCGAGACAATCCAGAAACAGCTGCAAAGCCTTTCTCTGGCCCCGGATGATCTCCGTCGTATGTGGCTGCACCAGGCCAACCTGAACATGAACCAGCTTATAGCGCGCAAGGTACTGGGTCGGGATGCCACCGAAGAAGAGGCCCCGGTCATCCTGGATGAGTACGCGAACACCAGCTCTGCCGGTTCGATCATCGCCTTCCACAAAAACAAGGATGACCTTGTCAGTGGTGATCTGGGGGTAATCTGTTCTTTCGGGGCAGGTTATTCCATCGGCAGCGTGGTGGTTCGCCGCCGATAGGAGTGAGCTGGGTCAAGACGTTGCCAGTGCCCTGAGGGTGTCTGGCAGCGGAGCCGATGAGCGCGTCTTTCGGTCGAACCAGACGATTTTTGCATAGCCCTCCGCATAGACGGCGCCGGTGTCGACATCTGTCAGCAAATGGTAGGTGTCGAGACTGGTGTTACCTGCCTTGTCAGCGTATGTTTTCACCTCAACCGTTGCCGGGTGGTTCAATTCCTTTAGAAAGGTAGCGCTGGTCTTTATAATGACGGGGCCGGTCGGCTCGTCAGGCCCGCCCAGCTCCAGTGAAGCCAGCCACACAATGCGCGCTTCCTCAAAGAATCGGAAGTAGACTGTATTATTGGCGTGGCCGTATGCATCCATGTCTCCCCACCGGAGGGGCATAGTGATTGTGTTTACAAGATTTCCCGGTACTGACATCGGTTTCTCCGGAACAACGGTTTAATAATAAAAAGTAGCGCCGGTATTTTCGACGAATTGAAACGAATTAAACAACCCAAGAGCAGATGATGAACTACTTTTTTATCCGGCGCCGGCTTATTACCCTGGCCATGTTGTTTTCCCTGTCTGCGCTTCTGCCAGCGGGCCAGGCTATTGCCCAGAACATGCAGGAACCCGCTCCAGAGGGATCTGTTCCGGTTGATCCCGCAGATCCCTGGGAGAACTGGAACCGCAAGGTGTACACCTTCAACGAGACCATCGACCGCTGGTTCCTGAAACCGGTAGCACAGGCCTATCGAACCTTCACTCCGCAAATTGTCGACCGCGGCGTTACCAATTTTTTCAACAATCTGACAGAACTGAGGAATTTCACCAACAGTGTCCTTCAACTGAAAGGGGAGTCTGCGGTGGTTGCCGTGGGGCGCTTCACCTACAACACCACCTTTGGGCTGGGTGGTTTGTTCGATGTCGCAACCGCCTTTGACCTGCCGGAACGGCCCGAGGATTTTGGTCAGACCCTGGGATACTGGGGCGCGGGTTCAGGGCCCTATCTGATGCTTCCTTTTCTCGGCCCTTCCACACCCCGGCACTTTACCGGGTTTGTGACGGACGGCTTCGCGTTGCCTTCGGCGTGGGATGAAGTGGAAAGCCCTGAAGTTTACTATGCAAGGGCTCTGCAAATCGTCGACCGCCGGGCGGATTTGATCCCTGCTGAAAGTTTCATCTCTGGCGACAGTTACGTGTTTGTGCGGAATGCCTTTCTGCAACGTCGCGAATTCCTGATTAACGACGGTAAGGTGGTTAACGATCCGTTTGCCAGCGATGATGATGAGGACTTGATGCTTGATGATTTCTAAGCGTCAGCCGGATTGAAAGGAGATCAACGGTGCTCAAGGACCCAAGAATAGCCAAGTTCCGGAAAATGCTGGCCGACGCGCCCAACTACGAGGTATGGAAAGCAGCGGCTCTGGAACTGGACTTTTTGGAGGGCAACGCCGAGTGGAAAGAGGATTTTGCCTCCGACCTTTATCATTATGAAGTCATCTACGACCGGCTGAGCAACCTCAAGCAGTATCGCCAGCAAAATGACGTCGAACGCCTCAAACGCGCTCTCCGCGAAGGCTTGCACCATGACCTGGGCAATATGGGCAATCCCGCGCTTTATACCCGGTCGCGCGTCGGCACCAAGCATCTGATCGAGGAGTACATCACGCAGGTCTGTGAAGCGCTGGACTATCTTTGTGATCAACCGGTTCCGGGTTTTCCAGTTGCAGATAAGCTCCAGTTCTTCCGCGACACCCTCACAAGTTACGGTCGCCCGGCACTTTTGCTCAGTGGCGGCGCCACCCTCGGTGTGTTCCATTTCGGCGTGATCAAGGCGCTCTGGGAAAAGGGGCTTCTGCCGCAGGTTATTGCGGGCTCAAGTATCGGGGCCATCATCGCGGGCATTCTTGGTGTGCATACGGATGCCGAAATTCCGGAAATGCTGATCCCCGAGAACCACAACCTGAGAGCCTGGAAATGGCGAGGTCTTCTCAGCGCGGTCCGTGGCGACGGGCTCATGGATCAGGAGGAGCTTCGGAACTGTCTGCGGGGCAATATCGGTGAGTACACCTTCGAGGAGGCGTATCAGCGTACCGGACGTTCAATCAACGTTAGCGTGTCCCCAGTGCAGGCGCACCAGAAGGCCCGACTGCTTTGCGGATACACCTCGCCCTATTTGATGGTGTGGAGCGCGGTGCTGGCCAGCGCCGCGGTTCCCGGTATTTTCCCGCCGGTTACCCTGATGAAAAAAGACATTGAGGGTAATACGCTACCGTATATGCCGCGCCTGAAGTTTGTGGATGGCTCGGTCGTCAGTGATTTGCCAATCGAGCGGTTGATGCACCTGTACGATGTCAATTACACCATCGTGAGCCAGACCAATCCCCACGTAGTCCCTTTCCTGAGCCAGCGGGGGCTGGATGAAAAACTGTCCCTCGGAAATCTGCCCATGCATCTGTTGAAATCCGAGATACAGTTTCATGGCCAGGGCGTGTTCGATTACCTGCGAAAACGGGTAAGGCCGGAACTTCTGCGGCAGATGTCCGGTCAGTTGTACACCATTATGGCTCAGCGTTACTCGGGAGACGTGACCATAGCTCCGTCGTATTCCTTCAAGGATTACAGCAGGATGCTGGCGAATCCGGATCCTGCTTACGTGCGGCAGATGATTCTCGCTGGCGAGCGAGCGACCTGGCCGAAGATCTCCATGATTCGCTCCCACGCCCGTATATCGAAAACCCTGGAGCGCTGCGTGCGAAGGCTGAAGCAACAGAACCGGCGCACGGCCGAGCTCAGGCTGATCAGCAACGCGGATTCCGGTACGTCCTGATATGTATTACGACTTTTTCGGCTTTCGCGAACCGCCGTTTTCCATTGCCCCGGACCCTCGTTATCTATATCTCAGCGATCGCCACAAGGAGGCCCTTGCGCACCTGATGTACGGAGTCCAGGGGCAGGGCGGTTTCATCGTGATCACTGGTGAGGTGGGAACAGGAAAAACAACGGTTTCCCGGTGTTTTATCGAGAATGTTCCCGATCATGTGGATATCGCACTGATCCTCAACCCGAGGCTCTCTGCGCGGGAGTTACTGTCCTCCATCTGCGATGAGCTGGAAATCCCCCACGATATCAGTGCCACCATCAAGGAACTGGTTGATCTGATTAACCGGGACTTGCTCAAGGCCCATGCAGCCGGGCGACACAAGGTTCTGATGATTGATGAGGCCCAGAACCTTTCGGCCGAGGTGCTGGAACAGTTAAGGCTGTTGACCAATCTTGAGACGGCAGAGAAGAAGCTGCTGCAGATTGTCCTGCTTGGCCAGCCTGAACTGCAGGAAATGCTGGCACTTCCGGAATTGAGACAGCTGAATCAGCGGGTCACAGCACGCTATCACCTGGACGCCATCGGTCGGGATGAGCTGGCGGCCTACCTGAAATACCGCCTCAGTGTTGCTGGCATGCGGGGTGATATCTTTTCGCAGCGGGCGGTGAATCGCCTTTATCGCGAGAGCCAGGGCATACCCCGCCTGATCAACCTGATCAGTGACCGCGCATTGTTGGGCGCCTATGCCGAGGGTGAGCATGAGATTACGCCCGAGCATATCCGCCAGGCGGCAAAAGAAGTACGTGGACAATCCCTCGGCCCCACGCCCTCACGAGCTCACCAGTCACCAGACAGATCCCAGTACCTTATCGTTGCGGCTTCGATTCTGGTGGCCATCATCGGCACCGCCTGGCTTATTGAGCGTTGGTCACCGGGCGGAGCGTTTCTCACCGATCCCTCCTCAGCAGAACCTATGCAGGGAGCTGTTGAGCGAGTCGAGGAGCAGGAACAGAAACCATTGCAAGAGATCCAGGAAACCGGGTCTGGAGAGCCGTCAGCACCCGTTGAACTTGCCGTGCCGGGTCAGCTTCTGGATTCCGTGGAGGCTTTTCAGGTACTTTTCGGGATCTGGGGGCGTGAATATGAACCTTCGGAAGCGCCCGTTGCCTGCGACTGGGCCAACGAGGAGGGTCTTGGATGCCTGAGTCGTCAGGGTAGCCGCCGAAGCCTCGAGTTTCTGGATCGCCCGGCGATGCTTCAGTTGCAGGATGAGGCGGGTAACCGGGGGTTTGTCGTGCTCCGCCATCTGGACGGCGATACCGCAGACATCGCCTTGCCCTCCGGCAATCAGACTGTATTGTTTGCCAGTATCGAGCGCTATTGGTTCGGGGAGTATCGGGTTCTGTGGCGCCTTCCGGAATACCTGACGGGCGACGGCTTTTACAGCAATGGCGGTGGCGAGCAACTCTGGATTGGTGCGCGAATGATGGATCTGGCGGACCGTTTCAGTAATTCCCGTGCTGAAAGTGACCGGGTGAAACGGCTGGATTCCGAAGAGCAGGTTCGCTGGTATCAGTCATTGCGAGGGCTTACCGTGGATGGGATCGCCGGAGCCATGACCATCATCCAGATCAATAACGACCTGGAAGCTAACATTCCCCGTCTAAAGCCTCTGCAGTCCGAAGGTCGCCGGCAAGTTGAAGGTCGAGAGTAATTATGTCGTACATTCTTGACGCATTGCGGAAATCCGAAGCTGAACGGAGGCAAGGGCGCGTACCGGACCTTGGTCAGCAGGTGCAGCTGATCCATCGCCCGAAGAAAAAGCGGTGGTCGCCGGCTGTCTGGGTGTCGCTTGCACTCATGCTCAATGCGGGCGTCCTGGCCTTTGTCTTCTGGCCGGGAGCGCCGTTGCCCTGGGTTTCCGAGTCGCAATCCGAGACATCTGCGGCCTCGGCCAGGATGACAGCTCCTGAACCTGATGCGGTGTCGCCTGCGACAGAGCCAGCACTGACATTGGAAGATCCCGTTGCACAAACGGGGACCATCCCTGAGCCCGATGAGGGCGAGGCGACGCCAGCGCCGATTGCTTCGGAACCTTCCCCATCACAAAGCCGGGAGCGGGCGACCATTATCGTTCCCTCATCCGCAAATTCCGAAACTGCTGCACCAATGGTGCAGCCCGAGCAGGCAGGCAGAGTGCCACATCTGGTAGAGTTGCCGCTCTCATTTCAGAAGAGCGTTCCCGATTTGACCTTTAACAGCCATATCTACTCGTCATCCCCTGCATCGCGCCGGGTCATGATTAACGACACCTACCTGCGAGTGGGCGACGTCTTCGAAGGCCTGCGGGTAGACGACATAACAGAAGAAGGGGTGGTTCTGAGTCGTGACGGGCGACGTTTTCGGGTTGGCGTTGTTCGGGACTGGGTGAGCCCTCGCTGATGGCGCTGACCGACGAGATCAAGCAATCGATCCAGCAGGGATATCGGGATGTGCTGGCAGGCAAGGATATTCGGGCGCGCTATGGGCAGCGCCTGATGATTGCGGAAATCGCCAGATACATGGGCGATATCACCGAGAACGATGGCCAGCGAACGTCCCCGGCCTCTGCCTGTGTGGTCGAAGCCGGGACCGGGACAGGCAAAACCCTGGCCTATCTGATCGCTGCCATCCCGGTGGCCAAAGCCCTCGGCAAAACCCTGGTTATCTCCACCGCAACCGTGGCCCTTCAGGACCAGATTGTGCTTAAAGACCTCCCGGACCTGCAAAAGCACAGCAAGATGGATTTCAACTGGACTCTGGCCAAAGGGCGGGGGCGCTACCTCTGCATGTCCCGGTTGGAAGCCCGACTGCACGATGAAGGCAATACCGACAGCGACACCATGCCCCTGTTCCTTTTGGATGGGCCGAAAAATGAAGAACCGGGCACCCGGGCCTTTTTCGAGGAAATGCTCGCTAGTTATGGCTCCCGCGAGTGGGACGGTGACCGGGACCACTGGCCGGAACAGATACCGGATGACGTCTGGCGACAGGTAACAACCGACCACCGGCAGTGCACCAACCGCCACTGCAGCTATTTCGACAGTTGCGCGTTTTTTGATGCCCGTAAAGACCTTGATGATGCCGATATCGTGGTGGCTAACCATGATCTGGTTCTGGCCGACCTTGCCCTGGGCGGCGGCGCCATTCTGCCGGAGCCGGAGAACGCCCTTTATATTTTCGACGAGGCTCATCACCTTCCGGACAAGGCCCTGAATCACTTTGCCGCGTCGCTGCCACTCAATGCTACCCGGCAATGGCTGAAGCAGCTTTCCCAGGCGCTTGTTAAAATGCAGCCTTACCTGGCAGTCGGCACCCAGGCCGCCAAGTCCCTGGATCGCATCAGTTCTGCGTCGAGAGAGGTTGACCTGGTCCTCAACCGGGTTTACGAAGAAGCCGAGCAGAATACCGGCTGGGAGTTCAACGAAGAGCGCCGGACGGCGCAGTGGCGTTATCCGGAAGGTGAGTTGCCGGAGGCGATGGCCGAGCTTGCAGCCGAAAGCCGGATTGCTACCGCTAACATGGTCCGGCAACTGGGCGTTCTGGCGGACGAGTTGCAGGGCGCCTTTGACGAGCGCAAGGAGCATGAGATCGACCGGGAAACCGCCGAAGCCTGGTATCCGGTGATAGGCTCCTTTCACGCCCGGGCAGAGGACCAGTTGCGGCTCTGGACAGCCTGGTGCGACCCTGGCAATGCCAGTCCCCCCGTGGAAGCTGAAACCAACAGCGAGACAGGTGATGAGCCTGAAGCGAGGCCGAAAACGCAGAAAAGCCCGCCCCCAGCCCGATGGGCAGTACGCCAGCGCTGGGATCACGCCGAGGACATCACCCTTTACAGTTCACCGGTGCTGGCAGACAACCTGTTGTACTCCAGGCTTTGGTCTCGCGCTTACGGCGCCGTGCTCACCAGTGCCACCCTGACTGCACTTGGTCGATTCGATCGCCTGAACGCGCGGGCTGGATTGCCCCAGGGCAGCCGCTTCCTCGTGGTTCCCAGCTCTTTCCGTTACGGCGAAATGGCAACGGTGGAGGTGCCTGCGATGTCTGCCATGCCCACGGATGACGGCTTCGCCGATGAGCTTGTAAAACGACTACCGGACCTCTGGGCAGGCGAGAAGGCGACTCTGGTGTTGTTTACGTCCCGTCGTCAAATGCAGCAAGTGCGAGACGCGTTGGCCCCGGATTACCCGGAGCTGATTATTACCCAGGACGATATGGCAAAGGGCGAAGTGCTTAGGCAGCATTGCAGCAGGGTGGATGAAGGCCGGCCGAGTGTCCTTTTCGGCGTTGCCAGTTTTGCAGAGGGTATCGACCTTCCAGGCAAGTACTTGCACCACGTCGTGATTACCCGTTTGCCATTTTCGGTGCCGGATGATCCCATTGAGGCGAGCCTGGCCGAGTGGGTGACGCAGCGGGGCGGCAATCCGTTTATGGAAATCACCGTTCCGGACGCGTCCATCAAACTCGTCCAGGCGGTTGGTCGGCTGCTGCGGACCGAGCAGGATACTGGAAGAGTGACGATCCTGGATCGCCGCATTATTGCCCGCCGGTATGGTCAGCTGTTGCTGGATGCATTGCCACCCTTCCGCCGGATCATCGAACACTGAATCCCACCAGAACCGTTCAGCCATAAAAAAAGAGCCAGCCCCTTTGGGGTTGGCTCTCATCAAGGGGTTCTTTCGAACCCGGGCGTCGAAACAACGCGGAACAAGAAATCTGAAGGCCTGAAGTTTCAGAATTCCTGGTGAGGTTTCCCTCACCGTTGAAAATATAATAGGGGATTAGAGGGCGTAGCCGGATCGTCCAAAGGGCGTAGCGGGTTTAAGTTGTTGGTGCAAAGTGTGAGGTGCGTCACGTTGTTGGGCTCGAAATCAGCCTTGCAGCAACCCCAGTTCCCGGGCCCTGGCCAGAGCCTCGGTTCTGCGGCCCACGCCGAGCTTTCCATAAAGGTTGCGAATATGGGCCTTCACCGTAGCCGGGGCAACGTCCATTTTTGCGGCAATTTCCTTGTTGGCGTGGCCCGCATGAATGAGCGCAAGCACTTCAAGTTCTCGCTGGCTGAGAGGTTCAGGCAGTGTTTCGGCGTTGAGTGTCGTACGACCGCGCTCACCAGAAATGGCACCGGGTTTTGTTTCAGAATGGCCCTCGCCAGACTGGCGTTGATCGAGAAGCATTTTCCTGACGCTGGCGTTCCAGCTTCCCGGCTCATCCAGTGCTGGCAAACCAAGGAGCAGGGCACGCAGATCGGGGCTTTCCTCCGCAAAGAGCCTCAAGAATCCGGCGTCGCTGGCCAGTTTTATCGCGCGGGTCAGCATTTGCTCCGATTCATCGGTCCGTTCCTGCTTCGCCAGGGCCTCGCCATAGACCAACAGAATTTCCACCAGGTGTCTGTTGTGGGCGTTGCGTTCAGCCGGTTGCAAAAGAGCGCTGAGTATTTCCTGGGCCCGCACGGGCTGATCCAGTGCAACCAGCACTCGCGCCTCGCTAATACGGCTTTGTTCAAGATGAAGCGGATTGGTGAACTCGGTATCGGCTCGGGAATCCAGGCAGGCCCGGGCTTTTTCCGGATGGCCTGAAGCCAGGTAGCAGCGTGCCAGAAGGGCAGTGCTTGCGGGTGGCTCGAACACGATTTGCTCTCGCCGCTTGCGGGCGGTCTGGGATGCGTCTTCGAGCGCGTCAATCGCCTCCTGGAGCCGGCCCTCGCTGAAAGCCAGGTGACCACGCACGTACTGAATGATCACGTGCTGGCCCGGTTCGGTGCCCCGCTCAACATGTTCGAGCAACGGTTTCAGGTGAGTGGCTGCTAGCTGGGGGTGATTTCGTTCGCGATGAATCTCACAGAGTGTACTGTTCTGCCAGCATGAGATGAGTCTTGGTTGGGTTGGGTCCGCATAGTGTTTGTCCACCCATTGCCTTATCTCGGTGCAGGTTTCCAAAGCCAGATCGATATCGCCGCGATTGTACTGAATCCACGCCAGCAGGCCGCCACTGGAAAGAACCGTACTGGGTTTATGTTCGACCTGTCCGTAACGGACTGCCGATTGGAGCGCGTCTTCGGCTTCGGTGAGTTCACCCTTGCCGTAGTAATCCAGGCCCAGGCCGTAATAGGTCACCGACTTTAACGGTATGCGAGTGTGATCAATCTCCCTGAGCACCTGTCTTGTGAGATCTGCGGCGCTCTTGTCGTCACTCCGGGTGCGAGCCAGATAGGAGCGCATCAACGAGATCTCACTTTGCAGCCCGAGGGCCCCTTCGGCATCCGGATGGGAGTCCGCCACCTGCCGGTCCAGAAGATCCTCCAGGCCGGACAGCAGCGGCTCCAGACTATCCATTCGGTTGGCAAAGAACAGCCCCCAGATCCGGAGCATCTGGAGTTGCGGATTGTCGATGACAAGGTCCTGTGGCAGGGCATCAATCCAGTCCAGCACGGGGAGGTGATATCCGCCATGGATCAGGTTGTTGCCGTGCTCGGCGAGCACTCGGGCAAGCCGGGACCAGTCCTCCTGTCGGACGATCTGGGCAATGGCTTCCTGCACGTGGCCATGGGCTAATAACCAGTCCACCGTCCGGTGCCAGAGACGCGCGGCCGAGTCAGGGTCTTGGTGACTTACCCTGAGTTGCAGCGCATCCCGAAACAGGTCGTGATAGCGGAACCACTCGTTCCGGGTATCCAGCGGGATCAGAAACAGATTCTGGCTGAGAAGTTTTTCAAGCAGCTCCTGGCTGTTATCGGACCCACGGATCGAATCACAGAGGGATGCACATAGCCGGGGGCAACAGGCCGTTTCAAGCAGAAAGTCCGACAGCTCCCGGGGTTGCTGCTCAAGTACTTCGCTCAGCACATAATCGCTGATGTGGCGCTCATCCAGATTTATCTGGTTTCCACTCGTGCTGGCGTCCTTTCCGGACAATGCGGACAGCTGCATGGCGGCGACCCAGCCTTCGGTTTTGCGGTAAATCGCGTGGACATCCTCGTCGGCGATATCAAGGCCCATGGTGTCGTGAAAGAACTGACGGCATTCGTCTTCAGAAAAGGCCAATAGGCCAGGGTGGATGTCCTGGATCCACCGACGGACGCGCCAGCGGGCTAGGGGCAGTGGCGGTTCGGTTCTGGACGCCAGGGTTATCAGAACACCCGGCGGAAGATAATCAATGAAATAGGCGAACTGCCTGTGAATGGCAGGGTTGCCAATGAAGTGGAAATCGTCCAGCACCAGCGACCACGGGCTGTCATCATGAGCCAGTGTGTTGATCAGGCCGGTAATGGCCTCGGTAAACGTGTCATCTGAGTGGTGAGCCAGTTGTTTGCGCAAATCAGACGCGCCGGTCAGGCCGGCTTGCTCAAAAGCTCCTATCAGGTACTGCCAGAATCGCCGGGGCTCATCGTCGTGTTCATCCAGAGAGAGCCAGGCGGTAGGGGAGGAAACCCTTGAACACCATTGCGCAACCAGAGTGGTCTTGCCAAACCCGGCCGGCGCAATCACCAGATTCAGTCTTTTCGGAGCCCTGGACTCAAGCAAGGCACTCAACCGCTCACGTTTAACCGCGCGCGAGTCTGACGTTGGCCGAAGAAACTTTGTGGTGAGCAGCATGGGTTCCCTGAGAACTGGAGTGTTGATGTGCCCAGACAAGGCATTACGGATTGTGTCCTTTGTATTGGCCAAGTCAAGGGTTGGAGGGGCTTTTCATAGCCTCAGGGTTTTATCAGGGGCTGCGCAAATGCGATTTTGGTCTAAACTGTGTAAAAGTAGTTGCCTATATTAAAAAAGAATGAAAATCTGTATTTTTATGCGTATTCTTCAACAAGGTCCTTCGATCTCCAGGGAGCAGCAGATTCAATGAAACTACAACAGTTGCGCTATATCTGGGAAGTTGCGCATCACGACCTGAATGTCTCAGCAACCGCCCAGAGTCTGTTCACGTCCCAGCCGGGTATCTCCAAACAGATCCGCCTGCTGGAGGACGAGCTGGGGCTTGAAGTATTTGCCCGCAGCGGCAAGCATCTCACCAGAATCACACCGGGCGGCGAGATCATTATTCGCGAGGCCGGCGAAATCCTGCGGCGGGTTGAGGGCATCAAGAAGATTGCCCAGGAATTCAGTAACCAGCGAAAGGGTGATCTCAGCATCGCCACCACGCATACCCAGGCCCGTTATGCACTGCCCCCGATTATCAG
>Ga0208919_1001677_pt1 | contig 12408 bp, 4 predicted proteins | sample 4_EtaG_FD_184076 | JGI IMG/M metagenome (GOLD analysis project Ga0208919, IMG submission 184076) | Marine viral communities from the Subarctic Pacific Ocean - 4_ETSP_OMZ_AT15127 metaG (SPAdes) (version 3) | ecosystem: Environmental > Aquatic > Marine > Oceanic | place: Pacific Ocean | collected...
ATGATGAATCAGCAACGAATCGGCTCTCAGCCCACTCCCATAAAGATTGGGCAGTCGCATTATCCAACCCGATCTGTTCAAGCCCACCAAGGAATACTTCTTTTAGTGTACGAAAATCGTCGGTATCGGTATCAGGATCACCGGGGGGATCCTCATCGGGAGGATCATCATCGGGGGGATCATCATTCTCAACTGTCGTGCTATCACCCAGTGTCATTGGACGATACCCTTGAAGCGATCCAGCAGGCGTACCCTCACCCTCCGTACCCGCAATACGCATATTACCGGTAGCAGCAAAATGCTCGCCATCGACATTCCCCGGAAGCAGCATCCCGACCGACAAACCAGACGTACCGGCATCTCTCAACACCAACCCTTGACCCGGTACGTTCTCCCACACTGAACCAGTAGCCATTAGCGCACTCCCAACCCTTGAAGCATAGTGTGAGCAATGTTACTCATCCCAGTCTTATAGGCCGTAGTTTCCTTATACTGTGGCTGCTCACGCGCCCACTGTTTCGCCTCACGCGAATTCATAAACCGTTGGCTACCATCCTCATTGGAGATAGTGAGATCCTCCAACCCTGAACCAAAGACATCACTCAGATTGATCTCGTTCTCACCTAATCCCCATGTATTAGCAACAGCAGTACGGACGGGTGTCAAATGGCTCTTTATATTAGAAGCACCGCCCCAATTGCTACCGTCCTCACTGGCGCTGAACTGGTTGATGCGATTCATAATGCCCGTACCATCCAAGAAATCGTACTGATCCCCTACCTGCCCAGCGATCCTGTCCCACACACCCTGCGTAGAAATCTCCTCACGCTTCAACCGGAACACCATGTCCCAAATCTCTTCATCAGCCAAAGTAATATAGTTATTAGAAGCAAGACCCTTGATCCAGTTGTAGGTGTCCTGCAACGCACCCGGCCCAAAAGTAGGGGTGCCCTCATCGGTATCGAATGTACGGGGACTAAGGAAATGCTTCTCAAGTAGACGATCCGCAGCAATCGGATCCGGTGCAGGCAACCCATTGCCACCTACCGACCCGGCATTCAACATCAACCCATCGACACCCTCAATCAACTCTGTGATCTCTGCACCATTAATATCGAATGTGAGGTTGCCGTTCGTATCTACCAACCCCAACCTGCGGGCAGCATCACCAACATAATCCCTGTAAGACTGAACAAGAGCATCGTATTCGCCACGGGGAACAGCAGTTCCGTACTTGAGTTTCTGAACCGACTGCCACAACGCAGTCTTCTCTGCCCACCACGACTGCTTCGCTAAATCAACTAGAAAGTTCTGAACAACAACATCTGTTCGCGTACCAGTAACAGCACCAGATAGTTCTTCCTCAGCAGCCTGATTGAACTTATCTACCCAGTCCTGAAGCCACGCCGCTGCCAACGGACTAGCATTAGGGGCGTTCTCTGCCCACTCTCCCAGCCACGACCAGCCGAAGATACTCTCAGACGGAGTGAAACCATTTAGAATAGCATCAGCAGAGGGTGGAAAGAGAGCGTCTGGGTTGCCCGGATCACCGCTACCTATCGGACCCGGCGTAGTACCACCATTGTTAGGCGGATCAGTAGTACCACCATTGTTAGGCGGAATGAATTTGCCACCGGGTCCACCCGGCTCTATACCCTCATGCCCTTCATGCGGTGGCCTAAAGTTTGGCGGACCAGAAAGATGCGGCATTAGTTATTCCCCCGTAGACAGATACCACACATACTAGTCATTCTCCCTCTGGAAGTCTCCATGTAGATGGATGGCCCGGAGGCCGTGGACCCGGATCGTAAGGCTTACCTGTTTCTGCCTCTATCGCTCTCCGACGGGCGTATTCGTCTTCAAACAATTTACGATACTCAAGCGCCCTTGGCTGGTTACCCGGCTGGAAGTAGCGGTCATCCATATAGGCAGCGAGTTTCTCCTCTGAATAAAACCTGAGTCTCATTTCGGTACCGTCTGAATAGGCTTCCCTCCCTGCCCGTGTGCCCCATACCGACGGTGCTTCTTCCCTCGGTAGCGTCCATCCCATACGGGTACCAGATATCCCTATATCCAAATCTAGGTCCGGTGCAGTTTGCAAACCAGTCTTGGTGTTGGCTACTTGCTGGGGCCAATATTCAGTATCATACCAAGACCTCACTTTTGCTTGAATCCCTAAGAGAGTGTCCTCGTAATCGAAATCCTTAAAGAGTTCGCCGCTAGGGTGCCGATCTACTCCTATATTCCCCCAATTCAACTCCTGCCACGGATCATCGATACCACGGGTCGGCGTATACCCACGATTTGTCAACTCTCTACTCGCCCAATCTACCTGCTGATCTGTCAGAAATTCCTTTTGCCTATTCTCCCCCATCATGCTGAGTGAAGGGTCGATCTTTCTTTTTGCTTCCATTCGGGCATGATGCAAAAGCACTAGCAACTCTTCGTCTGTTGCTGTACCCCAAACATTATCCGGGGTACGCCATACCTGACCCGCCTTACTTGCTGGTATATCATTGGCGGTCTTCCATCCGGGGCCGGGGCCGGGACCAATCTCTCTGGCTATTTCCTCGTCTAACGGATCGGCAGAAATGCCGGGTTCTGGTCTAGCCAAACGATCCAAGTCAGAATCAGTGAGTCCACCTCCACCATAGCCTCCGCTACGGCGCATCTCTCTCTCAATTTCAGCGTCGGTTAGTCCGCCTTCGTTACGGACAATCTGATCTATCTCATCCGGCGTGAACGTATCAGGATAAGGTCGCCTCTGTTCTGGGCCGGGGCGGCGATCTAACGGGTCGCCGTCAGGCCTATTGTAGCCTTCAGGCCTATTGGGTGGACCCAACAAACCCTGCTCGTCTGCCGCCCGCCATATCGCACTCGGATCAAGGGTCGGATCATCCCATCGTGCTTCCGCATCCCTTAACCCAGCATCATAATCCGGGTTGTCTAAAAGGAACTGGTTGTAATCGGATATTTCAGGCGTACCAGTGACACCTAAATACTCTTCCACCTCCCTTACAAGATTACGCCCCTCCGCATGCTCACCAAGAGATCGCTTAAGACCATCAGCAATATCGAAGAGAGCATCCCGTACCTCATCATCCAGATCCGAATACTCCAACAACTCAACAGTAGGATCAGGATTCAAGGCTGCAAGATCCCTGTCTAGGCGTTCCGCTTCACGGGCGACCTGATCTTCAATACGTTGAGGATCGTTAGCCCACATCCTCTGCGCCCGCTCCCACTGAGCATCGCTATAAAACAACTCGTCCTTCACTTTTTGGAGATCCGCATCTGAATATCGCTCTGGATGCTCAAACGCATCAGCGCCCTTATACTGCCGACGACCAGACCTGTCCTCGTAATACGCCCAAGACTCAGGTCTACCCGATTGCTGGTGGTACCACTCCACCATCTCGGCAGGATCAGGATCAACCTTGTCCGGGTGCACAGCCCTGTAGTCGGCTTCTATAACCTCACGCTCACCGGTACTCATGCCATGCCATATTGCCCGTTCATCATTCCGTGAAAGACCAGTGAACTGGCTTTCAAGATTATCTAGATATCCCCTTCCTTCAGTGTTGTGCCAACGCATCAACACCTCAGGCTGTTCAAGCAAGTCCTCCACCGTCTTATCGTAGTTCTCCTCAAAAAGACGGCTCTTGTATTCGTCTGCTATCTGTACCTGCTCCGCTTCACCCAACTCATCCCACTCAGCGAGCAGCCTCTCTTGTCTGCTGAGTGGAAGTTCCCCACGCCGGTACGCCTTCAACAACTCGTCGGCCATATCCGTAGGTGTGGCTATCTCATCTGTAAGAAGAACCAACTCGTTAACAGTAGACGGGTCTATTTGACCTAGAGTCCTTGAAGCACTTTCTCCCCATGCTCTAGGGAACCGTTTAATCATGGCGTCATACCCTGCCTGACGGGCCTCTGACGCCCCCAACCCCATATACAACAAGCCCAGAGGATCTTGCATAAGCCCATACGAGGCGTCACCACCACCAAGACCGCTGGCCCCTCCCTCGTTCAACCGGAACAATCTATTTCGTATATAGTGTCCCAGTTCTTCGCCGGTCATCCCAGCAGGGGCATCTTCAATGTGTAACATGCCACGCCAGTTATGGTCAGGAAACCGGGTTTCGGCATACTCTAAAGTGCGGGCGAGTCTGGCATGCAACTGACGTTCCTGCGTCCGATATGACGCATGGTGACCGGACTCTCTCAACCAATCAGGAATACTCTCAGCGGGGATCTCACGAAGGGCTTGTTCTTCAGGAGTAAAGCGAGTGATCCATTCCAATGGTTGACCTGTATACCCCGGCTGTTCAGCCAGATGCTTCAATGCTGTCACACCGGTATCAGCCTGACCACCACCGATGAAATCAAGCCCGCGCCCCATCATCTCAGCAAGGTCTGCCTGAACATCACTGACATCCAACACATTACGAGGTTTAACTACAGCGAACTCTGCTACATCAGAAAGACCAGCAAATGATGAATCCAATCCTTCTTCTTCAAACAGAGAGGTATACAAGCCCTGTGGACGCTCACTAGAAGATCCGAATGAAGTCCCAAGCGCCGGGTTAGTACGTCGTGTAACCAGATACCCCTCATCTGGCAGAATATACTCGCCCTCTGCTGCCCTCCGCACAATGGCTCGTTCAGGCCACTCCTCCGTTATGCTCCGATAGATAGCCGCCGCTACCTCCGGGTTTTTCCCCTGCCGCCTAATGACATTAGCCATTGCCATTCGCATAGGCCGAATGATCTCCCCACCGAACCCCAAGGAAATCATGTCGATTACATCCAACCCGGCCCAAACAGCATCCTGCCAGTTATGGACACCAAGAACATTCGCTACTTGGCTACCGTAAGGATTAGGGTCATACCCGTACAGCCGGTCACCGACATTGTTCCACGCATCCCTAGCGCCACTAACATCACCGCTTGCTAGATCCCATGCTGCGTGCCCGTAATCGATGACAGCAGAAAACGGATTCGCAAAAGCCAACACATTAGATGCCGTATCTAACTGTACGGTGGGTGCGCCTTGCAGACTCCATGCCCAGTCGATGCCGTCCTGCATGTCAGCGGCTTGCAGCAACTCAGTTAGGACGTCGTATGTGAACCCTGTGTTTTCATTCTGTAACCACAGATTTGCACCCGGAATAATATCTTCCTGAGGGATACTGTAATTATCGGCGTACAAGCCATCCTGCCGTGCCGTCACACCACCGTATTCAAGAGAAGTCCCCAACATATCAACCAACATCTTCTTACGTTGGTTGGATGGCTCCTGCTTCTCCGGCTGACGGGCACGTTCAGGATTCAGATCATCACTAATCTCAGTGCTACCATAATCAAGGTAGGTACTGAGATCACTCATAATTACTCTTACCTTCTAAGCCGCTCTCTCCTTCTATGCGATTACTGTCATCGCCCCCATCCCACAGCGAACCAATAGCCTTATCCCAGAACTGGCTGGCTATATCAATAGTCCTGTCTATCGCCTGCTTCCCTAAATTATAGACAATAAACGGAAACTGCGAATCGACACCAAGACCATACATACGCAACCACTTAGCAGCAGTGCTAGCAGCCTCATCTGTTTCATAGCCTACGAAACCAGCGTCCCCGGTACGAAAATTATCTGCATATCTGCTAAGGGCCGCTCTCATATCGGGATCCTGCGTGCTGCGCTGCAACGCAGAGAACTCCTGTCCAGACATTTCCATCTGCAACGGTACAACCTTCGGAGTATTCTTATCCTTCATGGCCTGCATCACACGCTCCCGATAAGGAACCGGATCAAAGATGGCTTTCGTGTCACCCCAGCGGGGGCCTTTCGCCCCCGGCACCTGTGGCCGTGCACCCCACTGTGATGGTTGGTCATCGGCAGCAGTATTTGGTCGTGGCTGGAAGGTACCTGCCGGTCCATCATCAACGCCTGTAAGCGGAGCCGTCGCTTCCCGACTGGCATAAATCTTCAACACAGCATCGATAGGTGACATCCCACCAATCTCTTCTGAGTAGCGTTGTGTGTCATCTGCTGGCGCTGTCTCCCAAGCGCCGTTGTTATACATACTCCAAGGAGAGAACTTGAAATCTCCTTCTAGCCCAGCGGCGTTACCAACTGGGCCACGGCTAGGTTCCTGTTCCCAACCAATCATCCACGCTGCCTTCGCATTTGTTGCAGGATCAGACAATTGTGGATGGGCGTACTGTTCCCACAACGCCTTGCTGTTCTCCTCGGAACCCCCGTCAAGAGAGGCCCGCACCTCTGGTGGGACAGTGATGATTCCATAATCAATCAGATCCCTGAAATGGACACGGTTGATTTGCCACAAACCAACGCTGCTTCCTTTATCCCCTATGGCGCCCGCCTTCCCTCCAAAGGATTCGGGCATAGCCACGGCTGCCATTGTCTGAGCAATGGCTGGGTCTTCAAACTGTGCTAATGCAATATCTAGGATTTCTTCTATCTCCATTGGGGAGAGAGACTCGTTATATTCATCCCATCTAGACATTGGGAACACCCATCTTTCTCACACCCTGAATCGAATCCAACTGATTCACAAGATCCCTAAACTGGTAACCAGAAACACCGCCACGCAACCCCATCTGGTCCACCCCACTAGTAGCGACATCAGTCAACATCTGATCGTTCTGCTGGAACCGTGCACCACGCGCCTCAGCGATTGCTTCCTGAGCCAAGATCGTCAACTCAGATTCGCTTATCGGGTTAGCCAACCCCTGCTGTGCACCAATAGTATGCATGTAGGTATTAACACCCCGCGCAATATCAGTAGATGTCACCGTGCTGAAATCACCAGTCATACCCCGACTGATGAACTTCAACAAAGCAGCAACAGCGACATCAGCCTCGGCTTCCTTCAACTGGTCATGCCGATCCCGCCAATGGTCCCTATAAGTACCACGGTTCACGACACCAGCCATCAACAGGTCACGCTCCCGCTCCGATACGGCACCTACCCGATTTGCGTAATCAAAGAAACTGGAATCCCTGTTAGTCGTACCGAAAGTCAACATATCCTTCCAGTTGCCTGTGCCACCGTACAACTTCCCAAGGATGCTTTCAGCGAGGGCACGTTCATAAGGCGAACCGCCCTGACCAAACGCCGACTCCTGATCTTCAGCACTCAACCCGCTGAGAGCCTGATTCAATCCCGACTGGATCTGCATCGCTGACCCCTCAGGCAGATACCTGCCGGTGGCCTCCAAGTATCTGCCGACACGATCCTGCGCCTGAACAACAACCCTGTCTCGCATCGTTCGCGCATCAGTGGCCCGTGTAGATTCACCAGACATCTGACGGGCGATAGCACGATCCATTACCCGGTCGGCGCGTGGTGTCCCATCGGCAGTAATCAGATCGCTCAACGAAATGTTAGACTGGGTGCCCTGTGGACCCGTCAAGGCTGATGCCCGCCGTGCTTGACTAACCATGTTGACACCCTCGTTGAAGACTGCGACCTGCCATCTGTGTGCAGCATCCAACGTATGCATGTTGCCTTGGGCATCAGGTTCGATGGAACCCCACACCGCAGGTGGATCTTCAAGATAACCCCATGCGTACAACTGCTGCTGCCACATGGCGATCTGTTCTGGTCGTGCCCGCCGCAGTTCCGGCAACAGATTCAGCGGACCGATCTTCCCACCGGAGAACATATCATTGAACGAAACAACATTGCCGTTAGTTGTTCCATCGAAACTGGTCATAATGCCAATTCCTAGACCAGTACCATCAGGGTTCTCTGGTGCAAGCAGGAAAAAGTCTGCGTTTCTTTGAAGCCCAACCATGTATTGGTCAATGACTGTATCGACAGTTGCCTCCTCTGAAAGAACCGGACCAGAGATTCCGCTCTCTCCTCCTGCTGCCAGCATCCGTGGATCATTCTTCAAAGCATCAATACGTTGCCAATTCGCTTTCAGGTAATCTCGGATAATTCTCTGACCATTTGGAGTTTTCAAATCTACGACATCCATCGCACCTAGCGCCCCGCCTAGACCCGCGCTGGCTTCCTGCTGTTCAAGTGCGGCACCAAGCGATATGCCAGACTCAGAAAGGATATGCACACCACTATCAACGATATAGTTTGTGAGTTTATCGAAAGCAGCCGTTTCGCTTAAACCCTCAAAATATAGTTGTTTCATAACCCCGGTTTCATTTGCATCAATGATGGCATCTACAGAAGCAGGTTCGGTTTCTGCCGCTTCAGCCTGCCTACGCTTCAGATACTCTTGGTTCCTCTGTGCATCTGTCTTATCTTCCTCACGAACAATCGGAAGATCCGGAGTATGTGCCCTTTCAGGATGCTGTCCTTCACCCAGTCGGCGTCCCGCTTCCAACGTGGCAGCACCAGCAGCCCCAAACCCAGCGACCTTCTGTGCCCCTTGCAGCATGTCTTCATCAACACGCGGGATAGGTCTAAATCTGCCACCTGCTGCACCAGCAGTAGTGCGCCCAGCATGAGGATCTCTTGCGAATCGACCGGCAGCATCCCGGAATGGTCCGACCCGATCAGCGGTTCGGGTTGCTTTAATCACAACCTCTCCCGCATCGTCCAGAAGTCCTGTTGCTCTACCAAGCCAACGTAGACCCCTGCCTGCCAATTTAACGGGATTCTTAAGTACGCCAAGCACACCAAGCCCAATGAGTGGTACTCCCCCAACCTGTACCGGTGCCAGCATTGCTTGACTGAAATCTAAGACATCAGCCTGAGGTGGCCCACCCGTAAGTTGCATTGAGAGATGCGTTCTAAGACCCGTCTGCACATCGGCAGGCAGACGCAGAAAGAACTGTTCCAACTCTTCCGTAGACATCTCCGACATATCAATGTCGTAACCAGCGCCACGGAAATACTCTTCCGTGACCCGTTCTACCTGCTGAAGATACGCAATCTCTTCTTCTTCAGTCACCCTTACACCACCCTCGCTATTGCAGGTGCATCAATCAACCCTGCGTCGTACTTCGCCAACCAACTATCTCCAACCAACGGCCAGAATACACTATAATAGATTTCATTTAACCAAGGCTTGCCCTGAATGAATGTTTCGAACTCCCGCCAATACATCAACTTCAAAGAATTGCGCTTATCCGTAGCAGAAGCCGACTGCCGTCCCATCAGAACAGCAAGCGCATCATGGAAATCAACAACCGTCGCCATCGCAGCAAGAATGTCTTCCCGATGATCCCCCTCAGGTACAAGATGCTGGTTGTCTACCAGTACCCGGAATTCGTTGATCGTGTTGTCGCGCCGATCCTTTGAAACACCGGTAGTGATCTGATAGGCGAACACCGGATGCCGTTGCGTAAACGCGCTCATAAACGCCTGCCACCTACGATCAAGAACCTCCGTGCTGGCCTCACCGGCACGCAACACATACTTCCGTTTCAGGTAATCGTTACGCATCTTGTAATAGGTAGACGCAGCAGCGTTACCATACAACTCTTCCAAATACTCTTCGCTGGTATTCGTTGAACGTAGCCCCGTATTGATCTGACGCTGCTTGGCTTCCGCTACATACTCGGTGTCTTCGACATCGAACTTGCGTGGCATAAAGAACGCTGATGCCATCGTGAAACCTCGAACAAACTGATCGTTGTCTGTCAACCATGTATTGGCTGCCTGTGTTCCCTCCAACACCGCATACGGAATCTTGCTGGTCCTTGATGTACGGAATGGTGAGAACTCAATCGGATTGAACTCGCCTTCACGGGCCTCAATGTTCTTAATCCAAATCCTGTACGCATCCTCGTAAGCGACACCGGCATCCAGCAATCCCTGAAACTCTGTGTTCCATTCCCAATTCTCATGGGTTACCAGATCAGACAACTTGGCGGCAGCAGGACCAACAAACCATGTAAGACCCTGCAATATCTGATAGTGCATAGCCATAGTGTTCACCTTGTCCAAGAACTCTTCCTCAAACAAGCGCGGATTCGTAGCGTTAGCGATGTCCTGCTCCGAAGGAAGCATGTCGTTCATCGCCATAATCGCCAGTACGTCCTTCTCCGCTTTCGTCCTAGCCGCCCCACCGTCCGCTCCCAATATCTGCAACGGACGAGAGATGATCGATGGAACCACCGATGACCAAATCGTTTCAGAAAGCAGCCCAGTGAAATCGGCGCTACTTTCTATCAGTTGGCTAGCGCCACTGAACCTGCCTCCGGTGAGGTGATGCTCATACTCTTTACGCATCTCCGGGTCACGATGGGCAGCAAGATTGATTGGTACTGACAACAGCGGACCGACACCCATCTGGCCGACCTGTTCCAGATCGTAACCGGGAACCACATGGATGTTCATTGCTATACCATTTTGTAAGCCGTTGCGGGCCACAATACCCAACGGTCCACCAAAGAACCGGTTGATAATCGGGAACTCATCTGCTATTTCCAGCATGTAGGTGGCTGCCACCTCGCTACCGGGAATAACTAGTTTCTTCTCACCGAACTGATCTTCCTGCACCAGTCCGCTATTGACACCAGCGTTCATCATCAGATGCAGATTACGCAGCATCGTCGGATTATGTTTGAGGCTACGCCCCATCCTACGAAGGAACTGATCCTCAGCGAACCAGAACGGAATCATCGTACCGACCATCTGCTGGAACTGTGACCGGATGCGATGGTCATCAATGAATGCGCTAGTCAGAGTCATGCCGCGCTGTAGCGATACGTCACGATGAACTTCAAACTGTTTCTTGGAACGGGTAGCCCAACTGAAGAACTGGTCGATTATCTTCTTGTCATCTGCTTCAGCAGCCTTCTGAAGTTTCTTCAATACCTTCATAGTGGCAGCGTTTATGCCCTCTGGGTTCTCAATCAACTCGGCTACAGTCTTAACGAACCTCTCTGGGCTACGGTTCTCAACAGCGAACGCAACCTTGGAAATCAGTTCATCTGGACTCATCGTCGCAACAGCCCAATCGCTTTCAATGAAGCCTGTCAATGCTTTGATAACAACCTGTGCGTCATCATCCAGCGTCGCAGACCCACCCAAGAACGCAGCCATTTCCTTATACGCATCGGGAGAATGATTGTATAGACGACGCACACCAGCCGTCTGATTCCTTGCTATAAGCAGGTAATGTTGGAACAACGGTTCACGAACCATCGCTCCAATCATCGGGTTGACAACACCGTCGAACCAGTTGCGAAGCAGAGTATTCCATGCCTTGTCCATCCGCTCCAACCGGGTGGCCCCCTCCTCCGACACAGGAAGAAGCGCCAGTAGCCGATCCGGAGCCTTATCCCACCATGCGGCATTGTTCGCGTGGATAAGTACCCTGTCCTGACTGATGTCTCCATCCTTGAGAACTTCCCTGATCCACGGATGAAACACTTCTTCCTGACCATCCATCGCCCTGCTACTAGATGTCAGCAGATCATCGATCTCCACTGAATTGATGAGAGCCAGTTCTTCAGCAGCGTTCTTCAGATCATTATGGGTAACCCACTGCTCATCTATCACCCGCCACTCCTCATTGTTGTACCAACCGTGGTTACGTTCATCACCTTCCCGTAGAACAGCCGTGCGTCCATCCCTACGATGCCGGTACACCTTGACCCTGTGGACAACCGGTGCGTTATCAATCATCTGGACAGGGAGGATTCCGTCTGTCCTTGGGAACAGCATCGTTCCAGCGATACCGAACACATGTTCGTCCCGCAAACCTTTGGGACCGAAATCAACTGCGGCCCGTGGACCCTCAGTTGTCCACCCGTAGAACTCGTTCACATAGTCGATGTCGCCACGGGTAGCCATGTCCTCATGCCGGAACGGCTGAGTAACATTCCCTCGTTTGACAGGTATAGTCGGGCCTGCACCACGACCAGCAGCAGCAGAACCAGCAGCATTGAACAACTCTTCGCTGTTTACATCAAGAGCCGAGATTCTGGCTCTGGGTGAAGCCGCACCGAACACCCTGTCTATCGACTTGGAGATTGCTGTCGCGGCATCAGGATTGGAACTAACTGTCAACAGGGGGAAGAAGCCTGTTCCACCCTGCCCCTTTGAATAGTGTGCCGCCAACTGCCCATACAGCAACGGCGTATGATGGTAGGTGCCGGGATGCGCCCCCGGTTGCAGCAACATCGCTGCCTTACGAGCCTCAGGCTGTGACAAGCCGATCATTCTGAACTCGTCAGTAAGAATCCTTGAGAACTCGTCAAACCATCGGCTACCCCGCCCCGACTCTAGGACACTCATCAGGTTATCCAACTGGTCTGTCGAAACCATTGGCACAAACAGGCGTGTCGCACCGGGTGGCAACGGATGACTGATCTGACCACCCAACAAATCGAACCCGACATTGGACCTATGGGTACTCATCAGGAGTTGCTGACCATACGGTGTCAACATATCGTTTATGTATGCC
>Ga0208919_1001679_pt1 | contig 12403 bp, 6 predicted proteins | sample 4_EtaG_FD_184076 | JGI IMG/M metagenome (GOLD analysis project Ga0208919, IMG submission 184076) | Marine viral communities from the Subarctic Pacific Ocean - 4_ETSP_OMZ_AT15127 metaG (SPAdes) (version 3) | ecosystem: Environmental > Aquatic > Marine > Oceanic | place: Pacific Ocean | collected...
CATACAACGTAACTATATACGCTGGTGTTACTTTATCCGCCTATTCTATCAATGATCCTATGCAGATATTTGAAGAAAGAATGGATTTTTTAGCTAGACAAAAGGTGTCGATTATGTTAGAATTAAAGAAACTTAAAGGAGATTAAAATGGCAGGGCCAACTAAAAAAAAGAAACTAAAGAAAACTGTACACGATAAAAACTATATGGATTTTCTACAAGAAGACGTGCATGGAAAAGGTCTTAAAGGTATGGGTAAATATTTAAAAAGAAAATTAACACCCACTCCTAAGAATGTTAAAAATAGAAAAAAATTTAGTAAAACAAAATGAAAATTATCGAGAAACTTAGTACATATGCCGCATTGCTTGGAGTTATTGGGGCTATAGGTGGAGGCTTTTACACATGGGGTCAGTTCAATACTAGGCTTGATGCAATAGAAGCAACACCATCTGTAAACTTATCACCCTTAATGGCAAAAGATAAAGAACTATCTAGTAAGATAGATGAAGCTTTATTATATGCAAATGAATATAAAGTAGATTTGATAGACAGAATTAAAAAAGTAGATGATAAAATTGTACCTGTTGATTTAACTAAAGTGTTTAAAGAAATAGGTAAAGTAAGAGAGCAAATAGCTATGCTACCAGAACCTGCTAATCTACAACCTCTTCTTGATTCGCTACAAGCATTGGAAGAATATGGTTGGGAACTTGAAGAAGATATCGAAGAGCTAAGCAAACAAGTTGCAATAGTAAAAAAAGAAAACGAATTACAAGATATACTTATAGAAGAGATGAAGACAAGGGCTAATAACCCTTTGGCTAATTAAGACCTAACGTTTCTCTTATTCTTAATTTTTCTGCGATGGTTTCTTGCTTGCCTTTCATGATGGCATAGTTAGGATCAGACGCTCTTAATGCATCATCAAACTTTCTATTTAGATCTGGTATAAACATTTTAGTAGGATTGTTTTGATTATGTTTCATAATGTCTTTATATATCTTTTGTATCTCAGCTTGACCTTCGTTAATTAAACTACCATTTCTATTCTTGCCACCCATAATTATTTTTATATAAGCATTTTCTATTCTTGCATTCATTCTTTGTTTAAATGTATTCGTTGCTCTGTCCATCTTACGCATTAAAAATAATGCTTCTCTACCTTTAGATATTTCTGTCGGTGTAAATCCTAATAGTTGTTTTAGTGTAGTAACTGCAGTTATATCATCTGTTACAACAGAACCATATGATGAAGTTATGTAGCCTTCACCAAACATATAGTCCATACTCTTAAGAGGATTTCTAATTCCAAGTGGCAAAGTGTTAATTATTACATCACCCCATCTGCCTTCTCTAAATCCAAGGCTTTGTAAATTATTAAAACCATCTATAAATACAGAACCTGGTGCACCTAAAAACTCTTCTGCTCTTGCGCCTGTATCAATACCAGCAAGTGAAAGTGCTGCTCTGATCTGCGTAGACCAGGGGGCAACTCCAAAACCAATACGTCTTTGTACGTCAAGACCCATAGAAGAACTAATTAATCCAGACTCCAATGACTCAATCATAGTAGGACTCCAACCTGCTGAGTACAACATGTTTCTAAATTCAGATCTTACATCCGAATCTACTCCTGTTATGTTTCTTTTAACTAAGTTGTATATATCTTCTGCATCTTCACCACCTGGCAATCCAAACAGACCGCCTGTAATCAGCATCATTAACATGATACGAGCAAATGCACGGCGGCCTACTCTATTTTGTAACGCAGTTTTATCTGCTGCCATTCCAACAGGATTAAGTAAACGATATAACAATCCAAACATTTGACTAATGTATGTCATAAACAAAGCAGGTAATGAACCAAACCCTCTGGCTAAAAATGGTCTGTTTTCTTTACCGTATACACCAAATGTTTCTTCAACCATAAATCTAGCAAAAGCTTCTGGTGTATTGCCGAATCTATCTTTTTGGTTTTGATAATCTAAATCATTACCATACAATAATTCTGCATTTTCTAATACTTTAGGATCTTTACTTGCTAATCTATAAGCCATCATAAAAGCTGTTATCCGTGAAGCAGCTTCAAAAGTATTGAATGCCCCACCTACAAATACATTTTCAAATTTTCTAAAATTTTTTCTTGCAGCTGATTGAGTTCCTACTTGTGTACCGCCTGGGCCTGGTACGATACCAGCCTCTTGCATAGCTTGTCCTTGTTTAATTGTACCATCTGCCACTGCTGCAAATATAGCGTCCTTTAATCCAGGCACATCATCCTGAAGTTTATTAAAATCTAAGAAAGCATCTTCATATTGTCTGCCCTGAACTTTACCCATACTTGCTGCATCAGCTATAGCTTTGCCTAATTCAACAGTAGTAGCTTTTGTTCCTGCCATTTGTGATAACAAAGGTCCTGTGAATTGAAATAGAGACATTGTTTGTAACATAGCTGATGATATGTTACCACCAAGATACCACCAGAATCCCATGCGTCTAAAGTTAGCAAACTCTTGTACAGGATCTTCTGTGTAATCAAAGAATGCTTGTGTTGCTTCTTGTAAATTGGTATCTCCTTTAGCTTGTGCATCTTTTATGGTTTCATTATAATGGTGACTTATCAATGGCTGATATCTATTACGTGCTATTGCTTCACTGGCAGTCATTATGTATTGCATTGTTGCTCTTGTAAAATCTGCACTATAACCTGGCACACCTTCTAGTCCTACACTTCTATCTCTTGGTGTTCTATATGCACTCATAGGAGTAATGTCTTTATCCAAACCTCTTGATGTTAATACTTGTCTCATTTCTTTCATAGCTTCTTGGAATCTTCTTGCGTTTGTATCTGACATAAACTGTGATAAATAATCTAAAGTCACTGTCCTTTTCTTTTTAGTTTTCTTATCAATACCTGTTGACGCTTCTCTTACTAATCTTCTCATTTCTTGAATAGTCATTACAGCTGGTTGACTTACAGTTGCATTAGGAAATTTTGCAACAAGTTGTGAACGTTTAGCAAGAGCTTTTTTCATAGCCGATCTATTTCCTAGTGTCTCTGTACCTACGTTACCTTCGAATGTTTCGTAATATATGGTGTTTCCATCATCATCTTTTACCGTAATAAACACATTACCAAATCTTTGTAATGGTACATATGGTCTACTCATGTAACCTTCTGCTATACTTGCTTCCGCTAATAATTTGTTAAGACCCGCGTCTTTATTACCTAGTAATCTATTTATTATTTCTGCAAACTCTCCTGTCACCATACCTCTGCCTATCATTACATTTGATAAACTATCTACAATAAATTTTATTTGTTTAGTATCTACATTTTCTAAAGCATATAGCTGTTGTTCTCTTGCGAGACTATCAAACTCTGCTTTATTTAACAAGTTTATTGTGCCCCCTTTTGCATCAAACGATACTCTAATTTCATCACGTAATCTAGGAAAGAACGTACGTATCACATCCAATGCTTCAGTTAAATTTTCAATATGATCTCTTGATATTGTAGCTTTTAAGTCTTCTTTTATTAGAGTTGCCATGACTAACTGATGATCTTTCATAGCCATAGCTACATCACCTGTTAAAACTACAACTTCTCCTGCTACTACATCAAGATCTGACGCACCGCCATCTGCAGGTGCAACAAACACTAGCTCACCATTCTCATTAAACTCTGGGAACTTGCCTGTCATCTCCATGATAATGTGTGCTTTGTTCATTCTTTCATTTGCTACAGGATCTTTTTTAACTTCTAAATATCTTTGTTGTAAAGTAGCAGTTAAAGACATTTGCAAAGATCTAGACTTAAATATTTTATTCATAACGTTCGCATACATTAATCTAAATTTTGGATATACTTTAGCATATGATCGTGCGTGTCCTAGTATTCTAGAGAAGAATGACATCTTTCTAGGAGTTGCTTGTGAACCTGGTACATACGCAGTCTCACCATCTTTAATTGCTTCTTTTAAATTTTTAAGTGTAGTTCTTTTTTCTTGTCTGTTCATTCTATTAGAAGGATCTTGTATTTCACCTAACTCATATCTAATTGCAGGGTTGTTAGCAAAATTGTTAATATAAGGTTTAGTAAAATTGTAGTTAGAAATGTTACCTTGCAAGTCAGGCATATTCATAAAACCTTCGTATACTTTTTTACCCATCATGTCCGCTATGTTACCAGATTCTGTTGTGCCCCCTTGTGTAACTAATTGACCTTCAAATAAATAATTAGATAAAAAAGTTTTGTTTCTTATATCACTTCTACCTGTTTTATTATTTTTATATGCTTCAGGATCTCCTGTTCTTTTAAATCGTACAGCTACAGGTATCTTTGTGTTGCCAGTATTTAAAGCTTTAATTGTAGTTACTCTGTGTCTACCTTCATGTGATACAACTCTACCTATACCACCTGTTTCGTTTATTTCTATTTCAATATAAGGCACTCCAAATCCTACATTATCCAGGGCTTGTTCCATCATAAAGCTTGTAGCTCTTTCAGTGTAGTCTGTTTCTACGTCTAATGGTGGTACTAAAGCTAAAAATTGATCTACAGTCAGCGGCATATACATTGACGTATAGGGGGCAGTAATATCTATACCTCCTATACCTGCTCGACCTGTACGAAACTCTGGTTTCTTACCTACTGGCGATGCAGTAGTTGCATTTTCTAATCTTGTTTCTAATTCAACTCTAGCTTGTAAAGGCTTCTTTAAATTTTTTATTCTTGTTATAGTTCTTTTTAATTGTTTAATCTCTTGTTGTTCCATAGGATCTCTGTTCCTAAGAGGAACAAGAGTATCTTTAGTAGCCTCCTCAACATAAGCTTCTGCCTCTGCTAATGTTCTAAACCTGGTATCACTTAAAAAATTTGCTATAACATTTTTTTGAAACTCTAAAATCGCAGGATTGTCTGATGCTAATCTATTACTAGAAACTAAAACACCCATAGGATTTATGCCCATGGTTTTTTCTATATTAGCTACAATTTTTATTTGTTCTGCATCAGCTCTGGCTTGCATTCTTTGTCCGATGATGCCAGTTTGCACTGCATCAAAAATGTCGTAAGCATTGTTAAATCCATTTTGTTTAAAACTAAAACCAATTAAAGATAAAAAAGCTTTTATTCTATCAAATAGTCTTTGTAATACAGTTCTATCAGTTGTGTATTGTTTTGTAAAAGATTCTTTAGGTGGGGATTTACCTACTTTTAAAAATGCTTGCATTGCTTTAGCAATACCCTCTTCAACTTGTAAAGCTTTGAATTGTTCTGGTGTGTATGACGGATAATTTTCTTTAACATATAAAGTTTTTATATCATAATCTTCTATAAAAAATTCTTCCGAAGCTTTTGTTAATACTTGCCATTCTTGTTTTGTAAACAATCCCATGCTTTTTAAAGCGTGTATGGCTTCATGATTTAAAGTACTAAATGCTTTGTCAAACATTTTAATTTTTTGTTCAGGAGTTGCTTTGTTAAATTTATCTAAATCAAAAGCAATGTGAATCATACTTAAATTTATGTTAGGATCTAACTGATCAGAGCCACTTATTAATCCCTCATCTATTGCAGCTTTGGCTCCTCTATATGCAGCACCACCCATTGCTTTTTCTGGTAAGAATGCACCTACAGTACCTGGGCCTCCTAACATGTCAGACGCTGCGCTATTCATCATGCCAATATCTACAGTCGCTAATCCTAGTCTGTTTGCTTCTTGTCTAAACACTTCCATTATCTGAAGTAAATTAGCATATACTTTTGTTTGTATTTGAGGATAATCACCTTTAGATCTTTCATCAGGTTCTTTATTAAGCATCGTATATTGAGAATAAATGCTTTTCTTTTTAAACTCTGGGGTTGTTTGATTTAATTTTTTACGATACTTATTAATAGTAGACTTCATAGAACGCTCAGTAAACTCATTCCAATTTAGTATAGGTTCTATACTCATAGATTCAAGCATTTTATTCATTTGTATTCTAGACTCTAACACTTGTCCTAACATATTTTGATATACAGGTAATTGTTCGGTTGCATTTTTTCTAACAATAGGATCTTCTGATTGAAGGTTACGTTGTAGGTTTACTATAATATTGTCGTAAGTTTTAAAAGCAGTAGGTGATAGTATAGGTACAAGCGAGAACACACCTTTTGGTGCTAGACCATTTATTAACACATGCTCCCCTGTGTTTCTAAAGTCTGCTAAATCTTTTTTAGCTTGTTTATAACTTTCACTTAGTCTGCCATATTGAAACTCGGCTACTTTTATTTTATTTTTTAAAGCTTGTTCTAATTCTTTTAGTTGTGGATCGTTTATTTGTTTACGCTTCCAACCATCCCTGTCTAATTTACTTGCTAACTCTAATACAATTCTCATTCTAACTTCTACAGGTTTATCATAAAGATTTTCAAATGACATCTCTTCTGTATATGTAGATGGATCATATTTAGTTGCAGGTATTAATCTGTCACCAGATAGACTTGCTTTCTCTTGAGCAGTCAATGGTTCATTCTTAGTTATTTTTTCACCAATCTTTTGTTGTACTTTAACTGGGCCACCTAGTATATCTGGTATAGAACTAAATCTAGTTCCATTTCTTAATATACTATCTAATAATCTTTTACCAGATGACTCTGTTTTATTTACAGGATTTATATTACTTCTAATTCTTTCGTTGACATAATTCTGCCCCCTTTCACCAAAGTAACCTAACTCTTTTAATTGATCGTCTTGATCTTTAGATATAGCAACTTGATCTGTTAAACCTTCTGATTGTTCTGCAAACTCTTGAGTTCGCCAGAATGGTAGATCTTCTCTGATAGCTTGTTCTAATTCGTTGTCTGGCACTCCATCATACTTAGCATATGTTTTATCTAGTTTAGGTATGTAATCTAATAAATCTTGTTCTCTATCTTCTTGCGGCGTTGCTTCAAATGTTTTTCTTTCGTCTCTTTGTAGCTCTCTATCTGCAATAATTCTATTAGCTACATTACGTACAATGGTATCGTCACCTTTTAAAAATGCAGTTACATCAGTTTCTTGTGCAGTATTTAAATGTCCTGTCTGCACCATTCTTCTTTTTAACTCTGTATGTTTTGTTCTTACGGCATCATTTAATTTATTGGTAGTTGCTTGTCCATCGTATGCAAAATTTTCTTTTTGTTCTGGTACTTCACCACCACCCGAAGGATCTTCTACTACATTTACTTTACCAAGTTCGTTAGGTCTTAAGAAAACAGTAGCTTGTTTAATTGCATTTGATTGTAAAACAAAAACATTTTCAGTCCCTTGACCTTTTTGTAATTCAATATCAGCTGTACCTAAAACTTTAAATGTAGGTTTGCCAAACATTTTTTCTAACTGTGCTTGACGTTCTTTATCTATGTCAGCATTGTATTCATTGTCTATTGTAACTGTGTTGCCAATGTCAAAGGGGGCAGATTGGATTGGTTCTTGTGCTGGATCAGTGTTTAATTCAGCCCCTAGTGTCGTACCATCTAATGTATCTTTAGTTACAGTACCCATTCTGTTTATAACTCTTAAAGCTTTCATACTTGGATTAACTGTACCAAACGGCATACCACCAAAGAAACCAGCGGCTGCTGCTTCACCTAATTGTTTAGCAAAATCTTTATTGTTAAACATGTCATCAAAACTTTTACCAGCTTCTATTCCACCCACGCCAGTTGTTATTGTTTCTTGTATTGCTTCTGCTAAACCTTCTTCTACTCCTGTTCTTCCTACTTCAGTTAAAAATTTACCACCTAATTTTCTATAGTCAAGTTTACCATTTTTAGTTACTAAACCTTTTATCAAACCATTTCTTGCCGCTTTTGCTGCAGCTTCTTTACTTCCAAATGTTTTAATTAAAGAAGGTACAACTCCACCAATACCAAGTCTTTCAGCAGCTGCATATGGTATAGCTGCTGCAACTGATAAAGCTAAGTTAGGATCATCTGTTTCTTCTGCTTGTGCTAAATAAGATTCACCCAAACCAAACATAAAACCTGACAACAACGCACCACCTGTAGCACCAAGTTTAGCTCCTGCAAGTCCACCACCTACAGTTCCAGCAGGCCCTCCAATAGATCCTATAATACCACCAACACCAGCACCTACTGCACTTAATACTAAAGTAGGAAAACTAGTGGCTGCAGCTTCACCAAACTTTTCTCTTACATATTTAGTAAAAGCAGTTAGGTGTTCTTCATTATTAACAATGTCTTCTATTTTTTCTACACGAGGTAATAACTTACCTTCATCATCTACTTGATAAACAAGTGCAGCTTTGTCAAATTGATATTGTTGTGCAGCACGTAGTGCTTCTTCTTTGGCTTCTTCGTTTCCTATAAAATCATTGACATATCCTAATATGCCTTGACCTATAGCTCTTGTACTAAGCCAACCTTTCTTCAAACCTGAAGTTAGGTGCCAGTCGTCTAAGTTATCTAATTCTAATTGATTAACAGGTTGTAGACCATACTTAAAAGCAAAACCTTTTTCTGCTAAAGTTTGTTCTACGTAATCTGTTTTGAGGTATTCGTTTATTTGGTCTTGAGTAAAGTCTGCAGGAACTGCAATACGTGGTGCCTCTGGCACTTCTTCAAATCGAATATACTTTACTTCTTCTACCATAATAACCTACAATGTATACAGGACTTGCGTCCTTAGTTATAGTTGTTACTGAGGCTTGTACGGTATGTCAGAGCTTGCGCCAGACGTACCACCCAGTTCCGCAGTTATCAAACCTTGAACATCTTTTATCTGTTGTATGATAGTCGCGGGATCTTGACCAGCTGCTTGTGCTTGTAATAACTGTTCGTTTAAATTTTTTAATGTTTCTGAATAAGATGCTAAGTTTGCAGATAAACCTTTGCCTCGTAACTTCTCACCAATGTATGTAGTAAATGCATTTGTGCCAGGTGTAAGACCTGCTGCTATAGCTTGTTGTGTTAATTCTTTCATAGCAGTTGTATAATACTGCATAGGATTTGCACGTTGTCTTGCTAATGCTACATCAGCCATAGTTTCAGCTTCTGCTTTTCTTTTAGCAATACTTCTTTTTTCGCCTTGTTCAGAACCTACAATTAAATCTCTTGCCAAACTTCTAGCTTCTCCTGGTTCGGTTGGTCTGCTAATTGCTGCACCTATGCCACCAAGTTGATCAAAGAATTTTTGTCTAGCATCTGCATCTGTTTTTAATGTTTCAATCATATTGCCAAAAAATCCTAAATCTTTTTTAGGTTTTGGTTTATCTTTATCTAATGCTTTTGCTAATTTAATATTATCCGTAACAATTTTTTGATCAGCTTCTAGTTTTTCTTTTGGTCTATCAAATCTATCATACTCTTGATCTATAGGAGCACCTGACTTATCAAATTCACTGCCAAGTTGACCAGCAAATTTTCTTTCAAACTTATCCTTTAATCTTTTTCTAACGTTTCTACGAGCTATTTTTGTAGTAGTCTGTATAGCATCATCTGCTTTTGGTAATTGTTGAAAGAGTTGAGCAAATTCTAAATAATTTAAATCATCTAAATATTTATTAAATTCAGGTGTAAAAGGTGCGTCACCTTTTCCTTGAAAATCAAACATCTTGTCTGATACAATATCATCTAAATCAGTAATAGGTTTTTTAGGTTTAAAAGGTTTTGCTTTAGCCATTATTTAAATATACTCCCATAAATGTTAGCACCTTGCATACCCATACCAAGTAATTGACTTAGGAATGGTGCAGGTCTTTGACCTGGAGTTTGACCAACAGAAGTTGTTTGTTGCCCAAATGGTGCACCTCTAATAATATCAGATACAAATCCAAGTTGTTCTTTTGGAAAGTCTCTTTCTTGTAAGAAGTCAGTGTAACCAATATCTATTGCCTGTTGTTGTTGACCTCTTTGCAATCCACCGATGCCTTGTAAAGTAGATAGATCACTTTGTCTGCCAAGTTGTCCTCTTGATCCAATCTTACTCATAGCATCTGCCGATTTTAATTGTTGACCTCTATCAGTTTGTGCTGCTTTTAATGCAGTCTCGTATGCTGATGCTTGTGCTTTAGTATATAAATCACCTAGACCTGATTGTAAATTTTTTTGTCTCTCTGCTTCTAATACTGCAAAACGTGTGTTATCCAATCCACCTGCACCGACAGCTTTAGCTGCTATGTCTTGTTGTTCTCTTAATGATTGTTCTCTTAACTTACCTGCCGCTACATCTGCAACGTTAGTCATGTAATCTGTCATGTAAGGACTGACTGAAGATAAAGCTGGAGCACCTGATGCTGTTGCCGCTGTGTATGCTTGGTCTTGTTGTAGACCTGCAATACCTTGCATGTCTCTTGCTTGTTGAAATGCAGCTTGTTCATCTTGAGTAAACCCTGCAAGTCTTGGACCAGTGTAAGGTATAAAACCTTCTCTAGCCACATCCATAGCTGAACCTATTATTTGTGCTGTTGGTTCTGCTATATACTTAGGTATTTCAGTAGTGCTTATATTAGTTGTTTCTACTGGTGGTGGATTCCTATCTCCAAACATGAAATCAAATATTCCCATTATGCTACTCCTCCGTAAATTACATTTCCATCTTCATCAAAAAATTCATCATCTTCTTCTCCTAAAAAATCTCTTCTTCTTTTGACATACTGTGCGAAAGGTTCAAGCTGACGCTCAGAAGTACCTTCCAACGCTCGTTTCATTACATCTCCTATGTTTGTAGAAAATCTTCTACCAACAGGAACTTCTTTACCTTCAAACATCATAGTGCCTGGTACGTCAAACATTCCTGCATATTCACTTTGATCTGGTGTTTCTGTGACAGTTTCTGCTTGTGTTGTTGCTGCGGCTGTGCCTTGGCCTGTATTAGGTTTGTTGGCACCTCTGTCTTGTTCTAATAATCTTCTACCTTCTTCAAGCGCTTGTGTATTTCCTCTAGTAAAATCTATCTTACCTTGTGCTTGTAATTCTGCTAAGTTTTTAAAATCACCTGCGGTTTTTGGTTTCTTACCTTCTTTAAAATTACCCTTATCATCAAAGTAATAATTCTTCGGATCAAATGCTTTATCAAATTTATCGTTACCAGTATATTTATCTATCAAAGCTTGTACTTTATCTTGTGCTGTACCTGTTAATTTCTTTTTACCTTCCGCGCCTTCAAGACTACCTTGTCCCATAGCTGTTTCCAATTCATCTTCGTATTTATCAAAATAGTAATTAGCTCTTGTTGGATCGTCTTTTAACGCTCTTAATACATTACCAAGACCTCCGCCCACATCTGAAACATCTCCACTAAATAAATCTTCAACTGCTTGTCTTTCTCTTGCATCTAAAAATTCTGCTAAAGCGTCTGCCCCTTTTAATGCTAAGAGTGGAAGATCTTTTATCTTATCACCTGCTGATTTCATAAGGTCTACTATAGTAGTGCCACCTGATTGTATACCCATTTTAGCTGCTGCCAATGCTTCTAATGCTTTTTGTTTTTCATCACTAACAGGTATTAAAGATTGACCAGAAAACCCAGCACTTAAACCTGCTTGAGTTTGATCATAAACCTGTCCGTCATTATCAACTACCATACCTGGATTTACTCCGTAAGCTTCTGCTGATTGATAACCACCACCACCTTGCTCATTACCGCTGCTTTGATTACCTGAATCTACACCTGAAGAAAAGACTTGCTCACCGCTTCCTCCTCCAATACCACCGCCTGGAGTTGTATAAAAATCATCTAAACTTGCTATGCCTCCAGGGCCTTCATTTGGTTTGCCTTCCATTGAGCCATGTATGTTTGCTTTAACTAGTAAATCTTTTTCTGCATCTGTAATGTAAGCTAGTTCTGTAGGTATTGAGTCTGCATGAGATTGAGCACGTAGTGGTACATCAACTGTTGGTTGCTCACCTAAGAAATTTATTTTGCCCCCTTGTACTGCGGCTTTATCTAAGTTAGCTATGTCCATCATGGTTAAACCTTTTGTTGGCCCATCTTTTGTCATACTAGCTTGTGTCATATTTTCTATGTCTTCCATAGAAAAACCTTGTTGTAATAATTTAAGTATGGTTCTAAAATCTGAAGAATCTAGCTTTACTTCTTCCATGTTTTCCATGGCATCCTTCATAAAACCAGGCATTTCCTTTTCTTCTTCTGGTAATTTGTACATACCTCTAGTGCCCTTATTTATCATCTTATTGAGCAATGCTGCTGCTCCTTTAGGGGCTTCTTCGTTTCTCATTATTATATCTCCAGGACTTACGGGGCCTGCTAGTTTATCCATACCTATAGCCATATATGTATATTATACTCCATTTTTATACGAATGTAAAGGGGGCAGCTACGCTCCTTTTATACTATCGCTTATTTCCATGACAGAAACCAAGACATTTGCTGGTTGTACTGAGGTATC
>Ga0208919_1001680_pt1 | contig 12400 bp, 14 predicted proteins | sample 4_EtaG_FD_184076 | JGI IMG/M metagenome (GOLD analysis project Ga0208919, IMG submission 184076) | Marine viral communities from the Subarctic Pacific Ocean - 4_ETSP_OMZ_AT15127 metaG (SPAdes) (version 3) | ecosystem: Environmental > Aquatic > Marine > Oceanic | place: Pacific Ocean | collected...
CGACACTTCTCACCCGCTTAGAGGTGGTGCTAAGTATCTAGGTGGTGATATTACAAACACTGGTGCTATTACTTTTGAGCACGCTTTACAAAGCGCTAATGTTAGAGATTTATTAATGGACGCAATAATGGATCCAAAAGAAAACTTTGACCAAAAATTAAAAGATATAAAGAAAAACTACTACTTAGTAGCTATGGCTAGAGCTGACGCTAAAAAATTAGATCGTACTACTTATATAGACAGAAACGGTAAACGCGCCACTTATAAAAATGGCATGGGTAGAGACTGGAGTGTTGAATTAAGCAGATGGTTTGAAAGATATTTTAATTCAGATGTTAACTTCTTAGATCCAGCTAATTTTATGTTAATTGAAAATAACAAAAGTTTTGCTGAAGAATACAAAATAACTCAAAGCGGTTATACGTTTAGCAAACCCGGTGCTAGTAAAATGGAAACACTAAACAATGCTATTATGTTTTCAAGATCTGCTAGTAACTCGACTAGAGGTATAACGGTATTAGACTTTGATGATACATTAGCAATAACAAAATCTAATGTTATAGTAGTAGCACCAGACGGGACTACGACTAAAATAAACGCAGAAGAGTTTGCTAAAAAAGGAGCAGAGTTATTAGATGAAGGTTTTAAATTTGATTTTTCAGAGTTTAGTAAAGTTATTGGTGCTAAAAAAGCACCGTTGTTTGAAAAAGCTTTAAAACTACAAAAAAAGTTTGGACCTGAAAGTATGTTTGTTTTAACAGCTAGACCAGCAGATTCAGCTGAACCTATATTTCAGTTTTTAAAAGCTAACGGTTTAAATATACCATTAAAAAATATAACCGGTCTGGCTAATTCTACCGCAGAAGCTAAAGCACTTTGGATAGCTGATAAAGTATCAGAAGGTTACAATGATTTTTATTTTGCTGACGACGCGTTACAGAATGTTCAAGCTGTTAAAAACATGTTAGATCAGTTTGATGTTAAATCAAAAGTACAACAAGCTAGAATACAGTTTAGTAGAGGTATGAACGCTAATTTTAACAAGATATTAGAAGATGTTACGGGTATAGATGCTAACAAACGTTTTTCAGATATTAAGGCTAGAAAACGTGGTGCTGAAAAAGGTAAGTTTAGATTTTTTGTACCACCTTCACATGAGGATTTTGTAGGTTTATTGTACAACTTTTTAGGCAAAGGATTACAAGGTAATCTTCATAGAGACTTTTTTGAAAGATCTTTATTAAGACCTTTAAATAGAGGTTACAGAGAGTTAGATACAGCAAGACAAAGTATAGCTAATGATTATAAAAATCTCAACAAGCGTATGCCTGAGATTAAGGACAAACTAAAAAAGAAAACACCGGATGGTGATTTTACTTTTGAAGATGCTATAAGAATATATATATGGAATAAAAACGGTTATTCAATACCTGGTTTAAGTGAAACAGATAGAGCTAGATTAGTAAAGCTTGTAATGGAGGATAAGAACCTAACAAGATACGCAAATACTATAAACATAATATCTAAACAAAAAAACTATGTTGATCCTACTCAAAACTGGGAAACAGGTGATATAAGAACTGATCTAGATGACGCAACAGGTAGAGTTGGTAGAAAACAGTTTTTTAAAGACTTTTTTGATAATGTTGATATAATATTTAGTCAAGAAAATTTAAATAAAATAGAAGCTGCGTACGGAAGAAGTTTTAGATCTGCGTTAGAAGATATGCTTTATAGAATTGAAACAGGTAGAAATAGGCCAGCAGGACAAAACCAATTAGTAAACAGATTTATGAATTACATAAACGGTTCTGTAGGTTCTGTTATGTTTTTTAATATGAGATCTGCTTTGCTACAGCAAATGTCAATGGTAAATTTTATAAATTTTGCTGACAATAATATATTTGCAGCTGCTAAAGCTTTTGCTAATCAAAAACAATATTGGGAAGACTGGGCGTTTTTATTTAACTCTGATTTTATGAAACAAAGACGTGGTGGTATCAGAACAGATATAAACGCTGCTGAACTCGCTGCAGAGCTACGTAAATCAGGAAACAAACCTAGAGCTGTAATAGCTAGATTATTACAATTAGGTTTTTTACCTACACAAATAGGGGATAATATAGCAATTGCTAGTGGTGGTGCTACATATTATAGAAATAGAATAAACACTTATTTAAAACAAGGTTTGTCAAAAGCAGAGGCACAAGAAAGAGCGTTTAATGATTTTCAAGCAATAGCTGAAGCTACACAGCAATCTGCTAGACCTGATATGGTTTCGCAACAACAAGCCTCACCGCTTGGTAAAATAGTTTTAGCTTTTCAAAACGTAACTTCTCAGTTTAACAGAATAGGTAAAAAAGCTTTTTTAGATATTAAAAATAGAAGAATAACACCTGGTAATACAACTCAATTACAAAGTGATGTTTCTAATTTTTCTAGAATTATGTATTATTTCGCAATGCAAAATTTAATATTTTATACTCTACAAACAGCTTTGTTTGCTTTAATGTTTGATGATGATGAAGATGATGAAGACTTGTTAAAGAAAAAAGAATATATTATACAAGGTAGTTTAGATTCTATATTAAGAGGTTCTGGTATTTTTGGTGCTGGTGTTGCTACACTTAAAAACATGTACAGAAAGTTTAGTGAGCAAAGACAAAAAAAATATAACCCAGATGAAAGCGCTGTATTAATGGAGTTTTTAAATTTATCACCACCACTTGGTATTAAAGCTAGAAAAATAGTTAATGCTGAAAAAACTCTTAACTATAACATGGATGTTATAAAAGAAATGGAAACTTTTGATATTGATAATCCAGTTTGGTCAGCTGTTACTAATGTTATTGAAGGTGTTACTAATATACCTGTTAATAGATTATATAGAAAAACACAAAACGTTCAAGAGGCTTTAAATAATGAAAATACAGCTTTGCAAAGAGTTTTAATGTTTTTAGGTTGGAGTCAGTATAATTTAGGTATAGAAGATACTACTGTACAAGAAGTTAAAGAAGATATAAAAATAAAAAAGAAAGAGGCTAAAGAAAAAGAAAAATTAGAAAAAGAAAAAGAAAAACTAAGAGAAAAATATCCTGACAAAACAGACAAAGAAATACAAAAAGCTGTTTTAGTAGAAGAAAAAACTAAACAAGTATTTGATTTAAATAAAAGAGAACAGGTAAAAATTATAAAAGATTTAGAGTTAAATCCTAAAGATTATCCAAAAGAAAAAGACAGGGTTGATGTAATTATGGAGTACTATAATAAAGATCCTAAAAAAATGGACTCAACTTTAAATGCTATAGAAAATTATGTTCCTTCTAAACAAGAGCAAAGATCTATAGATTTATTTAAAATGACTAAAAAAGATCAGGTAAATATGTTAATTAATTTAGGCTTATCTACTAAGCAAATAAAAGCTCTTAAATATGAAGAAGATAGAGTTAATGAAATTATAAAACTTGAAAATAAAAAAAAGGTAAAGAATTAAAAAAATACGTAACTATATAACAATGGTGAAGAAACTAATAATAATATTAACAACGGTGCTTTTAATAGCTTGTTCAGCTACCAAACCGTGTTGTGGTCAAGTATATGAAAATAAAGAAGTTAAGAAGCTTTTAAAATTTTCTACATTTTATGCTGCTGTAAACGGCGGTACATCATTGTCTGATGTTGATGTATTTTCTGTAGATAACGGTTTATCTACACAAACTATTTCAACTCCTTATGACTATAATTTAACAATAGGTTTACGTAAAATAGCTAGGTTTGGATATGAAAATAAAGCGCAGACTTTTTATGATGGCACGGAATCTAATTACAGTGATGCGGCTACTGTAGGTAAAGTCAAAGGAGTTGAATATTTATTTGAAATAGATTATAAAAGACAAGAAGGTAAAACATATGTAGATCAACACCACTTTGTTAGATTTAGTTCTGATGAAGGCTGTCCTGATGAGTTATGCGTAAACTTCTTTGCTTTAAAACTAGAATATCTTGAAGATGGTTTTGCTGATGTAAAATATTTTGAAATGTCAGAAAGATATAGACATAGAGATGGTAAAAACTTATCTTGGAATATAGGACTAACACATCGTTTAGCAGAACCATATGGCTATAACGCGTTAGACGAGTGGATGTTAAGTAATGGTAATATACATTATACATATTTAGCTTTACAAGAGGGCTACGAAGTGGATGTGTATAGCAACACTTACTATAATCCAGCAGGCGAAGTTGTAGCAACTAGCGCTGAAGTTTGGGAGGCTGTGGTTATACCACAAGTACTTGCTGATTATACAGATAAAAAAAGAAAAGAATTAAAAAAAATGATACAACACTCGTTGGTTGTAGGTTTTGATTATTATAAGTACAATAAAAACACCTGGCTACATGCTTGGGGTAGTTTGATGCCATACCACTATGATGATGGTAGTGAGTTTAGTTATCACAATTATGTTGATGGCCAATGGTATGATTACTCAGGCGGTTTAATATACGGTGTAAAAGTAAATAAGCAGTTAGGTTATTTTGTAGAAGGTAAATATAACAAGTACTGGAACAGAGAGTGGTACGATTTTAAACTAGGATTAAACTATACAATTTTTTAAAATGGCAAAAGAACTAAATGAAGATACGGCATTTAAGTTAAGTATAAAAACTATAATAGGTGCTGCTTTTGCAGTAGCAACACTAGCTGGTATGTGGTTTACATTACAAGCAGATATAGCAGAAGCTAAAGAGCTACCAGCTAATGAGTGGAACGATGAGTGGATAGAAAAATTACCACCAGATGAAGTTACACGTATGGAGTTTCAAATGAAAGACGAAATGATACGTAATACTATTATGACTACACAAGAAGATGTTAAAGAAATAAAAGAGTCGTTAGAAAAAATAGAAGATAAGCTTTATGACAGATAACATTAACTGGCAAACACGAGCTATATACATGTTAATAATTATTATTATGTTGTCTTGTAGTGTTTGTTTTAGCCAAATAAAAGTAGTGCAGTTTAATGCCGGTTGGAATAAGGCTAACGATGTGCCTTGGGTAATGAGTTTAAAAGACTGTAAAACTATAGGTTATACAGATGTTGGTAAAGATGCTAAAGCACAATCAAAATATAAAATAGCTTCTGTACCTACAATTATAATATTTAAAGATGGTGAAGAAGTTGCTAGGTTTCAAGCTGATCTTAGCTTTACATTAGTAGCAACAAAAGAAGAAGTACAAGAAGAAATAGACAATATAATAATGAGCGATTTTTAACATGGCATATATACAAAGAAACAACCCTTTTCCTGTAACCAGCTGTGGTAGACGTAGAGCGTTTATGAATAATAACGTAAAACAGTCTGTTAATAGCCCTGGTAAAGATCGTACTGAAGAAAGTCCTTTTGCAAAAGCAGATCCGCGTAGAACAATAGGGCCTGGTAAAAATTTTAATAAAGCTAATAAAACTGGTACTGGAGCAGATGCAGGTGGTGGTATGACGCAAAAAGGTGTTGATGAGTACAAACGTAATAATCCTGGTAGTAAATTAAAAACGGCAGTTACAACTAAACCATCAAAACTAAAACCTGGTAGTAAAGCGGCTAAACGTAGAAAATCATTTTGTGCTAGGTCAAAAAGTTGGACTGGTGAAAGAGGTAAAGCAGCAAGAAGAAGATGGAACTGTTAAAAGATTTTGATATACAAAAGTATTTAGATAAAAAACCGCCTAGTGATAATTCTAACACTACAAAAGGTGAGATTATTGAATTAACTAAAATACCAGTTAGAGAAAACTTTGTAAAACAAATGGATGATGGTCAAAAAGTTTTTCAAAATATAGTTGGTAAAGACCCGTTAATACAAAAACTAATTAATGCAAGTGATAAAATTAGTGATAAAATAAAAAACCATCATAAAAGACCAAGGCCTAAAGTTTTAGCTAAAAAAATGAATATAAAAATGAAAGATATAGAGCTAGATACTATGAAGACACCTTCATATCCATCAGGTCACAGTATGCAAGGTTATTTAATAGCTTTAGCTTTAAGTGACAAATACCCTAGTAAAGAAAAAAAGTTAATGAAAGCAGCCAAAGATATATCATATAGTCGAAGAGTTGCAAGAGCTCATTATAAATCAGATTCTATATTTGGTGAGCAAATAGGTAAAGACATATACAAACATATAAAAGATAAAATATGAGAATTAGAAACACACCACTAAAAGCTTTTGCTGGTAAAGAAAAATTACAAAAAATATCAGGAGAACTTAAAAAAGCTAGTAACTTACACGCTGGCCAAGCTAAAAAAATAGATAATATGCTTGACTCTCCTATGAAGGGTAAATTAAAGCCTTGCCAAAAAGCAGCTGCTAGAAAAAAGTTTGATGTGTATCCATCTGCTTACGCTAATATGTGGGCTTCTAGACACAAGTGTTAATGGCAAAAGACCCAGTTGTAGGTACAGGTAAAAAACCTAAAGGAAGCGATAGACGTTTATATACTGATGAAAATCCAAAAGATACTGTAAGTATAAAGTTCGCTACAGTATCTGATGCTAGAAAAACAATAGCAAAAGTAATGAGTATAAACAAGCCTTATGCTAGAAAAGTACAAATACTTACTGTGCTAGAACAAAGAGCTAGAGTTATGGGTAAAATGGAACAAGCAAGATTAGCTAAACAAGCTAAATTAAAATTAAAAAAACAAAAAGAAAATGCCGTTTAAACTTAGAAGTAATCCTATGGAGCGTAACTTTGGTATATCACCTATGAAAAAAGGCACAAAAGGTGGTGGTACTAAAAAAGTTTGTTTACCTAAAGCTAAAATACAAAGCATGAGTCAAGCGGAAAGACAAAAAGTTATTAATGCAAAAAGATCTGCTGCTGCACAGGGCAAATATAAAAGATCTAGTAGCAGTAATGTTACCGGTACAAAAAGCGATGGTTTAAGAGACTGGGTAAAACAAGACTGGAGACAAGTAAATGACCCGTCAAAAAAATGTGGAGAATAAAATGAAAAAATTATTATTATTATTATTATTACCGTTTACAATATTAGCACAAGGCCCACCTAATTGTGTGCCTACTACTATTGTAATTAATTTAGATCAATACCAAAGTGAAACTAGTTGGGGTATTTATGACACTAGTGGTACATTATTAACTTGGGGTAACAACTATGGTTCTCAGCCTGATTATGCTTCAGTAGTAGAGCAAAGATGTTTACCAGAAGGTGATTTAACATTTATTATATATGATAGCTATGGAGATGGTTTAAATGGAGCGCTTTGGGGTGGTTTAGATGGTTCTTACTATTTAATACAGTGTAATGACACTTTAATATATGGTACAGATCCTGCTTTTGATAATGACTCAATACATGTTTTTGTGTCTGATGCTTGTCCTCCCGTCCTTGGGTGTATGGATCCTGCGTATGTAGAGTTTAATCCTTTAGCTGATACAGACGATGGTTCATGCACAACTTTAAAAATATTTGGTTGTACTGATTCAACTATGTATAACTATGATCCTAATGCAAACACAATGGCTTTAATACCTAACTGTGATTTTGTATTAACACTTTATGATTTAATAGGTGATGGTTGGGTAGGTTCTTATTTAGAAGTTACGCAAGACACGAACGTATACCAGTTTTTTATAGACACAGCTGCTTATACACAAGACTTTATTATAAATTTAAAATCACCTATGCCTGTTGAGTTTAGATTTTATGTTACATCACAAGCTCAACTTACAACACCGCACTGTGGATTTAAACTTACTAATCCACTTGGTAATACTATAATAGAAGTACTACCACCTTTTATACAACCTATGTATAAATACAAAGTACCTACATATTGTGGTAATTTATGTGTTGAAAAAATATTTGGCTGTATGGATAGTTTAGCTATTAACTATAGTGATACTGCTAATACTGACGACGGTTCTTGCTATTACATGCCTGGTTGTACTAACTCTAGTTTTTTAGAGTATTATACTCAAGGTTATGTAGCTGATTTTAATGATGGCTCTTGTATAACAGAAGCTATATGGGGTTGCACTGATAGCACTGCGTTTAATTATGATAGTATAGCTAATTTAGATAACGGTGGTTGTGTTCCTGTAATATTAGGTTGTATGCAGCCTTTAGCTTTTAACTATGATGCTAATGCAAATACAGATGATGGAAGTTGTGTTCCTTATATTTACGGTTGTACTGATCCTACTATGTTTAACTTTGATGTAAATGCAAATACTGATGATGGTAGTTGTATACCTTATGTTTATGGCTGTACTGATAGTACTGCTTTTAATTATAACCCACTAGCTAATGCTGATAATAATTCTTGTATACCTTACATATATGGTTGCACGGATCCTTCTATGCTTAACTATAACCCAGAAGCAAACACGGAGGATTTTAGTTGCATTGCTTATATTTATGGGTGTATGGACAGTACAGCTCTTAACTATGATCCACTTGCTAACACGGATAACGGCTCGTGTATTGAGACTATTATGGGATGTATGGATCCGAACGCGTGGAATTATAATCCTTTGGCTAACATAAATCATGGTCATGACTCATTAGGTTGTTTATACGCGGCTGAATGGTGTATAAACGGTTCTGGTAATCCTTTCTTTTTAAATGATGAATGTTACGCTTGGGTAATAGAAGTTGATGAATACTGTTGTGAAAATGAGTGGGATACAATATGTCAACAAACATATGATTACTGTGCAGGTACTTGGTCTGGTCCTGTACAGAATAGATATATACCAAAAAAATTAGTAGCAATTACTGATTTGTTAGGCAGACCAACAAAAATAATAAAAAATAAAGTTCTATTGTTTTTATATAATGACGGAACAGTTGAAAGAAAATTAATAACAAAATAAATTATGGCAACATTAACACCAACTTTAACACTAACAAGTACTGACGCTACAACTGATCAGCTTAGTTTTTCAGTAACAGACAGTTTATCAGTTACAGCTCCTCACATAGGTTTAGCAAAAATTGCTGTTACTACCGTAGGAGCAAACAACATTATACAGCCAGCTACAGACGGTCAAACTTATTATGTTTATGTAAAACATACTGGTGTTGACTCTACTGGCTCTGCTATTACAACAACTTTAAATATAGAACTAACAGGTGATGTAATAATAGGAAAGCTAGCAGCTGGAGAGTTTATGTTTATGCCTGTCGGAGGACATTCACTAGGAGTACAGCTACAAGCTTCTTCAGGAACTATAGTAGCAGAATACGCTTATTACACAAAAGCTTAAAATAAATAATTAACAACAAATAAAACAATTATGGCAACAACAACATGTACGCTGACATTAGAGTCAGACATGCTAAGTAGTCCGATAAATATAAGCGCTTCTACTACAATAACGAAGGCTGATCTTACTACTGGCTTAGAATTAATAGAAATGGGTAGAGGTACTATTGCAGAAAGTGATGGTTCTAAAACTGCAGAATTTGGCTTACCAACCGCTTTAGGAACAAGAAAAGCAGCTAAATTATTTTTAGTAAATAAAGCAACAGATCCTACTTTTTACATAGATGTAGACTTACATGATACGCATGTAGGTAGATTATATGCAGGAGACTGGATGTTTGTGCCTTGGAGCATGACAGACGTAGCAGCTGAATGGGTAATAGAAGCAGAGCCTTCAGGAGCAGTATGTCCTTATGAATTTGCTTTATTCCAAGAACCACAAACATTAGTGACTCACTCATAATAAATAAATAATAATAATATGGCAACAATAGCAGAAATAAATATAACAAGCGATATAACAGATTCAATATCTTTTAGTATAAGCGAAACTATGACTATGACTAAAGCTGATGGTAATATAGACTTAGAGCAAACAACTGGTCTTGCTCAAAGAACTTATTCAGGTAGCACAGATCAAGTTGATTTAATAACTATAGCTAATGAAAACATTACAGTAAACGGTGCAAACAAAGTTTATATTAGAAACACTGGTACTGATAAAACTAAGCATTTTAAAATTACTTTAGGTCAAGCTGGTGGTAATTCACCAACTGACACTGAAGAAATAGGTAGATTATATGGTGGAGACTGGATGTTATTTCCTTATGATGCTTATCCTTTAGACGCAGATGATACTGATGGTACAACAGTTGGTCACGCTAACAACGTTGATATATGTGTAGCGCCTAGCTCTACTGATAAAATGACTTTAGAATACGCGGTATTTCATCAGTAAAAAATGGCTAGTTTTCTTTACAATATATCTGGAGAAACTACTCAAGAATTACTACCAGTGGGTTCTAATATTAGTGTTAATAAAATATCACTAACAAATACCCACGCTAGTACTACTTGTACTGTAGATTTATATATTGAAAAAAAGTTAACTGGAAAATTTCATTTAATAAAATCAATGGGATTACCTGTTGGTGCTGCGTTTATATACGAAGGTGTAACTTTTAACACTAACAATAATCAATTTAGTCTATTTATAAAACTAACTAAAGGAGCTTCAGAAACACCAACGGTAGATGTAATAATAAACTAATATGAAATTTATAGGGCAAAATATATACGATTTTATATCTAAATTTAGAAATGATGTATACTTAACCAATAACAGCTCTTTGTATTCTGGAGAAGATGGACTTGGGGATATAAATGTATATGCTCGAAATGTAAATATATTAAATGATCAGGCAGATAGCGGATCAGATACCACATCTGGAGATCCAAAGTTTAGAGTAGGATCTAGTACTACTGAATGTTTTCAATTAACAGCTAATTACGCTACTAACACTAAAAACATGCAAATAGCTGTTTTTAAAACATTAACTGATTCTGGAACTGCTAATGATGGTAGATTTAGATTTTCGCCTGATAATGTAAATGTGTTAGAAATTGATGATGGTGGAATAGATTTTTACTCAGGATTTGCTGGTGGTATTTCTTTTAATGGAACAGATGTACTAACAGATAATGGAAGCGGCACAACAACTCTTGCTAATATAGATGCTTTAGATGCTACAACTATATCAACAATTAGTAGTGCTGTAAGTTCTGGTATAAATCACGATTCATTGGAAGGTTTTATAACAGCAGAACACATTGACTGGACTAGTGCTAGCGCAGGTACAATACACTCTACTAATATACCTACGTTAAATCAAAACACAACTGGTAGTTCAGCTTCGTGTACAGGTAATGCTGCTACCGCAACTAAATTAGCAACACAAAGAGACTTACAGTGTGACTTAGGAGAAACTGGCGCAGATGGATTTGATGGAAGCGCTAATGCAACTGCTATAGGTGTAACAGGAACTTTAGGTGTAGGTAATGGTGGTACTGGTTTAACTAGTATATCAACTTTGTTAAACTCAAACACAACTAAATCAGATGTAGGTTTAGGAAACGTTGAAAACAAATCAGCATCAACTATTATAGGTGAAATTGTAGCTGGCGATATACCTACATTAAATCAAAATACAACAGGTAGTGCTGCTACATTAACGGCATCAACATCAAATGCTTTAGGTATAGGTTCAATAGAGTTAGGTCATGCTGATGATACTACATTGTCTAGAAGTGCTTCAGGAACATTAGCAGTAGAAGGTAAAAATGTTAGAACAGAAGATAAACATTTGTTTATAAAACAAGGAAGTTTTGCAATAGATCCTGGTACGGCTAGAATATATTTTCCAATGACAGGTACTGCTGAAAATACTAGCGCAGTAGGTGTAGCTCAACCTTTTTTAGCTCCAGCTAACGGTAAGTTGTTAAAAATACATTTTAGGTCAAATAAAGATCATAGTGCTTTTAACCAAACTTTTCATTTAGTTAATTGGGATGATAATGAGCAGTTTACTGGTGGTGCTTTATCTGATGTTGGTGCTAAAACAGTAACAGGCGTAGATAATAATAATGTAATAACGGTAGATTTTCAAAGTAGTTTAGATTCTGGAACAAACGAATTTACAGCTGGTGAATTAATAGCAATATCTGTAACTAACGCTACTAATCTTAGTGGTAATACAAAATATATATTTACAGCTGTATTTGAGTTTGATTTTAGTTCATATTAAAAAATAAAAAAAATGAAATTAAAAGTATTAAGATATAGTAGTCAAAAAGATTCAACAAACGGGTTGTTGTTTGACGCTACAAATAAAATGAAATTTTTATGTTACACTTTAGAAGATGAACATAGAGATAAAAAAGTAATGGCTGAAACGCGTGTGCCGGCCGGAGTGTATAACATAAAGCTACGTAAAGAAGGTGGTTTTCACGGTAGATATACTAAAAGATTTGGTGATATGCACAAAGGTATGTTACATGTTATTGATGTACCTAATTTTAAGTGGATACTAATACATACAGGTAA
>Ga0208919_1001681_pt1 | contig 12397 bp, 10 predicted proteins | sample 4_EtaG_FD_184076 | JGI IMG/M metagenome (GOLD analysis project Ga0208919, IMG submission 184076) | Marine viral communities from the Subarctic Pacific Ocean - 4_ETSP_OMZ_AT15127 metaG (SPAdes) (version 3) | ecosystem: Environmental > Aquatic > Marine > Oceanic | place: Pacific Ocean | collected...
GCAGTCACCGGCCTCAAGGTCGATGTGGCGGATTCCGGAGCAGCGGAGCAATGAGTCGCAAAAAGGGTGTCATCGGTTTTTTCGTTCATCACCGGGTTGCTGCCAATCTGGTGATGCTGGTGATGCTGCTCGGTGGCGTGCTGGCCCTGACCCGGATGAACATCCAGTTCTTCCCCACCTTCGCCCTGGATGTGGTCAGCGTTCGGGTGGTCTGGAGTGGTGCCTCCGCGGAAGATGTGGAGCAGGGCATTACCAACCCACTGGAACAGCGTCTGCGCAGCGTGGATGGCCTGAAGAAATTGACCTCCACGTCGGCCCAGAGTGTGTCCTCCATAACGCTCGAATTCGAGGAGGGCACCAACCCGATTCAGGCCCTGGATGACGTTCGCCAGCAGGTGGACGAGTTCACCAACTTCCCCGCCGAGGCGGAAGAACCCCAGGTAACCCGGATAGAACGCTACGAGCCGGTAGCACGCTTGCTGGTGTTTGGTGATGTGGATCGAAGCGAGCTGCGACAGCTGGCTTACCGGTTTGAGGATGAATTGCTTCAGCGCGGTATCGACCGGGTATCGATTCGTGGCCTGCCGGAGCAGCAGATCAGCATTGATGTGCCGGTTGAACGGCTGGAGACACTGGGGCTGTCACTGGATCAGATTGCCGAGCGCGTGGCTGCTATCTCACGGGATCTGCCTGCGGGCATGATGGCCCAGCAGGATGCCACCCGGGAGCTCCGGGCCGTGGAGCAAAGGCGCAGCCCCCAGGAATTCGAGAGCGTTCCGGTGCTCAGTGGTGAGCGGATTCAGCTGAACCTGGGCGATGTGGCGATCATCCGGCAGGAGGCCCGCGAGAGCCAGCTAACCCTGGAAAAGGACGGCAAGCCCGCGGTAGAGCTGCAGCTTCAGCGGTCCGAGAACGGCAATTCGCTGGCTGCGGCGAAGGTACTGGAGACCTGGCTGGCGGACACCCGGCCGGTCCTGCCCCCGACGGTGAAGCTGGAGGTATACGACGAGACCTGGCAGCTGCTGGATGATCGTATCTCACTGCTGGTGAACAATGGTCTGGGTGGTCTGGTACTGGTGGTCTGCCTGCTTTACCTGTTTCTCCCCGGCCGGGTGGCCATGTGGGTGGCCATTGGTATTCCGACGGCTTTTTTGGCCGCCATGGGCGTACTCTGGCTGATCGGTGGCTCGATCAACATGATTTCCCTGTTTGCCCTGATCATGGCGCTGGGGGTGATCGTCGACGATGCCATTGTGGTGGGCGAGGATGCCGACGCCCACGCCCGCATGGGAGAGGAATCCATTTACGCCTCGGAGGGGGCGGCCAAACGCATGGTCTGGCCGGTGCTGGCCTCATCCCTGACCACGGTGGCCGCCTTTATGCCGCTGTTGGTGGTGGGGGGTGTCATCGGCAATATTCTTGGCGATATACCGCTGGTGATGATCTGTGTTCTGATCGCTTCCCTGCTTGAGTGTTTTATCGTACTGCCGGCGCACCTGCGCCATGCCTTTGTGCCCCGGCGCAAGAAAAAAGTGGGGGAGGCTGAACCGGAGCCGAAACGGCCGGGCCCGGTAGAGCGCTTCCGACGAGGCTTTGAACAGCGTTTCGACCGTTTCCGGGAAGGCCGGTTTCGCCGATTCTCCCGTTACAGCCTGGAACACCGGGGCGCCACGGTGGCGAGCGCGGTGGCTCTGGCTATTGTAACGGTTGGTCTGCTGGCCGGCGGCCGGCTCGGGTTCAACTTTTTCCCGACACCGGAGCCTTCGGTGTTCTACGCCAATGCCAGCTTTGTGGCCGGTACCGACCGTGGCACGGTGAATGATTTCCTGAGCCAGATGCAGCAAACGCTCAATGAGACTGAAGAGGCTCTGGGCGGCGACTTTATCCTCCATGCCGTCACCACCCGGGGCGCGACCCAGGGGGCGGAAGGCAGCTCCCGCAGTGGCGACGAGCTGGGTTCGATGATGATTGAACTGGTGCCGTCAGACCGTCGCTCGGTCCGCAACCCGGAATTCATCACCGAGTGGCGCAGCCGTCTGGAGACGCCCGCCGGCCTGGACAACCTGACGATTTCCGAGCGTCAGGCCGGCCCCCCGGGCCGGGATGTCAACGTGCGGCTGACCGGTGAGGACGCCGAACGACTCAAGCAGGCAGCCGATGAACTGAGCCAGGCGCTTTCCACACTGCCCGGCGTGCTGGATGTGGAAGACGACATGCCCTGGGGCCGGGAACAGCTGATTTACCAGGTCAGCCCCTATGGCGAGGCTCTGGGACTGACCACCTCGGATCTGGGGCGTCAGCTGCGGGCCGCTTTTGATGGCCGGATTGCCCAGATCTATCAGGACGGCCGCGACGAAGTCGAGGTTCGGGTCCAGTTGCCCCGGGAACAGCGGGAGCGGCTATCCACCCTCTCCAGAATGACGGTCCGGGTACCCGACGGGCGTTTCGTACCGCTAACCCAGGTGATGAACCTGGACCATCGCCAGGGTTTCCAGGCCTTGCGGCACGCCGAGGGCCGGCTGGCTGTGGAGGTAACGTCGGGGCTTAACACACGGGTCAGTACCACCGACCAGATTCTGACGAGTCTTGAGGCCGAGGCTCTGCCGGATATTGCCAGTCGATACAATGTGCGTTACAGCTTCGAGGGCCGGTCCGCCGACCAACGGGAGACGCTGGGTGATATGCAGACTGGCCTGGTCATCGGGCTGGCGCTCATGTACGTAGTGCTGGCCTGGGTGTTCGCTTCCTGGAGCCTGCCGCTCATCGTTATGGCCATTATTCCCTTTGCCCTGGTGGGCGCGTTGCTGGGCCACTGGCTGATGGGCCTGCAGCTGACCATACTGTCGTTGTTTGGCCTGTTCGGTCTGTCCGGGATTGTGGTCAATAACGCCATCATCCTCGTAGCTTTCTACAACCAGCAGCGGAAAAAAGGACTGGGTATCACCGATGCGCTCAATGAAGCGGCGGTGCAGCGGGTGCGGGCGGTCATGTTGACCTCCCTGACGACCATCGGTGGTCTGCTGCCTCTGATGTTCGAGACGTCCTTGCAGGCTCAGTTCCTGATTCCCATGGCCACCTCAATTGCCTTTGGTCTTGGGCTGTCGACCCTGCTGGTGTTGCTGGTGATACCGGCGCTGCTGTCCTGGTTGGAGCAGTTCCGGGAGTGGCGCGCTCGCCGGCATGATTCCTTTGCCGAGCCCATCGGAGCCCCTGACTGACAGGGGTGCTCCGAGTCAGGGGCCCAACCAATCAGACAGGAAACAGATGGTGGATTTTTTGCTTTCGGCCCGTGGCCTGAACAAGCATTTCCGCAGCGGCAACGAGCCGGTGCCGGTGCTCACGGATCTCTCCCTGCATCTGGAGCGGGGCGAGTCGCTGGCCCTGACCGGCCGGTCCGGATCCGGCAAGAGCACCCTGCTGAACATTCTCTGTGGCCTGGAACACCCTGACTCGGGGAGGCTCCAGGTGCTTGGTGAGACGTTCGACAGTCGGGACCCTCAGACCGGGAACAAGGTTGAAGCCCGCTGGGGCAATCTTCGTCGACAGCAGATTGGCGTGGTGTTTCAGGAGGCCAACCTGATGCCCGCCCTGCCGCTGCTGGACAATGTTCGCTTGCGGGCCCGGCTGGCGGGCCATGATGATGACGACTGTCAGGACTGGCTGGAACGGCTGGGCATTGGCGAGCTCGCAGACCGTTTCCCGGATCAGGTCTCCGGCGGGCAGCGCCAGCGCGCGGCACTGGCCATGGTGTTTGCCATGAAGCCGGCACTGATCCTTGCCGATGAACCAACCGGGAGCCTGGACCGGCATACTGCCGAGGCGGTGATCGGGCAACTGTTCGAGCTGCAGGCCCGCCATGGCTGTGGTCTGATCCTCGCTACCCACGACCCCGAACTCGCGACCCGCTGCAGCCAGCACCTGGATCTCGGGCACCTGCCCGAAAACTGAGCCTCCTATGACCCTTCTGGCCGCCCTTTTCAGCCATTATCGCCGACATCCGCTCCAGCTGTTGGCGCTGGCGACGATGATCGTACTGGCCACCATGCTCTGGACCGGCGTGCATCACCTGACCAGTCAGGCCCGGGCCAGTCTCGACCAGAGTGAGTCGGCAGTGGCCGAGCGCCAGCAGGTGGAACGCAAAGATGGCGAAACGGTCACGGTGGCGGATTTTGTCGAGCTCAGGCGCCAGGGCCTGTGCGTGATGCCCTGGCTGGAAGTGTCTTCTTCGGACGGCGGTCGTGTGGTGGGTGTCGACCCGCTGGCGGCCGGATGCTTCGAGAATCCCGACAGCGAAGAGACACCCTGGCGGGGTGAGCTGGAGGGTCGTCCCTTTGTTGATATCAGTGAAGCGGCCGAACTTGCCAAAGGGCAGACAGGCCAGCTGTCATTGCTGATATCGGATGCACACAGTGCCAGGGATCTTCCCTCTGCGTACCGCTTGGCGCCGTTCCGCGTTGGCCCGGATACCGGTGAGCTAGGCGACAGCTTCCTGCTGAATCTGGATGCCCTGGGTGTTCTGGTCCTGCTGATCACCGCCTTGCTGGTGCGCAGCGTGTATCTGCTCGGAATGGCCCAGCGCAGGGACAGTTTCGCCCTGCTGCACCGGTTTGGCGTTTCCCGGGGGCGCATCGACCGCCTGCTGGTCCTGGAGATCATGCTGCTGTCGCTGGTGTGTATTCTGCCCGGGATCTGGCTTGGCCGATGGCTGGCCACCGGTTTGGGCACTGGTTTCGGGCGGGCGCTTGAGGGGCTGTTTGACCAGCCCCTGTACGCAGGTCAGGACGGTGGCTGGCTGATGCCGCTTGCGACCATGCTGGCGGTGGTTCTGGTGGCCTGCCTGGCTGATTTCCTTCGGCCTCTGGCGCGGCGTCTGCCCGGTGATGGCCAACGATATGGATTGTTGCTGGCTCTGATCCTTATGGGCGGTATTGCCATGTCGGTCTGGGTATCCACACTGATCTGGCTTTTCGTCGCCGTGGCGGTAGTGTTCGTTGCTGCTGGCACCCTGGCGCCAATGCTCATTTCCCGGCTCGCAGACTGGCGGGCCGGGAGCGACAAAGACCCGCTATCACGCTGGCGCCACCGGGAACTGTCAGTTCTGTCCCGGCGTCTGGCCCTGCCATTGGTAGCTCTGCAGTTCGCCATGGCCATGGTGCTGGCAGTGCAGGCCCTGGTGACCACCTTCGAAAGCACCTTTGATCGGTGGCTGGCGCAAAGGCTTGAGGCGGATTTTTACATTGAAGTGCCCCAGTCAGTGGATCTGGCGCCCGCCATGGACTGGCTGTCGGAACAGCCGGAACTGGCGGCTTCCGGACTCTGGCATCGGGTGGTGCGGGGTCGGGCAACGCTCCCGGGAGGCAGCAATGAGGCAGGCACGAAGGTCGATGTCTTTGCCCTGGGCCCCATTGGTCCGCTGGTAACCGGATGGCAGCTGTTTGAATCAGCGGCCCGGCCCTGGCAGAGCCTTCAACAGGGAGACGGGGTGATGGTGAATGAACAGCTTGCCCGCAGACAGGGCGTGACTACCGGCCAGAGCCTGACAATGGAACTCGGAAGCCAGGTGTTCGAGCTGCCGGTGCTGGGAATCTACCCCGACTATGGCCGTCCGGCCGGTGAAATTCTGTTGAATACCTCTGTGTTGCCACCGGATTTTATTCCCGGCTTCCAGAGCCTGTCGATCTCACCCGGGGATCTCACGATTGAGACCATCACCCGCCAGTTAAAAGAGATATGGCGGGTAGAGGAGCTGACCGTCCGGGATAACCGGGCCATTGAGAACCTGGCTTCCGCCATTTTCGACCAGACCTTTCTGCTGACCCGGGCCATGACCACCCTGACCCTGATACTGGCTGCGATCGCCCTGCTGATGATGGGCTGGGTGTTTTTCTCCACCCGGGCCTGGTACTTCCGGTTGCTCGTGGTGTGGGGGCTGTCACGGCGGCAGGCCTCGGGCCAGCTGATCCGGCTGTCTGTGTCCCTGACCAGCGCCACTGCGCTGCTGGCCCTGCCCATGGGCATCTGGCTCACCTGGGTTCTGGTTCATCGAATCAACCCCCTGGCCTTTGGCTGGTCCCTGCCCATGGCAATCTATCCGGGGTTCTGGTTTGAGCTCGGTGTGCTGAGCCTGTTGATCGGTCTCAGTATCGCCTTGCTGATGAGTCGTCAGCTCAGATCGCCGGCTTCCTTGCCCGGCAACGCCAACGCCCTGGTGGGAGGCGAACGATGAGTCGCTGTCTCTGGTTGCTATTGCTGCTGGCCCTCGGCGGTTGTTCAGAATCCCGGCAACAGACCGGGTTTGCTGGCCTGGCGGGGGTTGCGGATCCGGAGTCCGAGGTGCCGTTTCTCCAGCCCGGAGCGGGTGATCGCCTGAGCTTTCCGGACGACTTCGGCCCCCACCCGCAACACCGGATCGAGTGGTGGTACCTGACTGCCAACCTGAGGACCGCAGATGGACAACCTCTGGGCCTGCAATGGACCCAGTTCCGCCAGGCGATTACACCGAGGCCGGCGAGCGCTGAGCCGCCGGAGGCGAACACCTGGCCCCTGGAGGCGGCCTGGATGGCTCACGCCGCGGTGAGCTTTGATACCCGACATTACTTCGCGGAGAAGTTGGCCCGCGGTGACGTCGGCCATGCCGGCGCACGGGCAGAGCCTCTGGCTGTCTGGCTGGACGACTGGCAGCTTGAGAGCGCTTCCGACGATGACTCATGGCGTTTGCAGGTGTCGACGGATGGCTGGTCCTATGACCTGTCCCTCAGCATCAACGGTGCCCCCGTGGCACACGGCGACCATGGTTTCAGTGCCAAGTCCGCCGATGGCGAGGGTTCCATGTACTTCAGCCTGGTGGACCTGCAGATAGAAGGCACGGTTACCCTGGGTGACCAGACTCTTGAGGTGTCAGGGCAGGGCTGGTTCGACCGCGAGTGGAGCAGCCAGTTTCTCAAGGCCGGCCAGCAGGGCTGGGACTGGTTCGCCCTGCACCTGGACTCGGGTGACAAACTGATGGCCTTCCGGCTGCGGGAGGACGATGGAGATTTTCGGGCAGGCACCTGGATTCCCGATAAGGGTGAGCCGGTGGCGCTTCAGCCCGACCAGCTCCGCCTTCGCCCAACCAGACCTGATGCAGAAGGTTTTCCACGCCAGTGGCGTCTGGAGGTGCCGGATTACGGAGTGAACCTGGAGGTGTCGGCACCTCCTGGAGACTATCTGAATAGTGGGCTCTACCCGTACTGGGAGAGCCCGGTCACCGTCGCCGGCAGCCACTCGGGTGAGGGCTATATGGAACTGACCGGCTACGGCGAGTGAACAGCAAGCGCTTATTCGACCGCGTTTGCACCAATCCGGTGAATGCTCAGATCCGCCCCGTTGAACTCTTCCTCTTCGGTCAGGCGCAGGCCAGAGATGGCGTTGATTGCTCCATAAACTATCAGGCCGCCAACAAAGGCCACCACAACGCCCGCCAATGAGCCGATGATCTGCGACATCAGGCTGACCCCGCCCAGGCCTCCGAGCGCTTCCTGACCAAAGATGCCGCAGGCAATCGCGCCCCAGACACCACAAACACCGTGCAGGGGCCAGACACCGAGCACATCGTCCAGTCGTTCGATCTTGGCCTGGGCCCATTCGAACAGGTATACGAAGATGGCGCCGGCTACGCCGCCAGTCACGAGAGCGCCTACCGGATGCATCAGGTCAGAGCCGGCACATACCGCCACCAGTCCCGCTAGCGGGCCGTTGTGGATAAAGCCCGGGTCCTTGCGGCCCAGCAGCATGGAGACGAGGATGCCGCCGACCATGGCCATCAGGCTGTTCACGGCCACCAGGCCGCTGATGCCGTCCAGGGTCTGGGCCGACATGACGTTGAAGCCAAACCAGCCGACGGTCAGAATCCAGGCGCCCAGGGCGAGGAAGGGGATGTTGGAGGGGGCAAAGGCCACCACCTTGCCGTTGCGGTAGCGCCCATTTCGTGCACCCAGAACCAGTACGGCCGCCAGGGCGATCCAGCCGCCCACCGCGTGCACTACAACGGAGCCGGCAAAGTCGTGGAAGGATGCACCAAACTGGTTCTCCAGCCAGCCCTGGAAACCATAGTTGCCGTTCCAGATCAGCCCCTCAAAGAAGGGATAGATAAAGGCGACAATCAGGCCTGAGGCAATCAGCATCGGGTAGAACCTGGCGCGTTCGGCAATACCGCCGGACACGATGGCGGGAATGGCCGCGGCGAACGTCATCAGGAAGAAAAACTTCACCAGATCATAGCCGTTGGCAGCAGTGAGCTCGGCGGCGCCGCTCATGAAATGGCTGCCGTAGGCGATGTAATAGCCGATAAAGAAGTAGGCCACGGCGGAGATGCCGAAGTCGGTCATGATCTTGACCAGGGCATTCACCTGGTTCTTGTGACGGACGGTGCCGACTTCCAGGAAGGCAAAGCCGGCATGCATGGCCAGCACCATAATGGCGCCGATAAGGATGAACAGCGTGTTGGCGCTTTCGGTCAGGGTGTGTACTGCACTCGTGATGTCCACGGGTTTTCGCTCCTGATGTTGTGTGTCCGGCCTCTATCGGACCGTTTACGTTGACTTGTGCATTGTTGAGGTGCAGCTAAAGCAAGAGCTGTTCCAAAACAAGGCATATCAAGAGCTGAAGGGCAGTTGAGGGGGCTTTTAGAAATGTGAGGTACTATTTTCACTCTAATAATGCACTAATACTGTGCGGTTTAGCGTGTAGCGCACCAAAATAGAGTGCGCTTACCAACTGATTTCGTTTGGTGTCGAGCTGTCGGATTCGGATTCGATCCCTAGGCTGGATTCGGCATCATCCGATTCGGACTGGATCAGTTCCCGAAGGCGTACTTCCTGTTCCTGCATCGGGCCGGAGAGATCAATGATGATTTCAACGCGCCGGTTCTTGGCGCGGTTTTCCGCAGAGGTGTTGGGTACCCGCGGCTCGGTATCCGCCAGACCGGTGACGGACAGACGGGTGGGTTCCACCTGGTCCCGGGCGACCAGAACGTTGGCAACGGCGGCTGAGCGGGCGGCGGAGAGGTCCCAATTACTGTAAAAACGGTCGGTCCGAATAGGCACGTTGTCGGTGTGCCCCTCGATCGTCAGGTCACCGGGAATGCCTTCAATCACCTCTGCCATATCCAGAAGCAGGCCCTCGAACTCCCAGGTCAACTGAGCCGAGCCGGAAGGGAAAGAACCTTTTTCCTCAACCCGAATCACGATTCGCCGCTGATCCTCGCTCACATTGATGCGCCCATCGGCGATCGCCGGCTCGAGGACTTTCAGGATATCGTCCATGGTTTCCTGCATCTGTTCCTCCATGGCGGCTTCAACGGCCATGTCGGTGGGGCTTTTCAGGGTCTGGAGCTCCGGCGCTTCGTCCGTGGTGGTCTGTTTGACTTCGTTGACCACGGTGGGCTCTGGCGGCGCCGGGGAAAACTTGTCAAAAATGGGGCTGGTACCCTTCGGGATCTCCAGAGCCGGCACATCCCGCTGGACGCCAAAGGCTTTGGAGAGTTCACCGGCAATCTGCTTGAACTTCTGGGCGTCGATCTCGGAAAAGGACAGTAGCAGAACAAAGAAGCACATCAGCAGGGACATGAGATCGGCGAAGGTGACAACCCAGGCGGGAATTCCCGGTTTTTCCTCTTCTGGCAACTCGTCCATGATTACACGCCTTCCGGTTCAGCCACTTTTTCACGTTCCTTGGGCGGCAGGTAGCTGGAGAGCATCTGCTCGATGATGCGCGGGTTGGTACCCTCCTGGATGGCAACCAGGGCATCAATATAAAGCGACTGCATGCGCGCTTCCTCGGTCATGCGCAGAGAGAGCTTGTCGGCAATCGGGGTGGCAATCATGGTGGCAATCATGGCGCCATAAAGCGTGGTCAGCAGGGCAACTGCCATGGCCGGGCCGATGGATTTCGGGTCTTCCATGTTCGACAGCATCTGAACCAGACCTATCAGCGTGCCGATCATGCCCATGGCCGGCGCCACGTCCGCCATGGCCGTGAAGACCTTGGCGCCGGAGCGGTTGTGGTCGAGAGTCATCAGGCGCTCCTTGTTCAGAAGCTCCTTGATGGTTTTCCCGTCCTGCCCGTCCACCAGCATCTGGATACCCTGTCCAAGGAACGGGCTGCTGATCTCTCTGTCTTCCAGCCCCAGAACCCCTTCTTTCCGGGCCACATTGGCGATATCCACCAGCTCCTCAATGCTCGCCTGGGTTTCCGGCAACTTGAACTTGAAGGCGCGGGCAGCGGCTTTGAAGGCACCCAGGAACTGGGCAAAGCTGAACTTGGCGAGAACAACCAGCAGGGTACCGCCGACAACGATCAGCAGGGATGCGGGATTGATAAATACCAACGGAGAGGTGCCAAGAATAACTGCCGAAGCAATGAGTAAACTAGCGCCAACAAGACCGATAAGAGTGGCGAAATCCACGGTATCTCCAGATTTGGTTTGAGCAAGGCTGAGAAGGGGTGTGAGATTACCTTCAGATCAGAATTTAATCAATTCGTCTGATGGGTTCTTTCCAGTTCTTCCTGCTGTTCTTTCCAGGCAGCATAGCGGTGAATATCGGACTCCACCAGCTTCAGGCACAGCGCAACAACGCCGGCGTCGTCCACCAGACCGAAGCCGAAAATCAGGTCGGGAATGACATCGAGGGGGTTCATCACGTAGATCAGCGCACCGGCCACCGCTGCGATCGTTTTCCACGGAACGCTCCGGTAATTGCCGTACCAGTAATCGCGGATCATCGAAAACATCAGCTTGATGTCGGCGCTGAAGCGAGACAGTTTGCCGCTTTCTTTCACTTTTTCTTCAATACTGCGCTGGCGGTCGAGCAGCGTTTCCAGATCCGCCCGATGCACCTTGCCCGCTTCGGCGTCCAGCTGTTTCCGGGCGTTTTTCTGGTTGAACAATGCCATCGAGAGGGTTCCTCACTTGCTTGATGCCTGAGTGCTCATGATCGCGCAGCTTCGCCGTCAATGCCAATGACAAGGCGTTTATCGGTGCTTGTACTGGGTCGGACAATAGCCGCGGTCTACACCCTCAGGTCGTAGCTGGCGATGTTTGGTGTTGCGCCCGGTTACCCGCTTGCGCCATAGCCGGAAGCTACCGGGTTTGAGCTCACGACGCATCAGGCGAATAACATCTTTTTCGCGAAGGCCATAGAGGGCTTCGATGGCCTCGAAGGGTGTGCGGTCCTCCCACGCCATCTCGATGATGCGGGAGAGGTCCGCCGGTCCAAACTGCTCTGACATGGGGTTTCTCTGTTTGACTTACGTGTTCCCAGAGTACGTTTGAGCTGGCCAGTCGTCTCACCCGCCTGGTCTATTGGTAGTGCCTGTGCAGCCGGGCCGGGATCTGGGCCAGCTGTTTGTCGACCAATGTGCGCATGGCGTGGGCGATTGGTCGGGTATCCAGCTCTGGCTCAAGCACATTGAGCAGATAGGCGACGGCCTCTGCCGTGGCCAGGCGGTCTTCTCCGGGCGCCTTTCGGATGGCGTAGGCGGAGGCCGGCGGACTGGCGAAATGGAAACGCGGCAATGCAGAGAGTTCCGGGTTCTGGTGAAGGATTTTGGCGGCCTTGCGCCAGGTGCCGTCGAGAATGATCCAGTGATCGAACTGGCGTACGTCTGAGGTTTCGAGCGCCTCACTGCCGGGCCCCGGAAACAGCAGGGCCGGGTGATGACTGCCGGCGACGGAATCAAACCCGGCCTGATGGAAATCGCCCGGCATTTCGCCTGTGAAGAGCCTGAGATTTGCGAGGCACCGGGTGAGGATACGAACGGTGCCCTTGGCATGGCCGACTTCGGTCGGGTGCTGCAGTATCGTCACCCCCGTGCGGTTTCGCACGGGGGCACACGCTTCGCAAACACAGATATTCGGATGCATGCCGCAATCGGCGCAAATCGGTCTGGGCAACCCCTGTTACCCCACGAAAATACGCTTCGCCAGACCGGCCCCGCGCCAGCCCTGAATGGCCAGGGTGCTGACCAGTCCACCGATCATTGCGCCCACGACACCGCAGGTGAGGATATCCTGGCCGGTAAGGTAGAGCCCGGGGATGTCGGTCTTGGGTTTCAGCCACTCCTGTTCGAAGCGCTCGGGGTTGTGGTCCAGGCCGTAGAGCTCGCCCCGGCCGTAACGGCAGAACCAGGCGGTGGAAAGCGGCGTTGAGGTTTCCACGTAATCCACTTTTCCGCGCAGCTGGGGCAGTTTCTCGTACATCACTTCCAGCAACTGGTCGGTGATTTTCTGCTTCAGGGCCTCATAGTCGTCGCCCCGCTTGCCCCAGATGGTGTCCTGCCAGGGCTCGAACATCTCCCAGGTCGTCGGGGCGACGATCTCGATGGTGGAGGTGCCTGGCCAGCGGTTCTGGTAATCCGG
>Ga0208919_1001683_pt1 | contig 12394 bp, 26 predicted proteins | sample 4_EtaG_FD_184076 | JGI IMG/M metagenome (GOLD analysis project Ga0208919, IMG submission 184076) | Marine viral communities from the Subarctic Pacific Ocean - 4_ETSP_OMZ_AT15127 metaG (SPAdes) (version 3) | ecosystem: Environmental > Aquatic > Marine > Oceanic | place: Pacific Ocean | collected...
TAAACAGATAAACATATAATAAAAAAACAAAAGGAATAAACAATGGAAATTAACTTAGATAAATTAACGAAAGAATTGACACACCACCAAAACGAACACGAAAGAGTGCTGTATAAATACTTAGTCTTACATTTATTAAGAGATTATTTTACAACTAGCGTATTAGAAGAAGTTGTTAAAGAGGCTCAAGACTTTTTAAAGGAAAGGAAATAAACAATACTATGAATGAATACGATAAAGAAAACTACGAGCTACAACAATACGCAGACTCTTTGGTGGATAGTGTGATTGAGCTAGAGAAGAAAAACGCAGAGCTAGAGAATGAGTGCAGAGAGCTACGCGGCGAACTAATTAAAATGAGAGAGGTGGAGTGATGAGTTGGATAGATGACATTGACCTAGAACATGGATGTGATGATTGTGGTAGAGAATGCCATAAATATTCTCTACACGCACTAGAGCATCATGGTGCCATATGTGATTGGTGTATTGAAGGCAAGGATGAATATAACTACATATTTGAAGAGAACGAAGAGGAGGAGGAGTGATGGAGCAAAGTAAATGCTGCGATGCAAAGATTATCTTAACCGATATATGCTCTATGTGTAAAGAGCATTGTGATAAAACAGAAAGTGAGGTGGAGTGATGAGGATAGACTTATTAAAAGCTGTTGTTACGAGATTAAGAAATGCAGCAGATGAACTTGGTTTTGACTACGATAAGCTAGTAAATGATTGGATTTTTAGTGTTGAGGTTGAATATCAAAAATACTATGGATTAAAAAAGGATGATTGGGGTTTTGTAGAAAACGATGAAGATGTTCTGGATGATATTTTACAATGCGATACTTGTAAAGTACATGGTTCTTTTTATGACACTGACTTACCAGACCTTTATGGTGCTGAATGGGATAAGAATATTTATTGCGATGATTGTATTCCAGAATGGTGGGAAGAAAAACTAGAAAGTGAGGCGTAGTGATGAATGATTACGACAAGATAATGCAAGACTACTTTAAAAAAATACAAGAGCTTGAAGATTATGTAGGTTCACTTGAAAGCAACTTGCTTAACGTGTGTAGGGATAACGCAAAAATGAAAAGGAGAATTACTACACTACAAAAAAGAATTATGAGGTTGGTGCGTTACTCAAGACTTAGATATAGAATACGAAGGGTGTTGGGTATAAAATAGTATGATGGAAGCAATAAAACATTTACTAGGTCTATGTGGAGAGCCACACGGCTTACTTCACATATTGCTAGGCTTCAGAAAGCATCGAACTTTAATTAATTATATAAAAATAAAGAGGAAAGAATATGGTAGATAAATTTACAACAGACAGAGAAAAGAATCGAAAGAGAATGAAAGACGAGTACCCATACAGAGGTATCTCAGACCCAAAGTACAAAAAAGACAAGCGTAAATTATTTATGGAAAATGGTAATGGGTGGTGGTATCTTCAGGGGGTTATACCATCAGATGAAATCGGACAAAGCAAAACAGATAATGAAAAACAAACGCAAGAGAGCGTTAAAACACTTTAAGAGGATACTGAATAGGTATTTTATAAAAGGATGCCGTGTATGTGGCAATATGGACGTTAGAGTGCTAGAGTTTGACCACATCAAAGGTACAAAAACTAAAAGGAATAAGACCGAAGGAGTAATGAGGTTAGTTAGAGATGGGTACGCTTGGAAAAGAATACAAAAAGAAATTGATAAGTGTGAGGTGTTATGTCGGAACTGCCACAAGGTACGCACCTATAAACAATTTAATTATTGGAAGGATTTAAGTTTTGAGTGCAGAGAATAAACATAAATGTTGGTTTTGTAACGGAGAAATGATATGGGGCTGCGACTTTGAATACGAGGACTACGGATTAGAGGGGGATGGTATCGTAGCAACGCTATCATGTAAAGAGTGCGAGGCTTACGCAGAATATTATAGCAAACCTAGTGAGGAAGACAATGGAAAAGACAATCAAAAAAGCAATTAACACCTTTTTAAATAATAACAATTTAAAGTCGGAACAATCTAAAGATATCTTGGTAGAAGAGATTATGAAAGAAATTAGAAAACCTAATAATGGATGGTTTTTAGAAATACCGGTTAAGAGGAGAAAAAAATAATTGGGAACTTTTTAGAACCCTGTGCGTATAAAGGGTATCAAACACAAACAAAGAAAGGTAATAACTATGAATCTTAAAATAAAAAAACATATTACAGGTGGGTATGCAGTAATAGACCTAGGTAAACAATTAAGCCTAGGCTCACTTGGAATATCAAACATACCTCTTGAAGTATTTAAAACTAAACAAGAGGCAGAAAAATACATAACTAACAAAAAAAGGAGTGCTTAATGAACGAAATTTTAAAAAGACTTGATAAGATTGAACACCAACTATCCAATCAAGTAAAAGAGAATTGGCTAAACATCGGGGGGATATCTCAATACACTTCCCTGTCAATATCTAAAATCCGTAGAGCTGTAAAAGATGAAGAGCTGAGATGCTCTAAGCGTGGTGGCAGATTATTGTTTAAAGAAAGTTGGGCTGACCAATGGTTAAATGAAGAAGAAAATCAGGAACTTTCTAACGACTAATTCGTTATAGACAATATGAAACATCTAAAGATACCTCTACTAAAATACAGGGCGGTCATTCAAAGAATGTCCAACAGAGGGTTAGCGACCCTTGTACGTATCTTTGGGTTGGGGCTTGGTTGTTCCGAACAACCTCACTCTCTCCTTGGTAACGGACAGCGAAGTAACGCCTGTGCCAAGCCCTTTATATTTGAGCTTCTACAATTTCGGATACTTGGTGAACGTATTTGGAATCTCGGAGAGAACCGAGCTAGTTACGGGACGTGCACACTAAGACAAAAACAAACTCAGAAGCTCATAGGTTTATTAAGAGTATAAGATGATACGTAAATTAAAAAAAGAAATAAGAGATTATATAGACAAGCGTTCCTCTTCTTTAAAGATGTATCGCTATAAAGACCGCGGCATAGAGTATATGCTAGATAGAGTGGTTCCAACAGATGCAAATAAGCTACAGCTTATAGCTAGTAAACATCATTGGCTGATGAACAACGCACCGGAAGAGTACGTATATGGAGAGATGATAGATATTAATAACGCTATTGCAAGTAACTTAAGAGGACACTTGAAAAGATATGCACAAAATTATATAAATAATTATGATAAATAATCGTGAGGTTTTAATGGGTTTATTCATAGTTCCCATTCCTTTCGCCTCACGTTTGGGGTGGTTTATGTTTTTCTCCACCCCAAAACTTTAAACAACAGGAGATAATATGCTAGTAGAAGATTTTTTTGTATGGGCTAAAGAAGAGTTTGATACCGAAATGACGTTGATGCGAGACAAGGGTAAAGAGTACACAGTATCTGACGCTGACAAGCTCAAGAACTTTAAGTCAATAGGAGAACGTATGAAGTGTAAGCCGGAGTTTGTAGCGATGGTTTACTTGCTAAAGCATATGGATAGTGTGCGTAACTATGTTCTGGATGGTATAGAGTCTAGCAATGAGTCTATTGAGGGTAGGCTTAGGGATATACGAAACTACTGCTTGTTGGTAGGGGCTTTAATTAAAGAAAGTAAGGAACAAAATAATGATGAATGAGTTAAAGGGTATGATAATGGATTTTATAATATTCATTATGTATGAAACGAGAAAGCATAAAGATACGATTATCGCTATGTTGATAGGCGTATTGATAGGAAAGATATTTTAGGAGACAATAGTGATAGGAGAATTAAACGAAGTGATGAATGAAATACGCGCAGAGATAGACAAAGTAAGAGAAGAAAATAGGAAGCACTCAGATAGTAGATACGCAGAAAACACAATGTACATAGCCGGTCTATACAAAGCCATGAGCCTTATGTCGGTTCGTATAAGAAAAGAATTAGATGAGCTAGACAAGTGGTCCGATGCTCAAAATAACGCATTAAAAGATTGACAGGATATTATTTCTCTTGAAATTGTTAAAGAAAATTCTTAATATCTCTATTATACAGAGGTTTTATATGCTAATTAATAAAAGTGCGATAATGAAACGATTTCATAAAGACGGGATACAGGTTAATATTTTAACGCTAAATATAATGGACGATGTATTCGAGGACATCTTAGATGCTATGGTACAGAGTGCAAACATCAGGGGTATCAAACGAATCAAGCCTAGTAATATACATCTACTTTATCAAGATATCAAGGAGAACAAGATATATTAGATTTATTTAAAATCTACGACGATTACATAGACGACCTTAAAGTAGAAAATCAACAGAAAAGATACGATGGGCAGGACACATGGTATCACGCTTCGGGCGCCGGTATGTGTATGCGTAAACATCACTTCTCTCAGATTCAGCAGCTACCATCTAAGGATAAAGATGTGAATACAATGCGACTGTTTAGGCTTGGGGACCTTGTTCATACGGATATGCAAGATGCCTTACAACGCTACTCAGATAAGACAGGTGTTGAAGTGTATATAGAGAAAGAAATAACGATACCGCGATTAAATGTTCGTAGCTTTATTGATGCGATGGTAGTAAAAGAGGGTGCTCTGTATGACATAAAGACGTGCAATGATTATAAGTGGCAGTCTATGTTTGGTAGGTACGGTAGCAAGGAGGCACCTCAAAATTACGCAATACAACTAGGGACATATGGTCTTTATTTTAGAGAGAACGATGTAAAGATAAGAAAAATGGCTCTACTATTTTATAATAAAAACACTTCGCGTGTAAAAGAATTAAAGGTTCCTCGCACTTATATTGATATGGCTGAACGCTACTGGTTAAAAGTACAGGAACTATTTAAAGAAGGATTACCACCCATTGAAAAAGGTTTATCTCCCGTAGAAGATTGGGAGTGTAACCCCAAGTATTGCTCGTTTTACGAGCCTTGTGGTGGTGGAATTAAAGAAACAAAGAAAGGACAATTCAATGGATGATAATGTAAATTGGGATAAAGTAAATCGTGGCAAGGTACGTTATGGATTTGCTTTAGAACTATACAAACAAGGAAAGATGCTAGTACCATCAGAGTTGGGAAGAATAGAATCGTTTGTAGATTACGTGATGGAAGGCGTAGAGTACGAACAGCCTAATGAGGGCTCTAACGCAGAGCCAACTCCCAAGGTTCCTATTAAAGATGTGGTTCCAGAGATAGAGAAAGCCAATGAAAGAAAGTTTGTTGAGCAGTTGGTTACTGTTGAAGCAGATGGATTAAAAGACCCTGATAGAGATAGGGTTCTTAAAGCATTAAAGGATGGTAAAATAACTAAGGAAAACCTACAAGCTTCATTAGATAAGATACAGGAGATTAGAAAAGGCTATAAAGATGAATAGCGGCCCCTTCCTAGAGAGAGCCAGTGAAAAAATCAAGCCACCTAAAGGTATCTACGAAACAAGAGTTGTAGACTTAGATATTATATCAGATGTGCGTTGCGGAGAACATATAGCGGACATATACAAGGTACATTACAGGATTGAGGAAGGCGACTTTAAAGACTTTACGGTAAAAGATAATGGAGTTTTTAGATACAAAGAAAAAAATGGGTTTGCTTATGACCCAAAACGTAATTGGGGTTATGGTAAGTTTTATGACTTACTAGGGCTTCCTAAAAATACAAAAGACAAATTAGATATACCAGCTTTAGATAGGCATACGATAGACGGCTATATAGTGAAGATTGATTTAGCCTACAAGACATTTGTTAACGAGGCTCAACTGCAAGTGAGCTACCCTGTCGCTAAATTAGTAGAAAAAGTTTCGGAGGTCCCCTTTTGATAAATTGGAATAAATTAAAAATACAACCAGCGGATGATACTACACACGATGACATACAAGATTTTGTAGAATGGGTATACAAAAAAGCTGAGCGCTTAGGTTTTCAAGTTGAGCTAGAAACTCATCAGGAAATAGAATCTGGCTCTTCAGATGCTTTAAGCCCTAACCCGCTAGATAGCTCTAATGAATAGTATCAATATAGAACTTACAGAAGAGCAAATAACTTCTATCACTAAACAAGCTAGAGATGATGGTGGTGCAGATTATAGGTTTGACTTAAACCTACTAGAGGGAAAGTTATCTGAAAACAAATGGGCCAACATATTAGAAACTGTTGAAATAAAAAAAGATTACAAGGCTTGGAAGACTGGAAACATAGCTGTTGAGTACGCTAATAAGGGCAACCCAAGTGGCATTGCTAAAACAGAAGCTAAGTTTGTTGCCTACATTCTCGTTGATGAAAATCAGGATGATAGAATGGTCTTCTTCGTAAAGACTGAGATACTATTAGATATGTGTAGAAAATATATAGACGTAGACGGTAGGGACATCAAAGGTGGAGATAACTATGGTTCAAGCTTAATTCTTTTACCTATAGAGGAATTAGTTAACAAAGAGTTTTTATTTAGCAAACAACTGACTATGGATATATAATGAAAAGTAAAAATAAAATAAACAACAAAGAAAGAGACAAGCAAATTAGCTTACTGTTTCAATCTTTATTTGAAGTATCTCAAGAAGTAAGAATGGTTCGTACCCTTTTAGAAAATTATTTAATATGGAAAAAAGATGTCAAAAAATTCACAAAGTACCTACAAGAACAAGAAGAAAAAAGAGAATCAGAGGCGAGGAAAGCGCAACCGTCAAAGGGGAGCGGAGCTTCAAAGGCAAGCGGTAAACCTAGCAAAGCATTATAAACTAGAAGCGTTCAATAGAGATAGAGGTGGCGCTCAACATGAAATGGGCGATGTTGAGATTGATGGTAAATACTATGGGTGCAAAAGAAGAAAGACTATTGCGGCTTGGGTAAAACCAGAAAAACAAGAAGTTGGTGTGGTAATTAGGGAAGATAGAGGTGAGCCGTTTATGGTGGTCCCATTAGAACATTATTTATTTTTAGTCGCAATGGCTAAGGAAAAGATTTAGTGAGTATGGGTTGGCATTAAACAAATAACTTGGGTGCGAAGGGGTTTGTATTCAGGTGGCAGTTTAAAAAAGTCATACTCACTAAGATTTAATAAACAAAAGGAGCCTAATAATGGCATTTGAACATAACGAAAATACAGCTACTGTATTTAACAATGATAAGAAGGCAAACGAAAAACATCCTGACTACACCGGTAAAGGTAAAGTTGGTGATGAGATTATGGAGTTTGCTGTCTGGAAGAAAAAATCTGCCAACGGAAATGACTATATGTACATGAGTTGGAAGAAACCATCGGACAAATTTAACAAATCAGGCGATTCTAAGCCCGGTTTTTAAATTTCTTGCTATTTAGGGGGAGAGCAGGGTATATTCCTCGCCTCCCTCTATAGTCATAGGTTGTGTTAAGAAACTTTTTTTATCGCCATATAAGCTAAATTAGAGGTACTTTTTTTGACTAAAATTAAATTTCAAGGTAAAAATCACTCTATGTTTGAATACTGTCCAAAAGTAGACAGGATGTGCGGATTTTGTGCTAAATCTACTTACAACACCTTTATGGATAGGCACGAGAAAGAAGAACATTTACTTTGCGGGTTGATAAGCGGATATGAAAATAGAGTAGATAAGCTACCTGACTGTTGGAAGAAAATGACGAACTCACAAAAGAGTTCTTTTAGTAAGAAAGCCAAGAGACATTACGAGGCTCTAAAGATAGCGAGTCGTTAAGGGTTTATTTGTTTTTTATATTTACGCATCAATCTTTGATTAATCGAATCAGGACCAATATCATCGTAAGTTAATATTCTATCTGGAAATGAATTATTCCATTGTTTAATTAATCTAGTTGCCCTTGTAACATCTCCCTCAATCATTAAATCTAATATCCTTGCTCTTGTTCTTCCGAATCTAAACTTAACATAATCTTTTCTTTGCTGGTCTGTTTCTAGTCTTTCAAGCATCCTTCTTCCAGCACTACCAAAAGCAGGGGCTACATTTCTAATAGCTCTTTGAGCAACTATAGCAGTAGGTCCAAATGTATCAACGTCAGCTATGACTCTTTGAAGGGCAGTGTAAGCCTTACCAGCATCTTGTATAATAGCAGGTTTAGCAGCGAACTCTAACGCTCTCCATTTACTTTCACTTGCAATAATATCTGACACTATACCTGCTGCACCAACAGAAGCAAAGGCATCTATAAAATCTGTAAATGTAAAGTTCTTGCCATCTACCGCTACAGTGTAAGACTCATCGTATACATCTTTACCGGCAAGCAAATCACTTAAGGCATTCTTTGCATAGTTGACAGCAGTACCACCCGCAACACCCGCAACACCTAATCGTAATAATATTGCAGCGTTACCGGCTTTGACTTCTTTGCGAAGTTCTCCTTGAAGCCATTCAAACTGTCTGTAACCAAATCTTTTAAACAAAACAAAGGGTTGGAATCTAGGGTCGTTAAAGAAAGCAGGCTCTCTAAATACATTTCTTTGTAGCTGTGTATCTCTTGAAAATTCATACATAGCACCAGCCATATTTTTTTGTGTTAATTTTTTATTTGGATTTTTAATACCCATACCCTCTAAATTAGATTTAGCCCAATCCCTTCTTCTCTGAGAAGTAGATGTTTTAGCTATGCGCTGCCATTTTAACGCAGCTTCAAACCCTGTATAAGAAGCAATCAACTTGTTTATTTTATTAATTCCTTGGAAACCAGAAAACTTTGTAATTCTATCCGCAGCTTTAGCGGTAAAACTCATTTCTGCTGGGTTAAAACCAGCAAGCATTGTTTGCAATTCTAGTGAGCTTGCTCCTGAGTACCTTCTGATAGCTGCTCTGTAATTTTTGTCAGTTATCATCTTAAATGTTCCTTTAACAAATGGAGCATAGCCTGCTTTTAAAACACTAGAAATAAAAGACTGAGTGACGTTAGGTATACTAGCAAAACCTAAGCCAATTTTTGTAGCCACCTGTATGTTAACCAAATCGTTTAAAACGCTTTTGCTTTTAGGGTTCCAGTTATAACGTCTATCTAATTCTATAGCACCGGTGAACGTGCCTACGGCTTTATATAATAGTTCGGCTTCTTGATGTCCACCTATTTCTTTTAATGCTTTTATCTTATCGTAAACCTGAGCGCCCTTTTTACCTGCTGTTTTCGTAAAGGCTATAGACTTGGCAGCTGAAGCAGAGTAATCATATAACACTGTGCCTGCATCTTTCTCAAAAAAGAAATCAGGTAATGTTGCTTTGTTTCTAGCTACAGATAAGTTTTTATTGCTTATAACTATTTCACTAAATACTTCATTGCGTATACGTTCAAACGCTTCTGAGCTTTGTACAGTTCTATCTCTACCAGCAGACATTTGCTGTCTCATAGACTCTATGGCCTGTATGGTTTCGGGTGCTAACTCTCTTGTTTCAAGAGCCTTTTGTAATCGCTGCTCAAATCCCGCTTTGTCTTTTAAGTTGAACGAAAATGTTCTTGAATCGTAATCACCAAACTTCTCAATGTCATCACGTAGAATTTTTAATAGTTTTTTCTTTAATTTTCTTGGGAAGTAATTGTCTTCAAACTTAGCTACCTCTACCCCTGCTTTTTCTGCTTGTTTATAAATTCTATCTAGCCGCGTTCTGTACTGAGAAACTCTCCTCATATCAGAGCTATCTTTTGATTGTAGGTCCTCACCTAACTCTTGACGTTGTTTTTTGTTTAGCCTAGATACTCCTTTTATTTTCTTACCATCCCTAGTAGTATAAACTGCATTTTCAAACTGATAAGCGTATTCAGCTGTAAGCGTTGCCCTATCTCTGTCCATTTGAAAAAAATCTTTTTTAACGCTATTAAAAAGCGGTTTATACCTAGCGCTACCCACGCGTAATTGCGTAGGTTTTAAAGCAGTTAAGACAGAATACACAGATTTAGGAAGAGCAACTTCTAACAAAGACTTTCCCGTAACTTCTGCAAGCCCACCGGTCTCTGCTTTTGTTTTTTTCTTATAGTCCTCCAGAGATTTTCTACTTTCCATTTCTCGCAAAATTCTTACTCTTGATTTATAATCATTTTTTAATAAATCATAATTAGTGCTAAGAACTTTTTTCTTTTTAGTAGAACGCGATTTACTAGGTCTTTCGCCAAAGTCTTTACCTGATACAGTATTAATAATTTGTCTAAAGGTATCGTCGCTTATTTTTAGATTCTCTTTTATTTTAAATATAGTTTTTTGAATTAAAGTATCTACGTTTTGCCCTTTTTTGTTTGTCAGTAAACGAAATCCGCCTTTATCTGGGCTTTTAAAGAACTCGGATTTAGGTAAAGATATTTCTTTTCCATTGGTTCCATCTTTTTTTACTTCAACGATTCTAAGGTTTGGCCTGTCTTTATCTTTTACTGTCCAGTCAGATAACACTTTATACTGTTTATTACCATCAGTCCATACCTCATTTGTTCTTCGTGCTTCTTGATATATTTTATTCCGCGCAGATGCAGTTTCTAGGTATACAGCTTCTAGCTCTTCCCCTTCTAACTGTCTAGTTCTTGATTTAAATATACGGTTCTTCGCAGCTCTTGATAGTGTTAGTCCTCCAATGACCCCAGCTGCGTGTATGTAAGATTCAGCAGTAGGGAGCTCACCTTCTAGTAATGGACCAGCGGTTCCAAATAAAACTGTTTCTGAACCCTTCTCTAATCCAAGGGTAGCTTTTGGTCCAAGACCTCTTGTTTTTGCTATAGCTCTGGATGCTACACTAATACCACCCGTACCTGCTCCTAGCGCTGCTCCAGTAGCTGCATCTTTTAATGTCTTGGTAAATTGAATATCACCTTCTGTTACTTGCTGTCCTAGTGCTGATTGTAATCCAGAATAAAATCCCAGACCTGTAGCTCCGGTCAATGCCTTCTGTCTTGCTTGATTAAATACCTTACCAGATGCTTTAGCAACTTGTGCTTCAGCTAGTTCTTTTTTCATTCCGGATTGCACAAGCTTAGATACAGCCTGCTTAGAAGACGCCTTTAGCGCTAGTCCACCAACACCACCACCCAATGCCATTGCAGCAAAGTCAGTAGGTGTTAAGAAGCTAACAACAGTAGCTCCAATATCCTCTAACATACTAGGGTCGTAATTAACGTCAGTTTTAAATACAGGCTTACCCTTTAAAACCTGTTGAGCCATACCTTCTATACTTTGATTGTATCCTTGCTTTACCCAGTTCGGCAACCATCTTCCCGGTATAAACCCATATAGCTTTTCGTCCTGCGGTTTATTGTCACCAAGAGTTTGTAAGAAGTCTAATTCGTCTCTTTGTATTTTATAGCTAGGCATTAAAAAAATTATCTAAACGGCTGAAACCCAAATCTTGCCTGTTCTCTTCTAGTTTCTTTTAGAACACCCTCTGCTTGCTTGCCTAAAGTACGGGCTTCTTTCATGCGTGATTGTAGCTCTTCTAAAACAGCAGATTCAAACTTCAATGTTTCTTCTCTCTTTGTTTTTTGTTCTGGGGATACAGCTAAGTTTAGTTGTTGCCTTGCTTCTTGTACCTTTTTTCTTTGTTTTGGTAAAGCCTGATTGACTTGACCTAAAGACATTTCAGCTGCTTGTATAGATTCTTGTGCTTGTTCTTGGATAGGCTTATCGGTGTCAGTTATTTCGCCAGTGTCAAGATTTAATCCTGTACCACCTAAAATTTCGTCTACTGCTTTAACGGCATCATCTTCAGAAAAGCTAACATCGCTAGCTCCGCTAGCCTCTGGAGTAGTCATGTCTACTGCCCCATACTTTTCTAAAGCCTTTATATATGCCTCACTCAAAAGTTTTTTATTGTCTTCTGACATTGTGAGGTCTTTCATTCCTTGAGTATACTTTTCGTGAGCTACTCTAAATCCGGTAATTTCTAGCAGTTCGCTGTACTTTACATCTAAGTCATCAATAGCTTGCTGCCTAGCTTCCCTGACATAAGTAGCAGCAGATGAAGTTGGGTCAAGACCACTAAGAGCGGTAGAAGAGTTTTGTAATATTTCATTAGGGTCTGTAAACGAATCAAACTCTTTTAATATATCTTTCTGCGCTTCTTGTTTATTACCCATAGCTGTAAAGTTTTCTGCTAAGTCGTTAAACCCATACTTTCTATATATCATAGCTTTTTGATAGGGTTCCTCTACAGAAGCAACTAAACGATTCATCTCTGCTTGCTTTGCTTGTTCTTTTTTAAACGCAAATTCCTCTTTGTATCTTTCAGCAGCTTGAACTCTAGCGTTTTCTTGAGCTTCAAACAATCTGTCGTTTTGTGTTTTAGCAGCTTCTATTCTTTTATTTTCTAAAGCAATTTTTTCTCTGTCTAAATCATTAACTTGCTGTTGCCTTAGTAGAGCGGGTAATGACCTCGCTAAACTTTCTGCTTCTGGTAATAATATATCACCAAATCTA
>Ga0208919_1001684_pt1 | contig 12368 bp, 16 predicted proteins | sample 4_EtaG_FD_184076 | JGI IMG/M metagenome (GOLD analysis project Ga0208919, IMG submission 184076) | Marine viral communities from the Subarctic Pacific Ocean - 4_ETSP_OMZ_AT15127 metaG (SPAdes) (version 3) | ecosystem: Environmental > Aquatic > Marine > Oceanic | place: Pacific Ocean | collected...
CTCCACCATCGTACTTAGATACGCCCAACGCGCCAGAAGGATTCAGACACAGATGGGTCAGGGTAGAAATCCTAGGGTTCGTCGACACGAAAAACATACAAGGACGCTTAAGGTCTGGTTATGAATTAGTAAGAGCCGATGAATATCCTAATGAAGACTTCCCAGCAATCGCAGATGGCAAATACGCAGGGGTTATCGGGCACGGAGGCCTAGTGCTGACTAGGGTACCGGAAGAGATCGCAAGGTCAAGACAAGAGTATTTTGCACAAGAAGCTCGTGATCAACAGACCGCAATCGACAACGATCTTATGAAGGAACAGCATAGGGGAATGCCTATCGATATTGATATGCAAACTCGTACAACCTTCGGTGGCAAGAAGAGTTAAAAATTTTTAACGAATCAAACCAGCGATGACTATTAACCGTGAGTGGAGGTCCGTAAGGACAGCTCACATAAGGAGAAAACAATATGGCTAATGCGTCAACAACTGGGTTTGGATTCAGACCCATTAAAATGGTTGGTCAGGCATATAATAACCAGACTGCAAGTGAGTGGTCGGTAGCAGCTTCTTCAGCTTTAATTTCGCACGGAGATTTAGTGCAATTAACAGCTAATGGAGTTTGTTTAACTGCAGGAGACGGAGGAGCAAACAACCTCGGTTCTCTTAACGGTGTATTCTATACTGATGCAACAACAAGTAAGCCAACATGGTCAAACTATTCACCAGCAAGTAATACTGCGACTGATATAGTGGCTTTTGTCACAGACAACCCTCAACAAATGTATGAGGTTATGTCTGCAGATACTGCGTTCAATCAGAACGAAGTAGGACATTGTGCTGACCAAGTAGGTGATGTCGGTGTTACTCCGCTGTTTATTTCGAAAGCTAAAATTTCGGCTACAACTGCGGCAGGTATCGCTCAATTAAAAATACTAGGTGTTTCTAGAGATCCAGATCATTCTGACACTACTGTAGAGGGCTTCGCTCTTAGAGTAATGATAGATGAACATATCTTAGGAAATAACGTAGCAGGGATATAATAGGAGTATATAATTATGGCTATATCACGAAACCAACTAGTTAAAGAACTAGAGCCAGGATTGAATGCACTATTCGGCCTGGAATATAAACAGTATGAAAATCAGTCCGCTGATATTTATACGACTGAGTCATCTGACAGAGCTTTCGAAGAGGAAGTTATGTTGTCAGGTTTCGCTCAAGCACAAGTAAAACCGGAAGGTTCAGGTGTTACATATGATAACGCTCAAGAAACTTTCACAGCTAGATACACTAACGAGACAGTTGCTCTCGCTTTTGCTATCACTGAGGAAGCTATTGAAGACAATCTATATGACAGACTGGCTTCTAGATATACTAAAGCTTTAGCAAGATCTATGGCTCAAACAAAACAAGTTAAAGCAGCGTCTCCATTAAACAATGGACAAACTGGAGGTAGTTTTACTTCTGGCGACGGTGTAACTTTGTTTAACGCGTCACACCCTACAATTGCTGGAACGTTCTCGAACCAACTAGCAACTGCAGCTGACTTAAACGAAACTTCATTAGAGCAAGCATTGATTGACATTGCTGCGCTTACTGATGAAAGAGGTTTAAAAATTGCTGCTAAAGGTATGAAAATGATCATCCCATCTGCACTACAATTCACAGCTGAAAGACTTATGGCTTCTGCTGGTAGAGTTGGAACTGCTGATAATGATGTCAATGCAATCAAATCTATGGGGATGATTCCTCAAGGATACTCTGTTAACAATTTCTTAACAGACACTGATGCTTGGTTCATTAAAACAGATGTGCCAAATGGTATGAAACATTTCGAAAGAACTCCTCTATCTACTAAGATGGAAGGTGATTTCGATACTGGCAACGTTAGATACAAAGCTAGAGAAAGATACGTTTTTGGCGTATCAGACCCTAGAGGTATCTTCGGAACAGCTGGAGCGTAATACTTAAAACTTTTTTGTGGCGGGACATAGTTCCGCCACAATCAGCACATAGAAAGGAAAAATGCACCCTAAAAAATTCAGAGTACAAATTAATGCCTACCAATACCATGCAGATTTCGTTATAAACTGCGTTGAATCCTCATTAGATATAGAAAACGCAATTGTTGACAAATTGGGAAAAGGTGATATAAAATGGGAGTATCTTGGAGAAATGAACGATCCCAAGATAAACAGAATAACCTATGAGGAGGTTATAGATGGTACAAGACCTGTACAAACAAAAAAGGTCCTTGGAGTTGAAGTGGCAGCTGGAGTATGAACAAGAAGGCAAATATACTCTTAATATGGTCGAAATTGATAAGAAGATTAGAAATGTTATCATGGAGATTAAGCTCGAAGAGACAAAGATTGCAGATAGAGAAAATGCAATCATTAACGCTGCCCCTGAAGTTTCTGTAGCTACTTAAACAAAAGCTACATCGTTGGAAAATTCCGATCCACACCATACCCCCTCTTGCGCTCTACTCAAAACTGTTGTATAAAAATCACACTATACAATTATAATATTTTATATAGACGCGTATAGTCGACGGCCTAAAGACTATATAAAATTAATTAGGAGGATATAATTATGGCAACAACTACATTTTCGGGACCTATCAAAGCAGGACCGATTTCAAATACAACTGGAACAACACTTGGTTCTAATGTGAAAAACACAGGACAAGTGGTAATGGCACAGACGTTTTCAACGGGAACTACTCTTGCGAGTGGGGCTTCTACTGCGAATTCTACTAATGTCGTTATTCCAGCTAACTCACAAATCATTGACATAGTTCTTGATAAACCAACAGCGATGGGAAATGCTACTTGCGTTTTCAGTGTTGGAGACACAGTTGGCGGAAACGCTACTTTTATCAGTTCATATTCAATCACAACAGGTTCTGGAGCTGGAAGAGCATATCCAACTACTGAAGCTGGTGGAGCATTAGCTTGGGCAGACGTAGGAACGGCTGACGTAAAACTTACGTGGACAAGTACTGGTGCTACAAATGCTGGTGAAGTTAGAGTTACTGTTTTGTACCAACAAAATATTAACTTAAGCTAATAAATAATTAACTCTGGGTGGGGTGTAATGACCCCACTCTTTAATAGGAGAAAATAAAATGGCATATGGACCAACAATAAACACACAATTCGACGGACTTAAAAAACTTATCTATGTTTTTAATATAGACGGCGGCATGGACGGAAGCGCTGGAACAACTACTATAGATGTTTCTGGACTTTCTAAATCTAAACTTAACCAAAGCTGCAATAGAATATCATTAAATAAAGTTTGGTATAATATTAATCCAACTGCAAGTGTAGATGCTGCAAAGATACAGTGGGAAAATTCTGATGGAGATGAAACTTTTTTATCTTTAATTGGCTATAATGATTCTGATTTTAGTTCTATCGGAGGTTTAGTAAATCCCAATACTAACAGTAATGCAAATGGTGATGTTAACATAGTTATCCCTGCACATACAGCGGGTGATACTTATTCAATTATTTTTGAATTTATTAAATATTACGCTTAGGAGGTTAGATGGCTAACACAACTTCCGGCTCTTATGTTTTTGATAAGAACCTAGGCATAGACGAAATTATAGAAGATGCATACGAACGTATTGGTATGCAAGGTGTGTCCGGCTATCAACTTAAAACAGCTAAAAGATCATTAAACATTTTATTTTCTGAATGGGGTAATAGAGGACTTCAATTTTGGGAAGTAAAAAATCAAAACGTTGCTTTAGTCGATGGGCAAGCTGTTTATACTTTTTATCGTTCCCCGGCTGATGGTACATCTAGTGGGATTTCAACTACATTATCCGCAGGAATAAATTCAAGTGTTGCGACAATTGGAGTTGCTTCAGTTACCGGCATGCCAACAACCGGTGGAATCATAACTATTAACAGTGAACAAATTACTTACAGTGGGATATCTAGTTTAAACTTAACTGGATGTGTAAGAGGTGTTAATGGAAGCACGGCTGCTTCTCATAGCACAAGTGACGCAGTCTTACAGTTTCCAAATGGAATGACAGATATTCAAGAAGCAGATTATAGAGTAAAATCAACTTCTGTTGACACCCCTATGACAAAAATTAGTAGATCACAATATCAAGGTTTTTCAAATAAAACTTCAAGTGGTCTACCTACACAATACTGGGTTCAAAGATTTATAGATAAAGTTACAATGACTTTATATTTAACTCCAGGTGCAGCTCAAGACGGAAACTATATTAATTTTTATTATACAAAAAGAATTGACGATGTTGGGGCATATACAAATGCAACTGATGTACCTTATCGTTTTGTACCCTGTATGATTTCAGGTTTAGCATATTATTTAGCAGTAAAATATGCACCACAAAGAGTACAAGAATTAAAACTTTTATATGAAGATGAATTATTAAGAGCAGAAGATGAAGATGGTTCTTCTAACTCTACTTATATATCACCTAAAATCTATTACCCTGGTATTGGTTAATGAGTGGAATAATGGACATGATTGAAATCTTTAGAGGAATAGCTCCTTCAAGATCAGAAATGGCTAAAGGCTTTGGCGAGAGAAGCGGTAGATTTTTTACTCCACAAGCTGATATGGCTAGGTATTGGGCTCAAGGTGGTTCTCAAACAGTAAATAATCTTGTAGGAGATTTAAAAGGTACTGTTAAGTCTTTAAAAATACCACTATCAAAATATAAAGAACTTGGTGGAAATAGTTTACAAGTACTTTTAGATGATGCTTCAATTGGTAAAGCAAAAACAAATTTATTTCAAACTTTTTTAGCAAGAGCTGGAAGTTTAACTCCTTTAGCAATGAAGGGATTATCACTTTTAGGTAGTTTACCTGTTGCAAGTGCAACTATGTTTTTACAATCTACTCCAGCTAATTCTGATGAGATAAATATGAAATTAGAAGATTTTGCAAAATTAAACGAAGGTAGTACTAACGTGGATAAAGCACTACCTACAGAAATAGGGGATATGTAATGACTACTTTTTCACAAGGTAAATATGCTTTAGCTATTTCAGATAGATCAGGTATGGCCTTTCCGTATAATGAAATGGTGAGAGAATGGACTGGTGCATGGGTACATATGTCAGAATTTGAACCTAAATCTCCACAGTTAGAGCCGAAACCAACAAGCGCTGATCCACAAGCTTTACAAAGAGCAAGACCTGCCAGAACAGAATTTCCAACAGAAGATTTTTTAGTAGATAATCCAATTACAACTGCAGCTGCTGATGCAACAGTTTCTGTAGCTTTTGAAAATGGTGACATGCAAGTAAATGATTTTGCTAGATTAAGAAATATTAAGTCTCCAGTAGGTGGTGTTGCTATAGCTACTCTTGAATTATCCACAACTTTAAACGGAAACATTACTGATAGTGCTACGACAATAACATTAACTGATGGATCTATTTTTCCAACGTCTGGATTTATTGTAATTGAAAAAATTTTAACAGCTAGTGATACTAGTGATCCTCTTCTTGTAGGAAGATATCAAAATGAAGTAATAGAATATACTGGAAGATCTTCAAATGATTTAACTGGATGCACTAGAGGAACAAGCGCTCCATATAGAGGAGTATCTCCTGAAAAAACAACAGCAGGCTCACATTCAAGTGGAGCAAAAGTTTATGGCGCATATAAAATAGCAACTCTTTCTACAAAACAAGAATTAGCTGGATATAACGACAGCGCAGGTAATCCTGCATACACTACTATTCAAACAGGTTTTACATTTGAATTAGTTAGTAATGCTAGTAGTACAGAAACAGGGGCCGGTTTACAGTGTACAGTTGGGCCCATTAATGATAGAGGTTAATTATGTCAGGAGTTAAAAAATACGATTATAGTACATTAACTACAGCGATAAGAGATTATACTGAAGTTAGTTCAGATGTTTTAACAACTGCTATTGTAGATGGTATTATAATGGCTGCGGAATTTAGAATATATCAAGAGCTTCCTATGGACTCTGCAAGATTTGTTCAAGAGGGTACATTAGCTGCTGACGATAATACAATTAATGCACCTGCAGGATGTCTCTTTGTAAGAGGTGTTGAAGTATTTAATTCAACTTCGGCCACTACTGGAAACGGTACTTGGCTAGAGAAAAAAGATCAAACTTATTTATCAGAATATACAGATAGATTAACAGGTCCAGAAGGCGATCGAACAGCCCAAGATGTAACAGGTTTTCCTAAATATTATGCGATGTTTGGTGGTGCTGACAATACTACAGATACTTCGTCTGGAGGTTTATATGTAGCCCCGACCCCTGATGCTAATTACAAGTTTAGAATTTATTATAATAAAATGCCAAATGGCCTTGGATCTGCTACTGGTTACAACAACAATACTTATTTAAGTACTTATTTCCCTCAAGGACTATTATATGCCTGCCTGGTAGAAGCTTATGGGTTTTTAAAAGGTCCAATGGAGATGTTGACATTATATGAAAATAAATATAAAACTGCCATACAACAGTTTGCAGGAATGCAGCTTGGAAGACGTAGAAGGGATGACTACACTGATGGTACTGTTAGAATACCAATCAAGTCACCTTCACCGTAAAAGGAGTATAAAATATGGCAAACACATCGGCAATTTGTAATAGTTTCAAAACTGAAATTTTAAAAGCAGTTCACAATTTTACTGCTTCAACAGGTAATACTTTTAAGATAGCTTTATTTACGAGTTCAGCAACATTAGGAGCAGGTACAACTGCTTATGCTGCAACAGGTATGAATGAAATGAGTGGAACAGGTTATACTGCTGGCGGAAAAGCGTTAACAAGTGTTACTCCTTCTTTAGACTCTACAACAGCTTGTTGTGACTTTGATGATATTTCATGGACGTCTGCAACTTTCACAGCTAACGCATGTTTAATCTATAATGATTCAGCTTCTGGTGATCCATCAGTTTGTGCAGTAGCATTTGGTGGAGACAAAGCAGTTTCTTCTGGAACTTTTACAATTCAATTTCCTGCGAAAGCAGCAACTACAGCTATAGTAAGAATAGCATAAGGAGGACTTCCTTATGTCAAATGCCTGGGGACAAAATTCTTGGGGTTACAATGAATGGGGCGATCAAGACTCCGTTGATATTACTCTTACAGCACCATCAACTTTAACTTCCGCAATTGGTTCAGTCATTGCTTATAATGCTGAAGGATGGGGAAGACAAGAATGGGGTAACTCAGCATGGGGAGTTGATTATTCTGTTTCTTTAACAGGTCAACAGGCTTCAACCAGCTTAGGCACACTAACAACTATTATAGCAGTTCCTTTAACTGCGCCATCAGGTCTAACCTCTTCTATAGGTTCACCAACTTTAGACCTTACATCTATTGCCGTATTAACAGCCCCAAGTCAAATGACTTCACAACTTGGAGACTTTGATAATGCTGGAACAATGGTTGGTTGGGGTAGAAATGGTTGGGGTGAAGAGCCGTATGGAGATTCTTGGAATAAACTTGTTCAACCAGCAGGATTAAGTGCAACTTCTTCTGTAGGTACGATTACACCAGCTGATGTTGTAGGTGTCACAGGAATAGAAGCAACTTCTGCAATTGGTACACCTACTTTAGATATAACATCAGTAGAAATTTTAACGGCTCCATCAGCACTTACATCTAGTGTTGGTGCTATTTCTCCTACTGAAATGGTGGTAGGATTAACTGGCCAATCTGCAACTTCTTCAATTGGTGGAATAATTCTGGATGCTGTAGAAATAGGATTAGAGGGTCTAGAGGCAACTTCTTCTGTGGGTGCAATAACACCAGCAGATGCAGTAGGATTAACGGGCCAAGCGGCAACTTCCGCTGTAGGAGCTATAGTTCCTGAAATAGGGGTTCCGTTAACAGGTCTATCAGCTACAGCTTCAGTAGGTACAATAACCCCTCAAGACGTAGTGGGATTAACAGGACAAGAGGCAACTTCCGCTGTAGGAAATGTTGCTCCTTTAGGATACGGAGATGTTGATATTGATGGCAATACAAGCTATACTGATGTAACTAAAAACAACACTGGAAGTTATTCCAATGTTGACATAAGTGGAAATACATCTTATACAGATGTTGACCACGCAGCGTAGGAGAAAATTATGTCATCGACTTATACAAACTTAGGTGTAGAATTAATGGCGACTGGTGAACAAGCCGGTCAATGGGGAACAAAGACTAACACCAACTTAAATATTTTAGAACAAATTCAAGGTGGGTATGTTGCGCAAGCATTAACCGACGGTGGAACTTTAACTTTAAGTAAAACTGATGGTGGAACAGGTGCAACTGTTGCAACAAGAGTTTGGAAATTAACAGGAGCCTTAACTGGTTCTTCAGTAGTAACTGTACCAAATAGTTTAGAGAACTGGTATATTGCACACAACGCTTCTACAGGGGCTCAAACAGTTCAATTAAAAACAGCTACTGGAACAGGTACAACTTGGGCTACAACTGATAAAGGTCACAAAATAGTCTATACAGATGGAACAAATGTTGTGGATCCATTTGCAGATTTTTCTGAAATTACATTAAGTAATCAAAACTCAATGAAATTTGCTGATGCTGATAATTCTCATTATGTAGCATTTAAAGCGCCTGCAACAGTCTCTAGTTCAGTAACATGGACTTTACCTGATGCAGATGCAACTGCTTCTGGACAGGCTTTAACATCTAATAGTTCAGGAACATTGTCGTGGGCTACAGCAGGAATAACAACTGGAAAAGCTATTGCAATGGCAATGATTTTCGGGTAAAAAACACAAAGGAATTAAATTATGGCAAACCCAAATATAGTAGCAGTCTCAAGTATCTACGGTGAATCCGTAGGATGGAATTTAACAGCAACTACAACTACAACTTTATTTACAGTTGCCGCAGATAAATTAATTAAAATTAATAGAATGACAGTTGCGAATGTTGACACTTCAAGTGCAGCATCGGTAACAGTTTATATAGACGCAGGAGCAACGACTTCTTCTGGTGGTACAGTAGCAAGTGGTGCTGCAGATGTTTATTTAGCAAAAGTAGTTTCAGTTCCCGCTAACGCAACGTTAGTATTAGTGGACACACCAATTTATTTAAGAGAGACCGACGTACTTAAGGGTGGAGCTAGTGCTGCATCTGATCTGGACTTATTCATATCATATGAAGTATTAGACGACGCTTAGGAGGTTTAAATTATGGCTGGCAATGGCGGAATAATTGGACCTTGTAATGTAGCTTCTTTCGGGAAGTGCACGGTTACATCTAAAACAGCTACAGGAGCAATCACAACACAACCAGGAACTAGACTTGCTCAAGTTTTAATTATTGCTGGAGGCGGTAGTGGAGCAGGAACTTATAGAGGAGGCGGTGGTGGAGCTGGAGGCTATTTATGCACCACAGTTACTTTATGTGGTAATACACCTTATAACGCAGTAGTCGGAGGTGGTGGTAGTGGATCTGCTGGCTCAAGAGACAGCGGAGATAATTCAACATTTGGAGGCGCAACTTCTATCGGAGGAGGCGGCGGTGGTCTTTATGATGGTGCTGGAGCCGGCTTACCAGGAGGATCTGGTGGCGGTGGTGGCGGAGCTGGAAGTCCCCCTGTTGCAGCTGGATGTGGTACAGCTTGTCAAGGAAATGATGGTGGAGCTGGATCAGATAGTGGTTCTGTTCAAACCGGTGGTGGTGGAGGTGGAGCCGGTGCAGCTGGATGTGGAAGTGGTCCTCAAAGACCGGGTGGAGTGGGAAGTTCTTCTTCTCCCTTATCATCTTGTACATTTGCAGGTGGTGGCGGTGGTGGTGCCTATTGTGGTGGAACTGCTGGAGCTGGTGGAACTGGTGGTGGTGGAGCTGGTGGATCTGGCGCATCTGGTGCCCCTGGATCTAATGCATCTACAAACACTGGAGGTGGTGGCGGTGGAGCTGGTGGAAGCCCTAGTGATGCAGGTGGAAATGGTGGTCCAGGAATAGTTATCGTAAAAGAATTAAGTAAAGCATCAGGCGTTTGGTCATTGAATGAACTGGTTGATGCAAAAGAAAATAACACATGGCCTAAGCCAGTTTTAGCAACTTTAGATTATCTAGTTGTTGCTGGTGGAGCTGGTGGTGGTAGAGGTATTACAGGAAGTCCCGCAACTTATTCAAGTGGTGGAGGAGGTGCAGGGGGTTATAGAGCCTCTGGTTATGGACCAAGTCCTACGCAAGGTTGTGGTATAGTTATTTATGAAGGAGGGGCTTTTCCAATCGTAGTAGGTGGTGGAGGAGCAGCTGGACACCCTAACCCAACACCTGCTTGTGGAAATGATTCATCGTTTAGTACAATATCAGCAACTGGTGGTGGAGGAGTTAGTGGAGGGTCTGGTGTAGGAGCTGGATGTAATACATCTACCGGTAATCCTACTGGAGCTTTTGGTGCAGGAAATGCAGGTGGCTATGATCCAGTCGAAGGATATCCAGGAAGTACTGGTCCGAGTGGTAGTGTCTCTGGAGGAGGTGGTGGAGCAAGTCAGGCTGGTCAAGGAGTTAATGGAGGAGCTGGACTACCTAATGCAATTTTAGGGCCAGCTACGACATACGCTGGCGGTGGTGGTGGAGCACCTGGAGGTTCAGGTGGAGCTGGTGGCGGTGGAGATGGTACAACAGGTCCAAGTCCATGTGGAGCAGGTGATGCTAATACAGGTGGTGGTGGAGGTGGTGCTCGAATGGGAGGTCCAGGTCCAAACGCACCAACTAATACTGGAGGTTCAGGAGTTGTCGTTGTAAGAGGACCTAGTGCAGTTACATTTGCAGTTGCACCTGGCACAAACTCAACATCAACACACCCAGGTGGCGACAAGTTAGCTACTTTTACAGTAACTGGAACGTTGACAATAAGTTAAAATTTTAATATAAATATAATTTTTAAGGGGTATAAATTATGGCACATTTCGCAGAATTAAAATCAAGAGTAGACCCAACAGGATTTACATCAGATACTCATCAAGTAGTTGAAAGAGTTGTAGTTGTAGGAAACGATTGCGTTTCTTCAGATATGCATGTTGACGGAGAAACATGGTGCTCAAATTTCTTTAAAGGTGGAAGTTGGAAACAAACTTCTTACAATCACAATTTTAGAAAACAATATGCAGGTAAAGGTTTTACTTATGACTCTGCAAAAGATAAATTTTTAAGTCCACAACCTTTTGCATCTTGGGCATTAGATGGTAATGATGACTGGCAAGCACCAGTTACTTTTCCAACTGATACTACAGATAAATTTATTAGTTGGGACGAACCTAATCTAAGATGGACTGCAACAGACAATTCAGATCCAGTTAATAATTTCAATTGGGATGCATCAGCGCTAGCTTGGGTGTCCGCATAGGAGACTCATATGGCCAGAGCAAATGGCGGTATAATCGGTAAAGTAAACAGAACTTCTTACGGGAAGTGTATAGTTACATCTAAAACTTCTACCGGATCTTTCACTACACAACCAGGAACTAGACTTATGACTTCAGTTGTAGTTGCAGGTGGTGGAGGTGGTGGAACTGACTGGGGTGGAGGTGGAGGTGCCGGTGGCTTAAGAATTTTAGAAAGTAAATCAGTAGGAGGAAATGCCTCTGTTCCTGTAACAGTAGGCGGTGGTGGAGCTGGTGGTTCTAGTGCGATAGGAGTTAATGGTGACGATTCCAAAATAATATTAGGTTCAACAACTTATACTTCTGCCGGAGGTGGTGGAGGTGCTTTTGCGCCAGCTAACTGTGGAGCAGGAGCTGATGGTGGTTCAGGTGGTGGTGGTACTCAAAATAATGCACCAGGAAATAGAGTTGGAGGAAGTGGTAATACTCCTCCTACTACTCCCTCACAAGGTAATGATGGAGCACCCGCTAAACCGGGTTCTCCTATTCCAGCCAACCAAGGATCTGGCGGAGGTGGTGGACATGGAGCAGCCGCTGTAGTATCCCCAGCTGGTGGAACCGGAGGTACTGGTGGTACTGGTACAGATGTTAGTCCTTATTTTCCAGGAGCTACTATACCTAACTCTGGAGTTTATGCTGGTGGTGGAGGTGGAGCTACTGCTCCTACTGCAGGTGCTGGAGGTCCAGGCGGTGGTGGTGCAGGTACAGCTAGTTATCCTTCAGCTGGAACTGCAGGTACAGCTAACACTGGTGGTGGCGGCGGTGGTAGTGGTGGTCCAGCCGGAGCAAATGGTGGACCAGGTGTAGTTATTACAAAAGAATTAAATAAAGCAAGTGGTGTGTGGTCAATGCAAAGTGCATTTCAAGCCAAGTCTCAAGGAACATGGCCCGATGGAACAGCAGATTCGGGATTAACTTTTGATTATTTAGTAGTCGCTGGTGGTGGAAGTGGTG
>Ga0208919_1001687_pt1 | contig 12356 bp, 15 predicted proteins | sample 4_EtaG_FD_184076 | JGI IMG/M metagenome (GOLD analysis project Ga0208919, IMG submission 184076) | Marine viral communities from the Subarctic Pacific Ocean - 4_ETSP_OMZ_AT15127 metaG (SPAdes) (version 3) | ecosystem: Environmental > Aquatic > Marine > Oceanic | place: Pacific Ocean | collected...
ATTGTATTTACGATAGCGTTGTTTGTTTTATTTTGGTGGAGCTATATGTTGCTGTGTATACCTAATGTCAAAACCGTAGAACAAATCAAAGAAGCACCAGCAATTGACATGGGTATCTGGAGTGAAGATAACCAAGGTAATTCACTGGCTGGTAAAGGTGATAGTGTAGAAAACTATAAAGGAAACTGAACTATGGAAATAAAAAGAGTAGTAACCCAAAAGCCTGAGTTTTGTGAAGATAAAAAACCTATGATGAAAAGAAAGAAGAGCAGTAAAAAAATTATGCCTGTAAATAAAATACGTCAAACTGCTTACGTTAGTGATTTACAGGGACAACAAGGTTATGTTACAGAAGACGATAACGTGAGGTCCAGTTCTTAAAATGGAACCTACAATAGAAAAACTTAAATCTTTATTAAAACAGCATGATGTATATTACGGTTATTCGGACTCACTACAAGAGTACCGGAAAGGTCAAGCAGAACTAGCTGAGATCAAAAGAGTAGTGAAAGAGTTAGGTGAAGCTGGAGAAGCAATTTACAAAGAATTTAGAAACGAAAAATTCACTAAACTAGGACTATGATATGAATGAGATATTAGTCACTCTCATGCTTGTCATACCTTCACCTGATCAAATGGTGGATTGGACGGTTAATGAAGTGCCAACTCAGGTTCAAGTCATATACAAGTATGGCTTAGAAGCCAGCTATAGCTCCAAGCCTGTACCTTGTAATACTAAATTGGAAAATAAAAATCAAATACTATTTAAAGCAAAATCAGACTTTATGAGAGAGTGTTATCTGTTACTTGATCACCGCAATCCTATTTACATTCGGTGGCCTAACCAGTGGTTAAAAGTTAAGGAAAAAAAACTTGTTCTGGATTGAAATATTTTTATCAATATGGGCTTTGGCAGCAGTCAGGCTCTTGGCAATAGGTCACAAGCTTGGTCCACTCGTAGGATGGGTGGGCCAAATTTTGTGGGTTTCCATGTGGATTTATACGAAACAGTACGGCTTCATTTTAATAGACACCGGCCTCGCGTATATCTACTTGGAAGCTTATTTTAGAGGGAAAAGGTAGGTGCTAGACCATTCGGCAACCTATAATAATGGATTGTAGAGCCTCTCACGAGGTCAAAATTTCATAAAAAGGCAAAAATCTATGCTACAGCGTCAAAAAGACCTAGAAGAAGAAATGGTAGCCCTTGGTGTAAAGCGTTTCAGAGAAGATAATAGAAAAGCCAAGAAGGGGAAGCATGAATCTACTACTCCAGCAGGGGTTCAGTTTTTAAGGAAAGGTGTAGCTAGTGTAGAGAAAAGAGTTAATGAATTAAAGAAAAACTATAGTAATGGTACTCCTTATAAATATCCCACCGATGCAGTAGAGAGACTACTTGAGCTACCAAGTGACGTCATATCCTTCCTCAGTCTAAAAGCTTGTGTTAACCACCTCTCTACTCCCGTCAAATTGGTAAAGGTAGCCAATGAGTTAGGGTCTTTCTTAGAAGATGAAGCTAGATTCAGATTCTTTAAAGACTCTAATCCTGCCCTTTACGGTGTGATCATGAGGGATTTGAATAAGCGTACAACTAACTACCGTAAACAGAAAAGAGTCCTAGTCCATTCTTCTAATAAAGCTGGAATAGAATGGAAGAACTGGCTTCCTGGAAATAAGGTCCGGTTAGGTCAAATGATGATAGAGTTGGTATGTGAAGCTACCAAGCTATTTAAGGTAGATCTATACAATAATACCAGTGGTCAAAAAAGGAAGAGTGTCTACTGGCTCGAAGCTACCGAAGAATCCTTGAAATGGATAGATAAGAAGAATTCTATTTGTGAGCTATACAATCCTGTTAAGCTCCCTTGTTTGATACCACCTAGAAAGTGGGATTCAGTATACTCAGGGGGCTACTACACCTACACTAACATCAACCTAGTGAAAACTATGGACCACTCATACCTTGAGATGCTGGATAAGTCAGATTTGAAAGAGGTGAAGAAGGCTGTAAACATAGTCCAAGAGACAGGGTGGAGAATTAATAAAAATATTTTTGAGATAATGGATACTCTATTTAATTCGCGGTCAAGCTGCAAGGTCATTCCAGAGTTCTTAGAGAGGACTATGCCTGAGCCTTACCCTAAGAAGGGAACTAAAGAGGAACAAGTAGAATGGAAGAGATTGGCTTCTCATATCCATGCAGACAATGTTAGATTGAAAACCAAGAGAATACAATTCAGTCAACTTATGTGGACTGCTAGAAAATTTCAAGATGAGAAAGTTTTTTATTTTCCTCATACCCTGGATTTTAGAGGGAGAATGTATGCTAATACAGCATTCCTGAATCCACAAGGCGAAGACTCAGCTAGAGGCTTATTGGAATTTTCTACCGGTAAGCCATTAGGAACTTCTGGATTGCCTTGGTTACAGGTCCATCTAGCTAATTGCTATGGTCATGATAAGGTGTCTTTAGAAGAAAGAGTGGAATGGGCAGAATTTCATGATTGGGCTATCGTTGAAGTAGGAACAGATCCCTTGACTCATAAATGGTGGATGGATGCTGACAAACCTTGGCAATTCCTGAGAGCCTCTATTGAATATGTTAAGGCTAAGAAAGATCCTAATTTTGTTAGTTACCTACCTATTACTGTAGACGGTTCTTGTAATGGTTTACAGCATTTTTCAGCTATGCTCAGGGATCATAAGGGAGGCAAAGCTGTTAACCTTACCATGACTGATGATCCTCAAGATATTTATGATATTGTAAAAGAAAAGGTAATTGAAAAAGTTAAAGCTGATCCCGAAGCCATAGTTTCTCATTTAGATATTAACAGAGCACTAGTCAAACGGCCTGTTATGACTACTCCTTACGGTGCTACTCTTTATGGTATGAGAGAGCAAATATACGAGGAGCTGAAGAAGCAGCTAGACAAAGGAATAACTTTTACTACAATTTCTAAAGATAAAGACTTATGGGTGTTTTGTAAATATTTAGCTACTATCATTTATAAATCTATAGGAGAAGTTGTAGTCTCAGCTAGGGAAGGAATGGCTTGGCTGCAAGAGTGTGCTAGGGTCTTGAGTAAAGACAGTAAACCTATCTATTGGACTGTTCCTACAGGGTTTATAGTGAAGCAGAAATACCTTAAGCCGATAGTTAAGGAAATAAGAACAATTATAAATGGCAAAGTTGCCTCCTTATATTCTGCTCATGGAGCAGGAGATAAATTAGATAAGCATAAGCAAACTAATGGAATAGCTCCTAACTATGTTCATAGCATGGATGCCTGTCACCTGATGAAAACTGTAAATCTTTCTTATACTGATATTCAGAGCTTCTCTGTAGTTCATGATTCCTTTGGTACTCATGCTTGTGATATGGAACTACTAAGTGAAAACTTAAGGACAACTTTCATTGAAATCTATAAAGAAGATGTTCTTAAGAAATTTGCAGAGGAACAAAAGGTTGTTCTTGAAATTCCAAAGTACGGTAAGTTAAACATTAAAGAGGTGAAAGATGCAGAATTCTTCTTCAGTTGACATGGCTAATGTCAACGTAAAAAATGTATCTCAAGGCATGATGAGAGTAGTAGACAGTTTAGATGGTTTTAAAAAAGCTGAGAAGTATGCTATACTCTCAGCAGTGTTTAATTGTTTATATATTAACAAGATGAGGAAAGAAAGGAGTATAAGTGATGTTATGGAAATGATAGGTAAGATGAGGAGGGATTGTAAATTTAAACAGATCCCTGAATTCGGTGGAGCAGAAAAATATATAATAGGAGAGCTATAAATTATGGCAAATAAATTACCAACTCATGTAACACCTGTAGGAACAGCAGCATGGCCTTGGTTGAATACTCCAGATACCAGATTTGATTCTGATGGAGTATATCAAGTCAAGATGATTTTCAACAAGAAGGACGTTAAGGGAATCCAAGGTATAGTAGATCCCTTGATGAATGGTGGCAAACATAATCCTGTTAAACCGGAGCTGGATGATCAAAAGAAAGAGACAGGTAATTATGTTGTTAACTTTAAGTTGAAAGCTAAGGTTAAAACCAAAACAGGAGACACCTTTACTCAGAAACCTGTTCTTTTGGATACTGCTGGTAACAGGGTTATAAATCCCGTAGGAGCTGGCAGCAAGTTAAAAATAGCTTATCAAGCTGTACCTTTTAATCAAGGAGCTGGTGGTGTCACCATGCGTATACAGAAGGTTCGTATTGTAGATTTAGTCGAGTACACCAAGCAAGATGATGTTGATTGGGGTAAAGACGAGGGTAGCTTTGTGGGAAAGGTAGCTCAAGATTCTACTTCTAGTAATGATGAAGACAATGAGGATTTCTAAAATGCCAGATTATGATTTTTGTAGAAACATGAACCAAAAAATGATAGCTAATCGAATTCGTGATTTAAAAAGTGATGATCTGTCATCTCTGGTGGAAAATGTAACAGTTATGATTAATTGTGGACAGTTTCCACATGAGGCATTTCATGAAGTCAGGGCTGTATATAAGTTACTACTAAATCTTAAACTTAGTGCTAAAGAAGATGAAGCGTTCAACTAAAAGACAAAGGTACAGGGGTATACAAGAGGGTTACAGAAGCGGCTTAGAAGAACGAATAGCCAGCCAGTTAAAGGCTTCTGGTGTAACTTACTCTTACGAGACGGAAAGACTCAAGTATATCCCTGTACCTAAGCATTACACACCTGATTTTATCTTAGTGGGAAAAGATAAAAAGATCTATATCGAAACCAAGGGGAGGTTCTTGGCTAAAGACAGAACTAAACATCTTTTAGTTCAAGAACAATACCCTGATATAGATTTAAGATTCATTTTTACTAATTCCAGGCAGAAGTTATACAAGGGTTCATCAACTACCTATGGTAGATGGTGTGAAAAGCATGGATTTATCTATGCGGAAAGGAGTGTGCCTGATATATGGTTGAGAGAAATCAGAAAGGGGTAGTACATGAACCGTGTCCTAAATGTGGTTCTAAAGATAATTTAGGTAGGTATCCAGATGGTCACGCATATTGTTTCGGTGATAGTTGTGATCATTATGAGCATGGTAATGATTCAACTTCTATACCAGATATATCAAAATCCAATGGTGTTTTTAGACAGGGTATTTACGAGTCTCTTAGCAAACGTGGAATATCTGAAGAAACCTGTCGGTTCTTTAAGTATCAAGTAAGTTACGATAACAACAAGAAGGTCCATATTGCTCCTTATTTTAATGCGGAGAATAAGTTAATAGCGCAACAGTTAAGAACTAAAGATAAAGACTTCCCTGTTTTAGGGGAAACTAGAGATTTAGGTTTATGGGGAAAACAATGTTGGACTTCAGGTAAACGTATTGTTATAACAGAAGGACAGATAGATACCCTATCTGTAGCTGAGGTCCAGCGTTGTCAGTACCCTGTAGTATCTATTCCAAACGGTGTAGGATCAGCCTGTAAAGCTATAGCTAAAGACTTGGAGTGGTTGTTAGGCAGTTTTGAAGAAGTTATATTAATGTTTGATAACGACTCTCAAGGGAATAATGCAGCTCGCAAGGTAGCAGAGCTGTTTCCACCTGGAAAATGTAAGATAGCATCCCTGCCTCTTAAAGATCCGAATGAGATGCTCCTAGCTAATCGCGGAGCTGATATAGTTAATGCTATGTTTAGAGCCTCAGTTTATAGGCCGGATGGAATCATAGCAGGAGAAGATACTTGGGAACTGGTAAATACTCCTATGCAAGCTGCCGATATGGAGTATCCTTGGCAGGGACTTAATAACCTTACTTTAGGAGCTAGAAAAGGTGAACTTGTTACGTTTTGTGCCGGAACAGGAGCTGGAAAATCTACCGCTGTTAAAGAAATTGCGTCATACTTCCTCTCAAAAGGAGAAACAATTGGTTATATTGCTCTTGAGGAGTCTGTACGTCAAGCAGCCATTGACTTCATGTCAATCGAAGCCAATGAGATGCTCCACTTAAGGGATAATTTAGAGGAAAAATTTTTACGGGATATATGGGAAAAAACATTAAATACAGGGAGACTTTTTTTATATGATCATTGGGGAAGCATGGATGGCGAAGTTCTCTCCAATCGTATTAGGTACTTGGCTAGGAGTTGTAATGTTTCTTGGATCATCGTTGATCATATTTCTATTATGGTGAGTGGTATTGAGAGTGGAGATGAAAGAAGACTCATAGATAACTTGATGACCAAGTTGAGATCACTTGCAGAAGAAGTAAACATAGGGATTTTTATTGTGTCTCATTTAAGAAAACCAGCAGACGGGAGAGGCCATGAAGACGGTAGACAAATCTCACTTAATGACCTTAGAGGGAGTGGAAGCATCGCTCAACTTAGTGATTTTGTGGTTGGACTCGAAAGAAACCAACAAGAAGAAGGCGAAACAACTGTTAGAATACTCAAAGCAAGGTATAAAGGAAGTTCGACAGGAATTGCAGCGAGACTATACTACGACAGGGAAACAGGTAGACTAAGAGAATGTGAACATATTGAAGAGGCATTTTAAATATGAATATAATATTTGATTTGGAAACGGATGGTTTACTTCCAGATGTTTCCAAGATTCATTGTTTAGCTATGACAGTAGAAGGAGCACAAGCTTCTCAGGTGTTTGCTAATCAGTATCAGTATGATAATTTGGAGGAAGCCTTAGAGTTGATGTCTGAAGCTGAGGGTCTGGTAGGACATAATATATTAGGGTATGATTTGCCAGTACTAAAGAAACTTTTAGGTTGGACCCCTAATAAGGAGACAAAGATAAGTGATACTTTAGTAGTGTCAAGATTAGCTTATTCTAACATGATGACCTTAGATGCTCAGAAAAAATACATTCCTACTAAACTTTATGGTTCTCATAGTTTAAAAGCTTGGGGCTACCGATTAGGGATGTTGAAGGGTGAATTCAATCATGAGGATACTGATTGGTCTAAGTTCACTGATGAAATGGCAGATTATTGTGCTAAGGATGTAGCTATTACTTCTACTTTGTTTGATCATCTATGTGAAGCTCAGTGCTCTGAAGAGGCTGTCAAGTTAGAACATGAATTTGCTTATGTTATTCAAAGACAAGTAGAGAATGGTTTTTCTTTTGATGTTAAAAAAGGACAAGATTTATATGTTAAGCTTCTTAAACAACAAGAACAAATCGGCACTAAGCTAAAGGAACGCTTTGGTAGTTGGTACAGGGACTTAGGAAGTTTTACTCCGAAGAAAGATAACAAAGCTAAAGGTTATACTGCTGGTCAAAGTTTTAATAAGGTAGAGAAGGTAGATTTTAATCCTAACAGCAGAGATCATATAAGTTACAAACTTCAGAAAGATTATGAATGGGTTCCAAAAGCTTTTACACCTAATGGTAAACCTAAAATTGATGAGACAGTTTTAAGGTCTCTCCCCTATCCAGGTTGTGATGAGTTATTTTATCACTTTCTCTTATCTAAAAGAATATCTCAATTGGCTGAAGGTGATAACGCTTGGTTGAAACTGGAGAGAGAAGGGAGAATCTTTGGTAATGTAAATACCAACGGAGCTGTTACTGGGAGGTGTACTCATTCTTTTCCTAATTTAGCTCAGGTTCCTGCTGTTTATAGTCCGTTTGGTAAAGAGTGTAGAGAATTATTCAAGGCATCCAAGGATAAAGTCTTGGTTGGGTGTGATGCTGACGGCTTAGAGCTTAGAGCCTTGGCAGGATATCTAAAAAAGTATGATGGTGGCAAGTATGCTACTGCTGCTGTTGAAGGAAATTCAAAAGATGGAACTGACATTCATTCTATTAATCAAAAGCTGGTGGGTTTAAAATCACGAGATACTGCCAAGACATTTTTCTACGCTTTTATATATGGAGCAGGAAATGAAAAGTTAGGTAATATTTTAGGAACTAATGTGCGTGGAGGTAAACAAGCTAGGATGAAATTATTAACAGGGGTTGATGGTTTACTTAAGTTAACTGAGGCTGTCAAGCAAGCTTACCGTAGGAGAGGACACCTTATAGGTTTGGATGGTAGAAGACTTCATGTCCGGTCAGAACATTCTGCCTTAAATACCTTGCTTCAGAGTGCAGGAGCTATCTTAATGAAAACATCTTTGATTCTCTTGGATAAAAGGCTACAATTAATAGGGCTAGAACCTGGAGATGACTATGAGTTTGTAGCTAACATCCATGATGAATTTCAAATCGAATGTAAGGAGAGGTATGCCAAAAAATTTATTGGACCGGAAGCGGAACAAGCGATTGCGAGAGCTGGAGACTACTATGAATTTGGATGCCCTCTTAGTGGAACGTCTAAAATTGGAAGAAATTGGGCTGAAACACATTAACACATTTAAGGAACTTGAAAAATTATGTTTAGGATTTCATAAGTTTTTACTTTCTAAAAATCCTTATGAGAGTAGAAAAAAAACAGGGTATGATGCGTATAGATATCAAGTAAGAATGTATATTTTAGGGTTATTAAGAAATTTTACTTGTGAACATTGTAATAAAACAGACTTAAAAAGATCTTTACATTTTCATCATATTAACCCTAAGACAAAACTATTTAGAATTTCTAGGATAGGCCAGCGTAATTTTATAGTAGGATTAAAAGAATCCTTGAAGTGTAAATATTTATGTGATGAATGTCATTACCAAGAACATTTAAAGATGGGAGATTACTATGGATACTTTGAGACTATTGATAGATGGAGACATACTTACATACAAAGTGTGTTGGGCAGTACAGACAGTGGTTCATTGGGATGATGGAATTTTAACAACAGCTACTAATGTAGATGAATTAAAAGTTCAAGCTGATGTTATGATCAATGAATGGAAGGAAAAGTTAGGAGCAGGAAAAGATTTTACTACTACTATCTGTTTTTCAGATAGAGCAAATAATTTTAGGCGAAAAATTTTTCCCGATTATAAATTGAACCGAAAAGATAGTAAGAAGCCTCTAGGATATAATCATCTGGAGACTTATCTTAAAGAAGCTTACACTACCAAGACTCAACCTATGTTGGAAGCTGATGATGTTTTGGGCATCCTTGCTACTGATGGAAAGTTTGACAAAAATATAATTATTTCTATTGACAAGGATATGCTTACGATTCCTTGTCAGTATTACAACATGGATTCAGAGGTCATTGAGGTAATTGATGAGAAGCTGGCAGATCATATGTTTTTCTTTCAAACTTTAACAGGAGATTCAGTAGATAATTACAAAGGGTGTCCAGGAATAGGACCAAAAAAAGCTACGGAACTTCTTCTAACTAAAGGGGTTAAGTGGCAAACCATTAAAGATGCTTACGAGAAAGCAGGACTAACTGAAGATCATGCTTTAACTCAAGCTAGAGTTGCTAGAATTTTACGAACTAGTGACTATAATTTTGGAAAGGAAGAGGTAGTTTTATGGAACCCCCTATAACAGACAACAATGACATTGATGCTTACAATTTAAATGATCAGTGGAAAGGTGGTAGTACTAGCATTAGACCTAAGTATTATGCCAAGTATAAGATAGACCCTTGGACTTTTATTATAGAAAATCAATTAGGTATGGATGTGGGTAGCGTGGTAAAATATGTGGTCAGGCACAAAGATAAAAATGGTGTAGAAGACCTGAACAAAGCCATTAAATGTTTAGAAATGATGAAGGAATATTATTATAATGAAAAAAGTTAAAGAGTTTCATAAGAAGATGGAGTTGGCTATTGACCAACCCTTTAGTAAAGAACTATTAGAGTTTAGGATGAAATTAATACTCGAAGAAGTAAAGGAATTAGCTGAAGTTGGTTTTCAATTAGAAGGGAACATAGATCAAGGGGAAACTTATGTATTACTACAGGATTTTCTGAAAGAAATATGTGATGTAGTGTATGTTCTTAAAGGAACTGCTGTTTCTTTTGGTATGGATTTTGATAAAGCATATGCCCTTGTTCATAAAGCTAACATGAGTAAGTATCCTTTTACTAAGTGTGAACATGGTAAGGTATTGAAAGGAAAAAATTATAAACCCCCTGTCTTAGAGGAATGTGTATGAATAAACCTTCTGTCAGAGCACAAGTTATTACGCGGAGAACTTATAATAGACCGTTAGATGACAAGGATGAAGCTTATGAAACTTGGGAACAAACTGTAGGCAGGGTTATAGATCATCAAAATTGGTTGTGGAATAGAGCTGCTGAAACTGAGTTTGGAATAGGTCCAGAATTAAAAGAACTAAGACAACTTCTGTTGGAACGTAAGGTCATGGTGTCAGGCAGGACTTTGTGGTTAGGTGGAACTGATGTAGCCAAGAAGAGAGAGGCTAGTCAGTTTAATTGTGCTCATTTAAAAGTGGAGACTATTCACGATGTTGTTGACTCTTTGTGGCTCTTGTTACAGGGGTGTGGAGTTGGGTTCACACCTGTTGTCGGAACATTATCAGGTTTTACCAAACCCATTGAAGAAATTGAAGTCATTAGGAGTAAACGTACTAAGAAGGGAGGACATGAAGGAAGCAGAGAATCTTTCGATAGCGATACAGGGATTTGGACTATTACAATTGGTGACTCGGCTGAAGCGTGGGCAAAAAGTATCGGCAAGTTGTTGGCTTTCAAAGGGAAAGCTACAAAGCTCGTGCTCGATCTCACTCAGCTCAGACCAGCAGGACTACGACTCAGTGGGTATGGATGGATTAGTTCAGGAGACGGACCCATCTCTAAAGCATACTCAGCTATCGTTCAAATTTTAAATAAACAATCAGGTCAACTCCTGTCTAAGATGGATATTCTAGATGTAATGAACTGGTTAGGAACTGTATTAAGCAGTAGGAGATCTGCTGAGATAGCTTTAGTGTATCACAACACTCCTGAGTGGGAGCAGTTTGCCAGAGCTAAGGATAACCTAGCAGATACTCCTCATCGTAGTCAATCCAATAATTCTATAGTCTTTTGGGAAGAACCTAATCATGAAGAACTCGAAGAAGTCTTTAAAATCATTAAAGAATCAGGTGGCTCAGAACCTGGAATTATCAATGGAAAGGAAGCTCGAAGACGCGCCCCTTGGTTCACCGGAGTCAACCCATGTGCAGAAATCTTACTTGGAAATAAAAGTTTCTGTAACTTGTCCGAAGTCGATCTATCCAAATTTAGAGAAGATTCTGGAGGATTGGAAAGAGCTATCTTCCTCATCGCTAGAGCGAACTATAGGCAAACCCTTGTTAATCTTGATGATGGAATTCTCCAAAGAACTTGGCACGAAAACAATGAGTACCTCCGGCTTTGTGGAGTGGGACTTACAGGCATCGCCAGCCGTGAAGACCTCGCTTATTACGACTATAAACGACTGAAAAATATAGCAGTACATGGAGCCTACTCTATGGCAGATGAGCTAGGAACTCAAAGACCTAAGAATGTTACTACAATTAAACCTAGTGGAACTCTCAGTAAAATTATGGATACTACTGAGGGGTGTCACAAACCGATAGGAAAATATATATTTAACAATGTAAACTTCTCTGTTAATGATCCTATTCTCCCAAGGTTGAGAGAGGCAGGGTATCATACTGTAACAAATCCTGTAGATGAACACAATGTTATCGTTACCTTCCCTGTTAAGTGGGAGAACATGAGATTCAGTAAAGATATTAATTCCAAGGAGGAACTTTATGTTAGTTACGAATCGGCTATTAGCCAGCTTGAGAGGTACAAGCTTCTTATGGATGCTTACGTTGAGCAGAACTGTTCGATTACAATTACTTATAAAACAGATGAGATCCCTGCTATCATCACTTGGCTCAAGTCTAACTGGTCTTCTTATGTTGGGGTTAGCTTTCTTCCCTTTGTTGATAATGAAGAAGTATACTCATACCTCCCACAAGAAGTAGTGTCTCAAAAAGTTTACGAGGAATATGTGGCACAACTTACCCCTGTAGATCTAGATGAGGTAAAAGGTACTCATGAAATTGAGGATGACGAGTGTTTACAAGGAGTTTGTCCAACAAAATAAAAAGTTTTTACAATTTGTAAAAGATTTTCGTACCTCTAGGAGACGTTTTGATTATGAGACAGTATAAAAATGATACTAGGTTGGTTATAAGTGATGGTTTGTTGAATACTTTGGATGTAATATTTCCAAATAAGCTTCCCTCGTTCCTTGTTAATGAGGCTGAAATAGCTCAATTGATAGGACAACAACAAGTTGTTACTTGGATTAAAGATAAGCAGGAAGAATTAAGAAATCAAAGTATTGAACATGAAGGACAAGTAACTATTAAAGGAGATTGATAAGGTGTTAGAATTATTAAATTTACTAATGTGTATGGGGAGTCCTCCCCCGCCCCCTCCTCCTCCTCCACCTCCTCCA
>Ga0208919_1001689_pt1 | contig 12349 bp, 26 predicted proteins | sample 4_EtaG_FD_184076 | JGI IMG/M metagenome (GOLD analysis project Ga0208919, IMG submission 184076) | Marine viral communities from the Subarctic Pacific Ocean - 4_ETSP_OMZ_AT15127 metaG (SPAdes) (version 3) | ecosystem: Environmental > Aquatic > Marine > Oceanic | place: Pacific Ocean | collected...
GTGCGTTATGGAAAAGACAAGCAACTCCAAAAGATGAGCTAGGTAAAAAATATCCACACTACACTGGTAACGTAACTTTAAATGGTGTTAAGAAAAATGCTTCGGCTTGGCTTAATACTGAAAAAGGTACTGATCCAGCAAAAGCTGGGCAACCTGACATATCAATTAAATTAAACGACCCAATTAAGAAAGATTAACATGGAAAGTAAAGACCCTCCTCACTACCAAAAAGCAATACAAACTTGCGATGCTATTATGAGTCAAATGACTCCAGAAGAAAACATCGGCTTTTTGAGAGGATCAGCAATGAAATATTTATCTAGGTTTGGTGCTAAGGGAGGGCAAACACTAGAGAAAGCAATTATGGATTTAGAAAAATCTAATTGGTTTAACCAAAAGTTAATTAATTATTTAAAGAGTCTTGCAACAGATGGCAATGACTTACGAAGCACTACAACAAATGTAACTAATTTATTTGAGGATAAGAAATGAAAATAAGAACTAATGGCAATGGTCATATCTACCTTAGCCAAATAAAAAAGGATGTGCTTGATTTTATAAAGCACTTTATTGAAACATATGACTATGCTCCAACCTATAAAGAGATTAGTGAAAAGTTTCATTTTACTAGAGCAAGAGCTGGTGCATTGATAGCAGAGTTTCGTAAATTAAATTTAATAAGTAAAAGTAACCAAGCTCATAGAAATATTGCCTTATCTAAAAAACAATTAAAATTAATACCAACACTTAAAGTTAATAAAAGTTATTCAACAATGGAGTTTAGAAAATGAGCAAAGTAATTAAAGAAAGTTTTTTTGAAGCTAACTTTAAAGTTGATGAAGAATTTGACAATGCAGAAATAGCTGCAAAATCAAATACTCCTAGCGATGATGCTAGGGTAACTGTCCTAGATATAAAGTTTGATAAATCTAGGATTAAACTTAACAAAGGAACAACTGAGGATGGCAAAGAGTAATAGTCTATTAAGAAGATATGAAAAGCTTAATAAACTTCACAGCGAAATTATGCAAAAGCCTAAAACAAATAGTAGGCAATGTAATAAATCTGTGTTGGCTTTTAAATCTTATATCAAAACTTATAGACAGATTGTTTGTGTTGAAAATGAAGACTCAAAATTCATTCATGCACAACCTTAATTACTGATTAACTTAAAAGTTGTAACAAACTGTAGGCTAGGAGTCTGCATATTATAAAGGAGAGAAAGATGGCATTGAGTAAATCAAAAACAGATTTTGAAATTACAATAGCAAAAGCTATTGGTAAAAAAATAAAATATTGTAGAGAAAATTATTATAGATCAGTTAAAGAAATAGTAGATGGTGAGTTTAGAGGTACTTACAAACCAGTTAAAATGCTTGTTACCCAATCAAGGTTAGCAAAGTTTCTAGGTGTAACATTTCAGCAGATTCAAAAATATGAGAAAGGTGGCAATGGTTGTAGCTTACCTAAGCTATTAATGATTGCAGCTTTTTTTAAAAAACCAATTACTTATTTTTTAGAAGATATAAATTTAGAAGAATTATTAGGGCAAGACACTTCTCCAAATAATAACCCAATAGCTCCCTCTGTAAAAGAGTATGGGATCAATATAAAAAGTAAGTGTCATTAAATGTGAAAACTATAAGAGCTTTGTAAAAGAACTCTTATATTATTTGTTGTGTGATTGGGGGGAGAGAGATCTCCCCCTTTTTTTTTATGTATTTTGTAATATGGAAACCTAAAGATAAATTCACTAGCTTTTCTAATTCTTTGTTTGCATTAGAAAAAGAAGCTAGGGAGTTTGCTAAAAAAAGTATTAAACGAAAAATAGAATGGGATGTAGTTCCCTATGATAAAGAGAACTACGATAAGTATTGGTATAAATAATTAACCCCAATTGTAATGTTTGTTTTGATAATCAATGTTCTGCACCTCATCGCCATTAGATTGAAATGGTTTAATGTAAGTGTCTTGGACAAAGTTAATATCCTTATCACCTAAAGCTCTAGCTAAATCTAAGGCATTGGTATATTTCTTAGTGTATGCCCAGTAAGTAGCTGTATAGTGCCTAAAGAAGTACGACTTTCTATCTATGGGTAGTTGTACCCTATTCTTAGCTAATACCCTATCCAGGTGGCTTATAATAGCTTCTATACATATATATTTAGCCTTGCTATTAAGAAACAAGCTATTTTGTTTGCTAGGCAAAGTATTAAGGTAGTAAGTTAATCTATCCTTAAGTGCAGTAGAAATGACCATAGTTCTGACACCATTGATAGTCTTAGTACCACCTAATTTTTTCTTAGCTTTAACTGCCTTATCAAATCTAATCATAGGTATATTGTTTTTAAACAATAAGCTTTTTCTATCTAAGGCTCTAACCTCACTTGGTCTAGCAGCAGTTTCAAGCATGACCATACACATAAGCTGTATCATTGGATTACTTATATCACCAACAATGTTAGCAACCTTGTCTAATGACCAATCATCAAAATCTATAGGTTTAGCTACCTTTTTAGAAGTTACTATAGTTTTTAGATAATCCTTATCTTTGCAAACATTTTTAGATAACTTATTAATATCTACCTGGTGCTGAATAATAAGACTAAGTGTGTTAAAAATTTTTCTAACAGTATCAGAGTTTATTTGTTTGTTTACAATTTTGTTTTTAAGAAAATCAACAAAACTAAAAACCTTATCTTTATCTATAAGTCTAATATCTACATTACCAAAGTAAGGCAGAATATGATTTAGGTAGAAGCTGCTATAGTTATCTATAGTAGATGTACCTATTTTGCTTTCTGCTCTTTTGTAATCTTGGTGCTGCATAAAACTTATATTAGCTTCACTAAGAAAAATTTGTGATGAAGATGTTTTATATATACCCACATCATTTACTTTTTCTTTAGCTAAAGTTTCTACAACTGATTTGCTTTTGTTAGAAATAAATTTAACTTTACCATCTAACCCAAAGTAAGAATATCTATAGATCCTCTTACCATTTTTTGTAATTGGTTTAATTTGTAGTTCCATTATATCGTTTATAAAAATTTATTTATTTTAAGAGTTTGTGAGTCAATTTGTAATAATATATTAACTGCACTTGGACTTAGATATTTTTCAGCTTCATCATAATCAATTTGAAACTGAATAGATGGATGACTATTTTCATCTTTCATAATTAAAACTTTTTCACAATCTTTTGAATTACACATTTGTACTATTTGTTTAAGACTATGAATAAAGTTTTCATGTAACTTTATTTTAGTGTTTGGCATTTTTCTCTCCTCTATTAGTTAAGTTATAACAATGTTATACTATACCTATAACAGTATTGCAAATAATCAATTGGTGTTTTTTTGCTTATATTTATTAGGTTTTTAAAAGCTTTTATTACAGGCATAAAAAAAAAGCCGAAAAGAATCTTGCGATTCAATTCGGCTATATGTTTATTTTGCTATACCAATAGCAATTGATTCTGTACCCACCCTTGCCCACTAGCTAAAGCTAGAACTATACCTACTAAATAAGTAAGTATTCCTATTCGGTAATTATTTATCTTCCTCTAATAATTTTTGCATTGCTTTTAATTCAGAAATATTTTTAGGTAAAGATTTGTTTAAAAACTCTATTTCTTTATCACCTGCTGCTACTCCCATAATACTTTTTCTGTATTCAGCGAAAGCTTTTGTAGCTTCTTTATTAAACTTATCTTTATCTTCCTCATTCATAGATTTAAAATTACTTTTTAAAAATTTACTTGCCATTATTTACCTCTTTTTACTTTTTGGTTTTTTAGCTGTCTTAGCAGCTCTTTTAAAATTAGCAGCAGTTGGAGCTCCTTTAGCACCAGGCTTTCTCATTCTTTCACCACTACCAGCTTTAATTCTTTTTCTTTTTGCATGAATATTTGCGTATAGACCTTTTCTTTTTGCCATTGTTATTTCCCTTTAGTTCTCATTGTTTGTTTGTGTGCTTGTGTAAATGACAGAGGGTTTTTAGCTCTGAGCATTAATCTTTTCATTTCGCTAATATGCTTCTTGGTATGACCATGTGCTTTTTTGTGTCTAGCAAGAGCAGTCTTTTGTCTAGCTGTTAGTGTTTTCATTGTTTGTTTTCCTATCGCATTTAAAATGTGCATGAGTTCCACCATAAAATGATAAGAAGCTCATATCGTTTGTGATTTCTTTTTTGCAGTACCTACAAATTCCTACATAGTGAACACTTGTATTTTTTTTCCAAGTTTTGTTAGCCACTTAGCAATTCCATTTTCTAAGTGCTTTATTAATTCTACTATTAGGATCTCTTGCAGTTTTTTTAGAAGTAAGTCTTTTCTTCATGCCTAACATTCTGGCACAAAAAGATTTTCTTCTGTTAGCTGCCTTACTACCTTTTTTTAATTTACTTGGTTTAGTAGTTACAGGTGCTTTTAAATTACCACCAGTAGCTCTATTGTAAGATGCTCTGCCTTTAGCATTAAGACCACCTGATTTAGACTTACCTGCTTTTCTTTGCCATGCTGGAGTTGCCATTATGCTTTAACCTTTGGTTTTGGGGGTGGAACTATTTGTTGTTCGTTACATACAAACTTAATAAAAATTTTATTTTTGTTTACTTCCTCATAGCCTATTTCTTCTAATTTAGAGATAGACTCATAGTTACCGGCTATCATACAAGAATAGCCATCAACAAATAAATCTGGATATTTGTAAGGTGGTAAACAAGTGTTTGCTACAGCAGAACACATTATTAAATTTAATACAAAATTCATTCATCATCTTTCTTAGTCAATTTGTGTACTTGATCTTCTAACTCTGTAATTTTTTTATTAGCTTGATCTAAGTCTTGTTGTGAGTGTTCTAATTTTTGTAAGCATCGTTTATTAGCAGAATCCTTAGACTTACCTGCATCTTGTAGCTCAGCTACTTCTTGCTTTAATATACGAACTTGCTCTTTGTATTCGTTAATCAAATCTAGGTTATCAGACATCTATTTTTTTTTAAAAGTAGAAACACCTTTAATACCAAGTATTGTACTGAAAGCTCCTACAACTAGAGCTTGATAGAACATCGGTAAGTTTGCAAACTTGTCAAAGAATATATCTATCTTTGCTTGTATATCTGGGTCATCACTAAATACTGACCAAGCCAAAAGCAAGAGTGGGATGCTGATTAACACAAGACAGAATTCGTCTTTCCAGTCCCCTTTATGTGAATCTATAACAGCTTTTTTAAATTCAACTTCACCATTAGCCATGCGTTCAGCTAACTTTAATTCTGCTACAGACTCTAATTCTTTTGTCTTTCTTCTGTTGGCAGCTATAGACATACCAGTCTTAATCATACCTGGAACTAGCTTAGCAGCTATATTAAACCACATAATAATCTCCTATACTCCTTTTGCTGATTGCATTTTTTTAGCAAGTTTATTTGCTCTATTAGGAGTCTGCTTTGCCCACAAACTGTCAAGCATCTGGAAACTAGCTTCACCATACTGTTCAGTATCTAAAGCTTTCCACATATTTTTAAACTTACTAACTCCACCCTCACCGATTTGGTAAACCATATTAATAATAACTTCTTTAGCAGTATTATTAATTGGTCTATCCCCTATCAATCTTTCTGCTGCACTTAATGTTGTTTGGAAATCTCTTTCAAATACAAGCTCACCCTCTTGTTTAGTATATTCAATACCATGTTCGTAATCGTCATCAGGTGTAATCTTATGACCATAAAAGATGGTATCGAATCCCTCACTACATTTATAAATTTTATTTACATAACCCTCACAGGCTTTTATTTCTTCTTTGACTTCTTCGTACATATACAATCCTCACAAGTACATACATCACCATCCCAATGATGTAGGTGAAACTCTGTGTTGCAATGACAATTACAACTGCAACTCTTACATTTTTTTTTGTGTGTTCTTTTTTTTGGTTTAGGAAAATCAAATGTTAATACATCGTTAAGCTTTTCACTAAGGCTATCTAGCCAACCAAAAAATGCTAATAAAATTTTATCTATCATTCTACAATCAATTTCTTAATTGAGAATGAGCCATCAATATTTTTTTCTAATTCTGCTTTTGTTTTGATACATCTGTATTCAACATTTGAGCCTGTATTACTACGCATTGCAACTCTCTTACCTTTAAGGCAAGTAGATAAATCTGTTTGTATTCTTGCTTCTTTTATTTCGTTATTGACAAGTAAAAGTAAAGCTATGACTATCTGTTCCATTAATGACTCCCATTAGCTCTAACTTTATCTTTTAGATTCTCTAAATTTTCTTTTATTTTTTCAATGTCTTTCATTGCATAATTAATATTGACATTGTTGTTTCTCATTGTTTCCATTTCTTTTTGAATATTTTCTACTTGTGATGCTATGTGTTCAAGCAACATAAATTGTTCTTGATCTACTGGTAACTGATTTGATTTTTTTAATAAATCAGCTTCAAATAATTCTCTACTTGTTTCCAGGCTACCTATACGATTTTCTAACTCAAAAAAACTAACAGTTGCTATTACTGCACCAGCTACAATAGCCATTAAATTTTTTGCTGGAAGTTGGATTCCAGTTTCAGATGACAGCTTTAAATTTTTCATTAATAATTAGTTGGGTTGCCAAATATTGCTAACAACACAAACAGTATTATTAGAACACCTGTAAAATAGTAATTCATAATTAGCTCCCTAGTCATTAGAATGATCTACCATTAAAATTTTTATACCTAGTTTTTTTTGTTTGGCAGTAGGTGATCGCCAAATTTTTCTTCTGTAAGGTTTTACATTTTTTCTAAATGTGTTTGTTTTTATGTCTAGCAATTGGACTTTGCCAGTAGGTGAAACAGTAATTAAATCAAATGGACATTGTGGATCACAAGCTTTTGCTACCCACAACCCTTGCCTACTTAGATTTACAATCTCTTGGTACTCTGCAATTGTGCCTTTGATATTTGTACTTAGCTTAGTAGGTTTACTATTAGGCTTATCAAGGAGCTTAGACTTACTAGACCGACTGCCCATAAAAGTTTATAAACATTTGTCACCTTAGTATCTAAGTGAGCTAAATGATTATCCTTTATTACTGAAATCTTGTTGTGTATTAATTTGATCTCACCTTGTAATTTTATAATCTGTTCAGAATTTTTTTGTGATTGTGTAGCCATTATTCTGTTTGTCCTGCACCAACTGTTACAGCTCTCAATAATGCTAGTGCTGTATTATAATCTTTCCAATCTTGTGTTAAATTTACAAAAGCTTGAATACCTTTGTCGCTTGTTAATGCTTTAGCAATAATTTCTGAATTTTTAGAAAAAGTTCTATCATTATACCAATTAACAAAACCATCTTTTATAGGTATTCCTCTTGCAACAAAATCAACTTTGTTTTTACTTGTTTGTTCTTTAAATAATAAATTACCTGCTGTTGATGATCCTACTTTACCACCTTGTGCAGTTGCTTTTAATATATCTGCAAAAGATTCTACTGCTTTTTTAACATCTGCTAATTTAACATTTGAGTCTGTTTGTTTAGCTAATTCAAACATCATTTGTGTTAAGTTAGCTTTTTGTTTAGGATCTTTCATTATAGCATCATGAAATATAACACCTTGACTTAAACCTTTATCTATATGTTTAGATTGTGATTTTATAAAAGCATTGTTGATATAACCAGTTACTACATTTTCCCAAGCACCAGCTACACCACTTTTGTTTAAAGATTTAGCCATAGCAGTTATATCTGATGGTACTGCTTTAGTTTCTAAAAACTTCCACATTGTACCAATTTTATTTACATCTTCTGCATTTTTAGCTTTTTCTAAACTTTTAAATAATTCTGTTACAGATCCTTTAGTAATTGGTTTTACATACTCATCATTATATTTGATGTATGCTTTTTGAGCTTTGACATAATCTTTGTTTGTACTCATAAGAGTATTTAAACTATCTGCCATAAATTTATATTTTTTAACTGCTACAAGATCAGAAGCTTTTACACCTTGATTGACTGTGCCATAAAAAATTTCTCTAACACCTCTGTAAACTTCATGCATCGCTTGACCATTGCCTTTAGTTTTTTGTAAATTTTTAGCAAATTGCAAAATAGTTTTTGCATCAGATGGTTCTAAATTTTTTGCTAAATTTTTCCATTGTATAACAAGGTTATCTACTTTTTGTGAGTCATAAAAAAACTTTTCAAGTTTACCACCACCTGCATTTAACCAAGCTGTACTTCTTTGTGATTGTAATGCAACAGCAGCTTTTTTTAATTGTGTGTAATATTCTTTATCAGAAACAAATCTTCTATTTGTAATTACAATACCATTTTGCTGACCCCATTTTTCAATAAGTCTTTTTAATTTTTCTGGTCGTTCAGTCCAAAATTTGTCCATAATTTTTTGACCAACTATTGTTGATTGAACTTGACCCTCAGCAGCTTTAACAGAACTAGAACCTGTAACTTCAGCACCAGATAATTGAAAATCTTTATCTATTTTTTTTACATCTTTTTCTATTTTTTTTGCTTTTTCTATAACTGATTTAGGTGGAAGCATATCTTTACTTAAAACAGCAAGATTACCTTTTTTAAGTGCATACAAGTCCATCATTATGTTAGTTCCAACACCAAAAGCAGTACCTGCTAATTCATTTGAATTGTTTGTAACTAATTGATCAGCAGCACCACTAGCAGCACCAGTACCTGTAAACAAAGCTTTTGCTTTAGTAGTTTTGCCTAAAATACCACCAGGTGCAGCATACTCACCTATAGTCATAGCATACTTACCTAAATCTGATTTACTTTTATAAGTTAAAAAATTATCTCTAATATATTCACCAGGTAAAAACTTATCAGCTTTTTCTACTGCAATTTGTACATCTGATTTCATTTCATTAGCTTCATCATTTGAAAAGCCAATAGCTTCAGCAGCTTTATCAAAAACAAATTCACTACCTGCATCCAATGCTTGTACTAAATAAAATGGTAAATCAATAACATAAGTTATACCTTTAGCAGCACCTACAGCTCCAGATACACTAACATCTTCTGCTGTTTGTAAACCAGTAAGATTACCCTCTGTTAAAATTTGTTCTTCTTGTTTATTTCCCTCACTTAATATTTTTTGTTCTTCTTGGTTTTTTAAATATTCTTCTTTGTCAAAATTTTTTAAATATTCAGATATAGCTGACATTTTTACAAACTCCCTTTTTTAGCATTATAGTAAGTTTCGTATATTTCTTCCCAATCAATACCTTTGTATTCATCAGTTAATAAGGCTTTTATAGTAGGTTCATCATAGCCATCTAAAGCATAACTTGTAATTAAATTTTCTATCATTTCGCCAGATGGTTTAACTTTACCTTTAATATAATTTAAGTACTCTTTTGTATATTCACCTTTATCATTAGTTGCAGATTTACCTTTAGTAGCTAAAAATTCTCTAGCATTACTAATTAATTTTTCTTGAATAATTATTTGGTTCTTAAGTTTTGCTCTAAATGTAGATGGAGTATCTTTATCACTTGGAATAGACTCTTGAATCCAACCAATCTCTTTTTCACCAGCAGCTACACCAGTAACAGATTTTCTGTAATCGTTAAAGTATTGTTGGTTAGTTTGTAGCCAAGTTGAATAACGATTTACATAACCTCTTTCTTCAGTAGTTAATGGTTTGTTTGTAATATTTGCTATTTTGTCTTTTTCTTTTAAAAATAAAAATTTTGCTCTACCATCCAAACTTAAAAATTCATCATCAAAAAGAAGCTCTTGTCTTTTAAGATTACTTAATAAATTTTCACCTTTAATAACTGTTTCAGCTAATTTAGTTTTGTTTGATTTTTGTGTTATATCATCTACATTTTTACCTGTTATGCTTTGTGAAACTATATCATAACCATTTGCTGTTAATTCAGTAGCTTTTGCTAGACCATCTTTTGTAGAAATATTTAATGTTTGTTTATCACCATCTGCATTTATAAATGTTGTAAACTTAGCAGCTTTAGGTGAAGCAAATTCATTTTTCTTTAAATACTCTAAAGGAAAAGCTTTAAACAATGCTTTATCTTCTTCTGGTACTTTATCAGCATATTCTTTTATTAATTTTCTTTTTTCTTCCTCTTGTTCCATAGCAGAAAACATAGATGCTGTTTTCATACCTTGAATTAAATTTGGTAGAGCTGCACCAGGATTTTGACCTGATAGTCCAGCAGTTAATAAACCAATACCACCTAAAACTTCTGGTGAGTATAATAAACCTTTAAAGGGTGATTCTGCCATTAGATTAGTCCTTGTTCTTTTAAGTAGTTATAATAAATATTACTTGCTGACATATTAGCATCATAACCAAATTGATTTGCATTAGTTGTCATGTTTAATGTTTTGGCTAATTTTTCTTTTGCTGTGTTGTATGTATTTAAAAAATCATTTGATATGCCAAGATTATTAGATGTATTAGAAAAATAATCATTGACCATTGAGTTTTCATTTGTTTCAATAGTTTTAAAATCATCAGGATTATCAAATGTAATTACATTATTATTTTGACCATCACCACCACCACCAGTTATATTATTTGAGTTATCAGGTAATGTGCTTTTATAATCAGTTTCGTTGAATAAATAATTGTATTCTGGTGAATTTTCTACAATAACTCCATTAGGATTCCAATTTAAACCAGTACCTAATTCATACTCTTTAATCATAGCAGTAGTCATGTAATTATTTCGTCTTTTTTTGTTAGCAGCATTTGCAAAAGGTGATGTAATTTCTAATAAAGCATTTAGAGTTAAACTTGGCGATATACTTGTAAGTCTTTCTAAAGTAGTTTTACCAGTTAAAGCATCATTAATATTTACACCTTGATCTACAAGATCAACTACATTTTGTGCAACGACTCTATCTTGTTGAGACTCTGTCATTGCTGTATTGTATTGATTGCTTTGTGTACCTTGAAAAGCATCTGTTGATCCACCACCAGATGATTGTTGTCCACTATCATTTTGACCAGCATCCATAGCACTAGATACATCTCCACCAGCTCTATTTTGACCTGGATCAGTAGAACCAAAACCATCAAAACTTAATAACCCAGATGCACCAATATTAGGCTCATTGTTTAATAGAGAGCCATGTAAATTAGCTTCTAACAATAAACCTTTTTCAGCATCTGTAATATATGCTAATTCTGTATCTGGACTATCTGGTGATGATTTCCAAAACTTAGGTGCAGTAACTTCTTCTGTTTTACCTAAATAATTTTTTACACCACCTTGAACTGCGTAATCTTTTTCCATTAAAATATAATTCCAAGAACACTAAGTATTAATAATAACATTATGTACTTTGAAGTTTTTCTATCTATATCAACCTCAATATCAAAAATTATTTTTTTTAATTTATCCATTATAGTAACCCTCCTAAAAATCCTAAACCACCACCTATCAATGCACCTGGCATACCAAATTTTGATCCAATTAATGCACCACCCATAGCAGTCGTTACAGGATTAGCTGATGTTTGTGTTGAGCCTGTTTGTACTGGAAAACCACTAGCAATTGGATTTACCAAACTACTATATTGTTGTAGTGAAGCAAAAGGTGCTAGGTTTTTTTGTCTTTCAATATTTTCTAATTGAGCTCCAGTTTGTACTAAACTAGGTGTAGCACTAGCAATACCTAATTGTCTTTGTCGTTCTCTTTCATAAGAATCAAATGCCATTGGCAATGCAGCATCTGTTATACCTTGTATTATTTGTTGTTGATTCATTGATGATCCTGGTGTTCTACCAGCACCACTAAATTCTGTGTTAATTGCAGTTGCTATATCTGATCCAGCACCTTGTAGTAAAGGTGATAAAAATGGATTAAGATATTTACCAGATAATGTATCTGAAAGCTGTTGTTGTGCAGCAGTACCCATTAATTCTTGTCCTGCAAGTCCTGTAATTGTTTGCTGAGATGGAGCTACATAGCCTGATGCTTGTACTCCTTGACCATATAAATTTCCAGCTTCTGATATAATTTGATTTAAAGCTGGTCTTGCAGGTTCGTATGGATTTACAGTTTGTATCTGTTGTCCACCACCACTATTTCCACCACCAAATGACATTAATCATTCTCCTTTTTATTTAATTGTTTTTCTAAAACTACATGAGTTCTTTTGTAATCTAAGTTTTGCATTATTTTATCCCAACCTGGTCTTGCAAAAAGTTCCATAGAACTACAGTTATTATCTATTGCAAACTTTTCTAGCTCACTTACTAAGTGCTGCCACTTTTGTCTGTGCCTACCTGTAACAATAAATATATTGCAAGATCGTTTAAGTTTTCTTTGTATTATTTCTGTAA
>Ga0208919_1001690_pt1 | contig 12348 bp, 11 predicted proteins | sample 4_EtaG_FD_184076 | JGI IMG/M metagenome (GOLD analysis project Ga0208919, IMG submission 184076) | Marine viral communities from the Subarctic Pacific Ocean - 4_ETSP_OMZ_AT15127 metaG (SPAdes) (version 3) | ecosystem: Environmental > Aquatic > Marine > Oceanic | place: Pacific Ocean | collected...
ATGAATAAGAATGAATATAAAAATTATGTAATGAATGGTAATCTTATTTCCAATATGAATCAGGGAATATTTGGTACACCTATTTATTTAAAATCAGCCACGGTTCAGACTCTTATTAAGCCTATGACAAATCTTGATAATCCAATGTATTACCATCCAAACCAACAGAATACATTTATTGCTAATAATACATTACCTCAATCTAATTATGCAAATCCACGGAGAATGAAGAATGGCTGACATTAATCAACTAGAACTTCTTCAAGAAAGAATTGGAAGAGAACCTGTTATGCCAGATGCTCTAGATAGATATCGTGCATTAAAGATGCTTGAGAAAAAACCTATTAGAAAGAAAGGTGGAGGACAGCCAGACGTAACTGATGAGGTAAAAGAGATAGCTTCTAAGGGTAGGTATGGAGATACCATGCTAATGCATGTTAATCCTAAAGAAGTACGTGGATTAGATTCACTAGGTAAGATGACTTATAATCCTGAAACTGGTTTACCAGAGGCATGGTTATGGGCTTTACCTTTAGCTGGTGCTGCTATTGGAGGTATAGGAGCTGCTGCTACAGGACATGATTGGAAAAAGGGTGCTCTTATGGGAGGTGCTCTTGGTCTGGGTGGAATGGGTCTTGCTGGCCCTGCTGCATCTGGTCTTGCCGGGATAGGTGGTATTGGAAGTGCTGGTGCCTTACCGGGACTCTGGAGTGGTTTAGGACCAATTGGTCAAGGCATGGTAACTGGTGGAGCTATGGGAGGTATAAGTGGCCTCTTTGGAAAAAGTGAAAGTCCATTACGAGATATATTAGTTGGTGCTGCTATGGGTGGAGTAGGTGGAGCATTGTTTGGAGGAGGAACAGGAGCAAGTAGTACTAGTGGAGGTGGAACAGGGGGAGCATTATCAGTAGAACCACCTAGTGGAACATTCGTTCCAGTAACATCTCCGGGAGCACCCCCTCCAGTAATTAGAAGTAGTGCTTTTAGTAGAGCAGCAGCAGATTTAAATCCACAAGCTGCTTTATCTCCTAGTTCTGTAAGACCCGTTAGTTTAGCTAAACCTTCTTATATAGCTCAACATGGCACTGGTACTTTTGGTGCTCCATATGCCCCTAGTGGTCAAGCCTATGTAAGACCTCCTATTGATCTTAAGACTGATCTTTCTGCTGCTGCTAAAGGTACGTCTAAGGCTACTGCTTCTGATGCTGCTGCTCCTAAAGCTGCTGCTGATACTACTCCTAAAGTTGATACTGCTGATAAGAATTGGTTTGGTGGTTTAAAAGATTGGTGGAAGGATAGAGAATGGTATGAGAAAGCTGGTCTTGGATTAGGAGCTGGAGTGTTAGCTCAACAATTATTAAAAGGAAGTGGTGAGCAACAAGAATTAGAAAAGCCTAAACCAATACAACCATTTGAAAAAGGAGATCCTAAAACTCCATTAAAGCCTATTTCACCATTGACTGAAGAACAAATTCGTACAGCATATACAGGTCCGTCTGGAACTGGAATAGATACATGGTTCCAGCCAGCCAAGGAAGGTGGGCTTACTAAATTAGCTGCTGGTGGAGTATTTGAAGGACGAGTGCAAGGTAAAGGAGATGGCATGGCAGATCAGGTAGCTTTTAATGTAAGACCTCAAACTCCAGCAGATATTCCAAATACTCCTGATGTGGCTTTACTTAGTTCAGATGAATATGTAGTACCTGCTGATGTAGTCTCTATGCTTGGTAATGGTAGTAGTACTGCTGGTGCTAAATCATTGGATAAGTTTAATCAACTAATGAGAAGAAAAGCTCATGGTACAAATAAACAACAGACAGAAATTAATGCAGAAAAGGAGCTTTCAAGTTTAGCCTAGATGATTGTATATAAAGCAGAACCTCAATACATAGATGTTTTATGGCCTTATGTTAGTCCTCTTTTAGATAAAGCTATTGGACGTACAATAGGAGAAATTAGTTTAGAAGATATAAAAAAATGGTTAAAAGAACAGAAGCAGCAGCTTTGGGTTATAGTGGACGAAAACGAGAGAGAAATTATTGGAGCATTTACAACTGAGATTTATATCTATCCAAACCAAAAGCATTTGAGAGGACATTTATGGGGAACGAAGAAGAATACATTAAAGAAATGGATGGATAGTTGGAGTGAACCTGTTGAAAAGTTTTGTAAGGAAAATGGTATAAGTCATATAGAAACTGCTGGACGAGATGGTTGGACAAGAGCTTTACAAAATAAAGGATATAAAAAGTACTATACTGTTTTAGTAAAGGAATTAAAAAATGATTGATACAAGAGAATATATTTCAAATTTAGACATACCTGAAAAGGTTACATTGTTCAAGAAATTGTACAATGAACTTGCAGGATATGGAATGGATGGAGATACGGAGCTTGCTCATGTAAATACATTTGAAGCATCTCTTCTCAAATCTCTTGGTGGATCAGGAACTATAAATGAAGTTACTGGTTTGAAAGAATATAAAGGTGGTGGAGGTTCTCCTCCTCCTGCTCCTCCAGCACAACAATCAGTTACCCAAACATCTGAGTTTCCAACAGAACTAAAACCATTTATTAAAGATGTTCTAACTGAAGGACAGACTGAATTTCAACGTGAGCAAGCAGAAGGATTCCAAACTTTTCCCGGTCCACAGCTTGCCCAATTTACTCCTGAACAACAGGCAGCTTTTGCAGCAGGTAGAGAACAATTTACAGGACTTGCCGGAACACCACTAGGACAGGCAGCTACATATTATCAACCTGCCTTGGCAGCTACTGCTCTTGGGACTGCTGAAATAGGACCAGAAGATATTCAACGGAGGATGGACCCGTTCCTTCAGAACGTAGTAGATATTGCAAAGAGAGAAGCTCGTTCAGATGAAGATATAGCAAGGCAGCAAAGAGCAGCACAAGCTGTAGCAGGACAAGGATTCCTTGGAGGGACTCGTCCAGCTTTTGTAGAAGCTCAGGCTGAACAGGATCTTGCAGAACGGCTAGGTGATATACAGGCACGAGGATTGTCTGCATCCTTTCAGCAAGCACAACAAGCTGCTGAACAGCAACGTGCAAGAGAAATGGCAGGGGGCAGACAGTTTGGTGCATTAGGTGATGCAACAGGAGCAAGAGCACGAGGAGATATAGCAGGTCTGGCTGGTATAGGTGAAACTCAACAGCAAAGAAGTCAACAGGCTTTGGATATAGCTCAACGTGAGTTTGAAGAGGAAAGAGCATTCCCACAAGCTGCTTTGCAAAGGTATGCTTCATTGATTCGTGGTTTCCCATTACAGGCTACACAGCAACAATTTTCTACACAAACTATTCCTACTCCATCATTTGCTCAGACATTGGCTGGTGGAATACAAACTGGTCTTGGTACATATGGTATGTTCGGTGGGTTTAGAAATAAAGGTGGCTTAGTTAGTCTACGAGGTGGTGGTCTTCCCGGTGCTCAGTATACCAAGGGAGATGTTGGTGGGGCTGCTTCAGCTCCTATGCCAATGCATAGTCAGTTCCCCGGTGCAGACCAAGAAAATATTGCTCTTGAAATGCTAAGACGGCGTGGAGCAGCCATACGACAAGCTACTGTGCCACAAGTACCACAAGTATCTATGCCTATAGGAGATCCACGATTGAATAATAGAGTAGGTACAGCTTTAACTGGTAGTGAAGGTGGGTTGATGTCTATTGTTAAGAGACAAGAAGGTGATTCACTTACACTAGGTCGAGGGGAATTAAGAAAACGACAGGAAGAACTAGAAAACATTCGTAAAGGAGTGGAGACAAAACTTGGTGCATGGACTCCAGAGCAGATAGCAGCAGAACGAGAAGCATGGTATGCAGAACGAGAACGAAAAGATGCAGAACGAGATGCAATTCGTGAGCAACAAAAACAACAATCATTTTGGGCTGGTCTAGCTGCAAGTGGTGCTGGTACATTGGCTGCTGATCCACGTAAAGGTGTTTGGGGTGCCGTAGGAGAAGGTTTCCAAGCTGGTCTACCAACATGGATGGAAGGAATGTCAGAGTATGCTAAAGCAGAGGAAAGAGCTTTTGAACGTGGAGAAGACAGAGAAGCTCAAGAAAGAAGTGAAGAGATAGAATCTCGTAGTATTGAACTTGATAGAGAGTTACAAAAACTTCAATTAGCTAGAGCATCAGCTACAGAGGCAAGAGAAATTCTATCATTGGATGCACAGATAGAAAACAATATACTTACTAGACAAAGACTAGACTTAGCCATGCATCCTAGTCAAAGACCAGCAGTTGATAGAAGACCTCTTGAAGCTTTAGCTGGAAGATTACTTTATCCCGGTCAGCATTGGGAAAATATTGCACAGTATGAAACTGCCATAGCATCTGTAGTAGACGAAGCAAAAAGAAGGTTGGAGAAAGAATATGAAGGTGTACCAGTATCTTTAGGAGGAGCAGCAGAGGAAGAAAGATTATTTGAGATTATACAAGAAATAATAAATACAGGGGGTACACCAGAAAGTACTAGTGTTCAACGACGAACTGAGCAAGATACTATTAATGCACAAGATGCTATGAATACATGGGCTGGATAACAAATGGCACTAACAGCTAGAACTCGTGAGTTTCATAAAATACGAGAAGAGTTGGATGAACTTGCTGCTTCTCCTGAAGGATTAGCACCAGAGGATATTACTCCTTTTCTTCAGAAAAAAGGTGTTGATCCTGAAGAATATAAAACTGCATGGAAAGAATTTCAAGCAGCAGATTATCAGGCAGATAGACCGGGATTTGCATTAACACGACTAGCTGGTCGAGCTATTGGAGAATCTGTTGAAGGTGTAGTTGATATTGGTTCTGCTCTTCTTCCTAAAGGAATAACTGATGGTATTGAACAGATATCAAGTTCTGTTGGTAGTAGACTATCAGAAGGTACAAAAAAGAAAGTATCAGAAATATTTGATCCTTATCATGGGGATGGTTGGGTTGAACCTATAGTCGGAGAACTTGCAAGTTTTATGGTTCCATATTTAGGTATTGCAAAAGGATATAAATATGCTAAAGCAGGTTTAGGTATGACAGATAAAATACAGAAAGTTGCTAGAGTAAAAAGAGTTACACCGGGAATGAAAGGATGGGCAAAAAAAGAGAGGCGTAAAAGAAGAGCTAAAGGATTAGCAAGAGAAATGCTAACTGGAGCTGGAGCATTTACTATTGTTCAAGGACCAGAAGAAGATATACTAACTCAACTGATTGAAGATCATCCTGAAGCAACAGAATTGTTTGAAGGACTAGCTGTTAATCCTGATGATCCTGAATTACTGCAACAGCTTGAATCATTTCGTAATAATGTCCTGATATCACTTCCGACTATACCATTATATTATGGTGGTCTTCCTATTGCTGCACGATTAGCAAAGAAGTCTCGTACAATGAAGAAGGCTAAAATTAATGTACAGCAAACTAAGCTTAGTAAATTACATCAATGGGCCAGACGAAATATGACATCTCGTTATGGAATAGATGATGCAATGCTTCAAATGGGTATACGTAGAATGCATGCAGGAAATAAAGCTGTATCAGAAGCTGATGGTATAGCACAAGACTTAATGAGAACTGTTAAAGAAGAAGCAAAAGCAATTGGAGTTACTCCTAAATCAGTAGAAGATGCCATGAATTTAGCATTAGAAGGTAATCAAGGTTCAATAGAGGCACTTAGTACTCAAGGTTTTACTAAAACTACAGAATTATTAGGTCGAATGAGAAATATAATTGATGACTTATCTCAAAATATTAGTGATGATTTAGTTACAGGAGATTTAAGAGCTACGATTGATGCTAATAAAGGAATGTATATTAATAGAGCTTATAGAATATTTGATGATCCTTCTTTTACAGGTTGGGATAAAGTACCACAAGCAGATAAGGAAGGAGCTTTAGCTTATTTAAGAAGATTTGGAGTAGCTGACGACGAAGCCGAAATGTATTTAAAAGAGATGTTAGAAAAATTTGGATCTGAAAACGATTTTAGAAGTGGAATGAAGTACTTAGCTGAAATGAGTCAGAAATCAAATAAACCATTTTTAGGAAGAGATAAAATTCCTCCAGAAATACGAGCACTTATGGGAGAAATTAAAGATCCTTATAAGAACTTTGCTCGAACATATGAGAAATTATCTATAGCAAAAGCTGAAGCAGATTTTATGAAAGATGTATCTAAACATCTTATACATAATAAATTAGCTGTAGAAGGTGTAAGACCTAGAGCAAGAATATCTCAAGGTGCAGAATGGGTTCTTCCTGAAGGTGCCCCCAATGAAGGATTAATTAATTTAACTAAGGTTAGTAAGGACAGACTTGGTAGAATTATTGGAAAAGGTAATGTAGAAACAGGGCAAGGACAGAATCCCTTAAAGAATCTTTTTGTTGATAAAAACTATGCAATATTTTTAGACGAAGGTATAGAAGCTTTGGCTCCTACTGGTCCAGTATGGAAAGCATTTTTAGCAGCAAAAGCTGGTACTCAAACGGCCAAGACTGTTCTTTCTCCTGCCACCCATGCTCGTAATGTTATGGGTAATATGGTTCTTATGATTGCCAATGGATATAATCCTATTAGTAAAACTAAACAAGGTAATCCACTTGGTCTTACATTGAAACGACTAAGAGGTTTAAGTAATGAAGAATTTGGAAAACGAATAGGTCGTCTACAGGAACTTGGTATAATAGACAGTAGTGTTAAAGCACAAACAGTTAAGAAAATAGCTAGTGAAGCATTTAATTTTGAACCTGCTGGTGTTATGTCAAAGCTTGCTGAAAGTAAGCCGGGAAAAGTATTAAAGAAAACTTTTGAAACATATCAAGCAGAAGACGATATATTTAAAGTCTTACATTTTGAAAAAACTTTTAATCATTTAAAAGGATTAGGATTAAAAAGAAACGGTGTAGCTTTAAGTGATGAAACTTTAGAAAAAATGGCAGCATCTAGAACAAGAGATCTTATGCCTAACTATGCTCTTGTACCTAAATCTGTTAAATGGTTAAGACGTTCTCCTTTAAGTGATTTTGCTGCATGGCCCGCCGAAGTTACACGAGTATCCAAGAATCTTATGAGATATGCATTCGATGATGTTACAGGAAAAACTGTACAAAGATTAAAAGCTAATGGAGTAGAAGTAAGTAAAGAAGCGGCTGCTTCTATAAGAAAGCAAGGTTATAAAAGAACAGCAGGTTTAACAGCAGCAGCTATGGCTGGTGATATAGGACAAAACTATTCTATGAATATTATGGGACTAGGGCAGGAAGATGTCTATAATATAAATAGATTATCTCCTGCATGGTCACAAGATACAGCAAAGATATTTTTAAGTCCTATTAATGAAGATAGGAATGGACATGTAGGAGTGGACTTTATAAATTTAGGACCAATAGATCCCTTCTCTTATCTAAAAGCTCCAGCAAGAATGCTTGTATCTCACTTAGCATCTGGAACAGATTTACAAGAACCTGATTATTGGAAAATAGGACTTGCTAATTATGATAATATTGTAGGGCCATTTCTTGGTGCTTCTATGGCAAGTGAAGCACTAATGAAAATAGCTACTGGAACTACCCCGGCTGGTCAAAAAGAAGCTTCTGAAGATTTCGGAGGGTTTGTTTATAAGATGGGAACAGAAGTTGCTGAGGCTTTTAAACCCGGTGTTTATCGTTTACTAGAAAAACAAGCCCAGTATCATTTAAGAAAACGAGAAGAACAAGGGGCTATGTCTGAATATGGATATACAATGCCTAAAACAGAATATACAGGATTGGGTCCACTCTTACGTACATTTGGAATTAGAAGGCAACGACTAGATATATCTGCCGGGATGAGAAGAGAATTACTTCCTGTAATTAAAAATATAGATAATGCTAGTGCTGAGTTTACAGCAAAAATATCTGATCCCAAAGGATTATCTCCAGAGCAAGTTATGAAAGCTTACAAAGATACACTACAAGATAGATTAACTAATTTTCAAGATCTAAAAAGTATAACAGAAACTTATGATAGTTTATTAAAGGATGCTAATCTAAGACATACAAAAAAGAAAAGTAGAGAAGATGCTATTCATAAAGGTATTACAAAAAATGAAGCATTAGAACTACATGCTAATCTTTTTCCTTATATGGATCTTGCTAGGTCAGATTATTTCTTGCCTTTTTATCCAAGTAAAAGAGCAGGTATAATTGCACAACAATATTCTGGTGCTGAAATGCCTTGGGATCAAATTACAAAGTTGGGAAGTTATTTAACAGGTAAAAAAATATCAGATTAGGAGTTGAATATGCAGGACATGACTATGATTTGGAATGCCATACTTACAATGGCAGTAGGTGGGTTTCTCTGGTGGATACGTACTACCAGTGCATCCATTACAAAGATACGTGAAGATAACTTGGAAAATAGGGAGCATGTTGCTCTGACCTATGCAACCAAGCAGGACGTTAAGGATGACCTACACCAGATTATGGGAAGGTTTGATCGGTTGGAAGATAAGATAGATGACTATATGAGGAGTACTATCCATGACAAGTAGGAGTGATATTTCTAAGCAGCTAGAACTAGATTGGTATAAAAGTCAAGAAAAAATTTCAGATGCTAAGAAGGCAAGAGAGGCAAAAAAGGAGGCAGAAAAGATTTTAAAAGAAAAGAAAAAGAAGCTTCGTATGAAATTAAAGGGTTCTCCCGGTCCCGGTATGGATTTTCCTACTTCTAATTATAGGAAGGGTGGTAAGATAATGGTTGGATATAAAGCAGGAGGTAAAGTCTAGTGACTTGGGAATTTTTTTCCGTACAAGAATTAAGATGTAAAGGAACAAACGAAATAAACATGGACGAAAAGTTCATGCAAAAATTAGAAGCACTACGTAAAGAATTAAATCAACCAATGATTATCACATCAGGTTATAGACACATAGGATATAACCAAGTTATAGGAGGATCAAGAAATTCTCCTCACCTTTATGGTAAAGCTGTAGATGTTTTATGTTATGGAAAAAAAGCATACAGTATAATCAGACTAGGAATTAAACATGGCTTTACTGGAATTGGTGTAAAGCAACATGGCCCTCATGAAAATAGATTTATTCATTTAGATACTATGCCAAATGGTGAGAACCCTCGTCCATTTGTATGGAGTTACAAATAATAATAAGGAGAAATAAATGGATTGGATGGACTTTGTTAGAACCTCTTGGCCCATTATGCTTGCACTTATTTCTCTTATTATTGTACTGGCAAAGATGCATTCTGATATAGAAGTAATGAAGGAGAAGATCAGAACTCTTTTTGAGTTATGGAATAAAATTAATGGTAGATCTAATTAAAACTTGTAAGAATATCTTATATATATTTCTGTCTCATCACCATTATACTTCAAGGATGAAGTATATAAATTAGCAAACCATAGCTGACAACCAGAAATAATAAATAGACAAGATATTAAAGTAATAATAGTTTTCATACACTTCTCCTAATTAAATTTACATTTACTAATAAGTTCACTAATTCTTTCTTTACCTAGAATTTGAAAAGCTTCTATTATAGCTGCTTCCAATCCTTCTCTTGATACGTCTGTATCTTTATCACTCTTTGCTCCTCGTATTCTGGACAGTAATTCTAATGCTTTAATAGCACTATTAGTGTGTCCGTTTGCTTTGGCAAAAGTATATTGATTTTCTATTTCATCTATAACATCAATATTGGTTACTAATTCAAGTTCAAGATCAGCTATTCTTTCTGTAATCTCAGTATTCTTTAACATCCTATAGCCCTGATTATATGCAGATCGTGCAGAATAGCCAGCAGCTTTAGCAGCTTCTGTTGCATTACGATGCAATACATAGGCTTGTGCAAATCTTTCTTGTTTATCTGTAAGCATTACTTTAAGTTGTTTCTTTGTATTCCCTTGGACTTCTCAAAGCTTCTCATACCACCCAGACCAAGTAAAGATAAAGTTAAGGTCATCAATCCTTCTGTTGGTATAACAGGTATAGGCAAGGCAGGTGCCCATATAGTCATAGCCCATGCACATACAGGCTGAAATACAAACTGCCATCCAAGACCAAAGGCACATATCCACATGATGGCTGGTCGAGCACCAGCTACAAAGATGGAGGCATGTCTTGCCTGTTCTTTATTAACAGCTATCTGTCCCAGATTAGCTTGTTGTACTTGTGTTTTTAACTCATGGTCAAGCTTGGCACGTAGATCTTTATCCTCTACGAACTTGTCCAGAACATTGTCTACTACTCCTACTACAGCTTCTGCAATTCCAAATAAAGCCATGTTATCCTCCTATTGAAAATAAAGTTCTGATAGAAAAAATCCAAATACAAAACTAGCAACTAGTAATGTAAAGATATATTCCCAATCAATACGTTTAAATTGTTTAATCCCTATATAAAATATGTGTCTTAAATACACCACTGGACACAAACCTGCTTATAACTTCTTCAAAAGTTGCATAAACATTTATCCTTTTTTTATGTTTATCATGCCATACTTTATTTAATATATCAATCCACCAATCAGGATCTTTCACAGTTACGTGAAGATTCACCCCATTGTCAAATGTTTTTAATGCCTCATAACAGGCTATATTCAGGAAGACTGCCTTGTTAGCATAGCCCATTATATTATCTATGATCCATTCTATATCTTGTGTGGGAAGGTGTTCCATTACATCTACGGCAATCACCATATCATAGGTTCCCTCTGGAATCTTTGAGAACTTTTCAACACCGGGATCAAAGCATGTAAGCTCTTTGATATTCCAGAACTTATGTATGGGCTTGCTTGTTATGTCCTCATTAAGTTCATGTGCTTCTTGATATAGTTGTCCTTTACCACAACCATAATCAAGAAGAGACTTACACTTATTATCCTTTATGATCGACTTGATATAATGAATATACTTGGAGGTGCTCCTGCCGGGGAAGATGGAAGGATCTTTATGAAGATGTTTATATTCTTCTATCAGGGCATAGTATTCTTCAGAAGGTTCAGTCATCGAAGACATCTGTAAAGTTTGGAATCTTCAGTTCATCCAGATGTAATTTCCATAGAGCACTCACCAACGTATGATCTCCATAGACTTCAAGGATAAGATTCATGGTTGCATCATTGAACACTCTCTCACAATCCTGTGCCATAGCAAGTAGCTCACCAGTTGTCCAGAAGTTTTCTCCACGTACATTCACCTGTAGGTACTTTGGTTTTGGTTCTTCATCTTCTGCACCAGTTGTTTCCTTCTTCTGTTCAGATGTAGGTTCATTCTCCATAGAAGAATCAAAGCCGAATAGATGGAACTTTCTAAAGCCCATTGTGTGCATGATGCCAAGTATCCTCATGGCTGCACATGTACCACCTGTAATTAAAGTAGCTCCTTCAGGTATACCCAAGTCCTCCATGACAGAGATCTTCTGATCTTTTATCTCTGTCTCCCTATCACTTGCCTTCCTGAGTGATTCGGTAAAGGCATGCCAGCCATAGATATTGGCTTTGTTTTCAATAAGATACTTGGTTACGGAGGGATCGGTCATGGAAGCTACAAAGAACTTGGTACTGGGATCAATTGTTTTAAATAGATCTTTACGTATAACACCATGAGTGCTCTCACCTTCAATTGATCGTGGATCTAACACCACACAAGCCCAAGGTTTGATACCATTCTCCAATAGCTTTGGATAAGAATGCTTCACACAAATGACCTTGGCTTCTGGTTTCTCTTTTATTAGTTCCTTTACCTTGTCATAATCAGTAGAGTGACCACCAGAAACAACAATAATCTCACCATCATTAGGTCTGCACTTACCAAAGAATTTATCTTTATCTATGAGAGACATGTTTGCTTTAATGTTAGCTTGTATATATTCCTTGTCCACACAATCTCTTGGGTGTACGACAATGGGCACATTCAACAACTCATCTGGTAAGTTAGGAACTATTCGTTCATCATATATAATACAGTAGTGAGTTACTCCACCGTTCTTTACAGGATCAGAAGATGGTAAAGCAATCCTCTTTAATCCTTCCAATGTTTGGATAAGTATATTAGTGCCATGAAATTTCTTGGGTGGTTGCTTCTTCTCTGAATCTTCAGTGAAAAAATTATCAACCATCTTAACACGAGAGCCAGATAATTTATTATAATCGTTTTGTGTAGTAATAATACTATTACCACCACCAATCAAAGCAAAGTCGGGACTCTCTTCTTCCAGAACATCTCTGGTATTTCCCTTGACAAGTTTAAAGTTGAAGGTCTTGTTCTGATCCTTCTTCATCTTGTCTTTAAACTCAGTCAGTCTCTTCTCAACAGCTTTGATATTAACATGTGG
>Ga0208919_1001695_pt1 | contig 12320 bp, 18 predicted proteins | sample 4_EtaG_FD_184076 | JGI IMG/M metagenome (GOLD analysis project Ga0208919, IMG submission 184076) | Marine viral communities from the Subarctic Pacific Ocean - 4_ETSP_OMZ_AT15127 metaG (SPAdes) (version 3) | ecosystem: Environmental > Aquatic > Marine > Oceanic | place: Pacific Ocean | collected...
CGGGGCCAAAAAATCAGAAGGCGAACCTAAATACTGATTAGAGGAGGTCATGGTGCCCGTACTGTTTTTACGGAACTCCGTGAGCTGGACGTTTTTTAAAATCAGCTCCTCTGCATTTTTTATAAAGTTATCCAGATTACTAGTAAACGTAGTTTCGTCGTTTTCAGTGTAATTCTGGATAGCCGTTTTTAAGCTGGAATAAGTGAAACTCATGTTGTTGTAACCGTCAGTTGTCCCGTCTGGCCTACGCCAATCACAGGCACATAGTCTGTTTCAACCGTTGGGATACCAAGAGGCACCGTCAGGGCTTCCGGTTTATCCGGTCTAGGGTTTTTTAGGGCTTGTGCCTCGGCCAAAGTACGTCGAACACGTAATTGCGGTTGCTTTTCTTCCCACTCATCAGGACCAACTAACGCACCCGTCCACTCACGCTTCATGTCGTTTAAACGGTAGGCGACACCGGAGCGATCTGAAATGCCTAGAGCATTTTTTCCTACCGCATATTTAGCCATTAAATCCTCCCGTAGCTTAGACCCGGCGTAATGCTAAATGACGCTTTATCTCGGTCCTCCGTCATAGCACGAGTAAATTCTTCCTCGTACATCGCTTTTAAGAGCGTCACGCGTTCTGGTGCCCGTTTTATAGACAAGTAATACGCTAATCCAGCGGCAAAACAGGGGTAAAAACGGAACGGTACACCCATCGTATTCGTGTAATCATCGGCATCGTCAATACGAACCAATCGATCAAACTTTACAATGTCCGTGCTTTTATCTGGCACCGGCCACACTTTAAGAACCGGCGTAATTTGTCGATCCAAGAAAAACTGGGAAGGTCGCCCCGTTTGAGATTTTTTCGGAATATTCAAGAACTCATCGCGACTTAACCGCCCAATGCCGTAATCCGTTTCGTCTCGTGTCACCACAGCAGACAACAAATCCACCGTATTTCGGACACTAGAGAAGTCCACTGCCGCCGATAGCGTAGTCGTTGCTCCACTAGTGCCTCCCGTTAACGTTTCTCCACTGGTAAACGTCCCGGTAGGAATAGTGATCGCCATAGAAGTGGCCGAAGGCAAACTAGTGATCGACGCAGTAGCCGCACTACTAGAACCCGTGATCGTTTCTGCTACAGAAAAACTACCCGAAGCGCCCACCGTCATAGTGAGAGTGCCCCCAGGATAATTACCAATATCCGCAGCCAAAGTGATCGACGTTTCTTCAATCGTCCATTGATTTAAACCCCGGTTTGCCCAATCCGCCAGCATGAGGTTTATTGAACGTCGTGCCGTTTTCAAATCGTATCCAGTACGAACCTCTAACCCACAACGTTCAAACGCCTCTTCGACGTATTCGACTACATCGGGTTCAAAATTAGTTGAACCAGAAGTTGCCATTTATCTTCTTTTTCGCCCCTGTGGTGCGCCCATACCTAAGTTTACAGCGCAAGAATGCACCTTCCCCCCGCCCATATAGCTTCGAGGTTTATGTATCGCGCCACCACCCATAGCGTATTTTACCTTCAAGCCCTTTTTTTTGGCTTCCCGCTTTGCGGCGGCTTTACCCTTCGCGCTATACGCAAAGTGCTTTTTCCCCACCTGTGGCATCAGTACCCCCTAAGACAAGAAAATAGTTAGTTGATTACTGCTTCCAGTAAATGCACTTATATAAACGCCCTCGGTAGCTAAAACCCCATCCCCCGGTATATTCAAATGATGAATTCCCGTAGGAAATGTTTGGGTCAATATCGTGGCACCACCAGAACCTCCGTTCTTAAACGTAAAAGCTCCGGCGGCGTCTGCATATATCACTACCTGTCGAACACGAGAACGAGCCGGACCAACAATAGCCGCAGTCGTTCCCTGTGCCCAGTTATAGGCCGTTACATCAGAACCAGCCATAAACTACCCCCTTTATGCGTCAGCAAATGGAGTAACGACCGTACCCGAAGCAAGCACCGTGCCGCTTACAACGTATTTTGCACTAGCGGCTGCGTAACACGTGATAACGGACCCAACGATTCCGCCTTTCGTTGTACCATTCAACGTAATGACATCGTTAGAACCGCCGGACATAAAGGTTTTGCCCGCCGCGTCACTTTTACCTAAATACAAACCGCCAACGAACTTATCGGTTCCGTCAGTCAAAATGTCCATATCGGTAGCTGCCGTTATCACTAAAAAGGTGAAAGTCGCACCAAGATTATTGAGTTGTCCGGGGTCAGTAGGATCACCCGGCGTAGTGGTGACAATCGAGGGTAATGTGAATTTACCATCGGCGTCATTAGTTAGTAGCAGTTTTCCTGCGTGTGACGCCACTGTGAGTGTGGTGTCCGCTGTGAGGCTAACAACGCTAGTTGAACCAGCACTGATGAACCCACCTAAAGATCGAACGGGACCGGAAAAAGTAGTCTGTGCCACTTAAATACCTCCTTACGAAAGGGTTGGCCCTAGAGTCTTCGTAAGCGTCCGCTGGGTCGGTCGCTAGGGCTGTTTTCCCAGAAACAAAAATATAACGGAAAAAGAAAAGGGCAGCAATGCCGCCCTTTCCTGTGCTTCGCTTCGATGGAAGCTCCGTTGGCTTATGCAGCCCCCGCAGTACCAAAGACGCAACGCCAATCTGACACACCAAAAGCGTATCTCTCACGAGCTTTGAAACGCATGTTGCCCGTATCGAAATCACCTTCCATAGCCGTTTTAACCGGCGTACGGTTGAACAGCTTGAAGCCGTTCGGTGCGTCCGTCTTGACAAAATAGGCATCCGTATCCGTGAGAAAGTGGTTAACCACTGCCCCATCGGGAACCATACCCATTGATTTGACTGCGTTCGTGTCATTGTCCGCAGTGCCAGGACGAAGATTAGAGTTAAGAACACGCTCTGCAATGAATTGCAGTTCTTTTGGTATGATTAACTTCATACCGCGAACCGCAACCTTGAGGCCGCGTTCATCCGTCATGCCAGCAATATCGATCAGCATTTGCTCCAGTGCGGTTTCATTAAGATCCGCAGCGGTGGAAAGCTGATTACGTTGATTACCACTCAGAGAGGGATGTGCTGAAGAACAAAGCGCCGCACCGTCACCAATCGGTGAACTGGTAGAAAACGCATTATTCAGGATCGTAGCACCCCGAATCTGCTTGGTTTGCGACATGGATCGTGCCAACGCTTTTGTATAGCGTGAGGCCAATCGATCATACAAATTGTCTTCGATAGCTTCCTCAGTAATGCTGAAAGCAAGAGCGATGGTTTCCATCGTATAACGTGCAGTGTAGGTTTCCTGCGCGTCATCAAATGAAATCGCACTACCTTCGGCTTTAACCGGCGCAGTGCCGAAACCAGAAAGCATTACTTCCTCTTCAAACGCTCGGTCTGAAGATTCTGTATCGAAAATTTCCTCGAATTCACGATCATAACGATCATATTCAAGCCCAAACAAGGCATTAAGGCCGGGTTCAAGCTCTTTCGCGAGTTGTGCGCGAGTAATAGGCATTGCTTATCCCCTTACTTAAATGCCAGTCGTAGTGGCAGTAGTTTGTGAATCGAAACGAGCATTCGGCGAGTTATAGTGAGCATTCAAACGCACCACAAGCGGTATACCCGCAGCCGAAAAATCAGAGTTAGCATCGTCATCGACGATACCTACGATTTTCAGACCAAGGGTTGCTGTGGTAGCAATCGAAGACACACTTAGTGCCGAAGATGACTGTCCCGTGTTTGTCGAACCTGAACGAGCCGAAGTCCCCAGAGTCGCATTAGCAAAGATGGCTGTTACAGCCGTAGCTCTGTCAGTAATGCTGGCGTCTGTCGCAACTTGATAAAGTTGCATTGGATTGTCCGCTACAAGAGCCTTCACCGGAAAGTTCGTATCAACGCTAACGCTGTTCGATCCCGGCCAATAGTTCTTGAAAGTGGTTTTCTTGGTTCCTGAGTCAACAAATTCAACGCCAATTAATACTCCCAACGCTGCCGTTGTTCCACCAGCGGTATCAGCAGCTTGGTCAATGACCCCTGCTGCTAGTGGGACGACGAGTTCGCCGTGATAAATGACGTTAGTATTGTCCGAAGCAATTTCATATTGAGTGACACCCGTAGAATTTGCTGCACTACCAACCAATCCAATAGGACGAAGACCGTAGGCAGTTTCTTGATTTGCCATAGTTTCTCCCTAGCCGTTTAAAACAAAGTGACTATTAATCACTTTTTTGACGGCTACCAAAAGTTACACGTGATTGGCGTTCGGGTTTCCCGATCACCATAGTTGAGTGTGCGTTTTCTCGCAGCAGATCGTGATCCACAGCTTCTTGAAGATCCGCATTTCGTTGTTCGAAATACGCGGTCCTCTCCGCCACTGTTTCGACAGGGATTCGTGCGAGAAGTAATCCACCAACACCAAAAACACCCTCGTATTTTCCTGATTCCATAACCGGAGATTCGAAATCCGGGTATTCATCCTTGCGGACTAGTTCATAACCTTCGCGTAGACGTGCGGAAACATTTTGTGCGTCGTCAAACCCACGTGTTTCTGCTCGTATCCAGCGATGCTTATAACCGTCCGGCGCGGGAGGTGCATCCAATTTTGATGGGGGTTGCCAAGGTCGACGGGCCTGCCCCGCCTCTCTGGTAGTGTTTGCGCGAGAGGTACGAACAGTTCCAGTGCTTGTCTCTTCCGTTAAAGAGTCTTTTTCTGCCATGTTCCTATTCCTTCACGTATTTTGCATATTCTTCAAGCGGCACACCCAATTTTTTAGCGATAGTCACTTGGCTCGGAGTGAGTCGAACCTTTCTACGCCCAGTACTGGCACTGCGACTCACACCAGCAACCGTCTGAGCGGGTCGGTTACTTTGAGTCGATTTAACTTCTTCAAACTTTTGCGGAAACGCATCACGTATCCGTTTATCCAGTTCATCATAATAATCATCGGTTTGCGGGTCAAACCCTTCGGTTTCAACAAGGCGCTTATGTATGCCGAAAGCCGCGAAAGTACGTTCTTCTTCGTTCTCTGCCCCAAACCATTTATTTCGCTCGGCCCATTCTTCGGCCTTCGGATCAGGAGCTTCGGGGGCAACAGGAGCGGCCTGTGGAACGGGCTGTTGTTGCTGTACCGGCGGCGGAGCGGCTTCCGCCTGCTCTGATTGCCGCTTTTTAGTGGCTTTCGCTTGATGATAACGATCCGCAGCTACCGCTAATTGTGCAATCTTTTGCTGCGCGGCAACCATCGCTTCCGTGTCCCCCACGTCTGTTGCACGTTTTAGCTCATCCTGTACCTGTTTCTGCTCCGCAGATACACGACCGCCATACTCACTTAAATAGCTTTCATCTAAGGTCTGTAGCCGACCTTTTATCTGGTTCGATTCATTTTGAACCGCCTGGGCATAGCGAGTAGCTTCGTCACGTTCCCGTTCCGTATCTTTTATTCGCTTGGTCAGTTGGTTAATGCGGCGTTGAACCTTTTCACTATATTCGTCGTGCTCATCCGGTGCCGTCGATGCGGGTTCGGGTGCAGTGTCCTCAACGGGAGAGGCTTCTTGTTCTGCCGCCCCGTTCTCTAAAACTACATCTTGCGCTTCTTCCGCCGTCTCAAAAGGAACTTGATTGTCTTCTGCTTGGTGCGCGGGTAGGTCTGTCTCAGCCATTTTTAATCCCGTTAAATGTGAATAATATCGTTCGGATCAAGAATCGTACCTAAAATCTCATCGTCATTTAAGATACGCACCTCACTACCAAAAGCGGCGTTGTCTTCTTCGTTCAACTTTAACCGTGAACCAGAGTACCGGGCAAAAACCACCCATTGCTTTTCGTGGCACCAAGGGCCTTCCGGAAACCGTTGTTCGTCTTTATACGCTTGTGCGCCCATTTTTAAAACATAGCCAACGACCGTTTGAATCTGCGTGTCGTCTATAGATTTGTCTGGGATAAATATACCGGCCTTTGTAACAGGTGGTGGACGGTACGGTAAAATTAAAATGCGCCAGCCGGTAGGTTGGGGTAAACGGTCTATTAACGACGCGTTTATTAGCGAGGGATCTAAAACTCTTTCCTCTTCCTCAACGTAACAATCTTCCAAAGTATTTGAGTCTTTCGACACTTCAGCCATCCAAGCTCTCCTGTCTTTCCAGCATGTCGGAAAGTTCTTGGTTAATGTGGTGTATTGCGTCCAATTCGCCCATCAGATGTTGGTACTGTTCCATGCTATTTACGCCTTTATTAGCTAAAACATCAAGAACAAGGCTACGGCGTTCACGTAAAACACCTTGTACAAACTGAACCACATCGATCTCATCCATTGGAAACGCATCCTACCTTTTTATATAAAATCTTACTAGGTCTTATACGTCTTTCTCGGCCATTTTTAAGGCGCTCTGCCGCGTCTCATCGTTTCGTCGTAACCAGCCACGGCCAAAGGTATCAAACGTTTTTAAGTCTCGATAAAAGTTCTCTCGTTTTACCGCAATCGTATTTACTACATTAGTATGATTGGCTTGACCACATACCTTGGCTACGGTTTGGGACCCGATAATACCGTCATCGTCTACGTTTACCGCTTGCTGTAACGCTTTACTCGCACGACTGATACCGGCGTTAACCGCCCAATCAAATACGCAAAAATCAATGCCCGAAGGCAAATCATCCCCCCGTATTCGATCCCAATAATTCTCCTTATAAATAGCGCGAACGTCTTCTAGCGGCATTTCTTTCATTTCTTTTTCAGTAACCTCGCGGCCAAGAAAATCCTCATAGACACGTTGCGTAACGCCATAATTAGTTCTACCCCCCGGATCATCCGGATGATTCACGTAACCGCCTTCGTGTTTTAACAAGCGATCTAAGCTGGACGAAAAGTTATCTTTCATCGTCTTCTTCTCCTTCTAGTTCCCGGTAATACGCAACGATGCTAAGTACTTGTCGTAAATACCGTTTTATTTCAGCCATGTTGGTCGATAAATTTTCGTATCCCTTCGTCGTCAAGGAATACCACGCTGTTACAGGGGCTTCCCCCTGCTTTAGGTCTTCTAAATATTCTTCCATAGTCGTCGGCGTCAATATCTTCCACTCCACAGGAACGCCTACAATTTCAGCCGGAAGCGGTGGGTGATACATCGGTGCGGGTTTTTCAATCGTCACAACTTCAATTGGCTTTACTTCAGGTGGTTCAAAACGTGAACCCCCTAGAAGAGAACAGGCATTAATTAAAAAAAGTAAAACTAAAAATATCAGGTTTTTCATCTTTTAATTTTCTCGCTATCCTCTAAATCCTCCCATGCAAAAAAATTTGCAGCGTCTTTTTGCTGTATATGTCGAAGGTTTTCCAAAAAATCCAAATCTTCCGAAATTATACCATCGATGCTGTCAAACCCTTTTTCAACAGCGACCATCACACGTAGGCCGCCGTTAAACACTTCTAATTTATTAAAGTTTTTATTAAATCGAACCAAAATAGGGTGCTTTATCTCTTGTTCCATTAAAGAATAAAATCGTGGTTTTTTTCGCATAGTAGGTGCTGTTTTTGTAGCGACATCTGATCCGAACAAAAGCGTATTTAACGCAATTGGCTCAATCTTTAGACCATAGTTTTCTTTAACTTTTAAATGGTTCTTCAAAACACAGCCGTTAAGAAGGATCAGCAGTATCGGCAGGAGTATCTTTTTCATCAAACTGGTTTGGGTCCGTTATATCCCGTAAATCTTGAAGCACGCGTGACGTACCACGGTTTACCATTCTTTCTAAAAGTCCCGGTTTCGCCATCGACAGCATATTTAAATCGTGTCGGGCAAACTTACCTCGCAGCTCAGTCACTTCTTTTTGTGCTTCCGTGTTAGCTTCGCTTAACTCGCGAATCTTGGCCTGCGTTTGTTGCTCCCGCGCCAACTGTTCTTCCATTTGCGCGTTTTGATCCGCTATGGTGTTTTCTAAAAGCAGTTGATTATCCATCGATTGTTGTAGTTGAACGGCCAGGGCTTCTTTTTCAGCTTGGGCTTTGTCGTAGTACAGTTTAAATGCGCCTCCCGTAAGGAGTAGCGCCACACCTAAACCAGCACTAATTTGCCACATTAGATTCCCTCAAGGTAAACACGTTCAAAGGTTCGCTTTTGCCTTTCACACTGATGGCATCCACATAACGAACCCAATCTGGCTCTATAGCGGCGGTATTTTCTCCAATCAGTATCCAATCGTCGTAATTGCGCGTTTGCCCTTCGAGGCGACTTGCCGTATTGACTGCATCTCCGAGAACCGAGTAATCAAATCGCGCCTCGCTCCCCATGTTGCCTACCACGCAAGGGCCTGTATTAATGCCGACGCCCACATGCAAATTGGGAAGCCCTTCGGCGTCCAATTGCGCGTTTAAATCGTCCAATAAATCCAACATATCTTTTGCAGCTAACATCGCTCTTTGTGCATGGTCTGCACAGTCCAAAGGAGCGCCCCAAAACGCCATAATGCAGTCGCCCATAAACTTATCGACCGTCCCACCATGCTTTAAAACACAATCCGTCAGTTGCGTGAGCAACCTATTGATTAGTTCCACTAATTTTTGCGGATCTTCCTGTAATTTTTCAGATATTGGGGTGAATCCTACAATATCGCAGAACAAAAAGGTCATTGTTTTTGTTTCGCCGCCTAAACGGAGCAAAGTAGGATCGTTTTCAAGCTGTTTGACCAAATCAGGGGACACATAGGTCCCAAATTGTCCTCGAATCTGCAATTTAAGGCGATATTCCGTCACCATGCGCTTGGCAATACCCGTCGCACCCACACTCAAAAGGGTTAAAACTGGAAAAGCCGCGTCAATAAGAAAATTAAGCCGCGTATACGCCAAAACAGACGCTCCAGCGGTTAAAGAAGACAGAAATAAGACGCTAAACGACACCCAAGGCACCGGAAAACGCTGTGACAGCACGGCAACCAAAAGCCCCAGCACAAGAAGAGTCAATAATTCCGCAAAAAGCGCCCAATCAGGACGAACCGGGGCCGTTCCTTGAAGCAACGTTTCAAAAAGAGCGCCCTGTATACGGTGCGGATACATCAAACCTTTTGGAGTAGGCACTAAAGGGGTAATTCCAGCCGCCGTAACACCGATAAGAACTATGCGACCTTCCACATTCGTTGGAATGGTCGTGTTCCAGTTCACCCAGACACGTCCCACGTTGTCGGTTTGAACGGTTTCAAAGCTAGGTACGCGCACAGCTTGAATGCCCGCTTCCCCGGCTTTTACTTGATAGCTGGGATCGCCCGCCAACCCCCTTAAAACATCCAAACCCAAGGCCGGATACAGGGCATCTTTGACACGCACCAGCATAGGAATTCTACGAACTAACCCATCTACTTCCGGCGCGGAATTAACTACGCCCGTTCCTGCTGCATTTTCCTGCAACAAAGCCACGTTAGGTAAAATTCCAGGGTATTCCAGCGCATTTTCAAGCACCGGACCTATGGTAGCTACACCAATATGCCACCCTTCTGTGCGGGTCGTGTCCGTAGTAGCTGCCGCTGACAAAAAAGTAGGTATTCGCTGCATACTTTGGGCAAACGCATCGTCGCCAGAAAACCGATCCGGTTCTGGAAACAAAACGCTATATACGACCGCAGCCGCCCCTTGTTCCAAAAGCATGTCGTTAAGCGCAGCTAAATCCTGTCTAGGCCACGGCCATTGGCCCTTTTCTTCTAACGCTTTTTCGTCAATTTCATATACTGCTAGATACTGGCTTTCGACGGATTCCCCTAAAGAAAAAAGCGCGTCGAACGCTTTAAGCCGCAAAGTTTCCACGGGCCACGGGTCAAACACTCGAAGTAAAACAAAAACCGCTAAAACGCTTAAAGCATGTTTCACGTGAAACATTAATCCTGTTGTGTAATAGAAATTGTCTTGTTGCAATTACTCGTGCAATTAAACGTGGCACTGTACGACTTGTTGGTCGCACCCTTCTGTACCACAGTGACATCGTAATCACTGGTATAAAACCGCATTAGCGACGTATGCGCTCCGTTGCCTTGTTGCGTCAGTGTCACTTCGCCGTCATCACCGCCGCTATACCAAAAAATGTCGGCATCTTTGTTACCGGAGCCTTTCTGTATCAATCGTGTTGATGCGTTATCTGATTTGTAATTATAAACATAGGCATTGTGATCGCCGGTTCCTTCTTGCGTGATCCAGATATCTGAATCATCGGCAAACGAAATAATCTTTCCGTACTGGCTTTCTCCGTCTTGCTCGATCTTGTACACGTTGTCATCCCCGGAACCTAGAATCCACGCCTGGTGGTCATTCCCTGTTTGAATGATGGTCGAGGTGTTATCGTCTTCATCCATGTCGATGACTGAATAATTGCTGTTGCCGTTTACTGTGGTAATCCATGATTGGCCGTCGTGGTTAGACCAAACGGACTGCACGTACGCCTGGTTAGAATCGCCTGTCACGTTCACCGTTATAGTCGCATTGTCACAGGTATGGTTCTGAACCAACGTATTATCAAAACTTCCAAGGCCACAATAGATGCCTGTGGTATTACTGGTTCCCACTTGTTTTGTCGTAATAGTCGCTCCGGTCCCTTGAGCCTTTAGCGTAATGAGGTTATCCCCTGCAAAACTATGGAGACTGATAAATAAGAATGGAATTATCGCCCACACCATTCACCTCCACATCTAGGATCGTTTCTACACTGTTAATCCGCAGCGATGTTGACTTGTACTTATCAATGGCGATGTCAAACGTATTCGTTCCTTGGTGTACAAAGAACAGGTGCTCTCCTTCAATAAACGTGTACGTCTGAAGTTGTGGATCAAACCCCGGCAAAATGCCTGCAATCTCAATGCCGTCCAGTTCATTAACCGTTTCGGTTTTCTTTTTCGAACTGGTTTCCATGACCGCCAACAAGTCCACCAGGAAATCAAACGACAACAGATCAATGTCCAACCGCGTAATCTCTTCCTCCTCTTCCAGAAAATCTTTATCTAAATCGGGTGCGTCCTCAAAGAAGTCCCGGTCTATATCGGAACTCGTTTCGCCCTGCTGCTCTGCCTCGGCTTCCACGATGGCGGGAGGCTTATTGACAATGAGCATGTTGTCGATCAAATCCAAACTGATATTTCCCAGCACTACTGCCTTGGTGGGGCGCGACTCAAACGTACTCACCATCGTTGCTTGGAACGGTTGGTCTAAAATCTCTGTACCAGACCAGGTGGTTACTGAGATAGACCCAGATGAATTGCCACTCGCATCTGGTAACAAAATCACCAAGCTACGCCCTAGCTCATCTACCGTTGTCGTGAAATCCGTTCCTCTGATACCTATCGTGGCGCTGGGCGTCTTAATAAAAATGTTTTCTTTCTTGATTCCAGACAGTCGACCCGTAATAAAACGCGCCGTTCCGGAAGCCATATTAAGAGCCAGTTTTGATTTATTGGGATCTGGATCGTAGACAAAATCATCGATCACAAGCTTCGAATGCTCCGTTAGACGTACAACAGAAGAATCCAAAAACTCAATAGCAATCCGGCCATTACCAGTGCGTACATCGTCCATCGAAAAAATATCGAGAGCCATCTCTGCAAGCACTTTGTCCGTCGAACCCTGCCGAATAACTTCCCCATTGCCGCGCAGTTCGGAGATAGAACCTACGTCAACTGCGTTAGCCCAACTCGCTAGGATTAACAGCCAGAAGCGCATTGGTCGATATTAATACTACTGCCTGATCCCCCGCTGGATTGCAGTAATAAATTCGCCACATTACTACTTACCGTATCCGTTTGATCGATATCGATATTCATGTTGGAACCCGTATAGGTCATGGCTATCGTATGCTCCTTTCCTGACTGCGTTACATCGATGTCGTTACTAGCTCCAGTGACGGTAGCCGTCAGGTTTTTCTTGTCTCCAGCTTGCGTGATCGTCACCTCGTTGGAGTTTCCGGTTAACGTGCCGGTAATGTTGGAATCCGCTGATCCCGCCTGTGTCGTATCGACATCACTACTGTTTCCTGCAATGGTCCAATTGTTCACACAACCGACCACATTACATTTCACATTGACATTGTTAGATGTTCCATCAATATCAAAATCTTGATTACCCGTGGTAGCTGTCGCTGCGTCACCTTGCGTGAATACCAAAACATTACTTGCACCCGCTGCGTCATAATCGAAATCTGACCCAGCTACGTCGCCCGTACCACCTACCGTAAAGGTCGCGGTATTCGAATCACCGGTAGCTTTATAGGTCCAACTACTGCTGCCCGCTTGTAAAATACTTGCCGCAATAATGTTGCTATCGCCGATCTGATCCAGATCAACCGTCATGCTTGCACCACTTATTTCGGCTCTCGCTTGTG
>Ga0208919_1001696_pt1 | contig 12318 bp, 6 predicted proteins | sample 4_EtaG_FD_184076 | JGI IMG/M metagenome (GOLD analysis project Ga0208919, IMG submission 184076) | Marine viral communities from the Subarctic Pacific Ocean - 4_ETSP_OMZ_AT15127 metaG (SPAdes) (version 3) | ecosystem: Environmental > Aquatic > Marine > Oceanic | place: Pacific Ocean | collected...
GGTACAGTCTAATATTAAATGTGGTAACTCATCAGTAGAACTAGTTGCAGTAAGCGTACTATTATTATAAGTTAAAGTCGATTCAGATGTTACCGTACCATCACCATCATCTGTAATTAACTGATTAGCTGAACCAGTGAATACACCAGTCATAGTGGTTATGTTAGGTTGAGTAGCTTGTGTTGTAGCTGTATTAGGAGCTAAACCTGCGATTGTGGCTACAGTTTCCGCTTCGCCTTGTAAATCACCTATGAATGCCGCGGCTGTTACGCCTCCTGTGCTTAGCATCCCACTATTAGGATTGTAAGTTAATCCTGTGTCAGATTCCGCGCCTTGTGTTCCGGTGGCACCATCTACAAATATTGGGTATACAGTTTCATTTGCAGTGTTGTTAGCAGATACCGTAATATTCGTTGCTTCAGTAGCCGTGTCAGCATTACCCGTTAAGTTACCAATTATTGCGCCTGCGAAAGTTGATGATAAGTCGTCACTAATAGTAAGAGCTGTTGCCAAAGAGTTTAAAGAACTACCAGAAGCGCCTGCGTTAGCGGTTTTAAATATAATATCTCCACCTGCTCCAGTACCTTTACCTTGACCTCCGTGTATAGTTAAAGAACCACCCGCTATATTATTGGTTGTTCCTGCTGTAGTAGATCCAGCTCCAATAGATATGTCAGTTCCTGCGGCGTTATGAGAGGTAGCTACAGGTACGACTACGGGTCCATCAATGGTTAATATATCATCTAAAAGTATATTATTTCCAGACGCGGGTTCTAGCTTTATTTGTCCAGCAGAATCTAAAGTTATATCACCGTCAGCTGCTAACTCTATATGACCATCGGTTCCACTACCTCCGCCACTATTTGTTGTTTCTATTGTTAAAGCTCCGTTTGCGCCTGTTCTTATTTCTGCGTAATCACTAGCGTTAGCAGCACTTCGCATGTATATATCTGCAAAACTAGAGTCATCTGGTAGAGTAGTCTTCAAGCCGTATCCTGAATCAGGACCAGTTTGTACGATCGCTGAATAACAAATCGCTTGAGATATTAGCGGATCTGCATCAACCGTGTCAATAGTTGAACTTACGCCGGTTAAATATACGAAAGAATCACCAGCATTGCTGCCAGCATCATCATCCATATTAATGTCTAATCCCGTAACTATGATGGTTTGGCCAGAAGCCGCGTTAGCTGATTTATTGTAATTGATTTCAGCTAAACTCGTGGTGTGAGTTGTGCCAATAGCATCATCAACATCTATTTCTAAAGCGTGACCTGTTGTTAAGCTATTACAATCTATAAACAAACCGCTAGCAGTAGTATTTGAATCTGCTTCAATACTCAATGTACTGCCATTAAAAGTGAGGTTAGCCTCAGCGTTCATAGCGTCAGTACCAGTAGCTGTAACAACTCTATTATTACTTCCGTTGGCCATAAAATCTGACACGTCTACTGATATTGCGTCAGCGGCTACATCTATACCAGTACCAGCACCAATATCAAGAGTTACACCCCCGGTAGTACCACCACCGGTTAAACCATCACCAGCGGTAACACCTGTAATAGTTCCTGCGTTAGCCGTTGCTCCGTCCGCCACGTTGATCATGCTTCTTACATCAGCCATGGTAATCTCCTCTATTATACCAGCCCCTATTGAGTTTCTACCTAATATTCTAGGAGCTCCAGTAACATTTTGAATTTTAGCATATGTTACTTGATCATCAGCAATGTGTGCTGTATCAATTGCTCCTGCTGCTATTTCATCACTATCTACTGCATTATTTGCAAGATGTTCATTATCAATACTAGCTGCTACATAGTGCTCCGAGTCTATAGAATCATTTGCGATATTATCTCCGTCAATAGCGTCATTACCAATATTAGCGTGAGGCAAAACACCAGTCACATCAGTAGCTAAGTTAATTGCATTTCTTGTAATCTCCTGTCCTGATATAGTGATATACTCTGGCGTACCTGCTAAAGTAACATTAGTAGAGTTGTCTGTGCCAGAAGCATCTACACCCAATGTTGTTCTAGCTGCCGCAGCGTTAGCGTCATCTACTAATGAAGCCCCAAATGTACTTATAGTAGTGCTAGCTGGTAGTGACAGCGTTTTAATATCTGCATCTACTTCTGAATCCATTAGTGCGCCGGCCGCCGTGACGTTTGCTGTGTCTGTTACATCTGCTGAGGCTTCAATACCATCGAGCTTGTCAAACATTTCATCTGACATAACACCCCAGTTATCTGTATCTGCCAACGGTAAGCTAGCGTTGTTACCGTTATTAGATGTTACTGTTAAAGAAGTGCCATTTGCCACAAAGCCTAAGTCTGTACCAGTTGCATAACCTAATCCTATTACAAAATCGTATATTTGATCACCCGTTGCTAAAGCAGTACCATCATTACTTACTGCCGCTGTCTTTGCAGATACTGTTCTAGCTGCTGATCCATCAAAAGTTGTACCGGTATTTAACTGTACTGTTGCGTCATCAAAAGTTAGAGCGTTTGTGGTGGTGCCAATAGTAGTAGATGTAAACGCGTTGCTACCAAATATCTCAGAAGATAGTTTTCTTCTCTGTGTTCCATTATCTAGTACAACAAACTCATCTTCAGCTGTTGTCCAGCTCTCAGTCATGTCTGTCAGCTCAGATAAGTCCACGTTTATAGTAGGTGTAGCACCTTCACCAGTATTGTTTTGTAAATCAATTAAACTTCCAGCTGTTAAGCTAGCGACATAATCACCAGTGGTATGCGTTGAAAGAGTTATAAGATTATTTAAAGATGCAGCACCAGTTCCACCGTTAGCCACAGGCAACGTACCTGTAACTTCACTAGTCAAATCAATTGAACCAGAAGGACTAGAAGATTTAACAACCTTATTACTAGAGTCTAATCCAAGGTTCTTACCAGAGGCAATCGTACCGTCTGGTATACTTTCCATATAGATATCATTACGAAACCTAGATACAAAGTCCCATATATGTTCACCTATCCATTTAATCATTTGATAATCTTCTTGACAATAACGCGACCGTTCCAAACAATGCGTACCATATACATTCCTGGAGGCCATAGGGACGCGTCTATCGCGTTCGTATTTGTTTTAGATACTATGATACGTCCGTTTGAATCGATCACGTCTATGTCAGTTTTCTGATTTATGTTTAACACATTACCAACTGGATTTGGATATACGACTAAGTCGTCGCCAGCTAGTATGGATTCTATACCTGTTGATTGGCAGTAATTATAGGTCTCTTGGCAGGTATTATCCCAAGCTTCATCACAACAGAACGGGTCCGCTTGAATCACCCAAGCGTAACACATGTCGTTCAACCAGTAAGGTTCACCAGGCCCTGTTACACAACCAGCGTCGTATAAACAGTTGTCTGCAGGTTCGTTTGCAAGCTCGTTATAGTTATAGGCTAGTGGGTCCATACAGTCGACCACCACTTCCTCACACGAACCATTGTCAGTATTAGCAGCTGGATCATAATTAAAGGCATACACGTCAGTACAGCCATAAATGTAAGGAATACAGCTACCATCTTCAGCGTTAGCTTCCGGATCATAGTTAAACATTGTTGCGTCCGTACAACCGTAGATGAAAGGTATACAGCTATCATCGTCAGTGTTAGCGGCCGGGTTATAGTTAAAGGCAAGTGAGTTCGTGCAGCCTAACACTACAGGTATACAACCTTCGTTATCTACATTTGCCTCTGGGTTATAGTTAAAAGCCTCGCTATCCATGCAGCCAAATACCGCGAGAGTATTACAACTACCATTATCAAAGTCAGCTTCATATCCTTGTGTATAATATTCTAAGTAACCTGCTTGAGTACAACCAGCTTGATAGTAGCAACTACCATCTTCTGTATTTACATCAGCGTTATAATTCTGCGCCATAGCATCCGTGCAACCGTAACTAAACGGCTCGCAGCTATCACCACAATAAGGTATAAAGCTGTATGTAGTCCAGTCAGGCTCGTCAAACGGTTGTAACGCACCTTGTCCGTTATTAAAGAAAGGATTTGTACCTTCAGATAATAACGTATCACCAGCTTCATTAGTGATCAATACGGAGTTGTGTAAAGTCTGGAATGCTAGCTCCTGAGATGACTGTTGAGCTCCACCTTGTTGGAAATAATAAAGCTTTACTTCTGCGTCAGAGTCTAGGTTAATAGTCCATGACTGTTCAAATGAACCAGGACCCATAGTAAACAACCACTGTTGATCACCTTGTATCATACCTAACTTTGAGTTACCCCAACCATCACCACCATCGTCTTCAATAGTAACGTTAATAGCGCAAGGGCTATTGTTGTCTGATATGGTGGCTAAGCTATCGTAGTTAAACGCCTCAGGGTTTGTACAACCCCATACGTGTAGAGTTTCACAAGTATCTTGCACTGTAGCTAGTGGATTATAATCTACATAGTCATCATCCATACAACCAGGTACGTCTGGCTCTGGTGGACACGGCTGAGTAAACACTGCACCAGAGTACATCGTGCTACCTTCAAACTCCGCAAATGCTAAATCGTCAAGTTCCCATATAACGCTATCACAAGCTGTAATAACACAGGATCCGTCTTCACCACCTGATGCTGAGCCGTTAAGTCCATCACCAAACGTGTCGACTAATATCAATTCAAATCCAAGAGATACGCAAAAGTCATACGTGTATGTAACAAGTTGATCGCCAAAATCAAACTCGCCAGGCAATACTTGATCGTAGAACTGACCGACAGCTAAATCAACTAGGGTAAAACCAGTTTCGTTAGGCCAAGTGTCTAACGTTAGCTCCATAGATACTAACGTCTCAGCTGAGTCACATTCAATTACGTTGCACTCACCGTTATCAACTGTAGCCCATGGGTTATAGTTATCTGCTAAATCATTAGTACAACCTGGCACTAGTGGTAAACAAGGGTTAAGCGTAAAGTCTATAGTATCTACATCTGTAGCAAACTCATAGTTAGCTGTATCTAAACCACAAGCGTTATGTAGTCTATACCAACCTTCGCCAAACTCACAGCATATACCATCTCCAAAAGCGTCCATTATTACAAACTGGTAATCACCAGCCGGTAGTAGTTTTGTTACTGTTAATAGGCTATTGTCTTGATAAGGTGGGCTAACAGCTACAACTTGTTCATCTTCGTTTAGTATCTCCCAAGACGTTTCACCTCCGTACTGATCTGTTTGTACAGTAATATCCAACCAACTACCTTGCCCTAATACTGAGCTAGCTAAAAACCAAAACAGTATTACAAATATGTATCCTAACTTCTTCATTTAAAAATCACTATATATTATTTCATCTACCACGCTCTGTATATCTTTTCGCGTAGCTTCCATTTGCATCATGATGTTAGCTTGAAATCTTTCAACTTCTTCTCCATTAAACACTATGATCGTAGGTACTACAACTATTTTGTAATCAGATTGGTAAGTGCCTTCATCTATGTTAACGTTCATAATGTTGCAATCAGTTAGTTTGTCGAGATAATCTACGCTATTACTTTCGTTCCAACTAGCATTAAACTGTACTACGCAAATATCGCTATTACACATGTTCTGCCCAAGAGCAGCGCCACCTATAAATATAAATAGCATTAATAGCAGATATGTTAGCACTGTTCCAAAGTTCATTGTATCTGTTTCCATGATTACTTTAGTTTATCTATTTTCTCTTCAATACGATCAAGATCTTCTTTGAGCTCTGATACGTCTTCCTGTGTAGTCATAATAGTCTGACGCACTAGTTTATCTTTCATATCAAACTCCATACGAGTTACATCTGGTGGCAGTGGTTCAGGTAATTCTTTTGCTAAAGCTATATCAGCCTGTAGTGTAAAGTACATACCAATTAAAGCAGCTAAACCTGCTGATGCCATACCGATTGTTTTGAGGTCTAACGTTACTTTAGTATCCTCACCTATTTGTTTTGCCATTATTCACCACATTTTTTACTTGGATCATCAACTCTACGCCAGTCTTCTTTTTGAAACCAATCGCGAAGCGTAGCTCCTTTTTTACGAGCACCTTTTACATTTGTTTTAGATGATCTTTTATATTTACCTTGAGCACCAGCAGATCTTTTTGAGCTTACTAGTTGTTGTCTTTTTTCTTTTGATAAACCTCTTATCTTAGCTGCAGGTAAACAAGTTTTAGTTGTTCCGCCTCCTTTTTGTTTTTTCATAGGAGATTTTTTTCTGCAACTACCTTTAGAGCCTTTAGCTGTACCTGGCACTCGTTCATAACCCTTCCAACATTTCATTGGCGAGTCATCAGGTATATCTTTATAATGCTTATACATTTCTTTACCTAAATCCATACCAAACTTTGAGTCAGATTTGTAGTGAGCTCTAGCTGAGTTCCTACTATCAGATATATCTTTGCCTGCTTTTCTGAACTTTTTAGCAGCTTGAGGGTACATGTCTGCTAGAGCCTCTCCTATCAAAGCGCCTTGCGCTGAATGACCTGATGGATATGAAGGAGTCTTCATAGACTTTAACTCAACATGCTCTAGCTTCATGTTCTTTTTCTTAGCTAGCGCATGCGGTCTAGGTCTATTAAAATGTTTTTTAAGTTTTAATATAGGAGTTGTAGAATCTTTCATAAGTTTTTTAACTAACTTGCTAGGATATTCTACACCAGCATCCTTAGCCGTCTTTTTAAACGTTGACTCTACATCATCTTTATCAGTAATAAATTTTTTATTAATAGGAGTTTTAGCTAACTGCTTGAGCTCCTGATCGGTGTCAAACGAGTTATCATTAGGCGGTTTACGTTTCATAAACGGCTTTGTATCAAAATCCTTAAATAAATTAGCCATTACTTTTTCTTTTTAAAATCTCCTCTTGTACAGCGCACTCCCCAACCCGAAGCATATGCGCTTGGCCATACTTTAAATTTCTTTTTTGCTTGAGCTTTACAGCTAGCACTGATCTTGCCTTTCATAGGACTTTCGTCTGCTTTTGCAAACGCCTTAAGTGGTGATGTTCTTTTTATCATAACATTAACAATTCCATCTACGTCTAGCGGCTTTACCTCTTTCACCAGTCCAACCTTTTGATCTAGCGCAGAACGATTTTCTACGTTTAGCAGCTTTACTACCTGACTTTAGCTTTGAAGGCTTAGTTGTTACAGCTGTTTGTAACTTACTACCAGGATTTTTACGTTTATACTCTCTTACACCTTTCTCTGTCATACCGCCACCTGCTGCTCCACCGGTAGCGCTCTTATCTTTAGAAACTTTATTAAAATTTTTACCAGGACCTATAGTGCGACGCGGCTCAGCTTTTTTTATTGGAGAGTTAAAATCCTTACCTACACCACCAGCTCTACGCCTACCGCAAGATGTTACTGTAAAAGGATTATTTTTTTGTATATAAGCCATATCTTAGAAGATTACATAGTTTGCACCACACTTAAAGTTATACCATTCCCTATTCCAGTATTTGTTATATCTACCTTCAAGAAAAACTCCAATATGTTTGTTGAATCTGTGCCCGAAAATAAGTCCGCCCGAGTAGTCAAGCCACTGGCCGTCCACTGTGTTGTGATACATATATTCCCCACCTGTGTCGTAATGGTAGGGCATAACATTTCCCCAAGTGTGGAACCAGAAGTCGTCTGTAAAGTGATAGAAGTCGAACCCGGCAACCACCGAGTAATTCCACTGGCGAGCAAGTTCATTTCTTTTTCTAGCAGAGTATTCAGATAAGACTTCAGGGATAGTGACTGCTTCCCAGACCTCAGTGTTTGAAGCGACAACTGTTCCGTCTGGAGCCATGTATTCTCCAGTTGTAAGGTTGTGAGTATATCCTTCTTGAAGCGCGAGGTAAGTGTAGTGGATATCTCCGTTTGCAAGCTTCCATTCAGCAAGTGGATCATATCCATAGGGCTCTGAGATACGTTGAGCGACTCCTGCGTGGAGAGAAAACTTCTTACCGAGCTTGAGTCGAAATCGTTGTGACGCCTCGAAGTATTCAATGTCTGCAAACCCGTCTTCAAGGTACTCGACCTTTGCCATAACCTTATCTCCGATGTAGCGAAAAAAGTGGTGTTGGTTAAAGAACTCCCGGCCTTGCTGTCTTTCGTATGTAACTTCTCCAAGAAACTCTATGCCGTTGCGTTTACCTATATTAGCGTCAGCAGAGTATGATGATTCTGTTCCGTCATAGAAAGCGTTAGCTCTGTTTTCATAACCAAACCTAGCAATCTTACGAACACCCATAGATAAGCTATAGTCAAACGGTGTTGCTATAGTTTCTTGAGTCAAACCGTCTGTAACAGAGTATATCGTTTGATCTGATATTGAGTTACCTCCGTTAACTGCTGCGTAGAACGTAGAAAATTTAAACGCCTTCTTTAGTCCTTGAGCTTGTAATACTGTACAGCTAAACAGTAGAGTTAATAATAAACTTAATCGTGGTAGTAACATTTTCCTGATTTGTTTTTTGTTTTCATTTTGCAACGCTTGCCGTCTTTCTTTATATGTGAGCATTGAACTTCTTTTTCTTGTTGAGCTACTGGCATATGTATTGTACAATATTTTTCTCCTGGTAAAGCAATATTAGAGCAGCGCTTACCGGCTCTATTCACAGCGGCACATCTTACTTCTTCTGCTCCTTCTTCTTTTTCTTTCTTTTGATCTTCAAGAAAACCTTGCTCTACGGCTTTTTCTTCAGCAGCTTTTTCCGCAGCCCTCTCTTTTTTCTTTTGCTCTCTTCTCTCTTCTGCTTCTTGAGCTTTAATTTCTTTAACTTCACCCTTAGCCGACATCACATCTTGGTTTTGAAGACCAAAGTTCCACCTACTCCAACCTAATCCCATTGCAATACGTTGCCACATTTCGTGGTCAGAGTTAGTAGCTTCTTTTAAATTTTGATACTTGTTGTACAATCTATTTACAGGTAAATTTGTTACAGCTTCAGTACCACTAGTTACAGCATCGTATATAGGATTATCTATGTCTGTCTTATCCATTAACTCTATAACGTCTTTGTTATACTCCCAAGTTTTTAAAGCGCTACTAATTTTTCTAGCTTTAATACCAATTGGTGGTGAAAGATTAAGAGCTTCTACAGTTACGTTATTCCAGTCTGGATCTGTATAGAAAAGACCGTCATCAGCTTTTTCTTTTTCATCCATGATTTTAAGTAGAACGTTTTTAATAGTAGAAACTACCGCACCGCCTATACCAGCGCCACGTAGTAACGTATCCATCATACCGTTTATTACTCTTTCTTTTTTCTTATCTGTTAGTTCGTCTTCTTCATCACCACCAAATAGAGCCGCGAATAAAGCTTGTTGTAGCCCATAGAATATCATGTTCTGTATAGCCCCGTAATAAACTATTTTAGATACATTTGCTTTAACATCACCCCTACCGTTAACTAAATCCATAGCTGCTTTCTTTATAAGCCTATTATATTGCATAGGTGTATTTTGAAAAGCTAGTATTAGTTTACCAAGGGGTGAAGCTTGCTGCTGAGATATTCTATCTTCTCTAGCAGACTGCTGAGTTTCTTCAGCAATCTCCATCATGTCCTCAAAAGCTTTTGATTCAGCGTCTTGTTGAGATAAGCCTTCTGTAGTATAGGTTTTTATTCTATTTCTATAAAAAGTAGCACCACCAGTTGCAATAGCAAAGCTATCTGCAATTTGTGTTGGCGTAAAACCAAGTTGTAACAAATAAGCTGTAGCAGCTTTCATCTTGTTTTTAGAACCTTTTATTTCCGCTAATAACTCTGCTGCGTTAACGTCTGTCTGTAGCCCAGCTCTTCTTTGTTTTAAGAAGTCAGAGTTAAATATCATAGCCACGTCTTTCCAGTATTGTGGTTGGTTTGCAAACGATCCAGCGGCTTTTAATATATTGTTATCACTCCAGTTAATAAAGTTAACATTAGAGATCATCTGCAACATTGCCGATCTAGCGTTGAAGAACATTGTAGTACCTATAGAACCGTGTATCCAATTCATAAAGTTATTTACAAGTCTACCAGAACCGCGCGATCTATTACCACCGTTTTCCATACGGTACAACACATCTTCCAAAGCTTCTCTAAAATTAGAGCCATATACGGCTTCAATTTTGTTCATGTTAGCTTCGTTGAATATTACATCTTTATTTTCAATCCAATCGTTTAAGTATGTCTTTCTGGCTTGCTCTAAAGAATCATTAAGATCTGAAGCAATTGTTCCTGCTTCCCAGTGATCTCCAGGCTCAACAATACCAGCAGCTGACGCGCTGTTTACATTTCCAAATGTTTGTGCAAACGCACGCAGCTCAACATCATCTTTTACTGTTTTTACTAATGTATTTAAGTCAGCTAAAGATAAACCAGGTATTTCAATACCAGTAGAGTTCCAGTTGTAAACTCTAACAGCATCTTCGTAAGTATACTCTGTGCCAGGTATTGTTTTAGTTAATTTTTTCCTAACACTAGGCATAGCTTTTCTAAGACTCTTCATGTCATTAGCAACAGCTTGCTTTACCTTATTAAGATGTCTTATGCCTTTAGAAAAAGGATCAAACAAGTTTTCTTTAAACCAAGCATGATGCTTGTTACCTTGCTCCCCTTTACCCATAAAATGATACATCAATCCAGCAAAATCATCAGCAGAAGGTGGAATAAAAAACTTAAATCTACCTTTACCTTTACCTCTCTTTCTAGCTTTAACAGATGAGAATCTTTTTTGAGCGTCAACGCCTTTTGTTTGCTCTAATATCTTGTTAAGATCTAACTCACCTTCATCTAAAATCTCAGACATTCTCCTAGGACCAGACTTGCTAAACTTAAGCTTAGCCTGCTGTACTTTACCCTTAACGTCAAACATGTCAAGCATATCTCTAACAGCTTTAACATTTTGAATAGCATCGTCTGCAAAGTAAAAGTCGTTGTATCCTTCACCTACTTTTCCAGCGATCCAGTTAGCTTTTGCTGATGCTTCAGATTTACCAAGACCAATGATGTTATCAATAGGTATGTTTAAGCCGTTAGCGTCTAAGAACTGTTTAATAGCTGGTTGAGATTCAGGAGCTCTAGCTGTAAGTATAAACATATCTTTAGTTCCAAACTTACTAGACAACTTTAAAGCTTTATTAAACAACGGTGCTGTTTTACCTTTAACTACTTTATTAAACTCAGAAAAATCGTATACATATCCTTCTTGTAATAATCTAGCTCCATTTTTAGCAAATTCTTCAGCAGTCATTTTACCTTTCTTACCATCAGGCGCTGTAAAAATAACTTTAGACTTAGTAGTAGCTAACGTGTCGTCAAAGTCTAGTACTGATATACCTTTAGGTTTAGCGCCAGTCTTAGACATTTTTATTGCGCTATCCATTACCATAGAGTCCTTGTATTTAGAATCTATGTCTTTCTTAAGTTGAGCTATCTCTTGAACAACTGGCTCACCTTTAGCGTCAATGTTTAATGTCTCAGCTAAAGTTTTACCATCTAACATAGTTATAGATGATGGGTCTATACCACCGTCCATCTCTGATACTAGTTCATTAAAATACCTTTGCCACCAAGTGTTATGTAGTACAGACCAACCTTTAGGCATACCTCTTTGTAGGCCAGATGCAGTTAGTTTTTTATCAGCTGCTTTATCTAAAGCTATTAACTTATAGTTGTCCATAACTAGATCATAAGTAGCATCAAAGTTATTATTAGACAAAGCGGCGTCCATAAGATATAAGTAAGCTTGAGTTGCAGGCATAGCGTGCTCGTACTCATATCTTAGCTTTGGATTTGGTGAGTAACCAATAAACTGAGCTCCTAGTTTATGCCAGTGGCTAGTGTCACTTGCTACTAACTTTAAATAGTTACCAATAACAGAGGCTGCTTCAGGATTCTTACTTACAGCTTCATTTATTCTTTTCCAAAGTTCTCTATGTATTCTAGAAACTTTATTATTAAACTCCTCTATCTTTCCATTTTTAATATTCTTTTCAATGGTAGCAGCGTCTTTAAACAGAGTACTGTAAGATGATTTAGAAAAATCATTAACACCGCTTATAGGTTTACCAAACGCAGTGTCTGGTAATTTTTTCAAAGCCTTCATTTGAGGAACGTAGTACTCTCTATAAAGTTGTTTAGCTGCTGGTGATGATCCAAGAGCTTTTGAACTTCCTGTAAAAACACTTCCACCACCTGGGCCAAACCAAAAATCTCTAGGCATTAAAGGAAGAAGATTCTTTATAACATCTTGAACATAAATGTTTACGTCTTCTTCTGTTTTTAGTTTATTTGTAGCATTTATGCCGTAAGCATCAAGCAGTTTGTTAATACCTTTA
>Ga0208919_1001700_pt1 | contig 12311 bp, 7 predicted proteins | sample 4_EtaG_FD_184076 | JGI IMG/M metagenome (GOLD analysis project Ga0208919, IMG submission 184076) | Marine viral communities from the Subarctic Pacific Ocean - 4_ETSP_OMZ_AT15127 metaG (SPAdes) (version 3) | ecosystem: Environmental > Aquatic > Marine > Oceanic | place: Pacific Ocean | collected...
AAATACAATACGCTGTAACAAATTTACATTTTGATAATCAAAGTGCATATTCTACTAGAGGTCGTATTCGTGCAATTATGAATGGTGGACCTGATGGTATTATGGCTTTGCTTGGTGACCAACTAAAAGGTTTTGAAGATTATCAAATACCAGTTCCTAACTTAATGATGTCAGGTTTAGAACACTTGTCACAAAAAATAGGTCGTATTCCTAACCTAAAAGTAGATGTACCTAACAATAAAGATTCAGATAGAGCTAGAGCTAAAGCAGATAAGATAGCTCGTATTGTAACTTCGTATGATGACACACAAAAATTAGATTTACAAATGCCACAAGTAGGTAGATGGCTACCTGGTTATGGTTTTGCTGTATGGGTTATTAGAGAAAAGAAAGGACCTGATGGTACGCCATATCCTTGTGCAGAACTTCGTGACCCTTACAACTGTTTCCCTGGTTATTTTGGTGCAGACCAACAACCAAAAGAAATGGCAATTATCAGAAGAGTACCTAAACAATCACTAGCTAGTGTATATCCACAATTTAAAGATAAGATTATGAAAAAAGATGTAGTAAATACATTAGGTATTGGTAGTGCATATGCTTCTGCTTATACAGATTCTTACAATGGTAGCTGGGCTAACTCAAATGGCGATGGTGACTTAATAGCAGAATATTACAATGAAGAAGGTACTTATGTATTTCATATGACCTCTGCAACTATTCTTGACTTCATACCAAATCCACTAGATAGTGGACCTGCGTTTGTTGTTGCAAAGAAATTTGCTTTTGACAGATTACAAGGACAGTATGACCAAATCATAGGACTTATGGCTTCTATGGCAAAAATTAATGTGATGTCAATAATAGCTATGGAAGATGCAGTATTTACAGAAACTAACATATCTGGAGAGATAGAATCAGGACAATATAGAAAAGGTAGATTTGCTGTTAATTATCTAGCTCCAGGTACACAAGTTTCTAAACCAGCATCAAATGTTCCTTATCAAATCTTTCAGCAAATAGACAGAATAGAAAGACAACTTCGTGTTGGTGGTTCTTATCCTGTATCTGATGATTCACAGTCACCACTTAGCTTTGCTACTGGTAGAGGATTAGAAGAGTTAGGTGCAAGTATGTCACTAATGATTAGAGAGTATCATACAGTTATGGCTGATGCTATAGAAATGATTGATGCTAAAAGATTAGAATGGGACGAAAAAATGTATGGTGGTAGTACAAAAGAATTATCAGGATATTATAGTAATCAATTCTTTTCAGAAAAATATGAGCCACAAAAAGATATACAAGGTGCATACAAAACACGTAGAGTTTATGGTGCTATGGCTGGGTATGACGAGCCACAAAAAATTGTAACAGGGCTGCAGTTACTCCAAGCAGGTATTATAGACACACAAACATTACAAGAAAACTTAGATGGTCTTGATAATTTAGCTAATGTAAATAACAGAATTACAAAAGAAAAAGCAGACAAAATACTTTTTGATACATTATTGGCTCAGGCACAACAAGGAGACCCTAAAGCAACAATGGCTGTTGTGCAGATAAGAAAAAATCCAGATGATATGCAAAACATTTTGGATAAGTTCTTTACTGCAGAAGAACCAGAAATACCAAATGAAGAACAAGAATTGCTTGGAGGAGGTTCCCTACCACCACAGGGTCCTCCACCGGGCATAGCACAGTTACTACAAGGTATGGGTGGATAATGTCATTTAACAGAGATTTTGCAGATATAGTTCATAATTCACTAGGTGACTTAGATGAGATAGGTGACAATATAATATTTGAAGAAAGAGATGACGCAAGAATATTTCAAGACCAAATACCACCATTAGTATTTCCTTTTGGTTATTTAATTATTAGCTCTACTTTTATGTATTACGATGATGAAGAAGGTGATAAGTATGGTGAGACCTAATAAAGTAAGAAACAATTTTTTAAATAATAATGTAGCAAGAAACGATGGTAGTGGCATTGGTTTAGTAGAAGGTTTTACTAAAGGTACAACATATGGTGAAGGACAAGAAATTAAAAATATTGCAGCAACACCAGTTCCAGATAATCAAGTTGCACCACCTGTTATACCTACAAAAACAAAACCACAAATAGAAGCATTTGGTCCTACAGAATTTAGTCAAGAACCTGTTACATCTGGAATGCCTATGGGTCCTGGACCAGGTCCAACAACAGCAACTAAGTACGATTTTGATGAGTTTGTATATAAATCTTGGATAGAATCGGGAGATGATTCATTACTGCAATATATAATTTGATATGGGAATTGGATTATATTCAGAAGACATAGTAAACGATTTACTAAAAGTTAAAAAAGCAGTCACACCAGATGTTGCAAAACAATTTTCTAATTTAAATCAAAAAGCATATAATGTGCCAGGACCACTACTACGTTCTGCAGCAGAACAAAATGTAGATGATAATTTTTTTAATGAGTTACAACAACGTGTTAATGAAAGAGACCAAAGTAGTTGGAGTAAAATTAAAAATGCTGCATATAGCAACTTAGGTATTACATCTGATGTTGGAATACCTACTCTTTTGCTTAAAGCAGTAGGCAGTGGTTTTTTGTGGGCTTGGGAAAATACTATACCAAGAGCAGCAAGAGCAGCAGAATTATTACAATCTGATAGAGCTACAACTCTTGAAGATGCTTGGGCAGATGCAGATGTAGATGACCCTTTTTCAAGATATGTTACTGCAAGAAAAGAAGGTAGAAGTGTAGATATAGGCGATGGTTTTTTATCTGTAAGGTCTGACCCTGAAGAAACTGCTACATATCAACAACTTATAGATGAAGGTGTATCTGCTGAAGTTGCAAGAGCAGTTGCCTTACAACAACTAGGTAAACCAATATTCGAAGAGTATATTGAAGAAGCAGAAAACAAAGTACAATTTACTGGTGCTAGAGCAGAAGCGTTACGTAAGCGTGGTATCACTCCTACTGTAACACCTGGTAGATTTTTATTTAAGCCTCTTGAGTTTATAGCAGGTCCACAAACAGAAGCATATGATTTTATGACTGGTGTAGTTGACCTTGCTTTAAACTGGTACGTTGACCCTGCTAATAGAGCCTTAAAAGGTGTATCAGCAGTATCTGCTAAAAGAGCAAAATTTGGTTTAGGTAAACAAAAAACATTTTCTGCTTTAACTACAGAACAAGCAGACCAAATGGGTTTTTTAGAAAGAGGAATACAGAAAGTTGCAAGGCAAGAATCTGTAGAAGATTATTTAGCTAGTGATGATATGGTTCCTTTTCTAGCTTGGATGTTTGATAATAGAAAAAACCCATCTACAATTCTTGAACAATCTAATTTTAGTTTGACTAGGTTAGCAGAAACAGCACCAGGTTATGGCTCAAAACAATTTACACAGTTTTATAGTAGATTAAAAAACTTAGATAAAAGAGGCAAACTTACAGACGATATAGCCAAAGCAGATGCTGTAAGAAAAATATTAAAACCTAATGTTTTAGCTGCTGCTACAGATATGGCAGTGCCTACTGTTAAAAAAGCAGGAACATTTAGAACAGCTATGTCTAATACATTTGGTAAGCAAAGTAGATTTGGTTTTGATGCTGAAAGACAGTTTGGTCAAGTCTATGATAATACACAACTTGATGTGAATAACTTAGATTATTTATTAACTAACTATGTAAAATATATGAAATTTTCTGGTGTAGAAGAAAAAGTAAGAAATGCAAGAGCTAACAATTTATTAGAAGGTATAGAAAAAATAGGTGATAATCAGTTAGCTAGAGCAAACTTTGTAGCTGGTGCAATTAAAAGTGATTTAGCTAGACAAAGAACTTACAAAATACAACAACTTAAAGATGCAGGCGTATCTACAAAAGAAACAGAAAAGTTTGTAGAGTTATCAACTAAGACTGCAGCAGGTTATTTAGAATCTGCACAAGACATAGGTAGGTACTACGGAAGTATGGATGTATCTATGCCTGTAACATTTAAAAAAGAATTTGTAAAATATCAGACAGAGACACTAGGATTATCTCCACAAAAAGCAGAAGATTTATTTAGAGCAAGTTATAGATACCCTACCTTTGAAAATCATCTTATAACTTCTATAACATTACCTGCACCATCTGCAGTTATAAAAGCAGACAGGGCTTTATTAAAAGGTTTTAGTAATCAGTTAGGTAAAGTTATAGACACCATAGGAGAAAGGGCAGTAACAACAGTGTTTGATAATTATTACTCTAGTTTATTCAAACCACTTGCATTGTTAAGAGTTGCATACCTAGTAAGAGTTCAACTAGAAGAGCAAGCACGTTTAGCTGCTAGTGGTATAAATTCTTTATACAAACATCCTATACAATACATAGCTAATCAAATAGCAGGAACTTATAAAAATGCAGAAGGGTTTTTACCAGGAAGTCAGATATACAAATTAGGTTTAGGTAAAGTACAAATTAATCAAGGCTTTACTGACAGGCAATTAAAAAGCGTAGGAAGAAACAATCCTTTAGCAGATGGTTACGATTTAAAAGGTAAAGAGCATAGTTTTTTTAACAGAGCATTTTATGCTGACTTTCAAGGTAGTGCATCAGACCCATTAGCAAGAAGAATTGCATTAATAGAGTCAAGCCTTACAGATAATAAAGAGCTTGCATATTCTCGTTTAATTAAAGAGTTAAAAACAGAAGGTAATCCGTTAAGAGATACAATGATTAATGTATCAGGTGGAGACGGTAATCCTTTAGCTATTTTAAAAACAACAGCAGTAGATGCAAAAGTTTATGATGAACTAGTTACAGATTTTGTTTACACACAAAGAGCACAGTTACACGCATTACTTGGCGGTGGTGTTATAGATAAATCTGCACAAGCAGTAACTCCTGTATCTAGCTGGGTTACAAGTCCTGCTAATGATGAGTTGTTACAAGCATTTACAAATAGAAAATTTACATCTAAGGGTGGCGTAGAAATAGATTTAAATTTAGAAAATATTGGCAAAGTAGATGAACTTACTATAAAAAGATTTAGAGCAGGTGACGATACTGTACAAAAAGCAATTTATGACGAAGTAATTGTTGCAGAAAAAAAAGCACAAGAATTATTTTTAAATAAATTTAATCCTAAAGAAATACTACCTGATGAATACTTAGTAAAGGTTCCTAAAAAATTAGATGCTACTACAAGAAGTAAATGGGATAGAGCAACATCGTTTGGATTTAAATGGTTGTCTGAAAAACCTGCTAACGAACTAACAAGAAACCCATCTTTCTTTGGTTTTTATTATGATAGCTCTACAAAACTTATTGCTGTCAGTTCAGAAAAAGTTAAAAAAACTATAATTGCGGGAGCTAAAAAAGATGGCGTAAGTAAAAAAGTATTAAAGCAAATGGAAAATACACCATCTGCAGGTGCTCAAGGTATCAAAGATGCACAGTTAATTAACAAGTTAGCAGTAGCTAAAGCAACAGAACAAACATTAGATTTACTTTATGACATATCTAAAAAAGGTGACTTTTGGCAAACAACTAGATTTATCTTTCCATTCGGTGGTGCATATCAGGAAATATTTCAAACTTGGGGTAGATTAACAAAAGCTAATTTACAGTTTGCTACAAGACCAACACAATTATCAGTATCAGGTATAAAGCCAAACCCAGTGTTTGATTCAGAAGGAACTAAAGGTTTTTTCTATGCAAACCCTACAAATGGTGAAATGGTATTTGGTTATCCAGGAGAAGGTCTTATAGAAAACTGGATGCTTGGTGGCGATAGCGATAATGTAAAAGTTAACTTACCATTGTATGCTTCATCTGTAAACTTAGCTGCATCTGTATTACCAGGTGTAGGTCCAGTAGTAAGGTTACCTGCATCTTTCTTATTTAAAAACTATCCAGAAGAAGGATTTATAAACAAAATGATATTTGGTGATTTTGAACCACCTAACATAAAAGACCCTGTAGAGTTTGCTAAAGCAGCAGGTGCATATCCAGCTTGGTTAGAAAAGTTATCTAAAGTTGTTTTACCAAAAGATGAAAATACAGTTGGTGCTTTTGGTAACACAGTTATGGACACATACAAAGCTATGATTTATGCAGGTATAATATCTGACAGACCAGAAGATAGAGAAGCTGGATTAGAAAAAGCAGTACAACAAGCTAAGTATGTTTACCTTGTAAGATTTGCTTCACAGTTCGTAGGACCTGCAGGTATATCAAGTCCTTTGTATGAATTAGAAACTAAGAATGGAGATTTTTATTTTTTTCAAACATTAGCTGATGATTATAGAGAAATAAAAAAACAAGTGCTTGGTGACGATACAGAAGCCACAAGAATATTTATTGAAAGATATGGCATTAATCCTATTGCACTTACTGTAGGAAAAACATCTACTGTTATGAAAAGACCAGTTACAGAAGAAGGAAGTAGGTGGCTTAGAGAAAGTGAAAATATATACAAAGAGTATCCATTAGTTGCTTTCTATGCAAACCCAGAACCTTCTTACTCAGATTTATCTTGGGGTCAAATCAAAGATAACTATTTAGAAGGTGCTGCTGTTCCTAGAAGTCCTAGACAACACGCAGCTTTGCAGGCAAAGATAAAAGGATTTGTAGAGTTTACACAATGGCAAAGAGATTTAGGTATAGAAAACGATAACTCTGTAGCTGCAAGAGCACTTAAAAAACAATATCAAGATAACTTAGCACAAACATATTGGGGTTATGGATTTGATACTATTGTAGGGTTGCCTTCAAGACCTACAATAAATATGCAGATAGAAGAACTAGAACGTATGGTTAGAGACCCAAGACTTGAAAAATACGAAGCAATAAAAGGTTTACAAGCATATTTGACAAGAAGACAGATAATTATAGATGAAGTAGAAAAAGCTACAGGTAGTAAAACAATATGGAAACAATCAGATAATTATATTGGTATGAGAGAACTGCTTAGAAAATACGGTGACTACCTTGTTATACAATATCCACAATTCAATTCTGTGTTCCAAAACCTGTTAAAATCAGAACTACAAGGTGAATTTACAGATAAAATATTAGCTGGAGAAGTATAATGGACAAACAGACATTCGTAGATAATTTATTAGAATGGATTAAAACACCTCTTAGACCAGGTGAATCAGCTCCTTATTTGTCACAGGAACAAGTTGATGCACTTTATTCTGCAACAACTACTGAAGAAGCAGCACAATTTGCTATAACTTTAGGTCTTGGCGAGTATGTTACTATCGTAGGTAAAGGTACACCTGTTGAATATTTTGATGATGATGAAGCATTTAGACAAGCTGTAGGTTTAAGTATTGCAGAACCAACTAAATTTATTGGAGTTGACCCTGCACAACCTATAGTCTATCAAGGACAACAAACAACTATTGGAGCTATACCTAATAACTTTTATCAAGTAGGTGACAATAATGTGTTTGTAGATATGACACCTAACCAGATAAGAAGTATACAAGCAGATTTAGTAAATGCAGGTTTATTAGGTAAACGTGTTAATAGAGCTTTTAGACCAGGGTTTTGGGACCCTGAAGTAGACGGTGAAGCTATGAAAGATGTAATGACACTGGCTAACATTATGGGAACTGGTAAAGCAGAACAAGGATGGAAGCAAGCTTTAAAGAATTATATCGCAAATCCTTTACCTAGTTATCAAAACATACAACCTTACTTATCACCTAACTATGATTCCATAGCACAAGATGTAAAAGGGTTATTTAGACAAAGATTAGGTAGAGACCCTAAACCATATGAGGTTGGTTTATTATACGATGCTTATGATTCTTCTGCAAGAAAAGCATATTCTATGACTGTTCCACAACAATTACCTGATGCAACACCTGTTACACTAGAGATGTACTCAACAGAATTTGAACCACAAATGGACGTAGGAGAACAAATTGACCCAGGTGCAGAACTACTATCAACCTTTGATACAATTACACAGAAAGAGCAAGAAGCTCTACAAGCAGGCGAAGATGTACAAAATAGTCGTCTTCGTATTATTAACAATATTGCTAGGAGACCAAGGTAATATTATGGCAGAAGAAATGAACCCAGATAGTAACCCAGCATTAATAGACCAAGTTATGGTTGCTATAAAGTTAACAGAAACAGAAGGTGAAAAACAACCTTATCAAACTTTACATACTCCTGTAGAGCTTTATATATACGGCACTGATGCAGAAATACAATATAAAATAAAACAATTTAACAAAGATGGTTTTGTAACAAGAACAAAGAACGGCAGACCAGTAGTAGTTGCACAAGCATTAGGTGCTTATGGGTTACTTGACATAGACTTTAATAGATTTGCAAAGAATGCAGGAATAGTAGATTTTGATTTTAGAAAAGATGAATGGCAAGACCCAGCTTTACAAGATAAGGTTGCAAAAGAATTAGCTAATGAATATTTTAGAAGATATGGTTCTTGGGATTTAGTAAGGATAGCTTGGTTTGGTGGTCCTGAAAGAGCAAAGAAAATAAAAAGTGGTGATGAAACTATTACTTCTATGCCACAAAACATACAAGATGATTTAGGTAAATTTAAAACAAAACTAGATACAGAAGTAACTAAAACACCTCCAACAACAATAGACACTAATATGGTTGATGTTGATTACGATAGAGGTATTCCAGTACCTGAAGAAGGCTTTACACCTTTTCCACTTCCAATGTCAAATGGTCAACAAATGACAATGGATGTAAATGTTCCTAGTCAAGGACCTATGGGAAGACCTGAACAAATGCTGACAAAATTATTAGCATCCTTAGTTCCAGAAAGTAGTAGAGGTATTTATAATAAAACTCCTGGTTCACCAAGGGAGATTAGATAATGGCATTAGTACAAATGCGTACACCTGGTGGTTCTTACTCTATGGTAGATGAGGCGATAGTTTCTATTTATGAAAAACAAGGCTGGGTTCTTACTTCTGAATTACCAGAGTTTAAAACAAAAGATGTTACTTATTATGATGAAGCTAAACAAACAGTAACAAGTTCTAAAGGTGAAGAGAAGCCAGTAGAAGAAGTTATTGAAACAAGTATGGGTTTTAAAGAAAACAGAAAAGTAGTTGGTAAAACATTATCTGAAAGATTATCAAGTCGTGCAGTTCAAGATTACACAGATGAACAATTTGAAACATTAAAAAATTCACCTATAGAAGAAAAACTTGAACTTATAAAATTAAATGCTTCTAATAATATTTTACTTACATCATCACAAAAATTTGCTTTAGAAAAAACATATAATTTAGAAATATCAGAAATAAATGCTGCACAAAATTTAGGTAAAGCAGGTCAATTAGAAACAATAGAATCAGGACCACTTAACTCTGGAATTAATACTTGGTGGCAGCTTCTTGGTTATGACAGTATAGATGAAGTCAATAAAGAAATAGCATCTGGTGCTTTGACTGCTCCTGAAATTAGAAGAGCTAAAGATAATGCTGAAGAAAAAAGAACAGGTGGTTCAGTAACACCAAAAATGTTTGGTCCATCAAAAATGGAAGATGTTATTACAACAGTAACTGTTTCTAAGGGTGGTAAAATAGTAGAAATTCTTGAATCTGATTTACATTTATATGAAAAATCTGGATGGTCAACAGATATAGATAAAGATACTTCTGATGATACTTTAGATAAAGATACTTCTGTTGATAATAATGAAGATACTGAAGGTGAAGATTTAATAATTAATGAAGGCACAGAAAAAATAGGAGAAACACAAGTTGTTGTTTATGGACCTAATGGTGCTAGGACAACAGCTAATACTTTTAAAAGACCTGGCGAAGAAATGTCAGAGTATGACAGACTTATTGCAGGTTTAATACCAGGTAGAGAAGGTTACAAAAACGCAACTAAATCAGAAAAATTAACTGCTGATTATGCTGGTGATTATGGTGGTGAAGATGCTTCTACCCCTATGGACCAAAGAGAAAGTGTAGTCGGAATAGGTAACACAGATTATGATAATAAAGATTATTCATCAGTAGGACAAGTAGTTGGTAGTAGTGGAAATGGTGAACTAGATAATGATAAAACATTTACACCAAATAATCCAGAAGCAATAGAACTTAATAATATACCTGTAGGTGCAGAAGTATGGGATGTAGATGGAACTTTATATTTAGCGTATGCAGTTCCAGGTGCAGGAGACCTATACACAGGTAGCACAATATGGATGGCATATGATGTAGTTGGTAATGATTTGTTTGAGGCAGGATTACTTACGGCTGGGTTTGAATACAAAGGTCCTAATGGTTCTCCATCTAAGTCTTGGTTTGATTCTACAGCAGTATTAGCTGGTAACACTAATCAACTTATAGGTATGGATAGTGACCCATTTGCATCATTTGTTGAAACATACAAAGAAGAAGCATTACTTAGACCTTGGTTATTAGATAATCAATTTATAGAATTACAAGCAGAAGCTGCTTTAGAAGATAGAGACATATCAGAGGCAGAGTGGAGAGCTACTACTTGGTATCAAACACATAGTCAAGCTGAACGTGACTGGATGGACATAGAGTTATCTGACCCTTCAGAAGCACAAAGGCAAAGAGATGATTTAGAACTATATTACAAAAATCAATTACAAGGTTTAGGTGTAAATAATGTTCCTGATGGACTTATACAATGGGTTACTAACAAAAACATTACAGGAAATTGGTCAGATTTAAAAACAGCAGAACAGTTACAGTTATTTGCTGACCCTTACAAAACTGGTGAAAGAGACATTCAGATGTCTAACTTTATTGCTACATCTGGTTTTGGTGATGTAGATAGAACTGCCGCTAGAGAAAAAGAAGTTGTAGAGTTATATAGAAAATGGTTAGGTCCATCACTTGGTTCATTAACACAAGAAGAAGTATCTTCTATTGCAGGCAGATTAAGAGATGACCCTGACTACGAAGATGCTTTAGTTAACTCTTTAAAACAATCTAGACTTGCTGCATTTAGTAATTATACTAATCCAGAACTTACATATGAAGACATTGCAAGACCTTGGCGTAACTTAACTACATCTGTATGGGGACAGAATGCAGATGAAACACAAGGTTGGTGGCAAGAAATGCTTAAGAGCAATGATTATTCAACAGCACAAACTACACTTAGAGAAAAAGGATTAGAACAAAATATAAACCAAGTGAGTGTAGATGCAAGTAAAGCATTACAAAATGCTTTAGGTCAAGGTTCTATATCTCAAACAGGAGTTAACGTATAATGGCATCGTTTTTAGAATTAGCAGAAAGTTTATACCCTAATATGCCACCTAGTATATTGCAGTTATTTGCAGATGAGTGGGCTAAAACAGGAGACCCTAACGTAGCTATATCTAATGTTAGAAAAACAGATGCTTATACTGCAGAGTTTCCTGGAAACAAAAGACCAGATGGTACAGTTAAGTTTGATGAAGTCACATATACAGGACTAAAAGAAAGTTACATTGGTACATTACAAGAATACGGTATTCCTAGAAATACATCAGAAAGTTTATTACAAGAAAGATTGACAGGACTTATAGAGGGTGAAGTATCTGCTAGAGAGTTTGCACAAAGAATTGATACTACTTATAAAGGCATACAAGAAAACATACCACAAGTACAAGAGTTTTATGCTACTAACTTTGGTCTAGAACTTTCTCCAGAATCTATATTTATGGGTGCATTAGACCCAACTATAGGAGAAGAAATAGTTGCAGGTAAAATAACTACTGCACAAATTGGTGGAGAAGCTGCTAGAGCTGGTTTTGAAATATCAGCAGACTTTGCTCAAAGACTACAAAGAGCAGGTGTATCACAAGCACAAGCTAGACAGTTGTTTACAACAGCAGAAACAGAACTACCTCGTATTCAAGAGCTACAAGGTAGAGGTGGTAGAGAGGTTGAAGACCAGTTTACATTAGAAGAATTTACAGAAGCAGCAGTTTTTCAAAGTCCTGAAGAGTTAGAAGAACTTAGATTATTAGAAAGAGAAGAAGAATCTACATTTTCACCTACAGGCGGTGCTGCAAGACGAGGTAGAAGAGTTACAGGATTAGTAGAAGAATAATCTTGACATACTATATCTAGTGGTATAATAAATATATAGCCTGGTAGCCTCGGCTTAAAATAGATGCTACATTTCCGGTTTATATCTGGCGTGTAAACTGCGTAGTACAATTCGCTTGTATCTGAATAGCCCAGAAGTGGCTGACAATTCTAGTTATTCTTTATTTTAATTTGTCGCCTATCGCATTATATTCCCAAGGATAATGCAGTTAGTAGAAACTTGGAGTAGGAGA
>Ga0208919_1001701_pt1 | contig 12311 bp, 11 predicted proteins | sample 4_EtaG_FD_184076 | JGI IMG/M metagenome (GOLD analysis project Ga0208919, IMG submission 184076) | Marine viral communities from the Subarctic Pacific Ocean - 4_ETSP_OMZ_AT15127 metaG (SPAdes) (version 3) | ecosystem: Environmental > Aquatic > Marine > Oceanic | place: Pacific Ocean | collected...
TCATGCACCCTCGTTTACACCCCCCACCCGCCGAATCCGCCGAATCCGCCGAATCCGCCGAAGTACGATTAAACCGCCGAAGTACGATTAAACCGCCGAAGTACGATTAAACCGCCGAAGTACGATTAAACCGCCGAAGTACGATCTGGAACGATGAGAGCCAGTATTTAAGAGAACAGTTAATTTGCGCAGTTGCGCTAATTAACCCTGTTCCACAAAACTCTTCTATGTATATGTATAAGGAAAGTTTTTCAGAGAAGGCTCACTTTGCGCATTTGCGCAAATAAACCATCTCCATGCTCAGAAAAGGGCTATCCCGAAGTATTTTTTCCTATCCCGACTAATCTGTGTGCTATTTGGCGCAAGCAGCTAACCTATAACATGGTGCCTTAACTATTGGAGGGTAAATGCAAAGTTAATTTTATGGGACTTTACCAGTTGCCGACCAGCAAATTGAACAAGATCCAGCATAGCACCATGCACAAGATCGAGATGCCTCCGAGGATCTGGGGCAGATACGGAAGTCTGGCGCGTCGATACCGTCTCTCGTCCATCATTCGTCCTCCACATCGTCTTCAAGCGCGTCAAGCTCGGCCTCATGGTCTCGCTCCGCTTCCAATGCCTGTAGCTCCGCTTCCAATGCCTGCACCAGTGCTGCACTAGTCACAAATTGCCTGCCCCGAGTCACGAACATTTTGGTTCCCCTTTAGCGCGGTTGCTTTGGTGCGCCTCAACGAGCATTTTCTGCATAGCATCGAGCTTTGGTGAGTTCTTGATGAACTCAGCGAAAGCAGCACTCATCGCCGAAAGCTTTTTAGTGCGTTCATTGCCAAGGTGGTCGGTGTATTTTAGGATGAGCTGGTACATCTGGCGTGGCGGAACGCCTTTCGGATGCATAAAGAATTGACGCACTGTGATGTCGCCGGGGCGCTGTTCGGCCTCTTTTAAAGCCTCTGGATACGTTGGTATGCTGTAGCTTTTGCCCATGTTTGTCTCCTTTACCCTGGTTGATTAAACAATTTTTTCAGCCTGCTTGTGCGCCTTGGCCATCATGTCCACCACGCATCAATTTTTTCCCCAACAATGTTGATGGTTTCTGGCATATGAATATCATATGCCGTGTCCGAATATCTACCCGTTGCCACATCATATTGCACTGTTGTTTTGCCGACAGATCCCAGCCATTTGAACCTGATTTTCCAGCAATGCACCTCGACCTCCCTGCGCTTGTTGATATGCACGGTCACCCCTATGTCTGCTTTGGCAAAAAAGCTCGCGGAGCCAGAGATGTTCATACCCTTTGGCACTGCTGTTTGGCCCTGTGCGTCTGTTGGCATCTTTGCAGGGTGAGCAATGAACCATATGTGAACCTGATTGGCTCTCGCAAAGCTCACTAGCCGCGTCAACAGATCGTTGATTCCTTGGTGTTCATTGTCTACCTTCTGGCTTTGGGCAATGTAGTTGTAAGGATCAATCACTAATCCCCGCACCCCCATCCGCATAATCGCTTGTTGCGCCCTATCCAATATGCTGTCAATAGTTGACGCCTCTCCGCTCTTCTGCTCCAAGAACATCCAATGCTTGTTTATGTATGATAGTGCCTCATCATATTCCTCTTTGGACATTTTTTGACTGGGGCCATCAAAAAATGGTCGGCCCACTAGCTTTTCAGCGAGTTTGGCGATATGCAGGGGCACGGGATTTTCAAAACTCGCTACCGCAAACTTCCACTGATACTTTTCCGCGAGGTTGACCATTAACTGATCGACGAATTCCGATTTACCCGCGCCGGGGATACCCGTCACCACACTCAACTGGCCGGGGACAATCGTGAACAATTCATCTACATTTTTTAGCCCAGTGGAAAGCCCTCCGATCATGCCGTTTTTGTACAAAACAGCGACATCATCGGCGTAATCATCAACCGTGTAGACCCCTTCAAGCGGCATCGGGTCTGCCCCGTCGAGGGCCGTTTCAACAGCCTCTGGGCCATGTTTTTGCAGGACATCGTTGAAGTCCTTGCAGCCGTCAGGATAACTCACAGAGTAGCATTTGGCGCGACCAATCCGCCTAGCGAGTTCTTGAGCTAAAGCCTCTCCGGGTTCATCAGAGTCAGTCGCAAGAATGATTTTATCGCACCGTTTGAGAACGTCTTTGCCTTCCCAGATATAGCTAAACTTGGTGTCGTCTTCTGGATCTACCCTCCGGTTGCTTACCCTTGCCGGTGCTCCATTCGGGGCCGACAAAACAACAATAGCCTTGTCTTTTATTACCGCACCAATAGTTAATGCATCAATCTCCCCTTCAGTTATAACAATCCGCTCAATAGTTTCTACCTTCCGTGCCTGATCAATCCCCCAGAATATTCTTGCAGCACCGTCTTGGGTAAAACGCTTATCATTCAACGCCCTCCACTTAACTGCCTCACTGTTACCGTAAACAAAACCAATCGCTGGAAATTCCCCCTCCTTCAAACTTCCATGCGCTCTAAAATATCTTGCCCCACTAACCACATTAAATTTATCTTTTACTAGCGAAAAATTTATCGAGCGTCCCGCCAAGTAGGCGCTGATCAGCTCATCGTCTGAAATTTTTGGTACGCTGATGGCTCTCACCGGAGGCGGCGAATAATCCCTGTCTTTTTCTTTCTTTTCCTTCCGCTTGCCCTCAATCAAGCAGTGATGGCAGTGGAAGACAACGCCGTCCGCTTTGAAGGTGACCTGCAGGGTTCGCTCGTTTTGTTTCTTCCTTGTTTTGGAACAAACTGGGCAGATGTATCTGCCGGTTTCTGTGATAGTCGATAAAAAATTGTCAAGCAAGTCTTGCATATCCGTCCTACCTTCTATAATGTGGTTATACTCCTACGTTAGTAGTACTACTAGAACTAGGAGTATTACTAATATCTATTAAATTAGTAGTACTACTAGCTAGTAGTACTACTAGCTAGTAGCTTCTTCCCTCTTTATTTTTTCAAAATCATCCGTACTGAAAACCCAGCTAATTTTTGCGTTACCAGCCCTGTCATCCTTTCTGTTGATATATTCATGCCGTTTTGCTTTTTTTGCTTTAATTAAATCGAGCGCCCTCTTCACTGGAAGCAAATAAACGTCACTCCATGCAACGTCGATGATCATCACCAAATTTGGGTAGATGTCGCGATACCTTCGCAAATCCTTCTCGTTGATACTCACCGCTTTATCAGAAGAGATCCCAAACATCTCCTTTGAAAATTTCCATTGCGTTCTGATCGATTTTAAATCGCAGGGGAGGTGAATAAAAAAATCATGGGCATAGGGGTCGCCAAGCTTGTCGGGGTTCAAAGTCACGGGATAATTCCCGTTCAAAAAATCCTGCTCCAAGTCTTCCCCATAGTCGCACCAAAAATCCTTATCCTCATTTTTCATAACTTTTATTTGTCCAGTTCTTTTAAAATATCCCCAACGAGCTTCATTCTTCTTACGCCCGTCTGTTCAACAGCTGTCAGGACACTTGCATGAATCTCTTCCGCTCTCCAGCATGGTGCTAACTTCTATGTCGCTGTGCGGATTTGCTCTATCCAACGCCCAATAGATGTGCTTTTCTTTCACCTGCCGGTCGTTCTTGTAGATGAATCCCTGCATGCAATCCAGTATCACCGACTCATCAAGGTCGGGGCGTCTTGATTTATAATGTATTGTGATAGTCACAGAAAGATCACCCTCTAACAGCTCATCAAGTTGTTTGCACTGCGCTTGAAAGGCTTCAACGTAATCTCGTGCCTTTCGCGATTTTATGATCGCTGGGCGCTTCCCAAATAAAACAATTTTCCGTGAGTTAGCTTTACTAGCTGGTTCCCCCAATATAGTAAACGTAATACTTGTCATATGTCTACCTATTTGCTATATTTGTTTTTGGTTGGAGCAATAGTGAGTAAATAATGAGCAAGATGGGGCAAATGGTAGTTGACAAGGAACAACAAGGAGCATTGAGATATGACGACGAAAAAAGAAAATATGTTGGAACTGGAGAGCGTCCCGTTGCCAAAAGACTTTCGCACGAAAAGAGAAAGCCTACCCGAAAACATCGGCGAGACACTTGAGAAAATGGAAGAAGGTAAAAGCTTTTTTATCTTCACGCATGGTAAAGATCATACCGAAAGAAAGGCCGCCGCGCTACGAGCATGTATCACAAGGCACCAGCAAAATTTCCCAGAGCATCAATTCTCTGTTCGCAAAGAGAGGAAGGAGTGCAAGCGCGGCGTTCGCGTTTATAAAATGGAAGACGACTACGGAAACTAGCCATGGAAATCACTAATCGGTTTGATCTGCCTGATGTTGTCGTTGCAGCCCTCACTAGCGACACATATACGAAGGGAGACAGCGTCAGATCTATCACGACCTTAATCGACAGCCCTCAAATCAGGCTTCTGCAAGAAAAGTATGACGGTCAAATCACCCAAGATGTGACCGATTTCCTCTGGTCACGGCTCGGTACGGCGGCACATGACATGTTCGAGCAGGCTGCAACTCAGTTCGCGAGCGAAGAGGTTATCTCCGAAGAGCGGCTTTTTGTGGATCGAGATGACTGGAAGATTAGTGGTGCCATTGACCTCCAACAAATATCTACTCAGGGCGTCACTGTAAGCGACTATAAGGTCACCAGCGTCTGGTCGGTAGTGTTCGACAAAAGCGAATGGCACTCCCAGCTCAACGCTTACGCTTGGTTGGTGCGTCACGCCAAACAACTGCCTGTAGAACGATTGAGAATTATTGCGGTTTTGAGAGATTGGGTACGCAGGAAGGCAGAGGAAGGCGGCGACTATCCGGCCTCACCCATCACAATCATTGACATCCCGCTGTGGCCGGATCAGGAGCAAGACCATTACATGCGTGAGCGCATTGACCTGCACCAAACAGCCGAGTTCGACTACCTCACCAGCAACAAGCCTCTGCCTGAATGCTCGGCACAGGAGCGATGGCAAAAGGCAACAAAGTTTGCGGCCATGAAAAAAGGCAGAGTGAGGGCCATTAAGCTGCACGGCTCATTGACCGATGCCACGGCTCATGTGGAAAAACTCGGTAAGGGTCACTATGTAGAAACCAGAAAAGGAGAAAACACCCGCTGTGAGCAAAACTGGTGCAGGGTCAGCGAGTGGTGCGAGCAATTTAACAATCCGCCCCTCTCGCCCGAATAAGGGTTGTTGGGCAGTCAACGTACTGGAGAACCAAATAATGGCTACGTTTGCAGGAACACTAGTTTTTGATAGTAACCCAAAATCAGATAAATCAGCCAAAAGTCTGGTGATGAACGAAGAGTTCTTTCAGCATGAATGGAAAGATGGGGACTTACTAAAAGTACAAGTGAACGACAATGGCACGGTGGTTTTTTCTCATGTCACCGCCGTCGTTCGGCATGTAATGGTATACGCAGCAACAGCAGAAGAAGCCTTGGATTCAGCATCTAGGGCATTTCCCCGTTGAGACATAAATATGTACGCCAACGATAAAGATTTCTATCTACGAATGGTGGCCCTGTGGCAGCTAACAGAGCTGCCGGGGCTGAAGGCAACCATCGTCAACGAGAGAGTCCGATTCACGTTTTTCAGCCGTGACCGATTGAAATTCTCACGGATTGGCGCACCAAAACCCCGGTTCATTACAGAATTGCCAGTGGCTATGTTTTATCAGTTGGAGCCGATTGAAATTCTTTCGGTACTGGAACGCGCAATAGAAAAAAAATACGCAATCGATGCAAGGTCTTTCAGATCCCCACTGGATGGGTTTAAAAAAAACCCCTTCAGCTCCCAAAACTAAAAAGGACGCACTATGGATGATCCAAAACTAACCGCTAAATTGAAACATCCCGGGTTCAAAGAAATCTGGGGTGTGCTATCGCAGGTTGACTGCACGGAACACGTTCAAACAATCAAAAATCACGGGATAGAATTGAAATATCTCAGCTGGGCTTGGGCTTGGGGAATTTTGATGGAATATTTCCCCAGCGCCGAATTTAGCTTTAAGAAAGATCAGAACACGCCTGATGGCGCAGGCAGCTGGACGGTGTCAGTTACCTGCGAGGTAACGATTGGAGAGTGCAGGCGTGAGATGTGGTTACCTGTCATGGATAACAGAAACAACGCAATTACCTGCCCAGATGCCCGTCAGATAAGCGATGCAAAAATGCGCTGCTTGGTCAAGGTGCTAGCGATATTTGGCCTCGGACACTACATATACGCTGGTGAAGACCTCCCTCTTTCTTTCGAGGACGAAGAAACTTTGCCCGAAGCCGAAGCCGAAGCCGAAGCCGAAGCCGAAGCCGATGAATCTTTAAGGGCTGTGGACGAACCGACTCCCAACGATGTTGCAAACTGGTCGGCAGATGCGGCGGGTGATTTTATCAATAAAATGATCAATCTGGTCAGATCAACAGCAACCGATCTGGATGGGATGAGGTCGTTCATCACCAACAATACCGCCGTCCTAGACGACATCAAGAAATATCATGCAGATGAGGCAGATAGATTTCGCGGTGCGTTAAGAGAAATAAAGGACACCTTTCCAACCCCAACCATCTCCCAAGGAGGAGAGTCGCCATGAATGATCAAAAAAATGTTAAAGGCAATCCGTCATATCTTAATACAAACAAGGAAAAAACAGAGGAAAACCATCCCGACTTTCGCGGCAGTTTAACCTTGACTGACCAGCAGTTGGCTGCCCTTGTCGCAATCTATGAGCAGGCTTCAAAAAACAACACAGAATCCATCTTGCAGATTGATATAGCTGGATGGAAAAGAATATCCAGAAATGATGGGCAGCCGTATTTGTATATCACCAACGAAGTATACACAGGGGAGCGGAAGCCAAGAAACGCCACCACCACCACCGGCTTCAATAATAATTCGCTCAGGGGCAACAACGAAAAACCGAAAGAGGAAGGCTCTGACTGGTTTTAAGCACTTATGATCAGCTTCCACATCTTCCCGTGCGACCATGAGCAGATTAACAATCTGCTCCCTCTCGCCAAACTACTGCCAGACAAACCCCGGGACGAATTGCTATCCCTTGTCGATGACATGCCACTTGGCTTAACTATTACAGTTGAAAAGATTAAGAAAGAGCGGAGCCGCCAGCAGGAAAAGTATTACCGGAAATGGTGCAACGCCTTTGCGCGACATTGCGGCCTGACGCCTGATGAGATGCATGATGAAATGCTGTGCCTCGCATATGGAAGCGAGGAAGTTGAGACAAAATTTGGGATTAAGAGAAGACCAATAAAGAGGAGCGGTCAGCTAACTGCTAAAAAATACTCTGAATTGATTCATGTGCTGGTCATGACAGCTGCGGAAATGGGCTTTGCAGTACCACCGCCTATTTAGTGCGGCCTACTTTTTTGTCGTAGAATTTATTAAAGTTATTATAGTTATCCTGAATCCTGTCTTCTATCAACCTTACAACCTCTGCCGACTTGATAGCGTTATCTGGCGACAAGGGTGCCCATGCCGCAGCTTCCTTCCTCATCCGTCTTAGCTTCCTGAGCCGTTTGTTTATCCTGTCCAGATGGCCCTTGATCTGAATATAAGCGCGGTTGTCTTTACCGTATTTAGCCCTTTCTTTCCCTCTGAGGGCATCATACCGTTTCACCCTTTGGCCCACACGAATCTCTCTCTCAAAGAAATCAACCATGCTCTCCTGATCGCCCTCTGCTTCGCCCGCCAAGCGGCGCAAGAAGGGGATATCTCTTGCCTTAACGTCTTCGTCCTTCGCCCATTTTCCAAGTGCCTCCAGACTGCGAAAGCCAAACTTACCCGCACCGCCAAGGGCAAACTCTGTAAAGTGTTCCAAAACATCCGGGGACAAGTCTAGGGGGCCGGACACATGCTCGCTACCTTCCCCCAACAGGGCGTTCATTGTTTCCGCAGCTACCTTAAACGGCGCTAACGTTGTTCTCATCGATAGATGAGATGCAGGTGTCGGCGCTGGGTCACCCGGATAGTTTTCCCTATAGATGGGAGCGCCAAAAAAGTTCTTATTCTGCCAAATTTCTTTAAAGGGCTGGGCCACAGTTGGGACTACTGACATTCCAATGGGAGAGAAAGAAGACAAAAAGGTTTCTACAATATTTCCCGCGCCTTCCTCGACGGAAAGATGATCATTGGATATTTCAAAAAAAGTTTGGCCTAAAACGTGAAAAACATTGTATCCGTAGGGTAGTGGAATGGTGTAATACCCTTGGGCTCCTTGATACTCCTTTCCGTCTTTCCCAATGTAGGTGTTTGAAGTCCCTGTTTTGTCTGCCAGCTTAGGGTCAGCCATGATTACGATATTACGATTTTTGACATAACTCGGGATTTGAGAAAAATAAGACCTGCCTGTTTCAGGATCTTCTTCACTTTCTTCCTCCGCCCTGAGTGCAAGCAAAGCACCCAACCCAACCATTGAGGCAACAACTCCTTGCTTGATCCGGCTGCCTTCCTTGCTGAAAACATTTAATCCACGGGCGAAGTTCGACACACCTTGTACGCTTGCATTAAAGAATAGAAATAAAGCGTTAGCTGCATCTCCGCTCATGCCCTTACGATTAAAGTTGATCGTTAAATTCTTAGCAAGGCTGGCTGCACGGGCAACAGCCTCACTTCTGTCTATCCCAGCATCTAACAATTGGTTCCTAGATTCTTTAAAGGCTGCAAACCGCACCCCGTTCTCAACTGAGGCATTGGCGTCTTCGATAAACTCCATAATGTATTTGAAACGCTTCTTGAAGTTCCCCTTCATCGTTCCCTGTGCCATCTCGACCATAGACCTTATAGTCTTAATCTGGTCTTCCGGTGGCCTCGAATGGAACCAGTCAGCCTTAGCGCCAGCTCCAAGGTACTCTTTAAGGTCGGCCAGATCTTGAGAAGAAATGCCGGTGATGTTGCCCCGGAAGGTGCCGTCTTTTTCGTTCCAGTTTCTCATACCCTTCCAAAACACACCCCCAGAAGGGATTGTGTCTTTGAGAATCTTGGCGATTAGCTTTTGGTCTTTGGCCTTCCCGTTGGACATATTTTGTTCGCCGATAACGTTGTATATCGCCGTTTGAAGGTCTCTTGCAAAGTTGCCCAACACGAACTCAGGGTTTAGCGTCGTATTAACCATCGATAGCCAGCGATTAACAATCCCAAATTTACTGATCATGTTATCTACTGTGCCAACATCCATGCTGACAATTGCATTGCGAAGCCTTGGGTTGTTTATCCTTATATAAACCTGCTCCCCGTCTATTTTTGCTCCAATTAAGTCAGAGTCCAATGAAGCTTGGGTCGGCCTAAAAACAACTTTCCGCAGGTACTCGGCGTTACCCTCCCCTTTGGGGGATGTTCCATACTTCTTCGGGTCATTACCCATGTAGACGTATTCGAGCTTGCGCTCATATTCCTTGTTGTCCTTATCAATAATGCTCCAATAGCTATCGTTGGGATGGGCTTTGACTAGGTTATAAAGTTTCTCACCAAACTCTTTGTTCTTTAATGACCTGACGATCCCTCTTTCGGCACTGAGGAGAACGTGTCCCAAGGGGGATTCTGATGCAGATTCCCGTCCCAATGCGTAGAGAGCTTCCCTGCCCCTGGTGCTAAGCCCGCTTCCAAGCATAATCTGCTCGGCAAAATCATCCTCAATCGCCTTGCCTCTTAACGGCGTATAATAATTATAAGTATTACTTATTGTATCTGCGCTGCCTTTATCTATTAAGCCGCCAATAACAACCCTGTCCATCGTTTCATTAACAATCTGGTCAACGTCGGCGGCAATATCCATCAGCTCTCGGGCTCGTTGATTACCGCCCTCCCAAGTTTGTGAGGCGTCATCCCAGTCCAGCCCGTAGCGTTCCTTCATTTTTCTCTTAACAAAGCTGTCAGTGAGCTGCTCACCTGTTTTGAGGCTGCCAGACCCCGGCTTTTTTTCTGCGTCACGGCTGGAATCTCGCATCTCCATTTTTTTGTTTCTTTCTATTGCGTGTCTGAATATCAGGAACTCGTCAATCTCATCTATAGCATTATAGGCTGCTATTTTTTTTGCTAAAGGGTCTTTCCTTTCGTCCTCAAAGAGTCTTATCTCTTCGCCAATCTTGCCGGAAATCGATTCTTCACCGGAGTAGGCCGAGTCTTTTGTTAGTATTGGTGCCAGCCCAAGCGATGCCCTGTAGTCGTTTATGGCCTCTTCTGCGTGTTTGAGGTCAATAAACTTGTCGGCAAGTTGATATACAACACGATTGTTCCAGTTGGCATCAATAAATTTCTGGTCTTTTGTTTGCCAAGAAAGGGGCGGTTGGTCTATTGATTCTTGATCTAAGGTATATCTTCTGGAGTACTTTGCTTGTTCTGGCTCATCGGGCATTACTAGTGGTCGCGGCCCCTTAGCTTCGACGTGTTTACTCCCAGACCCAGCCTCTTCCCCAAATTCCTGGTCTTTTGTTTGCCGAGAAAGGGGCGGTGGGTCTGTCGATTTTTGAGCCAAGATGGGTCTTCTCGACTCAAGCATCTTATCCTGAAGTGGACTTACCGTTTTCCCTTGGTATCTTTCATTGATTCTTTCATTCGGTGTCCATCCGTATTTTTGTCCAAATTCGGATTCAACCGCCGAGATTCTGGATTGTATGCGTGTGATGATATCTTCCACCCTTCTTTGTAAATCGGGTGGGAGGGCGGTAAGACTCTCGATATAACTTTCGCCATTGTTATTTTTCCTCCAATCGTTACTTATGTATCCTTCATTGGCAGCAAACCTAGAAACCTTCACCGCCTCGTTAAGCCCAGCAAATTCCATGTCGCTCAAAGCCTTGACGACTTCATTGTTGAATTTATTATTTGGCTCATCTAAATATTTAAAATTAATTAATCTCGCTCCGGTTGTAGCCCCTATTGGATTATATTGCCCGTGACCATAAACACTGCTAAGTCTTTCTGCAAGCTCCTTAGTTTCAGCCTCTGTAAATGGTCTACCAATATCAACCTCAATAGCATTGAGATCTTTTCTACTGAATCCCTTCTGGTGGAAAGGCCGATGATATCCCACCCCATCTTGCTTCATGAGAAAACCTCGCATTGCAGCATAAACCTTTATAAGCTCCTCAGAGGCATGATCTAAACTTGTTTGCTCTTTAAAATCCCCGGCTATTGCTTTGTATTTTTTAGGGGCAACAATTTCCGTTTGAGTTCCGGGAGAAACCACACCTTCAAAATAGCCCGGAGCCTCAAAGTCTCCCAGAGAAAGCATGCCAAGCACTCTTGCAAGCGCATCGTGACCTTCATCGTCTAAAAAAGCTCTGGATATTTTAGTATGGAAATCTTGGACAACAGGATAATCAGCTTCAAAAATTTCTGGGAAATGAGAAGTTGATGGCCCGGGCCTGCTTTCCCAGCTTATTTGGACTAAATTATTATCTGCCGCATCACTGTAATCAAACTTGGCAGTTTCTTTTTCTTTCGCAGTTGGATCATATTTCATTGCTTCTGAAAGCCAAATACTTCTGTGCTTTTCAGGATTTAGAATCACCCTAACTTTTTTCTTTTTACCGTTCTTATCCTCTTTCATTTCATAACGCATGAACCCACGGCGCTCTGATATTTTTTCTGTTCTTTTTTTAACGTCCCTATTTTCAGTCCTAGCTTTCATTGCAACCCAAACAGCCGCTTGCACCTGTTGCGGCTCCCAACCTAAGCGTTGAGCAAGAGTTTTTACTTCATTCTCCACAAATGTATATTGAGCATCTGTAGGAACATCAGCATTAAAACCAAACGCCCTCATCATCCAAATATCAGTAGTTACCCCTTGTTCTATTGACGGGTCAATAACACGCATTACATTTTTATAAAAATTATTTGTTTTCCTGCCGCCCCACGGAGTGCCATTAAATACATTGGTCAAGTCGGCGCTCATCCGTGTAGGGAACATCCCGGTTTTAATCGGCTCGCCAATTTGATGCTGATAGTATGCTTGCAGCGCATAATTAAAATTAGCAGGAACAGGGGTCTGAGGAGAGGTTATCGCAATAGCCTGAGCAAGTTTCTCAGCTTCTACCCGATTACCACCAGTAATATCCAAGAGAGCTTGACCGCTTCTTTCATACCAAAACTTTCCCGGCTCTCCTTCTTCTGCTAAGCCTGCTATGGCCCTCCTTAATGCTCCTAATTTTTGCGGACTCGCCACTTCTTTTGGGGCGCCAACATATTTACGAGCATAAATAGCTTCGTCAGCGAGCTCGACAGCGCCTGTCTGGGGAAATAACGCGCTATTCGTTGGTACTGTCGTGACCACCGGCGTAGGCGGGGGTGCAGCCTCGTCAGCGCCTGTCTG
>Ga0208919_1001702_pt1 | contig 12304 bp, 12 predicted proteins | sample 4_EtaG_FD_184076 | JGI IMG/M metagenome (GOLD analysis project Ga0208919, IMG submission 184076) | Marine viral communities from the Subarctic Pacific Ocean - 4_ETSP_OMZ_AT15127 metaG (SPAdes) (version 3) | ecosystem: Environmental > Aquatic > Marine > Oceanic | place: Pacific Ocean | collected...
ACTTCAGATACATGGAGTGACTCCGATATCAGGAAAGGGTGAGAGATTTTCTTGTGTTGCTTATTGTGATAATCGACTTGCAACAAAAGGGTCAAAAGCAAGAACTCCTAAACCAATCGGAAAGTATGCAAAGCCAAATACGTTAGAAGAGTTCTTTTAGTTTAGTGAGTTATCTACACTTTTTCTTGAATCTGTTACAATAGGCCCTGAACTTCTACTTACTGAAGCAGAAGCTGAAGAATTGTCATTTCCAACATTTGAAAGTTGATTGTTTATTTGAATAATTTGTTGCTGTCTTGACTCTCTCATTCTTTGTAGTCTTTCAATTTGATCGAGAGTTGTTTTAACCATTGGGTTATTAGCAGGCAAATTTCGTTCAGCGTTCCGGCTTGCTTTTTCTTCAAATCTTTCTAACTGTTTATCAATATTACCTATACCCTCTTGAAGACTCAGTCTTTTTCTTTCTAATGTTTGTTTGTCACTAAGAGCTCCTGACTCTAATCCAAGAAGTTCTTCGGCTGTTGATTCATCCATTCCTAAAGTGGTTGCTACTTTACCTATGCCTAGTTTAATGTTGGTAATAAGTCCTTTGATAAGTTCACCTATCGAATCGTATAAATTTCCAACAGCATTACCTAAATCTTTTTCAAAGTTTGTTTCTACTCCAAAAAGACTCGGAATAAAATCAATGATTTGTCCAATTGTTCTTGCAACTCCTTTAACAATTGCTTTTACAAAATCTCCCTCTTTATCAAATTCTTCTTTTATATTTTTTGCAGATATAGCCAATAGAGCAGCTATAGCTAATAGAATTACTCCTTTAGGCCCCAAACTTGTTGCAACAAATCCTAGTACCTTTCCAACAATTGTTATTAGCTGTTTTCTAAACAGAGTCGCAAAACCAACAGAAATAAGAGCAAGATTTTCTGTAAAGATATCTCCAAGAGTTTTATCTGGATTACTAATATCGTCAATTAAGTTTTTAAATCCTTCTACAAAAAAATTAACTATTGGCAAAATAGTATTTTCATAAAATCCTTCTACAAGTACTCGTATTCTTCCTCCAGGCCCTATAGCTTTTAAAAGTTTTTTAAATGTTTCACTTTCTAATATTTCTGGAAGAAATGTTAAAAAGGCAAGAAGAGCTGGAACTGCTAGAAAGCTAAGTAATTTTCCCAAAACACTTGTAACTTTGTTTCCGACAGTTTGTACTCTCTCTGCAATTTTACCAGCTTTTTCTTTTCTTGCAGATTCAGCTTCTTCTTCATCTTGTTTGAATTTTGCTGTAGCTTCTGCTTGAGCTGCAAACACAGATTGGTCTTTTAAAAGATTAAAAATGCCGTCAAGTTTAGAGATAACAACTTTCAGAGAGTTTGTACCTCGATTACGAGTGAGCTGACCTTCTGCCTTGAGTCGGTCTATGATACTTTCGTTTGCATTTTCGAGTGCTGGAACAGCCATTTACTTTGCCTTTTGTTTTAATCTTTCGTTTTCTTCTTCAAGATACTGAACAAGAAGTTGTACATATATTTGTCTTTCCCACGGCATCATATTTTCAAGTTCTGTCAAGTTGTATTTATGATGTTGAACCAAATTAAAATTAGTCTTGTAGATATTCTGTAGACTATCATGGGAAAGACCTATATAAAAAAATTCTGGAGCCCTCTTACATTTACAAAATCATCTTTACCGCACTTTTCACATTTCCAAGTTATTTTATGTTCGAGCATAGGAAGATTTCCAAAAAATTCAGCAACCTTTTCGAATTGCTTTTGATTCATATCTCCTATGAACTTTTCCAACTCTCTTGGCTCAAAGGTATCATAGAGTTGCTCTCCATCAAAAATACATTCAATACATTTTTCAACCATTTTCAAAACTCGTTCAAAGTCACTCATTTCACCAAGTGATACCATATATTCTAAGGCATCAATACTTGGATAATTGAAACGAATACCAATCGTATCTGTTATCATAATGTTTTTTGAAGAATCATCTTCAATTTTAGGGGGCTTCACTTGCTGTAAATTTATAGCCACTTTAGTTCTATGTTTACATTCATTCGACTCATCATGTGTTATTTCTAAATTTGATATCTCTCCTACAGATTTTGACCTTAACTGTAAAAACAAATACTCAAAATCAAAACTTGCTAACTTAGATACATCAACATCATCTAATATACAATTTTTTAACAATTTTGTTACTGCACGAATTGTTTCTTTTTGATCTTTTGTCTCTAGTGCAATAAACAAAAGTTTTTCTTCTTTTACAAGAAAAGGTCGAAACCTTATCTTTCTTCCTGTAGATGGTATTGTTGTTTCAAACTCAGGAACAGATAACGAAGGTAGTGCCATAATATTCTCCAATCAATTAAAATATTCTATCAAGAAATCTAACTGCCCTTCTAATAGTTGATGTTCTTGAGTCTCTTACTTTTCCAAGATTTGCAAGTGAACTTATAATTTTTGGTAATTTCTTAGAATCACTTTCATATCTATTGTATGCAAATGTCACAGAGAGTCTTTGTAATTCGTCTGAAGCCCAATTCAAAGGAAGTGGTGCGACTTGTATTGGATATGCTTGAAGAAGTCTCATTTCATATGTGACATCATTGTTCTCGTTCATTTGTAGAATCTCAATACTTGAAACGTAATCATCATAATAACCAGCATTAAATGCTTTCGAGTCAGGATTAGTTCCTGCAACTCTGTGTTCTCCTACAATCAAGTCTTGCCATTTTTCAAAAAATAACTTCTCTCTTAAATCTTCACTACAAATAAATGTAATCGTTGTATCAACATAGTTTGCTTGATAACCACTTTTACGAAGTGGGCCATAATACCGATTGTCTAATGTTTGAACTGCACGCCCAGGCAATTCTGCTGAGTCTGCTCTAAGTGCAAGATGAAAGATATCAACATTATCTCCAAGACCATTGAGAATACCAGCCACTTCTCCGACCGTACCTCCAAGTAAAGATAGTCCTGATATTAATCTTCCAAGAGCACTTCCGTCACTTCCTTGTCCTGTTGGTGGTATGACTCTAACTTCAAAACGATCTTGCTTTGCATAACCAGCTGCATTGAAGTTACTTGTAAATTCGTTTATCTTAAATGGCATTTCTACTATCGCTCCAGACTTTCTGTTTACTTGCTTTAGAGAATTGTTCAACAGGAAGAAAAAGTGCCATATCCCATTGTTCAGCATTTACTTCTATAAATCTTGATTTAACTTGACTTGTCAAATATCTCTTAACAGTTGGTTTAAAAAAACGAAAACGAGCTGCTCCATTTAAAACTCTATAACTTAAATTTAATCGAGTTGTTTCATCATACTTTTTATTTGTCACTAAACCATAAAGGGCATCCATAAGTTTAGCTCTTAATCGTGGTGGAAGATAATGTAGATTGATTCCCATAAATCCTCCCTGTGCTTTTTTGAACGGAAAGATTAAAGGAAATCTATCGTAGTACGGAAGTTCTTTTTTTGTTTTAGGGTCGTATGCAAAGAAATACATTCTTCCCATACTAACACGACCTACTGCCTGTGATTTTGCTTCTGACTGCAACTTTCTTGGAGTGATTGAAGTCTTTCTTGCTTGATTACGAAACCAATCTCTTGACTTACGTTCTTTTGCAGGAAGTCTCCCAAGAGCTGCTCCCTTCTCAAGTATCTTGTCAAATGTAAATGCAGGCATTTAAAATAAATCTTTTTCTGTTATTAACGTGAACTTCCATTTTCTTTCTTCACAAAACTTTTGTGCATACTTCCATTTATAACTATTTATACCCCAATTTTTTACTTCTGTAATATATCTTTTTGTTTTTCTCTTTTGTACTCTTGGTTCTTTTGTTTGAGCATAGGGTTTGACCTCGACCATATGGGTTTCAATCAAGTTTTCTTTTGTTCTTACTTCAATTAAAAAGTCTGGAAAGTACCTGTGCCATTTTCCATCAATCGGAGATTTGTACGGAACAAAGAGTTCTTCACTTTGCCATCTCAATACATTTTGATTGAGGTCAAAGTATTTCATGGCTTTGAGTTCCCATGAGGAACGAAAAACAATGTTTGTTGGGTCGCCCTTGTATTTAATTGGGTTCTTTGGTCTAAATTTTCCCTGATAATATTTAGTCATTGTATATTTACTTATAAATAGTTTTAAATTCTCACAAGGTATATTTATCTCATGGTAAAAATAAGTAAAATTGTTGACAAAGTAGAAAATTTTGTTGATGGAAAATTAGGTAGACTTTTGCTCAGAAAAGATGCAGATACTATCATCTTTCCAAGTGAAATAGAGAATGTAGGACAGTTTATGAAATTCTCTATTTTTAGAGAGTTTCAATTTCAAAGAGATGCTTTCGAAAAAGGTTCGATTGACACAAGAATTTTTCTTCCTCTCCCTGCAAATCTTACTGCTGGATACTCATCAGAGTATGCAAATGAAGAACTTGGAGTTGTCGGAACTGCAGCTGCACGAAATATTGGTGCATTAACTAATACAATAGGAACAGGACAAAATGAAGTTGAATCTGCAGCAGAGAGTCTAAAAAACTTTGCAGCGGGTGTAAGAGATGATGTTGGTATGTCAGGAGTGAAAAGTATGGGTGCCCAATTTGCAAGTGCTGAGGGTGGAGCAATTATTGGTGGATTGATTAAAGGAGTTCTTGGTGGTACAATTGGTGCAGCTGGTGGAGCTGGTATTAAAGGTGCATTTGCAGGAAGTGGAATGGCACGAAATCCTCATTTAGCAGTTCTCTTTCAAGGAACAGGATTTAGAACGCACTCATTTAGTTATAAACTTGTACCAAGTAATCAACGAGAATCAAAAACAATTACAAAGATTATAAGAGCATTTAAGCACGCAATGGTGCCAGAGTACATTGAGCAAAATCACTTTTTTAGATATCCACAACAGTTTCGACTTGAGTTAAATAATCCAGACCACCTTTTTAAATTTCAGACTTGTGTACTAACAGGATTTAATGTAAACTATCATGGAGAAGGAGGCCCCTTCTATCATAATCTTGAGAACGGAGAAGAAGCACCTGTTTCTGTTACAATAGAAATGAACTTTACAGAGACAAGAATTATCACAAAAGACGAAATAGAAGAGGGTTTATAATGGCACATTATTTTAAACCATTTCCAAAGATTGATTACGACCTTAAAAAAAACGGTAAATCAAACTCTCTGACAAACATTACTCTTAGATTTAAAGTTCAAGAAGCTTTATTATCACAGTCAGCTATTTACTACGACTATCAAGTTCAAGAAGAAGATAGACCAGATATTGTTGCGGAACTATACTATCAAGATTCAACTCTCGATTGGTTAATTCTAATTGTCAATGATATTATCGACCCACAGTTTGAATGGCCAAAAGAACAGTACAGTCTTGATAAGTTTATTCGACAAAAGTACGGAAGTATTTCAGAAGCTCAAGGAACAGTTCATCATTACGAAAAAATATTAAACGCACAAAGTACTTTGGCAGATGGTACGGTTGTTCCAGAGAGAACAGTTAAAATCGACCAAACAACATACAACTCTCTTGCAGGAGATACACTACAAGGAGAAACAGGATTTGTCAAGGTAAGGAAAGAAGTTTCCGCGTATCAATATGAACAAGACCTTAATGATGAAAGAAGAAACATTAAACTTTTAGATGAGGTGTATCTTCCTCAGATTCTCTCTGCTGTTAGAGGTGTTTTTGCATAATGAGTGATAACACTTACAAGCATTTGGGTATTGACATACAGCAAATAGGACTTATTGCATTTGACAGATCAGAAGATTCTTTTATTGATATAAAAGCAATGTGTTTTGAAGTATCTATATTTGAAAATATTGAATCTTCTGCTGTATCTATAGAAGTTGGTATTGAAGATGGAATTGGAATTATAGAAAGAATGCCTCTTGTTGGTGATGAAAAGATAGTAATTACTTATAGAACACCATCTTTTAATGACTATGTTGAAGCAGAGTTTGATGTCTATGAACATAGTGTCATTAATAAAACAAAAGAAAGAGTACGAGAATATGTGATTTATGGAGTTTCTCCAGAAAAGAAACTAGACCTTGTTTCAAGTGTCGATAGAATATATAAACTTTCTGGAAGTCAAACTGTTGAATCTGTTTACGGCACTTATTTTAGATCACAGTCGCAACTTAAAAATCCTAAAAAACTTGAAACAAGTGAAAGTTTTGGAACACAGTATTTCATAGGAAATGGTCGAAGCCCTATGTCCTTCATAAAACATATTGCTGATGAGTCTGAATCAGAGAAATATCCTGCATCAAATTATATGTTCTATGAGACTCTTGATCGTAAGTTTCACTTTAAGACATTAGATGAGTTAATGAAAGGTGAAGTAGTACAAAACTTTTATCTTGCAGATGCTGGTAAGAGTCTTGGAGATGTAAAAAGACGAGCTGAAAAAGATACGATATTTCCATATCAAGTTATCACAGACATTGAAGTTAAAGACGGTATTAATGGATTGCGTAAAATTTCTGGTGGAGGATATAGAAATTCAGTTAAAGTAATTGACCCTGTTACCAAAACTTTTTCTGAAAAAACTTTTAATTACTTAAAAGATGATAAATTAGTTCAGATTGCAAAATACAAGACAATACCAAATAAGACATCTTTTCTTCAAGTTAATGATGAAGATATACACTCAAGATTATTACGAGGCACAGTTATACCAGATGGTTTAAGCACAGGATATTTTGAAGATACAGGAATATCAAGTGACACAGAATTTGATGAGGTTCAAGAAATAGAGCTCGATATTCCAGAGATCATTGTTACTTCTGAAAGAAGAGCTCCAGAGGATAGGCTACAAGGTACATTTTTTGAGGAAAATGTTTCAGAAGAGTCAGACCCACAATATTTCTTTCCAAGACGGAGACATCGCTTTGCACATTTAGACGTTGCATCAAGAATGCTTTTTGATACAATAATTATAAATTGTACTGTATCTGGAATTAGTGATCTTCATGTTGGACAAGTTGTAAATGTTTTTGTTCCTCAAGAATCAAATGATGAAGAAATGATGAGAATGTATAATTTATTTTATGGTGGAGATAGACTTAAAGGTGGAGAGAAAGATGCAAAATTTCTTATTACAAAAGTACATCATGCGTTTAGTTTTTCTAAAGCTATCTATACCACATCATTTACTTGCGTGAAGAATAGTTTTGCAAATAGAGTTGAGACTGAGAGTAAAAGAGTTGCAGGAGATTTCTTTTGAGAAAATCAAATGAGTTTTTAGGATTAGATGGATTTATATGGTGGACAGGAGTTGTCGAGGATAGAAACGACCCTCTACAGCTTGGTCGTTGTAGAGTGAGGTGTATGGGTTGGCATGATGAAAATCAGGACAAACTCCCTACAGGTGATTTGCCTTGGGCTCAACCATTACAACCGATTACATCAGCTGCATTGAGTGGTATTGGAACATCTCCAACAGGACTTGTTGAAGGTTCGTGGGTTGTTGGATTTTTTATGGATGGAAAGAAAGCACAGTTTCCAATCATCATGGGTTCAATCTCTGGTATATCTGGAGAGGGTGAGGTGCTTGGTACAGGATTTCGTGACCCATATGAAAGATATCCTCTTGAAGAATTTAAAGGAAAACCAGATACTCCTACTCTTGCAAGAGGAGAGGAAGTTTCAAATGAGGAGTCACCAGCATACAGAGCAAAAGTATCAGGAAGAACTAAAGATGTTCCGATTGCAAAATATGCTAAAGTAGGAATGATTGATAAGAAAGGGCCTAGTAGAGATACATGGAATGAACCTTTTCCAAGATACGGTACAGCAGATGCTCCTGCAGCTTCAACGTATCCTTACAATCATGTAACAAAGACAGAAGGTGGACATATCTTTGAGATTGATAATACACCTGAGGCTGAGAGAATACACACACAACATGGAGCTGGAACATTTGAAGAAATACAGCCAGACGGAACAAAGATTACGAAAATAGTTGGTAAGAATTATGAAATTGTTTTAGATGATGAAAATGTTTTTATTAAAGGTGGGCAGAACATTACTGTAACAGGTGATGCAAGAATTATGACACAGGGAAGTTTTACGCATGAAGTTGAGGGAGATTACTTTCTTAATGTAAAAGGAGACTATGTTTCAAAAATTGGTGGAAGTCGAGCAGAAGAAGTTACAACTGATTTAGGAGTTCAAATCGGAGGAACATACACGTTCTCGACTGGCGATGATTCGATCATCAGTTTTGGTTCAGATGTTACACAACAAATTGTAGGTGATTATGATGTATCAACTGTTGGAGATTTTGCGGTAAGTGCTTTAGGAACAGGTGATATAATTTTAGATAGTGCAAAAGATTTTGGAGTAATATCAAAAGCAGTTAGTATCGCAGGAACAGAAATGTCTCTTAACAGCGATGGTAAACTTACAATCAAAAGTTCAGATACGGTTAGGATTGAAAGTGCAGCTGAAGAGAATACAATAAAAATGGTTAGAAGTCCAGCACTTCCAGGCGGAGATGACAGAGATGCCAATGTCTCAATAAAAGGAACTGCAAATGCGTCAGTCAATGTTCTTGCTGGAGATGATAGTATTGACCTTGACGGACACGTTCATGGTGGTGTAACACCAGGCGGTGGTGATTCAGGAGTATCTAAAACATGAGTTTATGTAACGTAGTAGCTGGAGTTCTTGATGCTAGAAATATCATCAAATTTAAAAAGAAACTAATAAAAAAGGCACTCGAAAATGTTGCAGCTGGTATTGATGCTAGAATAGACTTAGTAAGACTAGCAATTGATGCTCAGTACATTAAACTATTATCTAAGATAAATGAAATTGTTCCACTTAGCACTATAAAAAATGCAGTTTCCTTGATTAATAAAGCAGCTGATTTTCAAGATGCAGTTAAACGAGGAGATGCAGCTGGAGCTGCAAGAATTGCTGAAGAAATAGCAGAAGATTTTGGAATTGACGTAAATAATATACTAGACATTCCTGTTTGTGACTTAGACAATCTAATGAAAACATCTGGTGGAGTTTTAAAAATAGGAACTGCCATAAAAGCTCCAACTATAGGTATTCCTCTACTTGATGCCCTTATAGATGCTTCGGAGAGTTTAGTTACAACGACAGAAGATTTCAAAAATAAAGTCGAAGAGGCTGAGGATAGTGCAAGAAAAAGAAATAAAGAAGCATTAATACAATTAAAACGAGATGTGGTCTTGAGAACTCCAAACAAATATGGAATAAAACCAATAGTAGTGACGACAGTAAAAAGAAATGAGGCTGTTACAATTGTATAGAAAACAGTTAAAATAACTTATAAATAGTAAAAAATCGAGAGAAATTAAATGCCCACAACAAATAAAATACTTTATTCGGATTTGAATTTTAAATTCACTAAAAATCCTGTAACGAAAAGATTGTCGGTATTAAAAAATGCAGATGCAGTAAAACAAGCATTAAAACTGCTAATTCTTACGGATAAGTATGAAAGACCTTATAAACCTTTTCTTGGTGGTAATATAAAGGGAAAACTATTTGAAAGTTTTGGCCCTATTGTTGAAATGGAAGTTAAAGAACAAATAGAATTAGCAATACAAAACTACGAACCAAGAGTTAAAATACTAGATGTGAGAACAGATGCAAATGATGATTTAAACACTCTTGAAGTGACAATTGAATTTTTTATTCGTAATCAAACAGGCAGAGAAGCAACAACTATATCCTTAGAAAGAATAAGATAATGGCACTTTCAAATAATGTTCTCAATGTAACAGGATTAGATTTTACGACTATTCGTAATAATCTTGAAAACTATATTTCATCTCAGTCTGATTTTACAGATTATGACTTTGAAGGTTCTACGATTTCAAATCTTTTAGATTTACTTGCATACAATACTTATTATAATTCAATCTATACAAACATGGCTTCAAATGAAATGTTTCTTGATTCTGCACAGATTCGTGCAAATGTTGTTTCAAGAGCAAAGATGTTGGGATACACTCCTTCTTCTGCAAGAGGGGCAAGTGCAATTGTACAAGTCAATGTTACCCCTAGAAATACACAAACAGATACAATAACGGTTGCAAAGAATACACAGTTTACTGCAACAGTTGAGGGAATTAATTATAGTTTTGTCACTCCACAAGCATATACTATTAATAAGGTAGGAACATCAACAGTTCTCTCTGCAAACATTACTATCACAGAAGGTGAACCTCTTACACATAGATTTACAGTTGGCTCTGCAAATACTCGATACATTTTACCTAATGAAAACATAGACTTAACAAGTCTTGCTGTTTCTGTTCAAACAAGTGCATCTAATACAACTGTTATCACGCATACAAAGGCAGATGATATTAGTTCAGTATTCGCAAACAGTACTGTTTACTTTTGTCAAGAAACAGAAGAACAGGAATACGAATTAATTTTTGGAAACGGAGTTATTGGTAAAGCACTAACAACAGGAAATATAATTATTGCAGACTATCGAGTGTGTAACGGAGAAAGATTAAATGGTGCAGCTGTATTTACTGCACCAGCAAATATTGGTGGAGAAACTAACTTTACATTTTCGACAACTTCAGCTGCAATTGCTGGAGCAAATCCAGAATCAATTGAGGGTATTAAATTTAATGCACCAAAAAATTATCAAACACAAAATCGTGCAGTTGCTACGTCAGACTATGAAAGAATTATTGTAAGAGATTTTCCAGATATAAAATCACTTAGAGTTTGGGGTGGAGAAAATAATGACCCTCCAACATACGGAAAAGTTTATATTGCAGCCAAACCAGAAACATCTCTTTATCTTTCACAGCAAAGAAAAACTGTTATCGGTGATAGACTAAGAAAATATAATGTTGTTGGATTTGAAACTGTCTTTGTTGATGCGACATATCTTTACATCAATCCAACAATTGAAGTTCGTTGGAATAGTGACACCACAACTTTATCAGGACAACAGCTTCGTGAAAATGTTTCGACAACAGTAACAAACTTTGAATCATCAAATCTCGGACAGTTTAATAATACTCGTTTTCGTATATCAAAGTTTCAAAGATTTATTGACGATACTGATGCTTCTATCTTTGGAAACCAAACAAGTATTCGTATAGAGAAAAGATTTACTCCTCTACTTGATCGGCCTTATACCTATACATTGAACTTTAACAATGCATTTGATTTAAGGCATCCACATCCTATGGATGGAATTTATGGAGTTGTTGAAAGTTCCTCATTTGGTTTTGTAAGTGAGGGAGTTACATACAATGCTTTCTTTGATGATGATGGAGAGGGTGATATTCAAATTTACTACACAGAGGGTAATAACAGAATATACTTAAATAAAAAGGCTGGAAGAATAAACTATGATGAGGGAATTATCACACTTGATAATTTCTTACCGATCTCTTATGTTGGTTCGTTTATAAGTATATCTGTTGACCCAAGAAAAACAGATATAAAAGCATCTACAAATGAACTTATGCTTTTTGGACAAGCAAAAGTAACAATGGTAGATGAAACAACATCAACAATTCTTGGTGCAACTGCAATCGACACAGAGGGTACAGGACTTTCCACAGGGTCATCTGAAATAGGAGGTACAATTTTTAGTACAACAACTACAACGTCTAGTACAGGAGGTACTACAACAAGTAGTAGTGGTGGCGGTGGTGGTGGCGGTTACTAATGAGTACCGAATCAAAAATCTCAACTCTCGTTGAGAATCAGTTTCCAGATTTTATACGAGAGGAAGGCCCACTTCTTGTTAAGTTCATAAAAGCATATTATGAATATATGGAGCAAGATGGTAATGTTACTGAAAGATCAAAAAATCTTTTAGATTATCAGGACATTGACAAAACAACATCAGAGTATCTTGATTGGTTCAAGAGAGAAGTTCTTGTTGATATACCAAAAAATCTTGCTGGTGATGAACGACTCTTTATGAAGAATGTTCTCGATTTCTATCGTGCAAAGGGAACAGAGAACTCAATCAAACTTCTTTTTCATGCTCTATTCAACGACAAGGCAACAGTCTTTTATCCTTCTACACAACTTCTTAAAGTAAGTGATGGTCGTTTTGAAAGAGTTAATTATATTCGTGTTGTTCACAGAACAGGAGATGTTTCAGCTCAAGGTGGACAGACAATACTTGGTGCATTAAGTGGAGCTCAAGCAAGAGTTGAATCTATTACAGAAACAAATGAAAATGGTGTTGATGTATTTCGATATGATTTATCAAACATCAATGGTACGTTTAGAAATGATGAG
>Ga0208919_1001704_pt1 | contig 12300 bp, 21 predicted proteins | sample 4_EtaG_FD_184076 | JGI IMG/M metagenome (GOLD analysis project Ga0208919, IMG submission 184076) | Marine viral communities from the Subarctic Pacific Ocean - 4_ETSP_OMZ_AT15127 metaG (SPAdes) (version 3) | ecosystem: Environmental > Aquatic > Marine > Oceanic | place: Pacific Ocean | collected...
TTTCTGCTGTGTGGCTCTGGGTCTGCTGGGTCTGTGCGCGCAGACCCTCAAAATTTACGAATGAATTTTTGGGTCTGTGCAAAAAAATGCCAGGAATCGTTGCAATCATTTTCCCCTTTTTTCCAGGTGCTATATGGGTGCAACTTGCACAAGATGAACCCTAGTTAGGGGTATCAGAAATGCTTCCGAAATCTACTGGCTTGTCATCCCCAAAGCTCTCGCTGACACTGGCTTCTTCATCCTTTTCTTGCTGGTCATACTCTTGTTTCATACCCTGCACCATGGCTTCTGTGTCCTCTCCATATCTTTCTTCTAGTTCTTCTGCTTCCTTCTTTAGTTTATCGTCATTCTGTATAGCCTTGGATAGTGTCTCACGCTCTCTTTCAAGTGCCTTAGTTTTCTTGTTTAGTTCTTCCAGTGTCTCTTCCATGTTTTGTTTCTTTACATAGGTACGCTTCCTTCTATTGACCATAGTCTCATCGAGGATTCGATTTACATCATCCCAGTCTACAGCATTGTTCTTATCAAACTCTGAGAGGGTATGCCATATGGAGGTTCTAGTAGAGTCCAATACCTTTTTGCCATGCTTAGCAAAGCTGTATAGTCTCATGATAGAACGGGCATTTTGTACGCCATATGATGATGTCAACTGGTCGACCATTTCTTTTGGATCAACTATTCTTTTCTTCTCAAAGTCAGGGTCACATACAGCACAACTGTTCTTTGTGTATAGGAAGAAGTGTAGATAATTGCCCTCACATGCAAGCCCTAATCTGAATGGCTGATTGGTTTTGTAGGTTACGGTTTTGTTATTCCATTTATCCATTTCAATAGTCCATTGCTTTCGGAACATCATCTGCTGGTAGTAGTATGAGAAATCCTTTAGCTTGTATCTGGAATACCCCCCAAAGAGATCTTGGAATGATTGTACCTCCTCCATTGATATGGATGTTAGGAAAGTAAACGGAACTGCTCTAAAAAATTTCCTTAAAGCTTTCGAATAATGCACGTTCATTATTAGAACGACTTCTGCCTTGACGTCGTGGCGGATATAGGTAAGACGCTTTGCCAGATTGGCTAGCTTTTCTTTTGGTAATTCTTCGAGTGCAAATGAGGCGTCGTCCAGTACGATGATATGGTTTAGACCTTTAGTAAGACCTGAGATGATTGTATCTAATTGTTGGATTTCATCCCTGTGATACCAGTGAACTTGGAAATTTTTTCTTGTGTGTAATCCATGTATTAGGTGTCTGGTCCATGTGGATTTTCCAGTTCCAGACATTCCACAGTTAAGGATATGCACAAAGCCAGTTACTGATAAGTAATTTAGGATGTTATCTATAATAGGGTTGGGAGATTGGCTTCCGATTATCACATGCTTCTTAAAGGTTGTTGGGTCTTGGAATAGGGTTGTGTGTATTCCTTTATATTTCTCCTTGACTCTTTCGCCTGGTGTGGCTATGCGTTTTTCAATTGGTGTCTGTTCCTCTAATGCCATTAGCTGAACTGTCTCCTAGACTGGGCTTGTGATATCATCGAGGATATAGATTCCTCTGTAGTACACATTAGTCTTCTTAAAAATTTCCAAGCTTGTTGTTGGTACAGAGATTGGTCTGGGTCGTCTTGGAATGACATAGGCTTAGGTTCAACTTCTTGAATGTCATCGAGGTTGGGTCTGTCCCCAGGTGGCAGTGTAGAAATCATAGCGTAGTAGCAACTGATGGCATTGAACGGATCAGCTTTGTTGACGATACAACTCAATGCCGTATTCCTCAATTGTGAAAGTGTAGTTGCAATTACCATTGAACTTGCAGACATATTTGTTTTAAACATCTTATAATATATAAATTTGAAAAATAAATCCTATAATCGCTATAGTTATAATAGCTAATAATTAAGATACTTCTAAGACTTTTTTTATAACCCTATGTTTATTGATATAATTGAGCTTCATATCTAGTCTATAATATATAACAAAAAATAATACGGGAGGACTTCCCGCCCCGCTATGCGCTTTCCTCGTATACTTTAGCTAGAAACGATCGAACGAGATCTCTCATAGCCTTCACACATTTAGCTAGATCTATGCACGACTTGGATGTACTTGGATGTATTAGGGTGGGTACCTAGATGGCAATAGTAATTTTAGCCCCATGCCTAGTGTTCTGCTACAGTTCTATTATTATGACGGTATCTAGTCGTTAAACCTAGTCACTCTAGGAATACCTACTCTTGAGCTGTAGGCATATTAATCTACAACAATTTCCCACAAAACTTTTTGACCCTTTAAGAGAACAGTGTTTTAACAAATTGGGGGGGTGTGGTGTATTGGGGAAGGTCGGTCTCAGAATTTGCCCTATGGGGAAACGGACATATGAAATCTCTAACCACGGGTCTTCTCCAATGACACCAGTCCTATATATACAAACGACTTATTAAAAAGACGCTAAAGTTAGGCACCACTATATCGCTATGATATGGCTAGGGGGTTTAGGAGAGTTTAATCATATTAGGGGGTCTGAGCTATATTATTTCTCATCAGGGTCTTCTTCATCTTTAATGGCTTTAGCAGATTTGGTACAACGGTTCGGTCTTTTCGGTACGAATAGTCGTGTCATATCTGTGGGGGTATTATCTGATTCTCCCTTTGTTCATGTGTTCTTCTAGATAATTGACCTATAAAACATGAGTCTTTGTAGCACTTCTTACTACAATATCTCTTCTTGCCTGTCTGTTTTGTTACCTTAAAGAAAACCCCGCATTGTTCGCAGACCTTTAAAGGAAACGTCATGCACCAAAACCCCCTGTTAGTATGCTTAATCCCTCATTAAACTCACGAAAGAACGTGGCTATACCATCTTGTATATTGAGAAAACCATCTAAGAATCCCCGAAGGGATTCAGAGACACCGCCAAAGCTATCATTGATTCCGCTCGCAGCCTCCCCACTAGCCATGATTTACCACACATCTGAGCATGTTAACTCAGACCCACAGTTAGGACATCGCAGATGACATCTCTGAATTTCGTGCATTTCAAAATTACACATAGAACAGACTGGTAAATGATTGACATCATTCATGGATTGTTCGTCCTTTTCTTCTGTTGCATGTGCAGTTTCTACTGCTTGATTATTATTCCCCATCGTAGTACACTTCGGTATCATCTAGTAATCTGAACTTTATAATATGCTTTTTGGTATATGCTATGATTGTTACACCCCACCATTTGTCATTCTGCCTTAGCTTTTCCATTTCTTCTTTAGGTACATAGCCGTTTTTTTTACACTGAATAAGCAATGTTCTTTGGTCTGGATTCAATCTACTTGGTATGGCTATTACATCATAGAGACCTTTTGAAGCGTAGCTACGCTGGCAATAGTAGCCACGACTCCTAAAGAATGCCATGGTTCTATACTCGAAATTCCTACCAATACGATAGTTACGTCCGCCCAATTTGTTTCCCCAGTTCCTCTATTATTGGTACCATTACAGCGTTACCTATAAGACGATATCTGGCTGTCTCGCTTACCCCTTCTGTGAAGTTATCTGGGAATCCCATAAGCCGTTCACACTCTATTGGCATTAATCGCCTTAGTCTTTTACCTTGGAGTATGGAAAAATCATTAGATGAATTGGTCAAAGCCCACGTTTTATCCCTAATTTGTACACGATTTTTCATGTTGCTATTAGTGTTAGAAACGTATGCCATTGCATAAAGACCTGTCTTTGCGCCCATACCCCCTGCCGTGGCACGTAAAGTACGGGCTATTCCATCAGTTGAGTATATTCTGTAGGAGTCATCAATGCTTTTTTTGATTTGTTTTATCTGTGTTTGAGCACATTTGTCTCGGTTTTTTTGGAGAGGAAATATCGGTCTGGTGCATTCTTTTCCATAATGTGCGATAATGAAGACACGTTCTCTGTGCTGAGCGAGGAAAGCCGACCCGTCAATACACTCCCACTCTGTGCTATACCCCATGTCTGAAAGCGTGGTAAGGATTTGGGAGAATGTGCGTCCACCATTGTTGTATAGCAATCCTTTAACATTCTCCATGAGTAAGAATTTAGGCTTTTTTTCTCGTGCAATCCGCACGATATCAAAGAATCTATTTCCTCTTTTGTCAATAAATCCTTTACGTTCCCCACATAATGAGAACGGTTGACAAGGGAAGCCAGCACAGAGAACGTCAAAATCTTTGAGTTTTCCTGGGTCAATCTTTGTTGAGTCGCTTTCTGTTGGATAGTTTCCATAGTTTTTTTTGTAGATTTCTCTTGCGTCATTATCTATCTCACAACTCCCTACACACTCGTGTCCAGCCTTTTGCATACCAAGATGGAACCCACCGATACCACAGAATAAATCATAATATTTCAATCATAACTCCGCCAGTTTTTTATGCGTTTTTTCTCTAACCAGTTGAGTACAACAAAGAAAACTAGTGGTGCTGGTAGACCAAATAGCATTACTAATGGGCTTGGATCAATAGTACATGTCACTCCTTCTACATCACATTGGTGCAGAAACTCATCTACTTCTGTGAAATTTACTATTACAAGATTGTAGAATGTGAGGCAAACCATCAAAATTCCTACAGATAATACTATGCTGGCAAGCATGTTTAGTTGTCTTTCATCAGGTTTTTTCATCTTTTTTCTCCTTGGTTCTACCCATGTATTCATCTAATTCTTCTCTTGTCCATTGGTTTTCTAGAGGTTCATTCTGGTCCAGAAAACGTTCATAACGTTCTTGTTTTATTGCTTCTCCTCCAGTATCAACGTCTTGTTCTCCCATTAATTTACAACTCCTTTTACTTCTATTGTTTTTCTTGGGTTTAAAAAGTTGTCAAGATTTTCATCTTTTCTGTGTTGTGATATTATTTTATGTAGTCTTTCTCTGCCTTTTTCATTCAAGCCAGAGTCTTTGTTATGCAGAAATTTGATTAGTTTTTCCAGGGATTTTTCTAGTCTTGGAACATCAGTTTTTGCCAATATTCCTAGATTAGCATTGAGCATTCCAAAGCCCTCTTCGGTTGGATCTTTGGCTAAACGTATTTCCCAGTTGAGGTGTGCAGGGCATGAGGCACAGCCCATTCTATCAATGTTATGTATTTTGTATGTAGGATTCTTTGGAATATTATATCTAGCATAATACTCGTAAATGTCTTCTTTATTCCAGAAAGATAATGGCGTAACTGCTCTAATCGGGTGTGGAAACATTTGTGTTATCAGATATGTTCTACATCTTTGTAAGACAGACATGGCTCTCATTCTTGATTCTTGTGCTCTTGTCCCTATAAAATGACAGTCATATCGTTCTTCTTCTTTCATGGATTTCATGAATTTTTTCATACTATCTTTTTTTAATATATTACAACATTCGGGTGTATGTCCTTTTTCTCCTTTTTTACGTTGATCTTGCCTACGTCTAAAGTCTGGTAAATGACCAAATTTTTTGGCTATTGTCCATACAGTTTGTTGCCTGTTGTCTTTGTCTTTTGGTGGTTGAAACATCTTGAATTTGTTTTCTATATCAAATAATTTGTTTATTTTTCCCCAATATGCTTTTTCTTCTTTGAATGTATTTAGTGTGTCATTTAGAAACATGTCAGGTATTTCACAGCCAATGTTTTTTGCAGCACGTATTACCATGTGCATTAGTACGATTGAATCCATTCCATATGATGTTGCCACAAAACATTTCTTGTATGTTTTAAGGTGCTCTTCTATCAGGTGTAGTGTTTCTGTTTCTTTTTGTTCAAATGATTTTGCTTGGTTTAGCCTTAATTCAAATGGATAAAGAATGAATGTTTTTGCCTTAAGTTGGTTTGCTTTATCTTCTTCTGGCTGTGCCATGAATTTCTTTCTAATATTTTTATCAAATTTTCTTAGAGGATCGTTTTTTGGTGTGTTATCCTTCATCTTTTTTCTCTCCTATTAGGATGTATTTTCCCAGTGGTTTTGACCATTTAATCCACTTTGGTAGTTTTGTATTGTCATTGTTTTCCTCCTTCATACCCTTTTCCATAGGTAGGGGTTTGTTTTATGTGTCCCTCTTTGATTAGATAATCAATTGTGTAACCCATTTCTACATCGCCTATCTTGCCTTCTACATACCAATACATGTTTTGTTTTACCCAACTTGGTATTTCATAGTTGTTTCTATTAGCGTCAAATAATGAATCATCCCAATTGATTTGTGCTTCATGTCCTAATACAAAACAAGAAATAGCTATTCCAGCAATTACAAATCCCCAGAATTTATCACTCATTGTTTAACAATACCCTGTACTTTAATGACCTATTATATCTGCTATTTCCGAATGTGTAGCTTTTCCAGCCACGACACTGACCGCACTTTTGTGTGTCCCTCGTCTTCCCTTTCGGTTGTTTTATCCTCACGCCACACTCTTTGCATTTCATATTTCCCAACTCCCAAATGTTGCAAGTATGTTGTTAAAGCAAATCCTACTACTACAGCAAGTGCCAATATTCCGTAAAATTCTTCTCTTGACAACTATCATGTAATTATCTGTAAATGTTTTAAACATGCTGTTAACGATTTATTTGACTACCGAGGCAAAAAACATCATTGTTAGTTAAGTTAATCTCAAGGGTTGAATTAATTGGACAAGCCGACATTATGGTTTCTATCTCTTGTTTGGTTCCAGACACCCCTGGGTCAGCATAAAATAACTGGTATACGCTAGATTCTCCATCAATGTTTGCCCTAACATAGAACATGTTATCTGAGGAAATATCATACCATTCTGCTACTCCTTCAATCAAATCAAATTGTTTTTCTTGGGTTGGTGTAGGGGTTGGGGCTGGTGCAGGGGCGGTTGCATTTACATTGTTATTGATAATTTCCTCTTCAACTTGTGGTGTTTCTGGCACTACATCTGGTTTTATTTCTTCTTCTGGTTCATCATATGCAGTTACAATTTTGTCTGGTACTTCATATTTTTCAATAACTGTGAACTTTAGATATGAGTAACTTCGGATAAATTCTCCCTCAGTTATCGAGCCATCTTTTAGCCATTCAACCACATTATTGTTAAACCATTCTGGACATGCGTCACATATTTCAATTAATTCCAGTGTTGAATTTTTTATTATTACATCAGATTGCGACTGTCTGCACATGAAATCTAGGGGTTCACAGTCATCAGCATTTGGGGAAAATGTTACTACATCAGATTGTATAACACCCCACCTATTATCTGGGGCTTTTGTTACGCTAGGTATACATGGTTCAATGTCAATGTAGGCTTCATTTACACCTACTACATATGACCTTGCATTTAGTGCATTTTTGAGCATGTTGTTTTTGTATTGTTCGCTTAACGAGTCACATGATGTTTCATATTCTGGTGCTGGGTGGAATTGTTTTATTGGATAATCCAGTTCTCCAGTACACTGTTCAATGAAATAATCAAGTACAGCGACAAGTGCTTTCTTACCTTCTGGGTACCAGCCAATGGTTGCAGAACTACATCCGTCTACCATTATGTCATGGTATGAGGCAATTCTTCCAGTGGACGATGAGCCAGTTACATTTTGGATAACCATTCCAGTATCAGTAATTCCAGGGATATGTTTTGAGGCACTCATGTATGTCAGAACTCGTGGCTCAATCCAGATTATTTTTTGATATGGATATGCCAAGGTTACTGCGTCTGGATCTACCCATATTGCAATTGGATAATCATCATGCTGTTGCAGATAAAATTGGAATGCCATGTCCACTATTGGCTTGTCCCTATGCCAGTGATTTGAATTTGGGTTGTAGATAAAGTCTCCAAACATGTATCGGTCTGTGTTATCAAAGTTATCTGCTAGCCATTTGTATGTTGGACAGTTGAGATTACTAAGTATACAAGACTCGGAAAGCATTATTGAAATGTATACATGATCACGAACTGGCTTTTCTTTTTCCTCTTTTTCAGCCTCTAGTTTTGCCAGCATTTCACGGCATGTTTTCATACAAAGTCCACCCTCAGCCTTTTGAAATAGTTCACTTGCTGGTGCAAAAGTGAACATTAAGAGTACGGCTATTGCTATGAAACCTAATATGTAATACCAGATTCCGTCATTAATTTTCTTCTTTTCTTTCTGCATATTGCTTCCTCCAAGTAAAATAACAGGCAATTACGCCACTAGATAGTCCACTGAAAAAACCAATTCCTAATGAAATTGTTACTTCATTTATTCCAAATTCTGCTGACAAGTTGTTTTTTTATTGTATCATTATGTTTTAAACATTCTGTTTCATAGATTCTTTCAAGTTGTTTTACTACATTTTCTGGCTTGTGTTCTTCGGGTAATTCGTTTCTCCACTTCATATCTGAGCAGAATGTAGGCACACCGATTGCCATAGCTTGTAGCCCAGCACTGGAATGTGCGTCCATTAACCTACCTTTCCAGAAGAAGATGTCTATGAAAAATTCGTTTTTTAGTAGATTCTTAGGCATGTAGGCATATGGAAGTCTTTGTTCTTTCCATTCTTTTGCGTCCAACTGCACGTTGATATTCTGTTCATAGAGTAATTGTTCTATGGCTTCTTGGGTCATGTCGCCCTTTATGATGACACTTGCCTTCTTGTTTTTTGTGGGAATACATCCACATTCTTGCAGTGTTTTCTTGTTGAATAGGTCGGTGTCTACTGGGTTTGGTACATAGATGAAGTTATTACCGAATGCAAGTAGGTCTTTTGTTGAAACTAATACAGAGTCACAGCAAGCTTCTGCTAGCTTTCGTTTCCATTGTGGGCAGTTTCTGAGTATGGTTCCATGATAATGCAAAATGATTATTTTGTATGGGTAGAGAATTCTTAGAACTGGGACTATTTGCCACAGGTCATGGACATGAATTATGTCGTATTTTTTTGGTACTGTTAAGCACTTTTTTGCATAGTCTATCTTGGTAGCATGGTACAATTCTTCGCGATAATATGATAAAATTTTGTATGGGTCCCAGCCCGATTTTTTGAATACTTTGACATCATGTCCTAGTTTTCTTTGGTATTTTGCTAGAATAGCAGATACGCCAGCCTGATCCCAGAGATGAATGACTCTAACCACTATAGACACCTGACAGAACGAAAAAGGGAAAAGGCTGGGGTTTCCAGCCATGTGTAGGTTGCGCTTTTAGTTAGATAGTTTGTATCGAACAGTGTTGACATGCAAAGGCTTCCAGACACAACACAGCGAGAACCTTTACTTATTTAAAAGAGAATTAATCATTTGCCGTCCTCTATGTTTTTAAGGTAGCGTAATCTTTCATTTACTTCGTTTTTTTCGTCTTCTGACAGGTTTTTTTCTTTTAGTGCCATCTCTAGAATCAGTCTTAGTGTCTTAGCTTGCTCTGGTTGGCGTTCAAATATGCGGTCATACTCAGTTCTTTGTTGAATGTTTCTGTACATATGACCTACGCCTACAAGTAATGTTGCCGAGCATATTATGAATAATGGTGCATACAATTCTATTGGCAATAGCTTTTCTATTCCCGTAAAATTGTATGATAGGATTATGAAGTTTCCTCCATTAAGACATGCGCCAACAAGCGGGTAGCCCATTCGCCCATCCCAAAATCTTCGTTTCCAGAATGCCCTATCCACGTTGTATCTCATTGTAATCATGTTTTAAACATATTGGTATCTATAGTATCTACAGTATCTACAGTATCTTACTGTTCGACATACTGTACGGGTAAATAGTTGGGTCTGCATGTCAGACCGCGCAGACCCGCAAAAAGAACTTCTGAATAGATTAGTATTCCGTGCATTGGAATGCGTAGATTTTGTGCCTAAAATTGGTCTAGTATTTAAAGTAAAATTCAGCAATTAAATTTTTCTTAGAAAAAATATAACTTTTTCATGGGTCTGCATTTTTGATTGTGCAGACCTTGATTAGACCAGTCTAGATAGATTGGTCTAGTGAGCTTTTCTTTTTTCATGGGTCTGCATGTCAGACCCAGCTAAAAACTGGTCTGTTTCTGGTCTGTTGGAAAGTTCTTTCGATACATTGGTTTTACCTTTTTCACTACTATTCGTTCGTGCCTGTGTGTGAAATACATACACACAAGCTCACACACACTCACAGCGTCGACTGTTATTTTTTACCACAAATGTTCTTAGGAAATTTAGATGGAATAAACACACCACCATGAATTGTTTCGTTATATTCCATTGCAACATCAAGAATATCTCTAGTTTCTCGGAGTGCCTTACCAATACAGAATATCATGGCTTCACTTAGCCAGTTCCCTGGTTTCTTCATGGTAGATTTTTGCATAATTTGATTATAATTTTGATGGATTTTTTTTGTTGACCAAATGGTTGAACACACACAATGTCGCTCGACATTAGCCCCATTGCTCAGCCATTGCTTTTGCAATACCCGTATATGTACGGCTTCTTTCCATCCATCTTGTATCGCTTGGTGGCATTTTATGTATTCTATCATCTCTGCCAGAAACAATTTTTGTAGGTTTTAGTAATGGTAAATTCTTTAACCAGAGACATGTTTTCTTGGTTTCGCCATGTCCATATTCGTATGGTTGAATTATTTGATCTGGCTTTCGTATCTTTGTAGATATGACACCAACTGGGTTTTCAATTGCTATCTTTGGTATTGGGGATAGCATTAATCTAGATACAAAGTCTAAAGCAGATTGTTGTTCCATGGATTTGTTTTTGAACCACCTAGCACCAGAAACACATAGGTGTGTGCATGGTGGAAAGAATATACCGAGATCCCATTTCTGTGTTAATATGCTTCTAAGGTCATCTTGTATGTGATATTTGGTATTGCCTTCCGATTGTAATAGGTCACATGACCATGCGTCATGTCCTAATTTTCTAAATTCATCTCGAACTATACCTGAGAATTCACACCCAACAAGCACTCTTAGTTTATTTTTCGTAGTCGTCGTCAATATGTTCCTCTAGCCATTCTGGTATTGATATGTTCTTTTCTAGTGTAATACAAACTAATTTTGCAAAGTAATCGTTGCTAACTGTGATTGATTTGAACCCTTCTTTTGGCATTATTGTTTCCTCTCCCACTTTTTCTTCAAATCTTCCAGTGAGGGTTGTTGTTCAATTTGACGTTTGTTTCGGTATCTATTTCCAAAGCAGTCGTTGCAAACTGGTATGCCACCTCGGTCTCTATCTGGAAAACAATGTTTTTGTTCAAGACATATGTAGCAAACTTTTCTCCCTGGTCTGTTAAACTTCATACGTCATCTAATGTTGGGTTTCTCTTAAGTGACATGTCGCCTTGGAGAGGGTCAATATTATCATAGGCTGGGGCGTCGCCTTTCACGTAAATGTGAACAGTGCCTGACTGAAACCAGCCTAATTCATACATGCCTGCGCTACTTAGGCACTTTCTGAGATATCTTTTGATTGTTACAATTGAAACTTCGCACTCTTCTGCACCAGAGTCTACTGCGTCATTATATCCGATATGACCCTTTTCCATTATTTTTCCCATCAACCACTTTCTGAAATAAGGCTCTGATTTTTTATTTATGGACATTTCTGGTGTCATTGACCTTTCAAGGATTGTTGGTTTGTGTGGGTTTTTTATTCTATTACATGACCTACATAGTAATTGATGGTTTTCTGATTCATTGTTTTTGTTATTGTTATCTTTATGATCTAGCAGTAAAACAGGTTCGCTTCTTCCCCATTTTCTAAGCTCATCTGGTGTTAATCCACATCGGTTACAATATTCTCCGCCTTGTTTCTCTACACATTCGGGGTAAAATTTACGACGTTGTACACTAGAAATCCCCATTCTAATAGGTAAAAGATATTGACATATATGTTTTAGTTGAAAATATTTTTAGTAATTAGCTAGTAATATTTGTCACTGGTTTTTTTGATAGAATTTTTGACCAACACGCAACATATTTTAGAAAATTTTCATTCTCTCTTTGTGTTAGATTTGGTTTGCCACCTTTCATTATAATAGCACACCACTCATAACATATGATGGTATAAAACTAACAACAAATATTGCTAGCATGCCAAATAGCTTTTTCGCCTTGCTCAAATTTTGAATCCCTTTCCAGATAATTTATCTAATAATGTATCATCTGTGAATTTACCAAGATAATATTTTGATCTTTTACCTGGGGTTTTTACCATCTCATTTTCTTTTTTAGAATGATATTTCATTGGTTTGGAACCTTTCTTTCTAAGTCTTTTTTTCACATAATCATCTAGACCTAGTTCTCCTTTTTCAGTATATGTGAACCTTGATCGAAACATACCCATTAAATTCTACACTTCT
>Ga0208919_1001706_pt1 | contig 12284 bp, 9 predicted proteins | sample 4_EtaG_FD_184076 | JGI IMG/M metagenome (GOLD analysis project Ga0208919, IMG submission 184076) | Marine viral communities from the Subarctic Pacific Ocean - 4_ETSP_OMZ_AT15127 metaG (SPAdes) (version 3) | ecosystem: Environmental > Aquatic > Marine > Oceanic | place: Pacific Ocean | collected...
TTAAGCTTTTTAACCCTATTTGCAAATGTCTTACGAAAAATTTTCGCCTCTTTAGGGCCTTTCTCTTTTTCGTATACTATAGCTGCTGACTCTCCTGATTCCTCAATTTCAGCAAGAGTTCTTCCTTCAACAGAGTCGAATGCAGCATTTGCTGCTGCCGCAGAATCTATTTCTGATGTCTCTGCGGCTGCATCTACTACAGCAGATTTTTCTTCAGCCAACATCTTAGATAATTTTGCGTCCGCTCTCTTCGCCGCCGCTTTCGCTTCTGCTCTACGCACACGAGCCCTACCAAGAGACCTACCTATTATACCAGCATCAGCTTTCTTATCAGCTATAGTTTTAGAAAGGTCTCCAGAAGGCTTTGGGTCTATAGCTGATGAGTCGACAGCTGGCACACCTGAGTCTGGGGTAATAGGGGGAGGGGTCTTGCGGAATCTAGAAAGGATTCCTTCTTTGGGGGTAGCTGCTTCGATTGCATCAGAAGCTTGAGATGGGGATCTGTAGAATAAGCCGAATGGCATGGCGACAATAGCGCCTTGGTGGAATGCTTCTATAACTCTATCAGAGGTTATATCATCCCAGCCAAAAGATACTTGACCTTCCTTTACGTATCTGGTAGTGACAAGATTGTTTAGTTCCTGCATGGATTCAACGCCACCACCATAAGCAAGAGCGCCCATGACGCCTTTCATCTTATCCTTAAGCCAGGGTTGGTCTAAGTTTTTAGCTATGAATTTATCGTATCTTGACTTGCCTCCTGGGAGGAGTCTTGATACACGCCCTATAAGAAGAACGTCTAGCATGCTATTAGTTAGAGCAGCATACCCAATAGCTATAGGGTCTGTCATGCCAGTTTTTTCTAACTGATCCCTATAGTTTTCCATACTATGGTAGAAAGCAGAAAGACCAAAACCAGCTGGAGTTTTACCAGCAGCATAGGCTGCAGCATATGTAGCAAGCATAGGTCCTTGTCGGGCTATGGCTTTAATTACATACTGCCACGCATCATTAAGCCTGCCTTCACCAAGGCTGCTGTACATCTCTCTGAATGTGGTGGCGCCAGGCAGTGCGGCTTGCCTTCGAGCAGCTTCCTCTCTGTTTCTGAGGCGCATAGCCTCGCCCCATTTAGAGAAGTCAGACCCAATATTCTGAAGACCTATATTGTTTCCAGCTTTGCTAGATAAGTAATTACCTATTACACCTAAGCCTTCACCAAAAGTACCTTGAAGATCGTCTACGCCTGACGATACGGAGTCTCTGAAGACTTTCCAATTGGAAACTTTAGGAGGAACAGTGGTGACAGGTTGGGCTACGGGAGACTGAATTATTGGCCTATCAAACGTAAGGCCTATCTCTATGTCGCTAGTAGCTGGGTCATCATACGGAAACGGAGATGGCGCTACCGAAGTATTTTGTTCAGCCATTAATTACTCTCTGTTTGATAACGTAAAAGTTCTTCCAGTTGCTTGCTCTACCATCCCCTCTAGGTCATCAATCATTACCTGTTTGTAATTAGGATCTTCCTCGATTGCCTTAGCGATACCGTGCCATCTTCCTTCAACCTTATCTACAAACCTCTTAGCCGACATCTTACCTCTAATAACATCTTCTAGGCCAAGGTAACCAAAGGCTAAAGCTAGAGCTTGCTCTTGCACAGACTCTTTAAAGACTTGGTTATCTAAAAATATCTGAGCATCTTTCTTGCTTTTGTTTAATGTATCAGCATAGATATCAACAAGGAAGTCATTAGTAAACTGGTACTTTCCTATCCCTAATGTATCCCCATACTTGGCACGAACATCAGCCCACTTGCCTGTATTTACCATTGGGTCTGGTGGCCGAGCCTCGTCTGTGACGGTGTTATATCCTACAGCATCATACAATCCATTTGATTCAGTAGCGGAAATCTTGGGTCCTATCCCTATGCGAGGATTATTTAATACCATCTCTGGTACTTCTCTTGCTAGACCTATAGACTCAATTGGAACGTCTGCTGCCTCAGCTTCTGGAATAACTGACCCACCAATCGAGCTAAGCCAATTTACAAAGTCATCAAAAGTGCTTGGCGACTCGCTCCTTAAGTTCATAGCCGGGAAAGAACCAGTAGCTCTGGCTGGGTTTAACCCCATACCATCATCAGGCCTAAACTGCCTTTTCCTTATAGACGTTCTTGGAGATCTGGCTTCATTAAAAGTATCAACGTTGTCGGAAGCTAATGCGTCAGCTAATGATTCGTCATATGCATTCCTGTTAAACGTAGTCTCGTAGTTATAAACCATACCGCCTTGTAGATCTGGAGCTTTAAACTGCTCAGGCCCACTCTTTCTTTCTAGAGAAGAGCTAGGTCTTGGGTTGTCAAACAAAGCTAAAGCTGGTAACGCTACAGTATCAGCAACCATAGCTATTTTTATACCTATCGCAAGAGCTTCTTCATTACCTTCAATCATCTCATACATAAACTCACTCGCGGCATCTTCCCCAGCAACCTCAGCCATAACAGCCCCAGCACCTAGAATAAAAAGTCCTAGCCCTGTTCCCACTCGTCCAGCAAATCTGAATCTACGATCAATAACAAGATCTCTATAATAGTCTTGTTGATCCGACACAGCTTTTTTAGCCTTTGCTAATCTTTTTGCTAGGCCGGAAGTATCACCTCCTCTTTTAAGCCTTCTATTATATAGTCTTTGAGTATTTTTAAGACGCTTTTTTGCAGCCTTAATTTCTTCTTTAGCTCCTTTTAATTCAGCCCTACTCTCTGCTGATGTAGCAGATTTATCTAAAGCTTCGCTTGCAGTAAGGTTGCCTCTAGTCCTTCTCATTATTTCTGAGCCTACAATCACAGCGGCACCCGGAACAGAAGCCCCCGCTTTCCTCAGAATCGCGTCTTTATAAGTTCCTTCAGGGGTTAGTGACTCTACTACTGAATTCCATGTATCTACAATAGTACCTTCAGGAACTACTGCATCAATTACTTTTGCAGGAGCTGATTGAATAGATTCTCTATAAGCAGCAAGCCTATCTGCAGCGGTCTGACCTGTAGGCATTGTCTCAAAATCTTTAGCACCCAACACTACATCTAATGGAGTGGTAGTTACTGCGGAATCTGGAGTAACAGAACTTCCAGTCATTCCTCCACCAGGGGTTGATTGATCCACAGCGGTTTGATAACCACCTAACCCATCTCCACCAGCAACTCTTGTTCCTTCATACATTGCTTGTGTCTCATCACCAACAGCTCCTTGTCGTAGAGGAACATCTGGCTGAAGGATGTTAGTATCTCCGGGCCCTATATATCCAGACGGATAGGGGTTTGTAAGAATAGGATCTTGAGCAGCAGGCTCTGTGGAAAGATAGGGTAATACACCAGCTTGTAACTGTCGGTCTCTAATACCAGCTACTGAATCACTAGGCCTAGCTCTCAATGACCCTGTTGGAGACCCTGGTATATTATCATCCATCCCAAATGCATCATACGTAGGAACAGAGCTGAGATCTACTGCAGGAATAGGTACAGCCTCAGTAGTTGACTGCTCGCCTAATCCAGTCGAGGTACCTATAGTAGGTGGAGGATCGCCAGCATCAATCCTTGGCAGAACTTCCATTGAACCAGGTGTAACGGAAGCAGCGCCAGCTTCTGCAGCGGCCTCTTTCTGCATCAGGTCTCTTACGCTACCCGGAGTTATAACTATTTGTCCTTCAGAGTTTTTATGGTAACCCGGAGGAACAAACCCATGCTGGATAAGCAGCCCATCTACCCAATCTATAACTCTGCTAAAATCTTTTGGTATTTCTTTACCAGCAGCTTTTATCTTTCCCCAAGATGACCCACCTCCAAACCAAAAATCAGCAGTCTGGGTTGGATCTATACCAAGCATCCTTGAAAACTTTTCGTAGAATTTATTTACAGGATTGTCTTTTGATGCTATACCAACACCAAGAGATACGGCAGCTTTGTGTACCAATGGTGGTATAACTTGTACACCCCCTTCAACTATCGCTCCCGATCCGGGAAGAGTCCAGCCCCATCTTTCGTATGGCCCACCTTTTTGATTTGGATCAACACGAATTTGACCAGCAGCGGCTGTATTTAACTCATTGAGTTTTTGTGCGCCTGCCTTTACCAAGTTAGACCCTGTTGTAACTGCTGGTTTAACTGTATCTATAACACTATCAATAACCCCGCTTAGAGGGCCTTTGCTGGGATCAAGAGGGCTATGGCCTGCAACATCTACACCTGTTTGAGCGCCGAGAGCAGCGCCGCCTCCAGCACCACCAGGTCGAGGCAACCCACCAATAGAGGAAATATGCTTGAAGGTAACTCCAGATGGACCATATTTATTGGTCTTATAAACCATCAGCTGATCTATACCTACACCAAGCTTCTGTATTTGATTATCCATCTGCATTACAATACTCTTATAGTATTCAGGCTCAAACCCCATTGCCTTTATACGAGCATTAGCTTGATCAGGAGGCAGAGGCATAGAAAAACCACCCTCTGTCTTATAGAGAGACCTGAGCATTTTATTTCTTTCTTCTGTCAGCTTGTCCCTTCTACTTGAATAACTTTCAATTGTTTGATTGATTGTATCAAACTCTCTAGTTGCCGTAGCTGTTTGGGTAGCTAGGTCGTTCTGAAGACCAATAAGTCCAAGCTGATTCTTTAATAGTCTATCTTCTTTTTCTCTAGCAATTAGAGGAGCAGAGAAGCCACCAAGAAATCCAGAAAGTGGATTATTATATTCAGCCATTACATAACCCCCATCTGCGGTTCAGTAACTATCTCTTCTTCTTCAAATGAAACTTCTTCTGGAGCCCTCTGACTTTGTATCTGGCCAATAGCCGGTAGCTGTTCATTGTTAATAGCTGGAGCTGCTAATGCGTCTCTTGCCCACTTTAATCCTTGATTACCAGGCAATACTCCAGTGTCCATAAGAGATCTAAGGGCAAACGTAAGAGACACAGCTTGATCTTCTTGGGCTTTTTCCATAGAAGCTGGTTTGTAAACTCCCATTTTAGATGCGTGATTAAATAAATAATTTATTACATTGGTAGAAACATCTACAACGCTATCTGGATTCAATTTATTTCCTGATTCAGCAGCCTCATTAAGCTCAGATGCTATATATTTTGACGCCATATTCCCAATCTTTTCTTGAAGTGGTGGCTTCATTGGTCCAATTTCTTCATCAACCTCTTTCTTTAATGGGCCTTGGAAGTCACGAATAATGAAATCAGATATAACCTTTACATTGCCTGTATTTGGAGCTTGTGTTGAGATTCTTTGTCTAGGCTCAGACACCATACCTTCCTCTTCAAATATCTGCTGGCCTGGAGGAATTGCTTGAGGTCTAACCTGTTGTTTCAAAGCCATACTATACAGTCCTCTTTCCTAACAACCCGCCGGGATTGAAAAAGTTTCCTTTTGTTATTGTTCCATCAAGATACTTATCTGGTTTATTCTCTGGATCATCCCACCTAAAGCCTCCAGGAGATTTAGCAACATTTAATGTATTTGCATCAGCTGTTTGCTGTGCAATCTTTCTATCTTTCTCTGTATTACGCATGTTCATATAGCCAGACACCATACTTCCAATTCCTCCAGCTATAGGGCCTAGAAGACTTGTAGCTCCTCCACCAAAGATAGCTGATGCAACTCCTCCTAAACCTCCAGATTTCCAACCATCCTTTACAGATGTAAGCGCATCCTGATACGCATTAGTAGAAAACCCGTGCTTAGCCATTAAAGCTTCATAAGTTGTAAGATCAACTATACCATATCGCTTATTAAGCTCTCCTACAGGATTTCCTGTGCCAACAGCAACAAGAGCATTGCCGGACAGCTCTGCTGAAAATTTTTTCATAGAATTAGTTGGTAAAGGAAGCTTGCCATACGAATTTGCTGAGTGACCAGGAACATCTAAGCTATCTGTTATATAAGTCGAAGGTGTATAAGCCATTAGCTGCTACCCCAGTTAAGCAGACCCCCTGGTCTTTGCTGAGTATTCAAACCCCCAGGCTTATAGAACTGATTGATATGACCAAGAGCCCAGTTAGCAGAATCAGCTGACATGTTAGGATTGTTGACAGTTCCATACGTAGCACTAAGAAGTTGCTGCCACATATTCATATCGTTATTTGCTTGGTTGGTATACCATTGAAAAGTAAGACCAAGCCTCTGCGTTAACTCATTTGCGTATGCTGTATTAAGAAAGGTTCTGGTTGCGTTGTCATACCCTTGATTAGCGAACTGCTGCTGGTTATAGACATTAGCTGCCTGTTCGGCGTAAGGACCAATACCGTCCATCAAAGCCTTCATAACAAGACCTTGCGCCATTGAACTACGCAATGGTATACCCATTCTGTTAGCTACTTGCAAAGCCTTAGTCTGCAAAGACTTAAATATAGGGCTGTTAGTTTGAACCATTTCATTAAGGTAAGTAACAGCAGCATTATTAGGGCCAACACTACCCATTGCAGGGGCTAGCCATCCAGGAAGACCCATTTCAGATTGTGATCCACCCAAAGACGATACCCCTGTTCCAGCTCCAGATACACCGCTAATATTTTGACCTCTTGTGGGGTCATACGGGCCTCGTAACCCGTCACTATCTCTAGGCCCAAGTAGAGAGTCAAGGAATGTATTATCTAAAGATGTTCCGGGAGCTAATCTATCTGTAAAATCGCCGCCAGCGTCAGTGTAATTGGCCCCTCTAGCTCTATCTGTAACCTGACCACCTAAAAGATACCTTCCTTGGAAGTTTTCAGGAAGTGTCCCCATCCTTCCAAGCTTAGTTCCGCCACCAAAGTTATCACCAGCATCTGTCCTAGTGTACTCTGTACCTCCCCGGTAAATTGAGGCCATTTTAATTGGACGCTCTCTTTTGTATTCAGCACGGCTAGCTTCTGTTTGGGTTCCACCCTTGCTTTTATTATATATTCTAGTCAGAGCGGACTTAGATCCTCCAGCATAATTACTACCGCCCACAGCTTTTACACCACCAGCGCTAGCAGCTAAGGCAGTAGCTTCAGCTCCCTGCTTTTCCAGATTAGGTATCCAAATACCTGTCTCGCCTTGTTGGTTTTCTTTATTGTTCTTAAAGTATTCATTAACGCTAGACCAATAATCTGGATTAGTGTTGGTATAGTCAACTGAATGTTCGCCTGAATATGCCATAATTTTACCTTCTTACGCCTCTGGGTGTGTAGTAAACAACCGCTCCCTGCAATGTTATAGGTTTATCATAGATTGATTCATTCTTAATGATAACCCCCATGTTGGTCCCTATACCATTGATTTTTAATCTTTCTGAAGCAACCACAGTTACTCCTGTGTCACTATTACTTACATCATTTTCATTCCAATCATCCGCTGTTACTGTGACTGGGTACGCATTAGATACTGGAGATGATTTTGGGCTGTATGTCCCACCATAATCATAGTCTGGAAATACGTTTAATGTTGTAGCTGTGTCCGCATTAATTTCAAGATTCAACTCTCTGAACCGCTTCTTAGTTCCTGGGCTATCGTAATTATAATATGCAGTCCTTATAAAAGCAGGAACTGAGAGACCATCAAAACTTGTCCCAGAATCAATCTTCCTTACATACCCATCAGTAAATCCACCATACACAACCTCAAACCCACTTATGTCTTCCACTGAACACACACAAGATATCTGATGCTTTAATGTAAATGGCATTATCCCTACATTTTTTCTATTTAAGTAGGTCATAACAATACCAGTCTTGTCATCAAAGAATAATCTATACTGATTTTTCCCTCTGACCTTTACAGATGTGGTAGTGTTGTCCTTCTTAGCCTGTATCAATGGATCAATTTTATCAGACGTTACATTAGACTGGAAATCACCAAAGTATTGGACAGTATAAATTGATGTTAACCCCCTATCATCCAAGAAGAATGTTTGATCCATCTTCTGAATTGTTTTAGGTATTGCTCCCGCGCCAGCATGGAACCTTCTTAACTGCCAATCTGCAGCTGAAGTCCCGTACAGCATATAACAATCATTCCTGGTAAACACAGATAGCACATCATTTATTTCTATACCAAACCCACTTACTACATCGCCAATGCCAAGCTCAGCAGAGCCAGTAACGACTGACCATTTGTTTGGCTCGCCTATACTGGAATGCTGTATTGAAGCATCAGCATATGAATAAAATAAGTGCTTAACATGAGCTATAACATGTTCTGGCTTATCAACGTCTCTTCCGCTTTGTATCTTTACAAAGGTTGTTCCATCAAAATAAAATCCTTTGTCAACTCCATTAACACCAAACATAGCATTGGTGTCTATGTCCCCAAGGAAGTTATAATTTACAAACTCGTAAGAACCTCCCGGCTCTAAAGATTGATCATAGGTGGTTCCATCTGTAACAGCTACTTTTACTTCTGTGGGTTGCGCTGGAGAAGAAACAATTTGCGCTCTCTTTACACCACCGACAGAGATGTCTTCAGATGCAGTCCAAGTACCTGTGTTGTTTTTAACAGAGATATACCCAGCTGCAGTTCCGCCTGTCCATGTTCCTGAAGTTACTGTAACGCTTGTTACTTCAGCTTCTTTGGTTGATGTAACTCCCTTTATTGAGTCTCCAGCTTTTATTTCTACTGATCCAGTATCAAACTGAATTAGAGGCATCTTAATATCTTCGTTATCCTGAAAGGTTCCTGTAACATTTGTAAGAACCATTACCCCTTGGGAACCAGTCTCCCATAGACCGTGGTAAGAAATGCCCATCAAATCTCCCTGCGCCCCACTGGTCCCACCTTCTATTGTGGTAGGCGTTCCGGTATTACCAGGGACGGGCTCTCCGCTTGTAGTTGTGCCATCAAAATTCAAAGCAACACCAAGCCCAACCTCGCTCCAACCAATTGATGTTTCTACGTACATTCCAGCTGAAGCGCTACCTACTTTGTTTCTAAAAGCGTACACTTTACCACCGTACACCCATACTCCAAGCACGTTTCCTTCGCCAGGAACTACTCCTATTAAGCTTCTTTGATCCTCTATAAGCTCCCTAAGCTCAGGAATGATTGTAGCATCGACTGATGAGTCTCTTTCTTCTGGAGGTCCGTGAGCGAATGAGGTCGCATAAAGACCCATTAGCCAACCCTTAATACTGACATTTGACCATAGTGCATTTGGAAGTTCTGAGAGCTACTGCCATGACCATTCTTAACTTGAGCTAGAAGGTCTGTATAAGTTGTATGTCCAGTGGTGTCAATTATACCATTGATAGACACCATGTTATCTAGAGTAGCTGTGGTTCTTTGCACTGCCGCATCAAACCCTGGATATACTACACTGCCGCCTGTATTCTGAGTAGCTAATCGGAACGTCCATACGACTGTATCACTTCCTGTTTGAGCAAAGCTAGTCCCAAAATTTACCATGAAAAATCCCTTATCGTATATTCGGATTCTATCATTAGCAAAATCGGAGTCTGTACCAACAACTGTAGCAGATACTGTTGCTGTATCATCAGTAGCGTTTGCTCCAGCTCCGTTCTTATTCCAATCTATTGTAGCAGTAGCGCCTGACGCCACAGCTTGACTTGCTGGTGTTCCGGCTTTAGCGACAAGACAGGCATAGCCACCCATTCCAGACTCAACAAACTGTCTAAGCATCTGTGCAGTGATAGCTCCAGTTGTATTGTTTGCAAAGCTAGTACCAGTTAAAACTGATCTTTCTTTTCTTAGTGCTGTTGGTGTTCCCATTTATGTAAACTCCACATCGAAGTCGCCCCCAAAGGCGCTGTCTTTGTTTAAAAAATATAATTTCTCTCCGTCTTGGAGAGTCCCGCTTGTCACAACAAAATATACATAACCTTCTGCATCATCTGTGGGAAAAGTCCCAGCATTGGCATCTCCAGTTATATCCTCTACACTTACAACAAGTACAGTTCCTGTTGCTCCTGTTGTCGCTCCCTTTACCATATCACCAGAAGAAGGGGCGTTACGAAAAAAAGCCGTACTATAGGCGCTGGTGAAGGTGGGGTATGTCACGCTACCTATTGTATAAGGTATCCTATAGTACGGCTCGATCTTTGATGGAAGAGTCTGTCCATCGTATCTTTCGTACCCATCTATTCTGCGATATCTTCCCCTTAAATCTACTTCAAAGTTATCGGCAGCTACAAGCTCTCCGGGGTCCAAGGACATTACCGGATCAACTAAATTTATTCCCCCTTCAAATGGAAAGTAAGTTGATTTAAGTCTACTTGCCGGAGTGTTAGTTCTAACAAGCTTTGTCATTCAGGAACAACCGTAAAGTTTTGAAGGTCTTGAGTTTGAATCATTCTTCGATTCTTTTGTCCAGCTAACTGATCCGCTTCAAGTTTATCTATCAAGTCTTCAAACTCAGCCAATGCCCCAGTCATTATTTCTGGAGCATCTTCATTCTCTGCATAGTACATCTTCGCCCTAGAGGTAATAACTCTATGAAATCTTGGTGGTATCTCAGAAACCTGAGAGTCTGTAGTTAGCTCAGTTGGAACCTTCCAATACTGCCCATATACAGCTGTTACAGAATCTGGAGTTGGATATAAATCGATAACATTATCTGGCTTTACAGAGAAAACTTCTGGAGTGCTGCTATCAACAGTACCCATCTTATACATGTCAAAGTATTCTCCCCACTGCATGTACTCTAATTCTTGGAAGTTATCTGTTGTTCTATCCCAAATAATTTTATCAACATTCCAGTTAGCTAGATCTGTTGGAGATACTAATGTAGATGTTCCTGATACAGAATTAATTGTTGCCTCTTTCCATAAGAACTGCCAATCAAACCACCTGCTTTGTATATCCAAATCAGCAGCCCTTACGTACCTAACAACGGCATTCTCTTCTTCGCTAAGAGATGCTGAGGTAACGCTAGACGGACCGCTCCCAGGTATACCTACGTCTCTTGCCATATTCTGGCACAATACTAAATAAGTGCTCATCCAAGATGCCTCACAATATCGTTATAAACCCCTTCGGGATGTATGTTAGCAGCGCATAATGCACCGCCAGTTCTTAAATCTCTGTTGCATGTCTCAAACCCAAAATGCAACTTATGACAAGGGAAACATGGGCAGTCTTCTGGCTCAAATGCAGTAGTATTTATCCAGTGTTTTACCATATTCTCTCTAGAAGAATGAGATAAAAATATTACCTTATGAATGTCCATGAGTGATGCTGCATTTAAAACCCCAGTCTCAGGACCCACAATAACATCACAAACATCAAGTAAAGATAGAGTTTTTCTTATGCTCATCTTCCCTGATTTAGTTATTACTTTGCTCTCGTTCTCCCAACCAATCTCCAACATCTGACAAACCTCATCACCTACAGTAACTATAGTTACGTCATCCCTTTCAGAAGTTAATTTAGCCATGATGGGATCAACCCAAGGATACACCTTGTGAACAGAAGACCCAGACAATACCCACAGTATAAGATGTTTAGTCTTTAATTTCCTTTTAAAGTTTTTAGCAAACTTTTTCTCAGAGCTGGTAGGAAAGAACTTAGGGGAGAACTTAAACGGAACATCGCATAGTTCGTGAGTTCTTTCTAAGTAATTGACATCACACATATTGTGTATAAAGTCTTTATCTTTTTCATAGTTAGGATTAGCTGGAACCCTAACCTCTTGCCCTTCCATTCTTATTAAATGAGAGGGCATCAATAACAATGTCTGCTCTATTGATTCTGATAACTGTATAAGCCTATCGAATCCCTTCTCCATTATCCCCCAATACTCAGTAAGCCTAGTATTAGGTATTTGATCTGTTTGCTGAACAATTATTTCATCAACGTTAGGATCGCTCTTTATAAAGAGCGATCCTAACGCAGATACATTTACACACACTCTGTAGCCCATCTCTTTAAAGATTGGAAACACAGAAGATGCAATCAGTATATCCCCGAAGGCTCCATACCTAACTATACAAACAGTTTTTTCTTTTCTTACCCCTCCAAGATCTTCAATTGTTAAATCATCAAGACTCTTTTCAGGTACTCTAAGTATTTTCAATTATCCCCACCCCTTAATTGTTGCTTTTTAAAACATAAGATTAATCGGCCCATCCAAAGAAATTCATCTTTGTATTTACCATACCGCCATTTACTCTAACCTCGTTATTGGTTCTTCGCTGAGCATTTCTATATTCCATGGCTCTGCCATCAGCAGGAAATAGCTGACTGCCACTTGTAAATCCCTTTTGTTTTGGCTCAGTAAAACCATAACTTTCAGCTGGTGGTTCAGGCAATA
>Ga0208919_1001707_pt1 | contig 12272 bp, 7 predicted proteins | sample 4_EtaG_FD_184076 | JGI IMG/M metagenome (GOLD analysis project Ga0208919, IMG submission 184076) | Marine viral communities from the Subarctic Pacific Ocean - 4_ETSP_OMZ_AT15127 metaG (SPAdes) (version 3) | ecosystem: Environmental > Aquatic > Marine > Oceanic | place: Pacific Ocean | collected...
TCAAGCTCCTCCTCTGTTGGAAAATGATCCCCAGTAAGTTGAAGCGTCCGGTTTGTCGTTGGATCTGTAACGGTATATATCGGCATGCTTACTGCTCAACAACCTCAACCTTATATCCCCCCCTCGTTGCCAGAGCTTTCTGTCTGTCTCTAGCATCTCTCGCCTGCGGGTGATCCCCACCATAGGTTGCTAAAGCATCATCCATTATCTTCTTTATAAAATTAGCCAACTGCGCTGGAGTAGCGTCTCTACCTTCGTCGCTCATTATGTAAGCGTCCACCGTTGCTTTTATATTAGCTGCGCCAGTTCTCATTGCCTCTCTAAACTGGTCTTCCATTGGTTTGCTTCCAAGATCACCATAATACAGCATTTGAGCTGCGCTAATGAATTGGTCTCTTTTTGCTTCATACGCTGCCACAGTTTCTGCGTATTTCATCTCCGCTGCCTTCATTTCAAGACCGACTTGATCTCTTATCATTTCGCCCTCAATCCCAAATTCCTCCAAGGCTCTGGTTCTATCGTTTTCATACTGGGCCAGAGCTGATTCTTGCTGTCTAATGCCAAGATCCATATTTGATTCTGCTTCAGCTATCTGCATGGTTCTAGCCAGCCTCTCTTCTGCTGTGGCTTCCTGCCTTCCCAACCTCGTCGTTTCAGAGGCAGATTCGGCGGCTCCTCGCAGCCCTTTGGCAAGATCGCCTTCTGCTATCCCAGCCCCAAGATGAATTAAAGCCTGCGCCCCTGCTGATTTTTTAGCATCCTCCCTTATCTTTCTAGCTCTTGATTCCTGCTCAGTAATAAGCTTCCCATAATCAAGCGCATGTTCCTTATAATTAATTACCGGCTTAGCTGACTCTCGCCGCTTCTCTCGGAGGGTATCAAATTCTTTCCGATGCTCACGAAGAAGGTTTTTTGCCTCAATATAATCTACTCCTTCATTTGGACGTTTTTCTGCAAGCATCCTTTCCGCCAAGCTAGTATATGATGGAGGTTGGCTCTGAAGGGTCGTCTCCGCAGCCCCATCTCTCCGAACAGGAGGGCCTACATTTTCAGGGTTTTTATCACTAAACCCAAGTAGAAGAGCACCCCCGGTTGGGGGCTGCTCTGCCCCTGAAAGAACAGAATATGGTTTCAGAGCTGGTATTTGCCCTTGGATATCTGAAGCATCAAATGAAGGTGTTTGCCCAAATTGTTCTGTATTAGCCGCAATATTAATAAGCGAAGGCCGTTGGCGACGACGAAGATCTGAAAGAACAGAATATGGTTGGTTCCACCACGGCTCAACATCTTGTTGTTGGCTTTCATCGTCGTTCTCGGGCCCGCTCCCTCGCCGCTCCCTCGCCGCGGCCCGCTTTATAAAATATGCTGCAGCGGCATCCCCCAGATAATCCCCAACGGTTGGAGCAGAACTAGGGGCCGCTAAGGAAGTCAGCCATGAGCTCACCGATGCCCTGTCCTTCGCTGCTTGTTGCTCGGCGGCGGCGTCCTCGGCGGCGACCTTGGCAAGTTGCTCGTCGTAAGTCAGCGTCGTCATCGTTGGCCTTAGGCTTGCCAGCAATTCCCCAACTGTTTGGTCGGAGTATGCTTTTTCGGGTTGACTACTCTGAGAGTTAGCATAGTCATCGTTATCCCGCATTAAATTATAAACCCTTTCTTCAAGTGTCTCCCCGGTCGGTGCAGCATAGGGAGCACCTCGGCCCCCATACATACGAACAACGCCGCCACTAGCCATTTCTTGTCGAGGCGTATTAGCCATAACATCTCTTTTAACGGTCTCTGTTGGTGTTTTATCTGCTAATGCAAGATCAAGAAGCTCCCTATCTAGCGATCCCCTCCTCCCGTCAACAGTGATAGCGCTACTGAGCTTCATACTGGGCTGCCCTGCCTTATCTACCAAAACAGGGACGTTATGATTTTGATTTTCGAGTAAATGAGGCGTATTGGTCGGAAAGGCAACACCTCGGCCCTCAGCCATACGAACAACGCCGCCACTAGCCATCCCTTGTGGAGCCATTCCCATGGGCATTCCTTGCGGGGGCATTCCTTGCGGGGGCATTCCCATGGGCATTCCTTGCGGGGGCATTCCTTGTGGGGCCATACCCATGGGTGGCCCTTGTGGGGGCATTCCTTGTGGGGGCATTCCCATAGGTGGCCCTTGTGGGGGCATTCCCATAGGTGGGCCTTGTGGCTGCGGTGGGGGCATTCCGCTTAACATAGCGGCCTGCATATCTTTATTAGGCTGACCAACCTCTGCAATACCACCACTAAGTATTTGCTCTACAATTGTTTCTTCGGGTTGATCACTCTGAGATTTAGCATACCTATCCCGCATTTTCTGTCTGCGCTGGATTTCAGAAACAAAGAGAAACTGATCCGCTCCTGTTTCCTGAGCCTTTTGAAATAAGACGGCATCGGGTAACCCCTTAATCATGTCCTCTCTTTGAAGAATATCCATTAAGTACCTCCTGCTAATGCCCTATAAAGGCCAACACCACCAATACCCGCACCAAGAGCCTGCTGGTATGGACTTGTTTCTCTCCCATACATGGATCTTGTAGTTCCCGTAGCTATTGGCAGACCCCTAAGCATATTACTAAAATAAGACAGTTGTTCTTTTGGAAACGCCTGCTGGCGCAAGAAGTCTTGGTATCCCATATCCATGCCGCGCTGGCCCATTTCTCTCTGCATTTGTCCAGCAGCCTGAAGGTTACGCAGTCTCTCGTAGGCCATTGTTTGGTCTTGACCACCAAACTGACCAAGCATTCTTGCCGCCTCAAGCTGTTGGTCTCTGGACGCCTGATCCATCCCGTAACCCGACAAGGCAAGCTTTGCTTGGCTCTCTGCTGACCCAACATTAAACTCTTGAGCCCTCATCCGTGCAGCATTTTCTGCTTGTCTGGCCCTATCCTCTGTTTCCTGCGCCGACAGACCAAGTCTTGAAGCTTCTTGTCTGGCTTGTTCTCTGGCTTGATAAGCAGCTCTTTCCTCTTGTTGTTGGGCGACCCTAAGCTGTTCATTCTGCTGAAACTGAGATTGTTCAAATTGTTCCTGCGCTTGTCTAGCAGCATCTTCTTGTTGTTGAGCATTCAAGCCAAGTCTGGCAGCTTCCTGCCTAGCCTGCTCTCTTACCTGATAAACACCCCTTTCTTCTTGCTGTTGGGCAATTCTAAGTTGTTCATTCTGCTGAAACTGCGCTTGCCCAAACTGCTCCTGTGCCTGTCTCGCTGCGTCCTCTTGTTGCTGGGCGTTTAGGCCAAGGCTGGCGGCCTCTTGTCTGGCTTGTTCTCCAGCTTGATAAGCGCCTCTCTCTTCTTGTTGCTGAGCAATTCTAAGTTGCTCATTCTGTTGAAACTGGGATTGCTCAAACTGTTCGCCAGCTTGTTTCGCAGCGTCTTCTTGCTGCTGGGCGTTCAAGCCAAGTCTTGCGGCCTCCTGCTTAGCTTGTTCCTGTATTTGGAATCTCTGGGCCTCAAATTCTTGTTTCCTTTGTTTCCCTTGTTCTGTTTGCTGGAAGGCAGATTGCCGATATTGCTCACTAGCCTCCCTCCCTCTTTGTTCTTGCTCTTGTTCGCTAAGCCCTAGCCTTGCTCCTTCTTGCTTAGCTGCTTCTCCAGCATTATGCGCGGCTTGATCAAGTTGTTCTTGAGTTTGCTTGCCACTTTCTCTTTTACTAAAAGCCTCCTGCTTAAACTGCTCTTGGGCCTGCCTCGCAGCCTCTTTTTGTTGCGTAGCATTTAATCCTAAACGGGCAGCCTCTTGTTTAGCCTGCTCGCCAAACTCAAAAGCTCTTTGCTGGAGCTGTTCTTCTTGGGCTCCACCTTCCATCGTCTGACCAAAAGCACCCTGCCTAAATTGTTCCTGTGCCTGTCTCGCTGCGTCTTCCTGTTGCTGGGCATTCAGACCGAGATTCGCCGCCTCTTGTTTGGCTCTTTCTCCAACCTCGAATGACCGTATCGACATATCCTGCTGCTGCTGCCTCGCCTGCTCTGTCGTTTGAAATGCCGATTGTCGGAACCGTTCTGATTCTTGTTTCGCCTGATCCTTAGCCTGTCCTGCGGTAAGCCCATACTGGGCTTCTTGAAGTCTTGCAGCTCTATCTTGCTCAAAAGCCTGAAGTGCTTGTTGATAGGCAGCTACGTCACCCGTTTTTTGTATATCGGCAAGCTGTTCGGCGGTTCCCTTTTGAAGCTCTGACTGCATAATAGCTTCTCTGTAACCACCAAGACCTCCAGCCTGAGTCGCTTGCTGGGAGATATTTGAAGCCTGTATATCTGCTTGTTTTTGAGCTTCTCTTTTTTGTGTATCCGTTACCAACTGCTGGTAAGGGTTCATATATTTTTCTAAGGATTCTTTGTCAGCAAGTGTTCCAGCTTCAAATGCTGGCCCTGTCTTTAAATCACCAGCATATTGACTCGTTAAGTCCCTAGCAGAATAATCTTGATTAAGATCGCCAGCGAAATACCCGGGGCTAATAGTGCCAGCCTTATATTCAGATTTTGAGGGGGTGGCAGTAAATTCAGACTCTCTGGTTGTTGCGTCATAACCGGGGTCAATCGGGCCAGCTTTATAATCAGATCGCAAATCTCCAGCTTGATAGCCCGGATCTCTTGCTTGAGCCCTGTAGTCCATCTCCACATCTTGAGGTTTTAATTGAGAATAAATAGAACCCGGAACGTATCCTTGCGTTGCAGTCCCAGCATCATAGCCGGGGTCAAATGGGCCAGCCTCGTAACCGGATTGTCTTTGCTGTGCCTGATAGCCTTGGCTTAAATCACGGGCATCATAACCGGGGTCAAATGGCCCAGCCTCATAACGAGCCTGTCTTTGGCCTGCTCTATATCCCTGATCTAAATCGCCAGCATTATATCCCGGATCAAATGCTCCAGCATTATAACCACCTTGTCTTTGATCTGCCCTATACCCCTGACCTAAACGACCAGCGGCATACCACGGATCAAATGTCCCCGCATTGTAACCAGAACTAACCTGCTGCGGGTTAAATCCTTGAGCAAGGTTAAGCCCCATATTGCTATCTTGATAACCTATTTGAGATGCAATATCAGAGGCCATGTTTAATTGCTGTGGTGTCCCCTGAGAGGCCATGTCATACATGCCCCGCATCCCCATTTGTTCATAAGGGTTAAAATCAGCTATGCGCTGCCCGGGGTACGCCTCGTATGGACGGGTACTCTCATACGTCGTGCGTCCAAGCAGTTCCTCAAAATAAGGGCGAGCATATTCTGGTAAATTACTAGTAGTTTGGACTACTTCTTGTGGCCCACTGGAGCCTCCCCCTTTACTCATCGTTAAACCTCTTCTCAAATATTACATAAGAACGCTCAAAATCGTCTTGTTCTAACCATTTCCAAAACCCCATCCTAGCGGTTGCTTCTATCCCACCACAATGGTTATCTCTGGCCCAATCATTAAATCTTGCCAGCATATCCCAAACCCAGTCATTAAAATTATTGCCACCTAAGAACTGAACAGCCAGCATTCGTTTTCCGGGATACTCGATAAGCTCTGTTGTACCAACCCCGTCTATATTCTTGTTTGCATCAAACGCAACCCAAAGATGTTGTTGCCCATTAAGGATAGAAACAAACAGCATTTCCGTCGTCCAGCGCCCTTTAGATCTTGCGATAGCCTTTGAAAGCTGATCTCTTACATCAGGCCAAATATGCTGGAGATGATTAGTTGGAACAAGAGCGATAGAATGAGTCTGTTCTCTTTTGTCAGACTTGGCCCTAACCCTTGGCTCCTTTTTTAAATCTCTGAACCCCTTTATTTCTGCTAACTCTATAGGCTCTATCATGCTGGCAAACCTCCCCCCCTCCGCATAGGCTGCGGCTGTTCTGTAGTTCCAGTCCTCTCCATGCGAACCCTTTCTAGCATTTCATCAAGTTCCGCTGCCCCGGCATCCGTACTCCCGTCACCTATACCAGAAACCACATCCGCAGGAACTATATATTCTCCGGGGCTAACGGCTACAGGCTGCTGATTCCCGATCATTCCAGTAACTTCGTCACCCATACCAGACCCAGCCCCGCTGATCTTTCCTTCTATCTGTGCTCCGGGAACTATATCTTGAAGAACTTTTTCTCTCAGAAACTGGAAAGCCTCAGGGCCAAATTCATCAAGGAACATATTAATTGCTGATTCCGAATCTTCTGGCGACAGTTCTCCAGATATTGCCATAACAGCCCTTTCAATCACTAATTGCCCATTGGTTTCCTTTGTCTCAAGCATAGACTCATCAGCCAATTCGCTCTCAACTAAGCGCCCTTCTGCCATTCCTTCACCGGGGTTAAACCGAGATGGATCAAAACCGGGGTTAAACCGAGATGGATCAAAAGATGGTGCATTATCAAACCCCGGTTGAGCACTTAAAGCATTTTGTATTTGCTGGCTATTAGCAGCGATCATCGCTCTGAGGGCAGCATCATCAAATCCCGGCTGATTCCTCATTGCATTTATTTGCCCTTGTAGACCTGAAGCATCAAATCCGGGCTGATTTCTAAGAGCATCTATTTGCCCTTGTAAACCTGAAGCATCAAATCCGGGTTGATTTCTAAGAGCATTTATTTGCTCTTGTAGACCTGAAGCATCAAACCCCGGAGCGTTACTTATATTTTGAGTATTAGCAGCGATCATCGCTCTGAGGTCAGCATCATTAAAGCCCGGAGCGTTACCTATACTTTGAGTATTAGCAGCGATCATTTCCCTGAGGGCAGCATCATCAAACCCCGGAGCGTTACCTATACTTTGAGTATTAGCAGCGATCATTTCCCTGAGGGCAGCATCATCAAACCCCGGAGCGTTACTTATATTTTGAGTATTAGCAGCGATCATTTCCCTGAGGGCAGCATCATCAAACCCCGGCTGATTCCTCATTGCATCTATTTGACTTTGTAAACCTGAAGCATCAAACCCCGGCTGATTCCTCATTGCATCTATTTGACTTTGTAAGTCAGACGCATCAAACCCCGGCTGATTTCTCATTGCATCTATCTGACTTTGTAAGTCAGATGCATCAAAGCCGGGAGTTTCCCTTGTTTCTAATGCTGATAGTCTCTCTTGTAGACCTGAAGCATCAAATCCGGGCTGATTTCTAAGAGCATTTATTTGCCCTTGGATATCTGAAGCATCAAATCCGGGCTGATTTCTAAGAGCATCTATTTGCCCTTGGATATCTGAAGCATCAAATGAAGGTATTTGCCCAAATTGTTCTGTATTAGCCGCAATCATCTCTCTAAGAGCGGAGTCATCAAATCCGGGTATCTCTCTATTCTCCATGGCAGATAATCTTTCTTGTAAACCTGAAGCATCAAATGAAGGTATTTGCCCAAATTGTTCTGTATTAGCCGCAATCATCTCTCTAAGAGCGGAGTCATCAAATCCGGGTATCTCTCTATTCTCCATGGCAGATAATCTTTCTTGTAAACCTGAAGCATCAAACCCCGGCTGATTTCTCATTGCATCTATCTGACTTTGTAAACCTGAAGCATCAAATCCGGGTTGATTTCTCATTGCATCTATTTGACTTTGTAAACCTGAAGCATCAAATCCGGGGATGTTTCTGTTCTCTACAGCAGATAATCTTTCTTGTAAACCTGAAGCATCAAATCCGGGTTGATTTCTAAGAGCATTTATTTGCTCTTGTAGACCTGAAGCATCAAATCCGGGTTGATTTCTCATTGCATCTATCTGACTTTGTAAGTCAGACGCATCAAAGCCGGGGATGTTTCTGTTCTCTACAGCAGATAATCTTTCTTGCAATCCAGATGCATCAAAGCTGGGCATATTAGAAAGAATATCTGACTTAAAAGATTCTGGATCAAACGAGGGAGTACTGGCTAATTCTCTATTAGCATCTATTTGATCTTGAAGGCTAGTAGGATCAAAGCTTGGGATATTTAAAGCATCACGCAAGGTGGCAATATTAGCGGCCCCTGCTTCGGTGTTAAGCAAATCTGCAAGATTAAAATTAGGGTCAATGGGGTTATAATTGAAAGGGTGGTTGTCATAGGGTGGGTACCCATTCGGCGGATGGTCAGGAGTGACAATAGGTGGTTGATTGGCCGAGTCTGGATTGGCGGGAGTCCTAAAGTAATTAATTTCAGGGCTAAATCCGGGCCTGTACCCAACCAATTCTTCAGGGGATATAACTTCTGTCCCTCTAAGCGCGCCTTGGCGAGGGGCGGCCCCGGCCTTGTACAGCCCTGTATCCTCCAACCAAGGTGGGATAGAGCCACCAAAGTTACTAGTAGGATCAAAGCTTGGCATATTTAAAGCATCACCATTAGTCATTGCTTTTTGCATAACAACACCGCCGCCAGCGAGGCGCTGTAATCCTTTAATATTATCCATGTAATTGTTAGGATCTATAGATGTGATTCCCCCTGCCGCAGCATATTGAGAGTCACGCGCTACTTTATACCCCGGATAATCCTGGTCTAATTGATCGTAAGCATCCTCCATGATTGCCGCATTCCTTCGGTAATCTTCTTCCCTCTTTCTCTTGAACCTGCGGTTCCTCTCTTCAGCTTCCTCTACAGCTTGCATTTGCGCTCTTTGGCCTTCGCCAATTGCTATTGGTGTAAGAACTCCGGGCTCTAGAAGTTTTTTCCCAAAAGCTCCGGGCTGTTTGAATGGGGCAAGGATCTTATCTCCTGCAGTTTGGGAGCCCCTTAAAGAACTTAATTGTTCTGATAGGTTTGCTACCTTTGCATTTGCTGTATTCCTAACCCCTTCTGCATCAAGCAGCTTTTGCATTGGATCTGCCATAGCTATTTGAGATGGGTTTAAAGCTGGATTCATTGCAGCTCCAGTCAAAGGATCTGTCACTGCTGCTGGAGAAAACCCTTGGTTTACCAACTCTCCGGTCAAAGGGTTTGTTGCCGGTGCTGCCCCCATTTCTATTGCTTTAGCTATTGGATCTGCAGTTTCTGCTGCTGTTAATGCTAAGTTTTTCCCAGCCTCTGAAGCAACCGTTGACGCATCCCCCAAGGCCGCTGCAGTTTCACCTATCTGAGGATTTAATGCAGCTCCAGCAGCTTCTACAGCTTTACCCAAGCCAAAACCAGTAATGCCAGACATAATGCCTTTTTCAAGATCTCCGGTTACAGCCGTTGTTGCCAGCCCTGAACCGATAGCTCCAGACAAGGCAGCGTTGCCAGCCACGCTAGTTAACGCAGCACCAAGGCCGCTCAAGGCAGTTGATCCAAGGGCAGATCCAAGACCCCCAAGTATGGTGCTACCAAACATACTACCAAGCAAAGGTGCTAGAAAAGGCAAGAACGCTTCAGGCTGACCAGTAATGGGGTTGGTTGTCAGTTTTCCTGTAGGAGAAAGGGCAGCAATTCCCTGAACTTCATGGGGATTCATATGGACAAGCATGCTGTCGCCATACCGTCCATGTTGAGCCATGCTATTGGCTATGCCCCGCATAGGGGGATTATTAGAATACATTAACTTGTCTCCACTCCAAATAGATTGAATGATAAGTTTGTAGTGCTTGCATAGACTTTTATAACATCTGTTTGAGCGAAACACATACCTATTACCACCGTAATGGTTTCATTCCCAGAAATTGCCTTATCATAAAATAAATACTGCTTATCATCTGCCGAGGCTCCCGCAACATGAAAGCTCACCCGAAATGTCGCAGCTGAACCATCTCTATTGCATACAACCAAAGAACTAACTGTTGTCTGTGTTAAGTTCGGGGCCGTATAAAGGGTTGTTACTGTTGTCGCTGCCGGAGCTAACTGTCCTAAACTTTTTATAACATCGGTCATGAAGCCCCCATGAGGAGAAACTGAAACCTCCTCACTGCAAGAGAGCCGGTTTTGTCTCCTTGGGTCTTTGCCAGCTCAACATCGTTTTCAAGAGTTTGGAAGGTAAGCTCTATCGTTCTTCTTGTGATTGCCTCGTTCTCAAAGTCATACTCTGGGCGAGATGCCGGTAAAGGGTTGTCTCTTCTGGAAGCCATTACCGCCTCCCGTCCTGACGCATATCAAACCTAAGCCCCCCGAGCCTCCAGCCATAGCCAGTCCCGCTACTCTCTACCCTGACAACAGAGTGCCTTGTTCTATTCCGCACATAAGACTGGGTTGTACTCGGAGTTACTGTTGACGTTGAAAGGACAGCTGCCGTTTCTAAAGGGAAATTGCTGCCTTTAACGATGATGTCAGTTGAGGCATCCGATTGATTCCCGCTAAAAGAAAAATCCGGGATAATCCTCTTCATAAACATAAAGTATTCACCTTCTCCAATCTCAAGGTCGCCAGACTCAATATAGGCGGTCATTGGAGACTCATCCGCGTCATAACCAACTTCCTGCTCATATAAATAATTGTTACCCCCGTCTATAGCAGAACAGGCCAGAGGGTATTGCCGTGTACTTCCACCAACCCAAGCGCCTCTAGCCATCGTTCCTACAGCCCAAAGACCTTCTTCATAGTTATAAGAGACATAATTGGTTACCTCGGTGTCAGCGGAACCTATAGGATAAAACCAAATTACCTCATTGTAATCATTATTCTCAGCAGCAAAAACCTTAAACGACTGGTCTTTGTTTAAGTTGGAAAAAACATAATCCTTTACGGTGCAAGCCAGTGGCTGAACTGCCCCGTTATACATATAAAAATTACCCCTATCCATGAAGTAAACAACGCCTCTGGCATTAACTGCTGCATTAGGCGATATCATTGATATGTCAGTACTTAACCGAGAAAACTGGAAAGTAAATGGAGCGCCAATAAACCTCATGGAATGCAGGCTGGCATCCGTCCAAATAAGAATTTCTTGTCTTGTCTGGATGGCCCCTATGACCTCAGAGCCAGAATTAATACGAACACCGCCAGCAGTATTAATAGCTGTTGGAGTCCAGTCTGCCGCATTTTCCTGATCGGAGAATCTAACGAAAAGCGGGTCTATATCAGAAGAACCAATCGGGTTTGTCCCAAAAGCAATAACATGCTGGTCTGTATCGGAAACCATAACCTGCAATGCAATAGTTGGTGGATTAGATGCAGACCCTAACGATGTTAACGGAATACCTCTTGTCCCGGTTCCGCTTGATTCATCCCAATAATAAACGCCGCCGCCTCTAATATTGAAGATTAAATCTTCACCAAAATTATCTTGGCTATACAGCCTTAATTGCCCAGAAGAAGCCACAGAGCTTGCGCTGCCCCATGTGCTGTCTCCCCACGAACCAGCCCCCCAGCCAGTACCACTGACAAACGTATTAAGCCCCGTGTTTATTTGGTAAACACCCACGGTATTGGAGCCCCCATCCCCGGAATCGCTAGAATTGGCCGTTACCGCGTCGCCATCAGTATCTTTAGCTGTAATGGTATAGGTGTTAACCGTTGGGACAGAGGCTATCTGGTATTCTTGATTTAATACCGTTCCGGTTATAGTGCCGCCAAGAGTCGTTGCGGCAGAAAATGTAACAAAATCATTTACAACGGCTCCATGCGCTGTATCTGTAACTGCTAAGGTAGAAGACCCATTTGTTGCGGCAAAAGTAACATCTCCAGCAGATGTTGTTGACCTGACAGGAGTTACATCATTAAAGGAACTTCCTTCGGCAATATAAAATTTAAGATTAGTTCCTAGCCCTATATATTTTATTGACTCCAGAGATGCCCAATCATAAATAGACCGACAAATGCCTAAAAAATACTCTATTGTATATTTCCGCCAGCCACCTATCTTTTCTGGACGCCCCTTTCTAAACCTTATCTTATCCGAGTCAAACCACCCAGCGTCAGCCGTGTATTCGGTTCCTTCTTTATTAACACCCGGAGCAAATTGAATTTTAGATAATGGCACACTACTGCCAGTTATGTCTGAGGGAGTATTCACGCGGGCCAGCCAACATTGGGACAATCCCTTGAGATTGTGCCTGACGGGGAGAAGGCTGCCCCATCACTGCTTGGCGCATGTTTCCTGACCCAAAAGGACTACTGCCTGCGCCTATCTGTTGGAGAGGAGAACCTCTCCTCTCGTACTTCAAGGGCTGGCTCATCATAGCCTGCGCTGCCGCGAATGCTGGGGAAGCCTGATAAGCAGCTTTTGCCTCTTGCTGTCGAGCGATTTCCTGCGGTGAGCGCCGGTGACCGATCAAGGCCGCTTCTTGCTGTCGAGCGATTTCCTGCGGTGAGAGCTGGTGACCGAGAGACCTCTGATCCTGCCCCCTCAGATCAGCTGGTCGTTCTGCATTAGGTGAGACCGGATATACTGGGGGGCCTATCATTTCG